>Ga0224554_1000050_pt1 | contig 103324 bp, 87 predicted proteins | sample 714S22024metaG_FD_180666 | JGI IMG/M metagenome (GOLD analysis project Ga0224554, IMG submission 180666) | Peat soil microbial communities from Stordalen Mire, Sweden - 717 S2 20-24 | ecosystem: Environmental > Terrestrial > Soil > Wetlands > Peat | place: Sweden: Norrbotten County, Stordalen... | reverse complement strand
GGCCGCCATCGTCGCAACCGACCAGGCGCCCCATTCCCTACCCGATGCGCCCGAGCCGCAACTCCGTCCCCTGCAACAACTTGCCCAGTCAGGACCTGCCCAGTCAATGCTCCCGCCCACGCAGGACGGCTACGGACTCAATGCCTCCGGCATGAGCCCCGTGGACCCCCAGAACGAGAGCGCCCCTCAAGACGCCCCCATCGTCGCCATGGCACGCCACTCCGAGAACAGCCGCTACTGGCTCTCCGGCCAGGCCAACATCATTTTCCAGGGCGACCTGCCGTTTCACTCCCCCTACCAGGGCACGAACAGCTTCATCAGCAGGGGGGAGTATAAGACCTCCCTCCTGGGCACGATCTACACCGCACTCCGTCCGACGCACTCCATCCGCTACAACAACGATCTGATTCTGGACATCGAGAGCGCGGGTGGGCGTGGCCTCAGCGAGGCTTTCGGACTGGCCGGCTTCACCAACCTTGATGTCGTGCGCAACCCCAACCTCGGTCCCACACCCTACCTTTCTCACTACGAGATTCACCAGGTCATCGGCTTCACCGAAGAGACGACAAGCCAGGATCCAGGACCCTGGGCTCTGACCTCGAGCGTGCCGCTGCGCCGCGTCGAGTTCCGCATCGGCAAAATGGGGCTGCCTGATTTCTTCGACCTGAACGGCCCCGGCTCCGACAGCCATCTGCAGTTCATGAACTGGACGGTGGACAACAATGGCGCCTGGGACTACGCCGCCGACACCCGCGGCTACACCGTGGGCGGCATGGCCGAGTACGACGACAGGATCTGGAGCGTGCGCTACGGCCTGTTCGCCATGCCCACTGTTGCCAACGGCATCGATATGGACTGGGCCTTCAGCCGCGCTCATGGGCAGAACGGCGAGTTCGAGTTGCGGCACAGCTTCGTTGCAAAGCGCAAAGGGACACAGCGCCTCCTCTTCTACGCCAACCGGGCCCACATGGGCACGTATCGCGAAGCCGTGGATGCATTCCTCAATGGCACTGACACCGCCAGATATGGGGTAACGGTGCCGACCATCACTCTCCACGAGCACTTCAGCGCGCTCAAATACGGCTTTGGCTATAACACCGAGCAGGAAGTCACCGAGAATTTGCGCGTCTTTGGCCGCTTTGGCTGGAACGAAGGCCAGCACGAGTCGTTTGCCTATACCGAAGTCGACCAGACAGTCGAACTTGGCGCGGACTACGCCGGAACCCGCTGGCGGCGCCCAGTGGACAAGGTCGGCCTGGCCGTGGTCTCGAACGCAATCAAGGCCGATCATCAGGAGTATCTGAAGCTGGGCGGCCTCGGCTTCCTGCTGGGCGACGGCAAGCTCAACTATGGCCGCGAGAACATCGTCGAAGGCTACTACAACTGGCACGCCTGGCGCGGGCTGTTCTACGCCCTTGACATACAGCACATCAATAGCCCCGGCTACAATCGCGACCGCGGCCCGGTTTGGGTTGGCTCAGTCCGCGCGCATGTGGATTTTTAGGGCAACGGTCAGTTTTCAGTAGTCAGCGATCCAGCTCGGTGCTACGCTTGAAAGTATTCCGACACGTCGGAATACTTTTGGAGCTTCTATGATCGCCACTGGAAAAAACCTATTGACGCCCACGGAAGCTGCCGTGGTCGCGTCCGTGTCTGTGCGCAACGTGAACCGGGCCATCGACGAGAAGATTCTTCCCAAAAACCTCTTCGAGATGGGCACGGACGGCGCGCGCCGACTCAGCGCGGATGCGTGTATCTTCATTTCGTTTTACTTCGAGGCCGCCAACCGGCTCACCTCGGAGGAGCGGCTGCGCATTATTGCAACTGCGAGCAAGCAATTGCAAGAGGAAACAATGAGCGCGCTGGAAAAGGAATGGACGATCCGGCAGGGGTTCCTGACCGTTGATCTGGCTCCATTTCTGAGAGGCCTCCGCCAGCGGCTCGCGAAGTTGAATACGGCTCGCGAGCTTGTCGTTGAAGACCCTGAAATCCTCAGCGGAACTCCGGTCATTCGGGGGACGCGCGTTCCCGTTTATTACGTTGCGGCTTCCGTTGAGGCCGGAGAGTCCATGGCATGCATCCTGGATTCCTATTCCAGTCTTACCGCCGAAGACGTCGAACTTGCTGCGCTCTACGCCAAAGCCATTCCGCCGCGGGGCAGACCGAGTCCATCACGCTCTCTGCCTGTTGGGGCCGTGATTGTGGCCTCCTACAGCGTACCTAGGCGGCAGCGCCTGAAGCAGGCGTCATGAAAGCGCTCGTCATCGGGTGTCTTCTGAAAAAACCGGCTACGAACTCCTTAGCGCGTCGTTGAGCTTATGAAGTTTCTCGTCGATGAATGCCTCAGCGAGGAATTGACCAGACTTGCTCAGCGGCGAGGCCATGCCGAGGCTTCGCATATAGCATGGATCGGCAAGCGCGGATGGAAGGACTGGAAACTGATCGACGTCATCCTCGAAGGCGATTGGATATTCGTCACCAGAAATAGCAGAGATTTCCGTGGTTCCCGCAGCGCGCCCGGCTCCAGAGGACAATATGCCCATGTTGAGCTTCATGCCGGTCTGGTGTGCCTCAATGGCCCGGTGCGCATGGATCGCGATCTGCAGCTGGAATTGTTCAGCGTCGCCCTGAATGAACTCGACCGGGACGGCGATCTGGTGAACCAGGTGCTTGAAATCAGCCAGTCGGATTCCAGCGATGAAATTGAGGTTCGTCGTTACAGGTTGCCCGCTGAGTAACGGGTGACCGGCTCTGCTTCTGAATTCCAGCCTACTTCCCCGTCGCAGCCGCCTGCGCTTGCGTCTGCGCCTCAGGCAGCGTATAGATCACCTCGCCCGGCTTGGCATAATGCAGCTTTTCGCGGGCTTCGTGCTCAATCGCATCCGGATCGGACTTGAGCCGCTCAATGTGATGGTGCAGCCGCGCATTCTCCTGCTCCAGGTCCTTGATCTCCCGCTGCAACTGATGGTCCTCGGCGCGATTCTGTTGCCACACCGACAGGCCGTGCTTGCCGTTGATGGCGTGCCAGCCGATCAGCAGCGCCAGCCCCACGGCTACCACGGTGCCCGCCGGACGCCACACCCGCAGCGTCCAGTCGAGCGCCCGCTTGGGAATCGGGCCGGGCCCGGAACCAGCCCCGTTGCCAGTCCTATCCCCAGCCGCGCTCTTCTCCCGTTGCTTTTTTCCGTCCGGCATTCAACCTCAATCCGCGCTCTACCCCTGCACAAACTTCTCTGCCGCCGCCTTCAGGGCATCCGAGTCCTGCTCCCTGCGCGCTTCAGTGTAGGCCCGCACCACAGGCTCGGTCCCGGAGAGACGGTAGCAAACCCACGAGCCATCTTCCAAAATCAGCTTGAGCCCATCGGTGCGCACCACGCCGGTGACCTTGCGTCCGCCCAGCTCCGTCGGGTCAGACTTCAACTTCTCAGTGAACGCGGCCTTCACCTCCGGGGTCAAGCGGAAGTTCTCGCGAACCGGATAGAAGGAACCAACCTTGCCAAACAGCTCCTTCAATTGCACGCCGAGAGATTTGCCGCGCACAGCCACCATCTCCGCCACCAGCAGGCCGGCCAGCACACCGTCTTTCTCCGGAACGTGCCCGCGAATGGTCAGCCCCGCCGACTCCTCGCCACCGATCGCAATCTTGTCCGCAATAATCAGCTCCCCGATATACTTGAAGCCCACCGGCGTTTCATACAGCGGAACCTTATGGTAATCGGCCAGTGCGTTGATCAGATTCGTCGTCGCCACGCTCTTGGCCACGCCGTTTTTCCAGCCCCGCGTCTCCACCAGGTAGTCGAACAGCAGCGCAATAATGTAGTTGGGCTGGATAAACGTCCCGTCCGCATCCACAATGCCGAAGCGGTCCGCATCCCCGTCTGTCGCAATGCCCAGGGCCGCGCCAATCTCCCGCATTTTGGCCTTCGCATCGCCCAGCAGGTAGTCGTCCGGCTCCGGCGCATGACCGCCAAAGAGCACGTCCCGGTAGTCGTGAACCGTCGCAACCGTCACGCCGGCCTCGCGCAACACATGGCAGCTGTAACCCCGCCCCGCGCCCCAAAACGGATCGTAGACCACCTTGATGCCCGACTTTGCAATTGCCTTCAGATCAACCAGTTCGGCCAGCCGCTTCAGAAACGCCGGCTTCACGTCGGCCGTATCGAAGGTGACTCCCTCCGCCTTGGGTATGTTGAAGGCGTCGCTCAGCCCGGCAATCGCCGCCTCAATCTGCTTGGTCACCTCCGGCAGCGCCGGCGCCCCATCGTGCGTGGAAAACTTGATGCCGTTATACTCCGGCGGATTGTGCGAGGCGGTAAAGTTGATGGCTCCCGATGTCTCCAAAGTTCGCACCGCATAGGCGATGGCCGGCGTCGGCGCGGCATCCGGAATCACAATCGGCGTAACGCCGGCCGCGTCCAGGACCTTGGCGGCCTCGGCCACAAAACTCTCGCCAAGAAACCTCGGATCGCGCCCCACCAGAACCCGATGCGGCTCCGGTTGCGTCTTCACATAAGCGGCAATCCCCGCCACCGCCAGCCGGATATTGGCAAACGTAAACTCTTCGGCCACAATCGCCCGCCAGCCGGACGTACCGAACTTGATCGCTTTGCTCATCGTCTTTCTCCACCTGCGTCCGCCGCAGCGGACCGCAAAGTCAATACTGCCCTAGTCTGGTCCGGGCGGCAAGTTCCCTCGCCTCTCCTTGATTCCAAAGGCGGGTGTCCAAAGATGAGAATTTGAATTGTCCGCACAGTCCAACGCAGGCCGCGCGTCGCTTTCCGGTCAGCTCGCAGCGGGCTGTAATTGGCTGGGATGAATTGCCTGCGAACTCACGTAGCATCGTCTGGCCGAAACATTCGCAAAAGAACATTCGTATCGACCAAATACTTCGGCACAAGGGCCATCAGTCATGGTCCTGATAAAAACTCTCGCGCGTGAAAGCTTCATCGGGAAGCTGGGGAATCTTGTCGGAAAATTCAGCCATCCTCCGGAGGAATGTCTGCATATCCATCTTATTCTTTGGTCGAATCGGTCCAGAAGCCGCGGGAGCCGCGCGCACCGCATCGTCGATCACACTCTGCCCAAAGCTCTGCGGCTCCTGGCCGCGAGCCTGAACCAGCGCCGCGAACTCATCGGGGATGGTGACCGTGATCTGCATGAGAAAAGCGTAGCAGGGTAGAGGAAAAAATGCCATCGCGAATCTACCCCGAGGACCGCCAGCCAGCCGGACGTGCCAAACTTGATCGCTCTGCTCATCGTCTTTCTCCACCTGCGCCGGCTCCGTCAGGCGCAAAGTCAATACTGCCTAACTCGGGCTAGCTCGGCAGGTCGCAACATAACCCGGGCTCATTTCTTCACAAAGAGCTACCCAGAGCAGGTGTTTCGGAATAAACTGGAGTGAGAGTCAAACCTTCCCTGGAAGCGCGCCAATGCCCGACGCCAACCCGCCTGCCCGAATCGTCCTCACCACCGCAGCCACGATCGAGGAGGCCCGCAGCCTCGGCCATACCTTGATCGAGGAGCGACTGGTAGCCTGCGCCACGCTGATCCCCGCCGTCGAGTCCATCTTTCAATGGCAGGGCAAGATCGAGTCCACAATCGAATCCGTCCTGCTCCTCAAGACCGGCCCCGACCAACTGCCCGCACTCGAAGACCGCCTCCACGAGTTGCACACCTATCAGACCCCCGAGTTCCTGGTTCTGAATGTGGAAGCCGGCAGCCATCCCTACCTCGAGTGGCTGCAATCGGCGCTTCGCAGGGTCTGAAGCCACGGGCAAAGCCAGAGCCCCTCTGGTATTCTGGCTTACAGCGGTTAACCACTTGCTCCAGACCGGGCAAAGCATCAGTAGGACCCATGTTTTGGAAAGCCGCTCCCTTTTTTCAATGCGCTGGTTAATGATCGGTCTTCTCGTCTCGCTCGGAGCGCTGCTGTTTGCGGCTGCTGGCGTGGCGCGTCACATCTGGCTCCGGCGCCCAAAGCGTGCCCGCAAACCGGTTGCAAGCGTCAGCCAACCCAACGACCCGAATCTCGACCCGGCCGATGAGACCGACCAGTAACGCTGAAGGAAATCTCGTGAGCAAAGTACTCTCGGTGCAGTTGACTTCCGTTGTGGCAACTTCATCCCCGGCCGCCGCAACTTCATCCTTGCTTCGCCAGGCAGGCATCGTGCTTGCTGGCAGCGCTCTGGTCGCCGTATGCGCCCACATGGCGCTGCCCCTCTACTTCACGCCTGTGCCGCTCAGTCTGCAGACCTTTGCCGTCCTGCTCCTGGGACTGCTGCTCTCGCCGCGCCTGGCCGCTGCCACGCTGGGCGCTTACCTGGTCGAAGGTGCCCTGGGGCTGCCCGTGTTTGCGCCGAGTCCTCTCGGCTCAGGCGGCATTGCCCACCTCTTCGGCCCCACCGGCGGCTACCTGATTGCCTATCCGTTGGCCGCGGCGCTGACTTCTTTCCTCTGGCGGCGAACGAGCTGGAATACAAGGCGCGGATTTCCGACAGCCGCGATCAGCGCCGCCGCCGGCAGCCTCACGATCCTGGCCTTTGGAGCTCTCTGGCTTGCCATCTTCTCGCACGCGCCGGCCCAGTCGATCCTGACTCTTGCCGTGCTACCATTCCTCCCCGGCGACGCGCTTAAAATTGTCGCTGCCGCCGCGCTGGCCGCCGGATTCGCACGCCTGCGCCGGCCCACCCCATAGCCGATTCTCAGTAGCGTTCCGCCTTTTCCCTGAAAGGACCTTTACCTGCCGTGAGTGACCAGAAAGCCGAAGCACCCAAATCCGACGCACCCCTCGATATCTCCATCGCCCATAGTCCAGACTCCGATGACGCCTTCATGTTCTACGGACTCGCAACCAACAAGGTCCGCGTGCCCGGCTATCGCTTTACCCACACTCTCTGCGACATCGAGACCCTCAACCTGCGCGCCCGGGACGAGGCTTTCTACGACGTCACTGCCATCAGCTTCCACGCCTACCCCTATCTCCAGCACAACTACACGCTGATGGGATGTGGCGGCAGCGTCGGCGAGGGCTACGGCCCCATGATTGTTTCTGCCCGGCCCCTCGCCGCGGAGGATCTCGGCCGCATCAAGGTCGCTGTGCCCGGCACCCTCACCACCGCTTATCTCGCCCTAAAAATCTTCAATCCGGCCATTGAGACCGTGACCGTCCCCTTCGATCGCATCATCCCGGAGATTCTGGCCGGCAACTTCGACGCCGGCCTCATCATCCACGAGGGCCAGCTCACCTACTCCTCCAGCGGCCTTCACAAAGTCCTCGATCTCGGCGTCTGGTGGCGCGAAACCACCGGCCTGGTCCTGCCTTTGGGCGGCAACGCCATTCGCCGTTCGCTCGGAGCCGAATCCCTGCGCATCGTCACCAAGGCGGTCCGCGACAGCATCCAGCACGCCCTCGACCACCGCGAACAGGCCCTCGAATACGCCATGCAGTTTGCCCGCGACCTGGACGCTCGCCTGGCCAATCGCTTCGTCAGCATGTACGTCAACGACCGCACCCTCGACTACGGCCCCGACGGCCGCCAAGCCATCCGCAAGCTCCTCGATCTCGGCCACGAGCGCGGCATCATCCCCATCGCCCCGCAGGTCGACTTCGTCGACTGAGATCGTTCCCATCACTGGAATCTGGGTGCGCTATCCCTCGAGCGCATTTGGCTCGAAGGATAGCGCACGAATGGGCCAAAGCCGCTGCATGACCTTTGGTACCCGGATTTCCGCCAAAGGTCATTGAAGCAACCCCATAATTCTCTCGCCATTCTCTAAGTTATTTCTAACCACCGCCGATGCATCCAGTAAGGAGCCCTTACACGATGCTCGCCAACATCCCTCCAACCTTCCTGCTCGCTTCACACGAGCCCGCTCTGCTGGCTGCCATTGAACGGGTACTGCTCGCATCGGGCGCCCGCGTTGAGATCGTCCTCTCCGCCAACGCCGCGCTCGCCTCAATGACTGCGCCTCGCCCGCCCAGCCTGGCGCTCCTCGACGTAAACCTGCCCGGCATGGAAACATCCCAGTTGCTCGCCGCCGTCCGCGCTGAAGTCAGCAGCAAGCATCTCCCCATTGTCCTCATTGCCGGCTCTGTCACCCAGGAATGGTCCAACCGTCTGGCCGAGGGCGTCATTGACGACCTGATTCCGCCCACTGCCGAGCCCCCTTACTGGCAGCTCCGGGTTGACAAGGTGCTGCGCAACCGCCGCTGCACTCGTGAGTTGGAAACGCTTCGCGAGGGCGCACTGCTCAACGCCCAGATGGACCGCCTGACCGGCGTCTACAACCGCGAGACCATCCTCTCCATGCTGTTTCGCGAGACCGACCGAGTGCAGAGGATGAAGAGCTCCCTGTGCATGATCCTGTTCGACATCGACGACTTCGGCCACTGGAATTCACGCCTCGGCGCGGACGCCTGCGACGAACTGCTCTGCCAGGTCGTGGGCCGCACCACCCGACTTTTGCGCACCTATGACCTGCTCGGCCGCCCCGGCATGGACGAGTTCCTCGTCGCCCTGCCCGGATGCAACCCCAGCAACGCCGTCATGCTGGCCGAGCGGCTCCGCATCGAGGTCTTTTGCTCACCCTTCCACGTGGATGGCGAGGCCATCCGGCTCTCGGCGTGCTTCGGCATCGCCACCAGCCAAGGCCGCTCCCCGATGGTGGTCCTGCGCGAAGCGGAGCAAGCCCTGCAAATGGCCAAGGCCGCAGGACCCGAATCCATCCAGTGCTTCAACGACTGCCCGCAATCCGTCGCCGCGCCCGTCGCCTTCCTCTCCCCAACCTCCGGCGACGAACTGCTCGCCTGGTAGCGATCGAAGCCGTTGCCCACCACAAGAATGGAATCCCAGGCCTCGCTTCTGAGACCTGGGATTCCAAAAAAATCGGCGGCTGGAGCTGACTCGCTAACTTGCTGACAACCCCTCTTCCGTCCCCAACCCCAGAAACTCCTGGAATACATCGTTGGACAAGAGCCGGCCCTGCTCTGTAAGACAAACTGTCTTACCCTTGACCACCACCAGCTCAGCCTCAGCCAGCCGTCTTACAGCCTCCATCGCCCGTGTCACCAAATCCGGGCCAAACTCCAACTCCAGCGCGGCCACATCGACCCCGGCATTCAGCCGCAGCCCTAGAAACCATGCCTCTTCGTGCTGCCGCGCCGGCGAAAGCCACGCAGTCTCGACCGGTTCCGGCCCCTCGAGAAACGCCCCAAGATCGTCGGTCGTCGTCGAGCGCAGCACGTAGCCTGATCCGGCCCCATCGAGCCAATGCAATGGAGAGTCTGCTGCATGCAATGCCTCGCGCAGCATGGAAGACGCATCCAGCCCCAACCCCAGGTAAGGCCGCCTCTGCCAGTAGCGCAAATTGTGCCGCGATGCAAATCCCGGCCGGCAGAAATTTGAAATCTCATACTGGCTCAGCCCAGCCCGGCTCAAGGTCTCGATCGCCACCGCGTACATCTGCGCAATCGCATCGTCGGTGGGAACCTGCTCTGCGTAGTACCGCGCCCCGCCGCCCAGCATCTCCCGCCCCAGCCGCGAGTCCTCGTCCACCTCGAGCATGTACACGCTGGCATGAGGAACGCCGCATTCCACCAGCGCTGCCAGCGACTCATCCCACGAAGCAAAGGTCTGCCCAGCCAAGCCCGCGATCAGGTCCACATTCAGGTTGGCGATCCCGGCCCCGCGCAGCCGCCGCACATCCTCAAGCACTGTCGCCCGGTCATGCAGCCGCCCGCTGACCTTCGCCTCCCGGTCAATGAACGACTGCACGCCCAGGCTCACGCGATTCACCCCAGCGGCTACCAAAGCCTTCAGCGTCTCATCGGCAATCTGCCCCGGCGCGCATTCGACCGTAATCTCCGCGTCCCGCTCAAACTCGAACTCCGCCCGCATCGCCGCGAACAGCCGCTCCAGCAGCTCCGGCGCCAGCAAACTTGGAGTTCCTCCGCCCAGGTAGACCGTGTCCACCGTGCGCGGCAGGGCCACATTCATGCGCTCCGCCCACTCCCCAGCCGCCGCCAAATCTTGAATCACCCGCTCGACATAGCGCTCGTGTTCGCTGGCCGGATAGACCCCCGAGGCAAAATTGCAATAGGTGCACTTCGACCGGCAAAAAGGAATCGAGATGTAAAGACCTAGCTCGTCGTTGTCTAAAACAGGCATCAACAGAATTGTTTCATGCGCGGTTCCATTTCATCCCTGTCTTCTAGGCTCCAACAACGCGGGCCGCCTGATTGTCGTCCGCGTGCGCGCAGATTCCTATCATGAATCCGAATTCATACCAGCGGCCGTTATTGTTGGTTTCGTAGATGCTCACGCCAGATAGGAACAAGCTCACGATAAATGTAAGGGGAGCGATCAACCCGTGCCAAAGCCCACCCAGAAATCCAGCGGGCCTGGCGCCCGGCAGCTTGTACTTTGACCGCGACCCAGCGACTGAAAGGACATTTCCCATAATGCCAGAGAGGATAAACAGTCGATGGCGGCAAGTGCAAATGTTCGCTCGTTCCTGCTTGGGCGGAATTGGGATGAGCGTGTTCTGTTCATGCAATCATGAATACAAGGAGACCTCTTTTGAAAGCCTTGCCTGTCCTGGCAATCGCCTTTATCGAATCCATTCTGTTTCTTGGTCATTGGTTCATCTATCGCACCCTGGTCGTCTTCTTCGCCGGCCGCCTCAGCCTCGCTGCCACCTTGGTGCTGCGGGACGCGCTCTTCCTGCTTGCCTTCACATTCGTAGCGGCCTCCCTGCTGGGCTTTCGCTTCGCAAATCCGCTCGTTTCGCTCTTCTATAAAATTGCCGCCATCTGGCTGGGCATCTTCGATTTTTTCCTCCTCGCCGCCTGCCTTTGCCGCCTGGTTGATTCGGCCCAATACCTGACCGGACTGCACCGGAACCGCCCGGCAGTCGCCATCCTGTTCTTCTCCCTCGCGTTGCTCGTAAGCATCTATGGCCTTCTCAACGCCCGATGGATTCGCATTCGCCGCGTCCCCATCAAACTCCCCAATCTACCGCCCTCCTGGCGCGGCCGCACCGCCCTTCTCTTCAGCGATCTGCATCTGGGCCACATCAACGGCGTGGGATTCAGCCGCCGCATCGCGTCCATGGCCGCACGCCTCAACCCAGACATCATCCTCATCCCCGGCGACCTGTTCGACGGACCCAGGTGCGCCCCGGACCGCCTCGCTGCTCCCTTCAAACAGCTTTCCCCGCCCTTCGGCATGTACTTTTCCGCCGGCAACCATGACGAGTTTGGCGGCGCTGCGCAATACGCAACTGCGATTGCTCGCGCCGGCATCCGCGTTCTCAGCAATGAAAAAGTCACCTTGGACGGCCTCCAGATTCTCGGCGTCCCCTACCACGACTCCACCCACCCCAACCGCATGAAAGCCACGCTCGAGGCCCTGCGTCCGGCCGAAGGCCAAGCCGCCATTTTGCTCAACCACGCGCCCAACCGCTTGGCCCTGGTCGAACAAGCCGGCGTCAGCCTTCAGCTCTCCGGCCACACCCACGGCGGCCAACTCTTCCCCTTCACCTGGTTTACACGCCTGGTCTTCGGCACGTTCACCTACGGGTTGCACAACTTCGGCGCACTTCAGGTCTACACCTCAAGCGGCGCCGGAACATGGGGCCCTCCCATGCGCGTCGGAACCAACCCCGAAATCGTCTTGCTCCAGTTCGAGTAGACGGCTCCGTGCTATAATGTAGTTACGTTGCTACAAGGAGGCGATCACCGTGGCAATCACAACTTTATCCAGCCGGGAATTCAACCAGGGCGCCAGCCGTGCCAAGAAGGCGGCCAAGCTGGGCCCCGTCTTCATTACAGACCGCGGACGGCCTGCACACGTTCTGCTAACGATCGAGGAATACCGAAAGGTGACAGGGAAGGGCGAGAGTATTGCCGACCTGTTGGCCATGCCCGAGGCCGCCGAAATCGAGTTTGAATTTCCTCGTCTGGACGGCATCTTTTTTTATCCGGCCGACTTTTCATGATGTACCTGATTGACACCAACGTAGTTTCGGAATTGCGCAAGTCCCCGGTTTCGAAGGGAAAGTCCGCCACGGTGGACCGCAACGTTCTTGCCTGGACAAAGCGCATTCCAGCAGCCAGCCAGTTTCTGTCGGTCATCTCCATTCTCGAATTGGAGACTGGAGCCCTCCTGATGGAACGCCGCGACCCGAGGCAGGGAGCCGTCCTCCGCTCCTGGTTGGAGGATCATGTGCTACCCACCTTTTCCGGCCGTATCCTCCCCGTCGATACTCCAGTCGCACAGAGATGCGCTGCTCTGCATGTACCAAATCCCCGTTCTCAACGCGATGCCCTCATCGCCGCAACCGCCATGGTCCACGGCATGACCGTCGTCACTCGAAATGTCTCCGACTTCGAACCCACAGGTGTTGCGCTCTTGAACCCGTGGCTGGCGTAAATAGTGCGCGCGAATATCCTGCCGGTTTAGACTTGCCTTTCCGAACCAGAGGGGAAGATCAAATGCGGCAATTAAGTAAACTTTTACTCACAACAGTTTCGATTGCATTCCTGTCAGCCACCCCTGCCCAAGCCCAGCCGGCCCCTCCCGCCGCCGCAACCCTCGACTTCCCCACCGTCCTCTACGGCGCTGCCTACTACAACGAGTACATGCCGCAGGACGCACCCGGCGGCCAGGCTGCCCGCCTCGACAAAGACGTAGCCCTGATGAAAGCCGCCGGCCTCAACGTGGTCCGCATGGGCGAGTCCACATGGAGCCTCTGGGAGCCCGAAGACGGCCGCTTCGAGTACGCCTGGATGGATCGAGTCGTAGACGCCATGAGCAAAGCCGGCATCAAGGTCATCCTCGGCACACCCACATACTCAATCCCCGCCTGGATGGCCCACCAGCATCCTGAGATCCTCGCCAAACGCATCCCTCCCGGCATGTTCGGCGGCCAGCCGATCGCGAGCGCCTACGGCATCCGTCAGAACATGGACACCGATTCGCCCGCCTATCGCTTTTATGCCGAGCGCCTGATCCGCCACATCGTCGCCCACTACAAAGACAACCCCACCGTCATCGGCTGGCAGCTCGACAACGAAACCGGCAGCTACGACGCCGCCAACCCCGATGTCTTCATCGGCTTCCAGCATTACCTGGAAAAGAAGTTCGGCACTCCTGAAGCGCTCAGCAAGGCCTGGTTCCTCAACTACTGGGGCGAGAATCTGCACACCTGGGAAGACCTGCCCACCCGCGACGGGACGATCTCGACTGGATATAAGCTCGAGTGGACCCGCTGGAGCCAGATGCGCGTCACAGATTTTCTCCACTGGCAGGCCGAGCTGGTGCGCGAGTGCGCCTCGCCCAGCCAGTTCATCACCACAGACTACGGCGGCATGATGAAGCGCGACGTCAACGAAGAGGCCGTCGCCCAATCACTCGACATTGTGGCTGACAACATCTACCACGGCTCTCAAGACCACTACGACGGCTCATTCCAGGCCTTGCAGAGCGACTTCTCCCGCTCGCTCAAGCACGCAAACTTCCTGGTCACCGAGACCAACGCGCAGACCATTGGCTGGACCTCAGCCAGCCAGTTCCCGCCCTACGACGGACAGCTTCGCGAGGACGTCTACACTTACCTCGCGAACGGCGCAAACATGGTCGAGTACTGGCATTGGGCCTCCATCGCCGCCAATCAGGAGACCTACTGGAAAGGCATTCTCTCGCACGATCTCGAACCCAATCGCGCCTACGCTGAAGTCAGCCGCACCGCCCACGAACTGGAAAAGATCGGCCCTCACCTTGTCGGTCTCAAGGTCCACCGCGACGTCGCCATTCTCTGGAGCCGCGACTCCGCCAACGCCATCGGCTTCATGCCCTACGGCGGCGGCGTCCCGGCCCGCAGTTGGACCGGTGAACCCGACGGCTATGTCTCCGTGGTTCAGCAACTCCACAAGTCGCTCTATGACCTCAACCTCGGCGTCGACTTTGTCTTCCCCGAGACCCAGGACTTCTCAAACTACAAACTCCTCATCGTGCCCGCGCTTTACATCTCTGACGACGCCCTGCTCCAGCGCATTTCCGACTATGTCAAAAGCGGCGGCCACGTCGTGATGACCTTCAAGAGCGGATTCGCCAATGAGAACTCCGCCGTCCGCTGGGTCCGCGCTCCCGGCCCGCTCCGCGAAGCCGCCGGCTTCAGCTACCAGGAGTTTTCCAACCTCGAGCATCCTCTGGCCCTCAAAGGCGACCCATTCCATGTGGCCGCCGACGATCCTACCGCAAACAAAGTCAGCTATTGGGCCGAGTTCCTCATCCCCGAGCACGCCAAGCCCCTGGCCTGGTACGACCACCCCTTCTTCGGTAAGTGGCCGGCCATCACAGAGAATGATTTCGGCGCTGGAACCCTGCTCTACGAGGGAACCTATCTCTCCGATACGCTGCAAACCGCCGTCCTGCGCAGCTCTCTGGAGAAACTCGGCCTCATCGGCCCCGACCAGCAACTCCCCGCGGCGGTCCACGTCCAGCACGGCGTCAACCGCCTCGGCAAGCGCCTCCACTACTATTTCAACTATTCGAGCGCAGAGGCCAAAGCAACCTACCCCTACGCCGCCGGAACCAATCTGCTCGACGGAAAATCCGTGGCCAAATCCGCCGTGTTCATCCTGCCGCCCTGGGATGTGGCTATCATCGAGGAGCAATAGCCGCTCCCGGCCCTGGAGCCGACAATTCAAGATCGAGGAGAATTTCCCATGAGTGCAGAATCCCCAGCGCCCTGCCCCAGCGTCGTCCGCACCCCGCTCCACGGTTTCGACCTGCTCCTCAATCCCCGCCTCAACAAGGGCACCGCCTTCACTGAAGAAGAGCGCGATGCCTTCGCCCTCCACGGCCTGCTCCCTCCGCACATCGGAACCCTTGAAGATCAGCGCGAACGGCGCAAGCTGGCCCTCGATCATCGCGACACCGCCTTCGGCAAGTACAACCAGATGCGCGACCTCCAGGACACCAATGAAACCCTCTTCTACTCGCTCATCACGCAGCACATTGAAGAACTGCTGCCCATCGTCTACACCCCCGCGGTAGGCGAAGGCTGCCAGCGCTTCTCTGAGATCTGGCGCAAGCCCCGAGGCTTGTTCATCAGCTTCCCTGACCAGGCCCGCATCCGCCAGATCCTCTCCGACGCGCGCTATGACGACGTCCGCTGCATCGTGGTCAGCGACGGCGAGCGCATTCTTGGATTGGGAGACCAGGGCGCCGGCGGCATGGGCATTCCCATCGGCAAAATGGCGCTCTACACCGCGCTGGCAGGCATCCCTCCCGAGCAGTGCCTCCCCGTCCTGCTCGACGCAGGCACCGACAATCAAACCCTGCTCCAGGATCCCATCTACATTGGCTGGCAGCATCCGCGCGTGCGCGGTCAGGAATACGACGACTTCGTCGAAAGCTTCGTTTCCGCAGTCGAGCGCCGCTGGCCCCACATTCTTCTGCAATGGGAAGACTTCGCCGGCGCCAATGCCGCCCGTCTCCTCGAGCGTTACCGCGACCGCCTCTGCACCTTCAACGACGACATTCAGGGCACCGCCGCCGTCACCACCGCCACCTTGCTGGCAGCCGTCAACGCCACCGGCGTTCCGCTCAAAGACCAGACCATCGCGCTGTTTGGTTCCGGCTCCGCCGGCATCGGCATCGCCAACCTCATCCTTGCTGAAATGCAGCAGGAAGGGCTCACCGAGGCCCAGGCACGCCGGCGCATCTACGCTTTCAATCGTTACGGTCTTCTGGTCGAAGGCGGAAGAGACATGCGCCCCAGCCAACTGCCCCTTGCCCGCAAGAGAGCGGACGTCGAAGGATGGAAGCTTTCCGGCGGTGAAGATATTTCCCTGCTCGACGTTGTGCGCAATGCCAGAATCACGGCCCTCGTCGGCACCTCCGCCCAGCCCGGAGCATTTACCGAAGAGATCGTCCGCGAGATGGCCAGCCACACCAGCCGCCCCATCGTCTTCCCGCTCTCCAACCCCACCTCATGCGCTGAAGCCACGCCCACTGACCTGCTGCAATGGACCGGGGGCCGCGCCATCATCGGCGCCGGCAGCCCCTTCGCCCCCGTCGAATTCGGCGGCAAGCTGATTCCCATCAACCAGACCAATAACTCCTATATCTTTCCCGGTCTGGCCCTGGGCATATTAGTCTCTCGCGCCACACGGGTCACCGACGCCATGATCATGTCCGCCGCCAAGGCACTCGCGTCCCTGTCTCCCGCCCGCCAGGACAAGACCGCCCGCCTGCTCCCGCCCATCGCCGATTCCCGCAGTGTTGGCCTGGTGGTCGCGGAAGCCGTAGCCAATCAAGCCATCGCCGACGGCGTCGCCGCCATCGCGGACGCGGCGACCCTGAATGCCCAGCTCCGCGCCTACGTTTGGGAACCCGTTTATCTGCCCTATGAGCGCATCGATTGATCTCGAATATATTTCGTTTTCGTCGCTTCGGGAACATCTCGCTCAGGTGCAAGGCTTTGTGAAGTATCTTAAGCCGGACTTCTTGGAGGAACTGCCCGAGGATTGCGTCCTTTCAGATTGACTTCACTCCCCATCCTGCCGTCGCCTGCTCCAGCAACCGCTCTCAGTCTCTTGAAGCTCGCGGAACCCCTTCTTCAAATCCTGCCGAATCCGCTCCAAGTCCGCAACCCGCCTCTACTTTTTGGCGTCGCCGCCAATCTGAATCACCACATACTTCGCCGCAACATCCCCCACATTCTTCACGAAATGGTTCGTCCCCAATGCCACGTAGATGATCCCGCCCGGTCCTACGCGTTCTGCCTTGCCGTCATGTTGAAACTCCAGCGTCCCCTGCTGCACCACGATCACTTCCGAATGTTGAATTGTATGCAGTGCGCTCGGCGCCGTTCCCACCGGCTGCATCGTCTCGCGCACCTGCACCGCCTCGCCTGTGGCCAGCGTGCCGGTAACGACGCTCCGGCGCTCAGCGCCATTCGGAGCTGTCTTGACGGTCATCTGTTCATAAGGGAACGCCTGCGAACTCGCCAACTGATTTTCGCTGCTCGTCTGCGCTTTGGCCATCCCGCATTGCAGCGCCAGAACAGCCGCACATACCATCGCAATCCTGATATTCATTCACGCCTCCCTTTCCCACCGCAGCATCGCATTCTCGTACAAGAGATATTATTCCCCATCCGGCGGCACCTGTTCCAGCAGCCGCTTCCACGTCTTCTGGTTCTTCCTGAACCCTTTCTTCAAATCCTCAAGAATCCGCTCGAAGTCCGCATTCGTCCTCAGATTATTCCACGCCGGATTCTTCTGGAACCAGGGATAATTCTCGTTCCCCAAGTAGATAGCCCGCCGTAACCAATGCAGCGCCTCGCTCGAGTCGCCTTCAACCGCAAAATAAGTAGCCAGCCGGTAAGCCATCTCGCTATCGGCTTCGGCCGCAGCCAGCGTATCGTCCTTCAGCAGTGCGGCAGCCCGCTCCCGCTCGCCCGCCTGCACATAGCAAAGCGCCAGCGTAGGCACTGCAATGCGCAGCGAGTCGTCATCGCGAACAACGCCTTCCAGCATTTCAATTGCCGCGCTCAGGTTGCCCAGCCTCATCTGCTGATACCCCGCCGAGGTCCGCAGCAGCGGGTGCCGCGGCTCCAGCGCCAGGCCCTTCTCAAGTTCGTCGCCCGCCAGTTCGATTTGATTCTGATAGTGATACACACGCGCCCGGTGGTTGTAGAGAATCGGCGCATTGGCGGGATTCAGCTTGAGCGCGCGACTGAACTGAAGCAGCGCCTCGTCGTACATGCCGTCCCCGCGCAGCGCCATGCCCGCCACCATGTGCACATTCCAGTCGTTCGCCGCTCCAGCCAGCAGGTTGGCCACCCCATGCCGCGCCGACTCCTTTTCTCCGCGCGACAGCAGCATATAGATGCGGTACAAATTGGCTTCAGTCGAAGCCGGATCCAGCTTGAGCGCCTCGTCAAAATCGCGCCGCGCATGCATCACATGAATCTGCCCCCCGAAACCGTGGCGCACATATTGCAGCTCCGCGATGCCCAGGCCGCACCACCCCGCCGCAAACTCCGGATCTTTGCTGGTGACGCCCGTAAACAAAGCATGTGCCCGGTCCAGATCCCCACGCGACCCCGTCCGCACCATGAACGAACTGAGCAGCGCGCGCGCCTGCAAGTACTCTTCGCTCACCGGCCCCGGCAGCGATCCAGTTGCCGCATCTCTTGTCCCAGGACGCGGCGCATCGATCTGGTCCCCGGCGCTGAGTCCGTGCAAGGCCGCAAAAACTTCGTTCGAAATCTCCGTCTGCACCGCAATCAAATCCAGCGAAGCCACGCGGATTGCGCCCCCCGACCGCACGCTCTGCGAGCCTACGTCCAGCAGTTGCCAGTTCAGATCGAATCCATTTTCGGAGCGCAGAAAACTGCCCGCCAGCACAAACGAAACCAGCAGCCGCTGCCCAACCGACAGCGGATCCATCTGTGCAATCGGCAGCGGCATCAGCGTGCTCGAGGGCCGCACAACCAGGGCCGGAATCCGCGCCAGCCGAGCCGCAATCGCATCCGCCAGCGCAAACCCATAGAGCGGAGCAACCTCAGTTGCGCCCAGGTTGGTGAACGGCAACACCACCAGCGAGCTTTGCGGCGCACGATCCACCGCCGACTCGCGGAATCGCTCCGCCAGCATCGACAGAAATCCTGTGTTCCGTTTCTCCGCCTCGGCGCCCGTCGTGGGCAGGTTGGCCGCGGCATCGCCGGGAATGATCCCGGTCTCAATCTGCAGCGCCTTCATGATCGTCTTCAGAGCCTCGCGAACCTCGGCAGCCGACGCGGACCGCGCTCCCGGATTCTTCTCAAGGCAAGCCGCGATCACGCTCGTCAGCTCAACCGAGATGCCCGGAAAAATCAAGCTCAAATCCCCCGGCTCCTGGAATTGGATCGCGCGAATGGCCTGATAATCCTCTGCGTCGGGCCGCACAAAAGGATGCCTGCCGCTGGCCAGTTCATACAGAATCACCCCCAGCGCCCACACGTCCGACTGCACGCTCGACTGCCCGGTCACAAACTGCTCCGGCGCCATGTAGCGGATGGTCCCGCCGCGCGCCGTGTACGTGGCTGCCATCGATGCATCCTTGGCCAGGCCCGGCTTCGAGGGATCGAAGTTCGCATCCTCGGGCCGCAGCCGCCGCGCCAGGCCGAAGTCCAGTATCTTGACCAAACCGCCATCGGTCAGCATCACGTTCTGCGGCTTCAGGTCGCGATGGAAGATGCCCAGCGCGTGCGCCGCCTGCAAACCGTCCGCAATCTGAATGCCCACCGAAAGCACCAGTTGCAGGCTGGCCGGTCCGCGCTCAATCAACTTGTCCAGCGACTGGCCCGGCACGTATTGCATTACGATGAATCCCTCGTCGCCGCTCTCGCCTACCTCGTAGATCGCGCAGACGTTTGGATGCTCGATGGCAGAGGCCAGCCGCGCCTCGCGCAGCACCGTCGAGCGCATCTGCTCGGCAGACAGCAGGCCCGTGCGCAGAATCTTCAGCACCACCGGACGCTGCAACAGCGTGTCGTTGGCCAGGTACACCACGCCGCTGCCGCCGGCGCCCAGCTTGCGCTGAATCTCGTATTGTTCGATCGTCCGTCGCTTCATCTCTACACTCAAGTGTACCGGCTCAGTCGTTAAGAACGTATCAATTGCTGGACACGGGTGGATCGCATTCCCCGCTTGATGCGCTGGGCAGCCACAGAACAATTGCCGCTGACCGAATCTGTTAACGTCGTATTGAGCATGAGCGGCAACCGCAAAGTGGCAGCAACAAATGGTCGGCGCATCGTTGGCGTCTTTGCGGGATGCATCCTTGCCCTTGCCGCGACGCCGCTGCTGCCGCAACAACCGCCTGCGCCCAGCCCACCGCAGCAGCCCGGTGCAAGCGAAAAGGTCCACACCGGCGTCACCAGCGGCCTGGACACGGATGCCCGCTTGCAGAATCTGTTAGCCGACCATCAGTTCCTGCGTATCGAATCCCAGCTCGATCAGTTGCCGCCCGACCAGTTATCGCCCGAAATGGCCCAGTTCTACCGCGGTATTCTCGCCAACCGCAACAACGATCTCAAGACATCCATCCAGTTGCTCGAGCCGCTAGTCGATCAGGTCGCCGCAAGCGGAAACGTCCCACAGGAAAAGGTTCTCCGCAAGACCCTGGCGGAAGACTACCTCCGCTCCGGCGACCTGGCCAAAGCCGCCAAAGCCTATCAGACTCTCGAAACCCGCCTTCACGGCCATCTAAGCTCCGATGAGCTGGACGAGATGGAACTCCCGCTCAAGCTGCTGCCCCTCGCCGCGGCCAATCCGCCCATGACCGTCGAGAGCTACGACCCTTTCCGCCTCCAGGTCGCCAGGAATCCGCTTGGGCTGACCGACCTTCCCGTCTACGTCGATGCCCGCCCGCACAGTTTCATGCTCGATCCCACGGCGCCCTTCAACCTCATCGCCCGCTCGCTTGCGAAAGAGGCGGGCCTCAACGTCTCCGCGGAGTCCGCTACCATCCACACCCTCACTGGCCGCCCCATGCAGGTGCACGTCACGGTCATTCCCCGCTTCACCATCGGCGGCCGCATCACCTTTCGCATCATGACTGCTTTCGTCTTTGAAGACGCCGACTACTTCTTCGCGAAATCGCATTTCCAGGTCGAGGGAGTCCTCGGCTACCCCGCGCTATCGGCCCTCGGCAGCCTCACCATTACCGCCGACGACACCATTGAAGTGCGCCCCTTCAAAATGAATGACAAGCGGGAAAAGGACGACCAGCCTCTTCCCGGCGCGCGCTTCTTTCTCGATGGCGATCAGATGATTGTGGCGCTTGGAAAAGTCGGCGAGGACCGCATGTACGCCGTCGATGCGAGCAGCCAGCAGACCTACCTGACCTCTCGCTATTACGAAGAGCACGCCGCTGATTTTGCCGGCCAGAAGATGCAGCTCTTCGCGCTTCCCGGCCACGAGTCCAGTCCGCCGCAACCGGCCTTCGTCGCCGAGACCATCCCGCTCGAAGTCGGCCCCACCGCCGTCAGCGTGCACTACATCCAGGTGCTCACGCAGCCGCTCGGCAGCGCCGCCCTCGACGATGTCTACGGAGTGCTGGGCCTCGATGTCTTAGACCAGTTGCGCGCCTACACCTTCGACTACCGCGCTATGCGCTTCAGCGTGAAGGCGGAGTAGCGGGGCAGCGGGTCAGCAAGTCAGCGGGTCGGGAAGTCAACGCATGATCACTGGCTTCTACGCTTTCAATTTAGCAAGCAACCCATTGATCAGTCGCGCAACCTCTTCGCATTGCTCCATCAAGCTCGTCGACTTTGACTGCTCGATGAAGTTCATCCCGGACGCCAGTTCCAATTGCGTCTGCAGCTCAAAGAGCGACCCGCGAGAGGTCGCCAGGAACTGCCGAAAGTGTCCGTCGCTCAATCTTCCATGGCCCTCGGCAATATTGCTCGGAATAGAAACGGCGGCCCTGCGCATTTGCGATTGGAGACCAAACATTTCGCTTTTCGGAAACGACTCCGTTTGGGTATAGACTGCCCTCGCAAGATTCATCGCCTTTTGCCAGACAAGCAAGTCGCGATAGTGGCGCGTTCTACCTCCGGCAATTGATCCATCTTTCTTGTCCATTAGCGCATCCCACCGCTGACCCGCTGACTCGCTGACTCAATGCCCTCGCCGCACTTCGCCTTTTTCCGCCGGCTCCGGCGGCAGGCTCGCCAGTTGCTTCTGTCTGCGCCTTCCCAGCAGAAACATCGTCAGCCCGAAGACCAGCAGCACCAGCCCCCACCACAAATTCAAATTGATCCCAAGGCTCTGGGCATAAAAACCCACTCTGTCCTTCGTCGCCAACCCAAACGCCGAGAGGATCGCCCCCACCAGCGTGAACATCATTCCCATCGGAATCCGCAAATCGAGATTCATCGCTCTCTCCTATCCTGCCCTGCTCCCGCCGGGTGCCCCACCCTCGCCGCGTCTTTGTTTTTTGCGGCTAGGGTGGGTTTGCAAAAGACGATCAGTAAAAGAAAATGTTCAACGCAACCGCGCCCAGCAGAACGGCCACAGCCAGCGCTTCGGGCTTCTTCCACCACACAATGTGCGCGCGGTCAGGCTTCGGCGTCAGCGAATGCACCAGTCCCACCAGTTCCGCCTCCGGTCGCGCCTTGGTGCAGTAGCTCACCACCACCGTCACAATAAAGTTGGCGCTGAATGCAAAAATCGCCGTCCAGAAGTTCTGCGCCATGTCGCTCGGATAGTGGTGCAGCACCGCAATCCATCCGCCGTGAATCCCCGGCCGCGCCTCGATCGGCAGCGTCAGCCCATGATGCAACATGGCTGTGGCCGTGCCCGCAATCAGCCCGGTAAAGGCGGCGTGCCCGGTCGCCCGCTTCCAGAACATGCCCAGCAGGAACGTCGCAAACAAAGGCGCATTCACAAAGCTGAACACTAGTTGCAGCGTATCCATGATGTTATTGAAGTTGATGGCCGCATACGCCGTCGCAATCGACAGCAGGATCCCGCCCACTGTCGCCCATCGTCCTACAGCCATGTAATGCCGGTCGCTGCCGCCCTTGTGAATGTAACTCTGGTATAAGTCGTACGTGAAAACCGTATTGAAGGCTGTAACATTGCCCGCCATGCCGCTCATAAAACTGGCCAGCAGCGCAGTAAGTCCCAGCCCGAGAATCCCAGTCGGGAAAAAGTGCAGCAGCATGTTCGGCGTGGCCATGTCGTAGTCCAGCAGCGGCTCGCCGCTCGCCGTCAGCATCGCCTTGCCCGTCACGGGGTTGATCTTGGCCGGAACCAGTCCCCTGCCTTCAGAAACCTGAGCCGACACCACGGTGGTCTCGTGAATGATGGCGCCGTTCACCGTCCGCACCACGGTCGTAGTGTGCGGTGTGGGCAGCCCAATCGCCAGGATGCCCGGCACGATCACCAGAAACGGAAACAGCATCTTTGGCACTGCCGCAATCAGCGGAACTCGTCGCGCCGACTCCATATTCTTTGAGGCCATCGCCGTCTGGATGACCAGGAAGTCCGTGCACCAGTAGCCCGATCCCAGCACAAAGCCCAGGCCCATCCCCAGCCCGATGATCTCGATGCCCATTGGATTGGTGCTTGCGTGCGCCACGCCCTTCCACTCGTGCATGTATTGCATGGGAACGGAGGCCTTCAGCCCGCTCCATCCGCCGATATTGCGCAGCCCGATCAACACCAGCGGCAAGAATCCCGCGATGATCAGGAAGAACTGCAACACCTCGTTGTAAATCGCGCTGGTGAGCCCGCCCAGAAAAATGTACAAAAGCACGATCAGCGCCGACAGGCAAATCGAGAAAGTAAAAATCCCTTCAGGCGCCCAGCCCAGCGCCCTGAACAGCCCGTCGAATACATGCAGCGCCTGGATCAGCCGCGCCATCGCGTACATCGAAATGCCCGAGCTGAACACCGTCATCACCGCAAACGAGCAGGCGTTCAGCGCGCGCGTCTTCTCGTCGAACCTCATGCGCAGAAACTCGGGCACACTCCGCGCCTTTGACCCGTAGTAGAACGGCATCATGAAGATGCCCACAAAAATCATCGCCGGTATGGCGCCAATGCCGTAGAAATGAGCCGTCTCCAAGCCATACTTGGCCCCCGACGCGCCCATTCCGATGACCTCTTGCGCCCCCAGGTTGGCGCTGATAAAGGCCAGTCCGCAGATCCACGCGGGGAGCGCCCTGCCCGCCTGGAAAAAGTCCTTGCTCGTCTTCATGTAGCGCTTCAGCGCAAAGCCGATGCCCAGCACAAAGACGAAATACAGCAGCATGATCAGCCAATCGACTGAGGTGAGGTTCAACACGGCCGGCTCCTTGGGTGAATACAACGAATGAAAGCAATCTTCCGAAAGCTCAGAGAAGCAACCAAACCACTCTAACGCAGGAGGGCAGAGCCAAGTCCAGCAAAAAATGAAAAGGTTTTCAGCCGGGCTGTTCCCTGTTCCCTGTTCCCTGCGTTTTTCCCGTTTACACTAAGAGTGCATGATTCCCACCCTGGCCTGGACCCCCGAAGGCGTCCGTTTCATCGATCAGACCAAGCTCCCCCTCGAGGAGAGCTATGTGCTCGCCACCACATATGAACAGGTGGCCGAGGTCATCGTCACCATGGTCGTCCGCGGCGCGCCGGCCATCGGCGTCTCCGCCGCCTACGGCATCGCCCTCGGAGCGCTCCGCACCACCGCCCTCACGCCGCATCTGTTCGCCCCTGAGTTCGAGGCCATCTGCGCACGCCTGGCCGCAACCCGCCCCACGGCTGTGAATTTGTTTTGGGCCATCGACCGCATGAAGCGCCTCTTTGCCGAACTGCTCGCCGAAGGCGCAACCCTCGACAAGGTCCAGGAAAGAATCCTTGCCGAAGCCCATGCCATGTATGAGGAAGACATCGCCGCCTGCCGCACCATGGGCGCATTTGGCGGCGCTCTGCTGCCCGACGAGAGCGGCGTTCTCACTCACTGCAACGCCGGCGCTCTCGCCACCTGCGGCTACGGAACCGCTCTAGGCGTCATCCGCTCCGCCGTCGCGCAGGGCAAACGCATCCATGTTTACGCCGACGAAACCCGCCCCTTCCTGCAAGGCGCGCGCCTCACCGCATGGGAGCTGATGCAAGACAACATTCCCACCACCGTGATCTGTGACAACATGGCCGCCAGCCTGATGCAGGCCGGCCGCATTCAGGCCGTCGTGGTCGGCGCGGACCGCATCGCGGCGAACGGTGATTTTGCCAACAAGATCGGCACCTACAACGTGGCGATTCTGGCCAAGGAGCACGGTATCCCGTTCTACGTCGCAGCTCCCTGGTCCACCATCGACCTGGCCACGGCCACCGGCGACTCGATCCCCATCGAGGAGCGTCCTGCAGTCGAAGTCACCCACCACGGCGGCAAGCAACTCACCCCCAACGGCGTCGGCATCTGCAACCCCGCCTTTGACGTGACGCCGGCAAAGTATGTAACCGCCATCGTCACCGAACGCGGCGTACTCCGCGCCCCTTACACCGAGTCGCTCAAACAGATGGAACTCGTGGCAACGTAAGCCCAACTCCACTTGGAACGTCAGCTCTTCTCTGCAACCGTATGGACCGCTTCCGACACGGTTATCACCAGTGTCATCGGATCGACAGGCGATGCAACGAAGCCATATTTTTCATAGAACCGCTTTGCGCCGTCTGAAATCGCATGAACGAGCAGAGCCCGGATTCCCGCAATTTCGGCAGCCTGCATCGTTCGCAGGACAGCATCCCGCAAAAGAGCCGGCCCCATTCCGCGGCCCTGAAACCTCGCATCGATGGCAAGCCGGCCAATCACCATTACCGGTGCGGGGTTGGGCATGTTGCGTCTTACACGGCCAGGCGCATGCACGTGATCCACGGCGCCCACGGCAAGCGCATAGTAACCCACGACCTGCTGCCCCGCGCACACCACATAAGTCCGCGAGGCGCCGTTCTCCTCATTCGGCAGTGCTCTGCGCTTGAGCCAATCGTCAAGCGCCGGTTCGCCGCATTGAAATTGCGATAGGTCATGAGCCGCACTGACTTTTTCCGGAGCGGAAATGCGATCGCCGACGCCGCCTACTTGTCCCACGGCGCCTTCGTCCTGAGCAAACGAGCCAGCCTGGGATTGCTCGCCGGCGGCTTGTCCAGCATGGCCGTGAATCGCAGGAAGTCCTCTTCAGCAAGATTGAAATAGCGCCTGTCGAGCAATACGGATTCTGCCTCCCGGCATGCCGCTTCCAACATAAAGTCGGAGCGGTTCCGGCCAAGCGCATCGGCCGCCCGGCTGATCAGCGCCTTCTGGCTTCGGCTGACGCGAAGATTGATGTTTTCCGCCCGTAACCTGCTCGTTTCGGTGACCACGCCACTCATTTTTTTCTTCCTCCGCCTGTATACACAATCAATGTACATCACTGTGCGCACAATGTAAACACCAACAGATGCGCCACCCAACCAAACTACAGTAAGAGAGTGTCTTCCCGCCCCTCCCTATTCCGCCCCCGGCTTTTCCGGTTGCGCAGCAAGTCGCTCCTCCGCGGAATCCTCTTGTCCCTCGCAGCCCTCGTAGCCAGCCTGCGTCTCGAAGGCTTTCCCGGCGCTGACTCCCTCCACACCTCGCCCTGGCAGATTCTCGTTGTGCCTGTGGCCTTCTGGGGCATGGTCGAAACCGCCCGCTGCCTCACCCGCAAGTGGAGCCTCTATTACGCCGGCGTCCTCATCCTGCTCTACTCCGAATTGATGATCCTGGCCCTGGCGCTCTTTTTCTGGCTCGATCCCGTGTAGGCCGGCCTCGAATTCCGCCGCAGGCTACCACAAGTCAATTGCACCCGTGTACCATAGTGCGAAACCCGCGATTATGCTCCCCGCGATCGAGCACGGGTTATCTCCCCAGGGGAACCATTGGAGAACGACATGCTCAAAGGATTTCGAGACTTTATTCTGCGTGGAAACGTTGTGGACCTGGCTGTCGCTGTCATTATCGGCGCAGCCTTTAACGCCGTCGTCACATCCTTCACCAAAGACGTGCTCGGCCAGTTGATCTCCGCGGTCCTAGGCAAACCAGACTTCAGCGGCGTCGTGCTGAGGCTGTATGGCACCGACATCCGGGTGGGCAATTTCCTCACCGCCGCCGTACAGTTCCTCATCGTCGCCAGCGTGGTCTATTTCTTCGTGGTCTTGCCCCTGAACACGCTGCTGGCCCGCCTGCAGAAACCCGCACCGGAAGCTCCATCCACCACCAAGACCTGCCCCGAGTGCCTAAGCGAGATTCCACTCGCCGCCAAGCGCTGCGCCCACTGCGCCCAGCCCGTAGCCTAGTCACTACGGCTCGTCAGGCAAATTCGACCAATCCTTATTGTGTGTCCTCAAGGGAACGAACTATGACCATGCACAACCCGCTTGCATTTCTGCTTCTCTCACTCGTTCCCGCTTCTCTGGCGGCCCAATCCGCTCCGCCCGCCGTCTTCGGCTACACCAATTTTGCCGCGCAGGGCAAAATCGAGGCTGAATTCCTCTCTATCCCCGACGCCCAGTTGGCCGGCCAGCACCTCAAGACCCTCACCGCCGAGCCCCACCTGGCCTCCACCCCTGAAGATCGCAAAACCGCCGATTACGTTGCCGAGAAGTTTCGCCAGGCTGGGCTCGATACCGAGATCGTTCCCTACCGCGTACTCCTCAATCAGCCCAAAGTCGTCCGCGCCGAGGCCTTTGACGCTGCCGGCAATATCCTCATGTCCGGCCCCACCCGCGAGCACGTCCCCGGCGACCCCTACCAGGACGATCCCCGCGTGGTGATGCCCTTCAACGGCTCCTCAGGGTCTGGAGATGTGACCGGCGACGTGGTCTACGCCAACTACGGCCGCCTCGAGGACTTTGACCTGCTTGCCGCCCAGCACATCGACCTGCACGGCAAGATTGTCATCTGCCGCTACGGCGCCAACTTTCGCGGCGTCAAGGTCTACATCGCCCAGCAGCGTGGCGCCGCCGGCGTGCTCATTTACTCCGACCCCCAGGACGACGGCTACTTCAAGGGCGACGCCTACCCCAACGGCCCCTGGCGTCCCGATACCGGCGTCCAGCGCGGATCGGTACAATTTCTCTTCCAGTATCCCGGCGATCCTGAAACCCCCGGCGTTGCGTCCACGCTGGACCTGCCCGACTCCGCCCGGATTTCGCCGGAAGGCAACCAGCCCCACATCATCTCCATCCCCATCAGCTATTACGATGCCGCGCCCATCCTGAAGGCCCTTAAAGGTGAAGGCGTACCCTCAGGCTGGCAGGGCGCCCTGCCCTTCCGCTATCACCTGGGCCAGGTCGGGAGCCCGGTTGACGGACAGGGCGCCGTTAAAGCACACCTCGTCTCCCAGCAGGACTATCAGCGCCGCATCATCTGGGACGTCATCGGAGAAATCCCCGGCTCGGTGTATCCCGACGACTGGGTCATCGTCGGCAATCACCGCGACGCATGGGTCTATGGCGCGGTCGATCCCAACAGCGGCACCGCCGCCATGCTTGAATCCGTCCACGGCATCGGCGCGCTGCTGCGGCAGGGCTGGCGCCCCAAACGCACCATTATTTTCGCGAGTTGGGACGCCGAAGAAGAAGGCCTCATCGGCTCGACGGAGTGGGTCGAACAACACGCCAAAGCCCTCGAACGCGCCGTCGCCTACTTCAACACCGACGTAGCCGTCTCTGGCCCCGATTTCTCCGCCGCCGCCGTGCCCTCGCTCAAGCAGTTCATCCGCGAAATCACCCGCTCCGTTCCCAGTCCCGCCGCCGCAACGGCCTCCAGTTCCACGGTCCCAGGTACGACGGTTTATGACCAGTGGAAGAGCATGCGCCCCAACGCGGACGAGCATCGCAGCTCCAACGCTCCGCACGCTGCTGAAGAGGTCCACGTCGGCGACCTTGGTTCCGGCTCTGACTTCACGCCCTTCCTGCAACACATCGGCGTGCCTTCAACAGACATCGGTTCCGAGGGCCCCTACGGCGTCTACCACTCCGTCTTCGACAACTTCGCCTGGTACGTCCAGAACGCGGACCCTCACTTCCTCTATCTCCAGGAGATGGCGCGCGTGCTCGGCCTTGAAGCCCTCCGCATGGCCGATGCCGACGTGCTGCCCTACGACTACGTAGCCTACGCCCACTCCATCTCCACCTATATTGAAGCGGCAAAGCGTAGAGCCGGGGACGATGGACTCAACTCGCTCGATTTCGCCGCGGCCCAGGCTGCCGCCGCCCGCTTCGCCACCGCTGCCCAAAAGGCCCATGACCGCCAGATCGCTGCCACCGGAGACTTGGCCAAACTCAATCTCGCCCTGCGCCAGACCGAGACCGCGCTTATCTCTGAAGCCGGCCTGCCCAATCGTCCCTGGTACCGGCATACCATCTACGCCCCTGGCCAGTTCACCGGCTACGCAGCCGTCGTCATCCCCGGCGTCAATGAGGCCATCGATGCGAATGACCAATCCCGCGCAGCCCAGCAACTGACGGTCCTGACCCAGGCACTCGACCGCGCCGCACTCACCCTCGACTCCGTGCATTAAAACGCCATCCGCACGGTCACAGGAAGATGGGCCCCAGAAATGACCAAGTCAGCTCTTCAAAGAACCGCATACCACTTTCGTGGGACACCGTATACCACCTTTTACTCACTTAATCCCCAGCAAAATCAGCACTTTCCTCTTGATCCATTCCACAGAAAGCGTAGAGTGGTAATACATCACTGGTTACCTATAGCGAGGTTTCCAGCGTTACTCAGGTTCAATCAGGACGTTACGCTAAACGGCCCTCGTCCTGGATGAACAGCTTTTCTGAAGGAGCCTGCCCCATGCATCTGCTATTCGTTGCTTTCGCCTTTGTGACCATGGTAGCCTGCCCCGCAATCGTGGCCATCATGCCACAGTCCAAAGTCGAAGAAGAAGCCTGAGCCCCTGTCGGGCAGGCTGTGTATCGCTGCGGCTTCTCCTCCAAGCGGCAGTTGACCACACCCCTTCGCGCTGATGGTCTCACTCAGTACCTTCGTGTAAACTCCAGCTACTCATAGTTACCGCACCGCCGCTTACCGTCGCGCCATCCCCTATCCCACCAATTAGATATTCCCCTTCATGTACAGCTTCGGTACAGTCTTCTCAAGCTGATCCGGACTTCCATTTTGAACAGCTAAGCGCGGCAAACCGACCCTCGAAGGAGTTCTCTATCATGGTTGATCTTTTGCTTGGTCTCGCCTGGGTAGTCATCGTTCTCACTCCAGCCCTGTTGGCCTCTTGTCAGCCTGTCGTTGCCAACGACGGCTACCTCAATGTCAATTCAGAAGGTTCAATGCAGCCCCAACCAGCCTCGAGCCACACAAGGAAAAGGTGAGCGCCGGCCGGCTCCCCGGCGCTCTGCCCCAACTTCCTTGCTCAACCTTACTCAAATCCGGCAAATCTACACCGTCTCCTGGGTTTGCCGGAACACCGCTAGCCCATTCCCCGCCGTCGCGCTCGAAATTCTCCCCAAACTGTGATTTAGATCACATATCATCCCTCCGATGGTTGACCCTGCTCCATTACGCTCGTATCGTTAGAGATTGACTATGAAGATATCTGGAAACACCTTGCGCATCGGGATTGCGGCTGCCATTATCGTCGGCACCATCGGCTGGCTTGCCTACTCTGGCTACGGAGCCAACAAGAGCTACTACGTCACCATCGCCGAGCTCGGCGGAATGGGCGACAAAGCTTACCACAGCCAGTTGCGCGTTGAAGGCTTCGTCCAGCCCGGCTCCATCGAGCACAACGGCCCTCACGTCGATTTCGTGCTCAACGAGTTTGAAAGCCACTCGCCCAAAGCCGCTTCCGGCCGCCTGCTGAAGGTCACGTACAAAGGCTCTGAGCCGCCACCCGACACATTCAAAGACGACGCCCAGGCCCTGGCCGAAGGCTCTTACGGCCGCGATGGCGTCTTCCACGCCTCGGTACTCCAGGCCAAATGCGCCAGCAAATACGCACCCGCAGGTCCCAATCAGCCCAACTCATCGCCAGCCGCAGCGCCCAATGCCAGCCCACGCGCCTCGACGGCCGCCCCCGCCACTTCAACCGCGGCAACCCCAACCGTCGCAAATTGATCGAATGAACGCTTCCACATCCGAGGCCGCTACGTCCCCCACCAGCGTCCGCCCAGTCTCTGCCAGTTTGGACAAGGTCTCCAAGCTCTTCGGCTCCTTTGCTGCGCTCCGCCAGGTCTCGGTCGACCTCGAACCCGGCCGCTGCTACGTCCTCATCGGCGAAAATGGCGCAGGCAAATCGACTTTGCTCCGCATCCTCGCCGGGCTGCTCCGCCCCAGCTTTGGCGCCGTCAACGTATTCGGCGGTCTCGACCCCCATGACGCCCGCGACCGCATCGGCTACATGAGCCACGACCCCATGCTCTATGACGAGCTGACCGCCGAGGAAAACCTGCGCTACTTCGCCAGCCTCTATAATCCCGGCCGAGCCGGACTTAAGCGACCTAGCCTCACTCCGGCCGAAGCCCTGCGACAGGTGGGCCTCGACCCCGAGCTCACCCGCACCCTCGGCCAATACTCCCAGGGAATGCGCCAGCGCACCTCGCTGGCCCGCGTCCTGCTTCCCGTCCCCGAACTGCTCCTGCTCGACGAGCCTTTTTCCAACATGGACGTCGAATCCGTCAGCCAGATGGTCCAACTGCTGGCAGGGTTCCGCCAGGGCAATCGAACCATCGTCATTACCACCCACCAGCGTGAGCACGCCGCCCCCATCGCCGACTGGGTCCTCGCCCTGCGCGCCGGCCGGGTAGCCTCATTTGAGCCGGGAAACCCCAGCCTATGAAGACCAACGGCGCCCGCTTCCTTGAATCTCTCGGCATTCCCTTCGAACTCCGCGAGTACGAAGTCGATCCCTCCAATCCTCAAGACCTAACCGCCCTCACCGTCGCCAAAAAGATAGGGATGCCCCCCGAGCAGGTCTTCAAAACCCTCCTTGTTACCGCAGGGCCGAACATCTACCGGTTCGCCGTCATCCCCGGCGACGCCGAACTCGACTTCAAAAAGCTGGCCCGCGCCGCCGGCCTACGCAAAGCCGAGATGGCCCCTCTCAAAGACGTTCAGCCGCTCACCGGCTACATCCGCGGCGGCGTCACCCTCTTCGGCGCAAGAAAGCCCTACCCCGTCTACATCGACGAAACCGTCGTCCTCTTCGACCGGATCAGCGTCTCCGCCGGCGCCCGCGGCGTGCAGCTCATCCTCAGCCCCGCCGACTACCTCCGCGCCGCACAGGCCCTCGAAGTCGAAGTCCAGACCGCCGACCTGACCAAAGATATCCAACAATCCTCGGGTGCCCTGGGTGCCCCATCCTTGCACCGGCCCTTTGGTGCAAGGGTGGGAGACGACGAACCCAACCCTCCGAGTTCCCCGGAGGGCCGCCCCTGATGCCCCGCGCCCTCTGGACCCATCTCGTCAAAGACCTCCGCATCGAGCTGCGCTCCCTCGACGCTTTTGTCTCCATGCTTTTCTTCTCCCTGCTGGTCGTCGTGCTCTTCTCGATAGCCTTTGACCCGCACGGAGACTTTTCCCGCGACATCGCCGGCGGCGTCCTCAGCGTCGCCACCATGTTCGCCTCCGTCAGCGCGCTCAATCAGGCCTGGGCTCGCGAAATCCGCCACAATGTCATCGACGCCCAACGCATGGCGCCCACCCCCGGCGCGGAACTCTACCTCGCCAAGGTCATCGCGAACTTCCTCTTCGTTACCGTCGTCCAGGTGATCCTGGCTCCGTTCTTTCTCATCTTCTATAACCTTCACATCGAGGGCCAGGCCTGGCTCCTGGCGATCGTTCTCCCCCTCGGGACATGGGCCCTGGTCGGCAACGGCATCTTCTTCGCCGCGCTCTCCATCCGAACCCGCAACCGCGAGTTGCTGCTCTCGCTCATTCTCTTTCCCATCTTCATTCCAGCCCTGCTGGCCATGGTCCGGGCCACCACATCCATCCTCACCGGCGACGGCGACCCCACCCTCTGGATCAAGCTCCTCCTCGGCTACGACATCATCTTCACCACCGTCAGCCTGCTGCTGTTCGACGTCGTCTTCCACGCTGAATAAACCCTTCAGCCAGGCTCGAAATCCGGTTGTGCTGTACACTGGAAGGCAGCAGGCGACAGCGAGATCGATGTCTCGTCCGCGCTTTTGACTGTCCGGCGGAGTCAAGCAGTGGCATAATGGGCCTGACGGGACTTTTGGAAGTACGCGGAGCAACACGCGGGGAAGAAGCAGGAAGAATGACAAACATTCAGCTCTTTCTTAGTATCGGAATCCCGACCATGGCTGTGCTCATCGGCTTTCTGATGAACAACGCTCGCCTGAGCTCGATTGAGAACAGGATCGGCAGCTTCGAATCGAATCTCGGGGCACGGATCGACGGCGTTGATTCCAGGCTCACCGCTATCGAAGGCGACGTGAGGCAGTTCTACCGGGATTTGGGCGCTCACGAGGCCGAGATCGGCAACCTCAAAGCCCAGCGCCGCGCCTAGCCCTCGCAGTGAACATCTTCATTACAGTCAGCCTGCTTCTCCCCGACGTAGACTTCCACGCTGAACGACTCTCCTCTGCACAGCTGAGCCCCGTTTAAATATTTACGGGCGTATGATTTCCTTCAGGTCAGGCATCAGCGCTTGGAGGGTATCTTCAGTGGGTACTGGACGCCGCCTGATAATCGGTCCCAGGGCTTAGTCAGCCCTGGGAGTTCAACTCTCCTGCCCTCCGCGTGCCTACGACCGGCTAGTTTTTCTGTTTCTCGGCATCCGTCATTTCACGGACTCCGGTCTTAACTTGAGTACTGCGACTGCAAGTTCTTTGTATTCAGCGCTTCAATGCATTCCACAGTCATTTTATTCTTGACAAGTGGTTGTGAGTTACGTAAAGTGGAGTGTGTCAGGCGGCGTCCAGTACCAACTGGCGTAGTAAGAGAATTGCCAAAGGGCTTCGGATTGACTATCCGAGGCCCTTTTGCTGTCAGTTCGACGGCATCCCCTCCACCCCAAGATCGACCCCGCCCCACCCCCGCCGTCGTACACTGAATTCGTCCCATCAGGATTCCCCATGAAGAAACCAGCCATAGTTCTCTACGTCGCCGTCACCATCGCCCTCATGATATGGGGCTTCTACCAGGCCATCTATGTCGCCCCCACGGACGCCATGCAGGGCGAACTTTTTCGCATCATCTTCTACCACGTCCCTTCGGCCAGCGTCGCCTTCCTCTTTTTCGCCATCTCTCTGGCCGGCTCCATCTGCTATCTCGCTTTTCGCCACAATCGCCCCGACTGGGCGCAAATCTCTGACGCCTGGGCTCTGGCCGGTGCTGAAGTTGGGGTGGTTTTCTGCACAGTAGTCCTCACCACCGGCCCGCTTTGGGGGCGCCGTGCCTGGGGCATCTGGTGGACATGGGACTGGCGGCTCACCACCACACTCGTCCTGTGGTTGATCTACGTCAGCTACCTGCTCCTCCGCCGCTTCGCCGCCGGCCCGCAGATGCAGACCTTGGCCGCCGTTCTCGGCATCTTTGGCGCACTCGACGTGCCCATCGTCTATATGTCCAACCGCTGGTTTCGCACCCAGCATCCCGCCCCGGTCTTCGGCGGTAGCGAAGGCTCCGGCATGGACCCATCCATGGTGCACCCCTTTCTTTGGAACATGCTCGCATGGCTCGCCTGGGGCATTCTCATCCTCGGCATCCGCTACCACGTCGAGCGTCAGCACCAGAAGATCGCAGCAAGCGAAGCCCAGGAAGCCCTCGACGCCTGAACCCGGCAAATCTAAGCCAATAGGACAAAAACATGGATCCAAAAGCGATTCTCGACCACCAATTCGTTGTTGCCGCCTACTCCGTCACCTGGATCATCCAACTCGGCTATCTGGCCTGGCTGGGCCTCAAGTGGAGAGCGCAAAAGCGCGAAGCAGCCCGCCACGTCCGCAACCCGCGCTAACCTCCCCGCATTTGGCTGAGCTTTTGTATTGCCATCTATTTCAGGAACACTCCAAGCCCACGCCCAGGGCCGGTTAAATCCCCCGGGCGCCCCAGATTCCTCCCAACTACCACCTAAGTGGGACGACCTGACACCATCGTTCACCCAAGAGAGTCTTTGTGGGGATTCAAGTTCTACGCAAATGCGCCGATGATGCAAGTATTGACAGGCTCAGACGAGCCGCAAATGGAGAATTACCCATGCACGACCTTTTGATTGCTCTCGCTTTTATTGGCATCGTGATCGCCCCAGCGATTGTTGCTGCCAGGCTCGACGCCCCAAGAACCCGCGAACGCAACTAAGCACTGTTGCCCTTTGCCCCGGAGTTTTGCCACCCCGGATCTGCGTTGTTGGCTTCAAATCAATCCCCAACCTCAAAACTCCCTCCATTTCCATCTCCATTTCCATCGTCAAGACCCATTCCAACCTTTGCGGCGCCTTGGCTCCCTTAAAGAAATTGCCCTTCGCCCTTCCAGCCATTAGACTGATGGTTTGAGGGGCCACTCATGTTGGTTGTTATGAAAGCGCAGGCCACGCCGGAGCAAATCCAGGCTGTTTGCGAGCATATTGAACAGTTGGGTTTCCGTGCCCACCCACTTCCCGGAGCCCAGCGCACCGCCATCGGCATCACCGGCAACAAAGGCGAAGTCGACCGCGGCAATCTCGAGTCGCTCTCCGGTGTCGCTGAAGTCATCCGTGTCTCAAAGGCCTACAAGCTGGCCAGCCGCGACGTTAAGGAGGAAGACACCATCATCGGCTTCGCTGGTACAAACGCCTCCATCGGCGGCCGCAATCTGGCCATCGTCGCCGGGCCTTGCTCCATTGAAACCCCAGCCCAGGCCTTTGCCATCGCGGAACAGGTTGCCGCGGCCGGGGCGCAGTTCTTCCGCGGCGGCGCATTCAAACCCCGCACATCCCCCTACGCATTTCAAGGCCTCGGCCTTGAAGGCCTCCGCATCATGGCCGAGATTCGCGACCGCTTCGGCCTCCGCATCGTCACCGAAGCCATTGACAACGAATCCCTCGCCCTCGTCGCCGAATGGGCCGACGTCATCCAGATCGGGGCGCGCAATATGCAGAATTTCTCCCTGCTCAAGCGCGCCGGCCGCCTCCGCAAACCCGTTTTGCTCAAGCGGGGACTCTCGGCCACCCTCGAAGAATTCCTCATGTCCGCCGAGTACATCATGAGCGAGGGCAACTACCAGGTCATTCTCTGCGAGCGCGGCGTCCGTACCTTTGCCGACCACTCCCGCAATACCCTCGACCTCAGCATCGTTCCAGCCATCAGGCGCCTCAGCCACCTACCCATTTTGGTCGACCCCAGCCACGGCACCGGCCGACGCGACAGCGTGCTGCCCATGGCGCGCGCCGCCATCGCAACCGGCGCTGACGGAATCATGGTTGAAGTCCATCACCAGCCCGAAAAGGCCCTCTCTGACGGCCCTCAATCCATCTATCCCGCCCAGTTTGTCACCATGATGGACGAGATCGAGCAAATCGCGCCTGTGGTTGCCCGCCATCTCCCCCGAGGCATCCACGTCGCCGCAGAAGTCTAACCCCATGACCCTCACCACAAAGATGTGGGTGCCCCAGCTCGCGCCTATGAGACCTGGGAGACAATTGCTCTCCGTCTTGGCCTGCACCCTCCTCGCTCTCTCCGGCTGCCGCACGCAAGACTTCCCCGCGTACCCGCCCAACTACCGCGAATATGCCTATGTCACCAACGGCGGCAGCGACACCGTCACCGTGCTCGACGTGGTCAACATTCGGCTTGACCGCGAAGTGGCCGTCGGCCATCATCCCGTTGCCGTCATCGCCAGCCCCACACGCAACGAAATCTACGTCGTCAACTCCGGCGTCGAAGGCGGCGACGGCTCAGTATCGGTCATCAATGCTGAAAACAACACAGTCTCTGCCACCATTCCCGTCCACCGCCAGCCGGTCTCCATCGACCTGGCTTCGGATGGGACCCTGGCTTACGTGGCCAACTCAGGCTCCAACACCATCTCCGTCCTCGACCTCAAGAGCCGCCGCGAAACCGGCCAGATCGGCGCCGGCGAGGAGCCCGTCTCCGCCCGCATTGCCCCCGACGGCAAGACCCTGGCCGTTGCAAACCGGCGAGGAAACAGCGTCAGCATCATCGATCCGGCTACCGGCAAGATCCGCGCCGTCTTTCCGGGCTGCCCCGGAGCCAGCGATGCAGTCATCCTCCCCGACTCCACCAAGACTTTCGCAGCCTGCGCCGCCGGCCACCAGGTCATGGCCATCGCCCTCGCCCACTCCAAAATCAATCCGGACCAGCCAGACCGTCTTGAAACTCTATTGGATGTCGGCCGCAATCCAGCCCAACTCGCCCTCAAGCCCGACGGCGGAGAAGTCTTCGCCGTCAACTCCCTCTCCAACTCAATCTCTGAGATTTATGCCGGTACAGACGAGGTCGCTGGAGCCTACATGATCGGCGAGGATCCCGTGCGCGGACTTGTCTCCACCGACAACTCCCTGCTCTACGTCGCCAATTTCCAGTCCCAGTGGGCGACGGTCTACGCCATCGACGACGGCAGGCGCAGCGACCCACCGATCCACGTCGGCGATGGCGCTTCCGCCCTGGCTTTTTCCAACTCCGGCCTGCTGCTCCTCGTCGTCGATGCCCGCTCCGCCGACATCGCCGTCGTCCGCACTGCCTCCCGCTCGCTCTTCACCATGCTCCCCACCGGCCGCGCCCCCAACGCCATCGCCGTGAAAGCCTTCAAACTACCCTGACGCTTCTTTCAGCCCATCCAATGAAATCGCCGACTCGCTAACTCGCTAACTTGCTGACTCGCTGACTCGCTAACTTGCTGACTCGCTAACTTGCTGACTCGCTGACTCGCTAACTTGCTGCTTCCTAGCTCTTCTTATCCCCCAAACGCGCCACGCTGAACTGCGCGCCGGCAAACAGAATCAGGCCCGAGGCATACCCCCAGAACAGCAGCCCCACCGATATATAGAACGGCCCGTACAGCGACTTCAAATCGAGGTGCGGCAGTATCGCCATATACAGATACTTGGCGACCAGCCAGATGATTCCCGTCCATACCGACGTGCGCAAAACCGGGCGCCACGGCACCTTGCGGTTGGGCAGAAACCAGTAAATCGAAAAGAAGAACAGGATCGACGCCACCCCGGTTGAAAACGCAAGCCACAGCCAACTGATCCCGTTGAAGACGAAGTTATCGGTATGATGAAAGAAGAGAAAAGCCAGCAACCACTGTTCGCCCGCATTCAAAAGAATGCTCACCAGCGCCAGCGCCACCATCAGTCCCGCCAACCCAAAAGCCACCACCTGGTTGTGCAGATAGTTGCGGCTCTTGGTCACGCCCCACGCCTGATTCAGCGCTACTTCAAGGGGAAGAAAAATTCCCGTGCAGGAGACCAGAATCATTACCAGCGAAAGAATCTGCACCCCATGCCGCGGCGCCGCTGCCAACAGGTATTCCACGAAGAAATCCTGGTTCGCCGGCAGGAAGTAATGCACCATGTCGCTGACCACGGTCACCATCATCGGCGAATGAAATACCGAGTGCGAAAGCGTATAGAGCAGCACGATGAAGGGGATGAACGAGATGATCGCGTTGGCCGCCACGCTGAATGCGTAGGTATGCACCTCGCTGTCAAGCAGGTAAGAAATCAGTGCCCTGCCGTCCTTGCGCCATCGGTACCACTTGGATCTGGTAACCGGCTCAACCGCATCGACGGCGCCGGAATTTGGGACCTGAGTCACGCGTTGCTCCTTCGCTCTGCCTGAAAGAATTGTTCGTCTATTACTTCGAGGATAGCCTCTCGAGCGCCCATCGCGCCGCCGTCCGCAACCCCTCATCCGCTGCCTCGGCCCATTGATCCAACCACGGCAGATACTTGTCCAACCCGCTATTGCCCATCGCGATGGCCACATTCCGCCGCAGTCCCAGGAACCCCGCCCTCCGCACCGGCGAACCGTTGAACCGGCGCGCGAACTCCGCTGCGGCGAGTTCAGGATCGCCAAGTCCAGCCAGCCATTCCAGCGCCGGATTCACCAGCTCCGGCCGCGCCTGCAGTTCAGAATCTGTGCTGATTGGCGTTCGCCGAGGCGAATTCCACGGGCACACATCCTGGCAGATATCGCACCCAAAAACCTGCCGCCCCATCCCTTCCATCAACTCGGCCGCAATCGTCCCCCGGTGTTCGATCGTCAGATAGGAAATGCATTTCGTCGCATCCATTTTGTACGGTTCAATCAGCGCATGGGTCGGACATGCGTCCAGGCACCGCCGGCAGCTTCCGCAGCGGTCCGGAACCGTGAGCGACGCCGGGGACGCCTTTGCCTCCTCCACATCAAGCGACGTCAACAGCACGGCCAAAAGCCCATACGACCCCAGCTTGGGATGGATCAGGCAGGTATTCTTTCCCGTCCATCCCAGCCCCGCCGCCGTGGCCAGCGACCGCTCCACCACCGGCCCCGTATCCACGTAGCCCCGCGCCTCAAACCCGCCGAACTGCTCCCGCAGCCGCCCCTCCAACGCCCGCAGCCGCTTCTTCAGCACCTTGTGATAGTCGCTTGGCCGCCGGACTCCGTCCCGATCGATGCGACTGCTCCAGGCATACCGCGCGATCCACCCCGCGCCCTCGTCCGCCGGATCAGTCGAACGCGGCTGCGCGCTGTGATAGCCGGCAAAGCACACAATCGCCGACCGCGCCCACTTGAACGGAATCCCCACCCGCGACCGCACCAGTTGCTCGTCCTCGGAACGCCGCTCAAGGTACTTCATCGTCCCCGCGCGCCCCGCCGCTATCCACTCCTCAAACCGCTCCGCATCCCGCTCCTCGCTTGCATGTGGCAGTCCCACCACCCCCGCCTCCGCAAAGCCCGCCTCCCGCGCCAAAGAGCGTACTTCTTCCCGCCTCAAGCCGCGTGCGGGCATGGCGCCGAGTTCGGGATGAATTGAAGGACTGGACACGGAACCGGCGATACTCCCTTTTGCGTAGAGATAGATGTGTCCGATTGCGGACGCCCAGATCGAATCTGAACACTTGGGCGCTGCGGAATCGGATATGGAACGCAACCTATCCCTTGTGATTTCACCATATTCTCTTCCGGCAGCTTTGGCAGCGTGAGTGCATCACAAGAGGGCATGAAGCCGTAGCCATCCCCAACGGGCCATCGGCCAGCAGGGATTTATCCAAGGAGATCATTATGACGATGACGCTATGCAACAGATCGGCAGCGACAGCCATCGCACAAGAGAACACGATCGAAATCACTGAATTGGTAAGAGGCGACGATCAGGTTCTTCTGGATCGGATGGGGCCGCTCGTCGTCCGGCAATCCATCGCGCTCGATCTCAGCACCGTCGAACGCATAGACGCCGCCGGCATTGCAGCCCTGGTTACGCTCTACGCCACAGCCTGCCAGGCGGGCCACAGCTTTACTGTCTCGAATGCCTCGCCGCGGGTGGTCAGAATCCTCGCGCTGGTCGGCCTGGACCGCATTCTGCTGTCCCAAAATGCGGTCCAAAGTTCACATTCCGGCCCCGAGCTTCAGCGTTCCGCTGCCTGATTTAGCCCGCATCGTCTCGAATCTCCGCGCTGGCGGCGCTTCCCGTCTCAAAATGCGGAAATTCCCACTTAGAAATATAACTGAACTCCTTTGGCAAATGAATCGTCTGTGACGAGTGCCACAGCCAAGAGTATACTTGCGGCGATATTTGTAATGCGACTCATAATGCCGCGAAGCGCAGTCGGATGTTTGGATGACGCCCACGCGCTCAGCCTTTTTACCGCCCTTTTACGTTGAAATGCTGAGCCTTCGTTCCGCCATCCTCTCCCACGGCCCGCCGTCGCGAATTCTAGTAAATGGAGGCTGTACCCCATGACGCAGGGCGTGGTGGATTCGTCGCTTGCTGGACAAGCAAGCTCAACCTCAACCCCAACCAAGTATGTCTATTTCTTCGGCGGCGGCGCGGCAGACGGCAACGGTCGCATGAAGGATGTGCTGGGCGGCAAAGGCGCCGGCCTCGCGGAGATGACCAACGCCGGATTGCCCGTTCCTCCGGGATTCACCATTCAGACTGAGGCCTGTCGCGAGTACATGCGCGGCGCCGTCAGCCCTGAAATCGACGTCGAGATGCACGCCGCTCTCGAGCGCCTCGAAAAGCTTCAGGGACAAAAGCTGGGCACGGGCGACAATCCCCTGCTCGTCTCCGTCCGCTCCGGCGCAAAGTTCTCCATGCCCGGCATGATGGACACCATCCTCAACCTGGGTCTCAACGATCAGGCCGTTGAGGCGCTGGCCAAGCTCAGCAACAATCCTCGTTTTGCCTATGACTCCTATCGCCGCCTCATCCAGATGTTCGGCGACGTTGTCCTCGATGTCCCCAAGAAGAAGTTCGAGCACATCTTCGACGGCATCAAGGAGCGGGAGAAGGTCAAGTTCGACTACGAACTCCAGCCCGAGGCGCTCAAGGAGATCATCGTCGAGTACAAGAAGCTGGTCCGCAAGGAAACCGGCAAGGACTTCCCGCAGGGCCCGCTCGATCAACTGGTCCAGGCCCGCGACGCCGTCTTCAGAAGCTGGCAGAACGATCGCGCCAAGACCTATCGGCGCATCAATCACATCGACGACTGGCTGGGCACAGCGGTCAACGTGCAGGCCATGGTCTTCGGCAACCTGGGCGAGAGCTCGGGTACCGGCGTCGGCTTCACGCGCAATCCCGCCACCGGCGAGCATGTCTTCTTCGGCGAATACCTGATGAACGCCCAAGGCGAAGACGTCGTCTCAGGCGTTCGCACGCCGCTGTCTATCAGCGAGCTCGAGCGCGCCATGCCCAAGGTCTACGACCATCTCCGCGCCATCACCTGGAAGATGGAAAAACACTATCGCGACATGCAGGACTTCGAGTTCACCATCCAGGATGGCAAGCTCTATATGCTGCAGACCCGCAATGGCAAGCGCACCGGCCTGGCCGCCGTCCGCATCGCCATTGACATGGTTCGCGAAGGACTCATCACCCAGGAAGAAGCCATCTTCCGCGTTGAGCCCAACCAGCTCTACGACTTCCTTGTTCCCCGCCTGGTTGAAAAGGGCGAGAAGATTGAAGTCCTGGCCACTGGCCTGCCGGCGTCGCCCGGCGCGGCTGTCGGCCAGATCGTCTTCACCGCCGAGGACGCGGTCAAATTCCACACCAGCGGCGCTTATCGGGTCATCATTCTCGTCCGCGGCGAAACCACGCCTGAAGATATCGCGGGCATGGAAGTCGCGGCCGGCATTCTCACCTCGCGCGGCGGCATGACCTCCCACGCCGCCGTCGTCACCCGCGGCATGGGCAAGTGCTGCGTGGCCGGCGCCGGCGATTGCACCGTTGACGAACACAACAAGGAACTCCGCGTCAAGGGGCACACCTTCAAGCAGGGCGACTGGATTTCGCTGGACGGCACCACCGGCCGCGTCATCGCGGGTCAGCTCAAGACCCTGCCTGCTCAGCCCGACGATCCCGATCTGGTCAAGTTCATGAGCTGGGTCGATCCCGTTCGCCGCCTCCGCATTCGCGCCAACGCCGACGTCCCTCGCGACGCCAAGCAGGCTCGGCTGTTCGGCGCGGAAGGCATTGGCCTGTGCCGCACCGAGCACATGTTCTTTGCTGAAGACCGCATCGGACACATGCGCACCATGATCCTCTCAGAAAGCGAGAAGGACCGCCGCGAAGCCCTCAAGAAGCTCCTGCCCATGCAGCGCGCCGACTTTGTGGGCCTCTTCAAAACCATGGAGTCGCTCCCGGTGACCATTCGCCTGCTCGATCCTCCGCTGCATGAGTTCCTGCCCCAGCGCGAGGATCTGCTCGTCGAAATCTCTCACCTTGAAGACACCAAGCCCCGCTCGCCCAGGCTCAAGGAACTCCGCCCGTTGCTGGCGCGGGTCCAGGAACTGCACGAGACCAACCCCATGCTCGGACTGCGCGGCTGCCGCCTCGGCATCGCCTTCCCCGAGATCACTGAAATGCAGTCGCGCGCCATCTTCGAGGCTGCTGTTTCCGTAAAGTCCAAGGGCGGCGATCCACACCTCGAAATCATGGTCCCGCTCATCGGCTCCATTGAAGAGATGCGCAACCAGACGGCCATCATCCGCCGTGTTGCCGCTGACGTCTTCAAGGAGAAGGGTGAAACCGTCGATTACATGGTGGGCACCATGATCGAACTCCCGCGCGCCGCACTCACCGCCGACCAGATTGCCGAAGAGGCCGAGTTCTTCAGCTTCGGAACCAACGACCTCACGCAAACCACCTTCGGCATCTCCCGCGACGATATCAACCACTTCCTGCCGGCCTACATCAAACAGGGCATCTTCAAACAGGACCCCTTCGCCACCCTCGATCAGGCCGGCGTAGGCTTGCTGGTCAAGATGGCCACGGCGAAGGGACGCAACACCCGCCCCAACCTCAAGGTGGGAATCTGCGGCGAGCATGGCGGCGATCCTGAGTCCGTCAAGTTCTGCCACAAAATCGGCCTCAACTACGTCTCCTGCTCGCCCTTCCGGTTGTTGACGGCAAGGCTCGCAGCCGCGCAGGCCGCCCTCCAGGAAATTCAGACAGGCCCCGACATTCACAGCGGCACCTGCTGATCGCCTAACCCGTAAAAACCACAAGGGCGTCCGCCGCGGCGGACGCCCTTGGTGCATCTGGCGCCAACCAAAAACAGTCTCCCCCAACCAATGCGCCGGACGGTATACTGACCCGCAATCAGGAAACCGGCGCTTACCCACGGCTCAGGCAAGACCAACCGAAGCCGAAAGCTCCCTGAGGAGGCTACATGGCGGAGATTCGGCGCAATCCATTCATGCAATGCCTTCTCTCCGCAGTCATCGCCGTCGCCTGCCTGACGCGATGCTTCGCCGCGCAGGCCCCGATTGATGCGCAGAGCCTCCACAAGAGCATGATTGCCTGGTTTGAAGAAAAGCTTGAAAAGGCGCAGGTTGACAACAACTATAAGGAAATGGCGTCGGACCTTCTCCTTCTCGCTAGCACCCATTCTGTGCCGGGCGAGGAAAAGCAAGCCGTGGACTGCTACACCCGGGCATTGCCCCTGCTGCGTTTGATCGGCGACCAGGCAGGCGAAGCGAAAGCCCTGTCTTCGCGCGCCAGGCTCTATTCAGGGATGGAGCTGAAGCAACTGGCCCTGGAAGACTTCAACCAGGCATTGATGATTCAGCGCTCGGCAGGCGACCGCAGCGGCCAGGGCGAAACCCTCAGGGAAATCGCAGCCGTCTACTCCGATCTTGGTCAGAAGCAGAAGGAACGGGATTACCTGGGGCAGGCCGCGAAGCTTCCACCTCCACGGCGAAATCCGCCGCCGATTATTTCCCCGGAGCCGCCGCCCCAATCTTCGCCCTCGTATGGAACTTCGGCCCAGGGCCCTGCGGCTGCGGGGTATTCTCCTCAGTTCAACTCCTCTGTGTCTGCCAGCCCCCCAGCAGAGCGCACCACCACTGAAGCGGAGAGGCGGGAACAGGCTGCCCAGGCCAAAGCCGCTGAACGGGCTGCCAATAAGGCGCGCGCCCAAGAGGAGCAGAATCTGAGATTGGCGCAGTCAATACAGGCGCAACAGCCTCCGCACCCACCGCCAGCGGAGCTGGACCACACCCCGCTCACTCTGGCCAGCGCGTCACCGGCCGGCAGCCCCCCTGGGGCCTCTGTGCCCTTTCCGCCCCCTCCGACCCCTGGAGCCACTGGCGCGCTCAACCCAGCAAGTGAAATGCCGGAGCCGAATCGTCCTGTCAATTCCGAAAGATCCACTCCCGACGCTCCGGCGCAGGCCGAACACGCACAGGCCGTGGCCGAACTTGATCGGGCGCGGGCCAAAAACGAACAGGAGCAAGCGCAGGGAATTAAGCAAGCTGCCGCGCAACAGCCCCAACAAGCAACGCCAGCGGAGCCGGACAGCACCGCGGACCTCACGCCCCTTCCCGCCGAAAGGGCCTGGATTGGCAGCGACCCAACGGACCGCGACTCCAAAGCCGCTCCTCTGCCAGCATCGAATCTGCCGCCCGTTGAGCGCTACCCGAACATTGAAGCTCCAGACACCGTAAGTGTCAGCCAGGAGATCGCCGTCCAGGTTTCCCTTACCGCGGAGCAAATCTCCCCTGAGACAAAGGTCCTCTCCGGCGCCCAGAACCAGGGCAAAGTGCAGTTGCAGATGGCCGAAGGCGAGCGCCAATGGACCCTCACCGTCAACCTCACCGCCCCCGGCATGGAGATCACCCGCGGCGGCGCAAACACCGCCGAAATCACCATCAATCGCGAAGGCGACTCCACTTTTGCCGCGTTCTATATGCGAGCCTTGCCTCTCCCTCCATCCAATACGGACGGCAAGCGGGACACCCGCATTTTTGCAACCCTCTGGCATAACGGCGCTTTCCTCGCCCGCATTGCCCGGCCCTTGACCATCCTCGCCCCCGCCTCGCAGGCCACCGCCGGCAACCAGGCTCCCGCTCCTTCGCCAGTTCCCGTCGCGCGACCCATGTTCAGATCTTTGCCGCCCAGTTCTGTGTCGCCGCATCCAGCTTCAACCGCGCTGAATCTCGATCCCGCAATCGTCGCTCCTGACCTCACCATCGTTGAAAACCGCGTCGGCAGCACCCTCCGCATCATCTTCTTCCCCTCCGGCTCCGCCGCCCCGGTTGAAGCGGACATCACCAATCCCGACGAACTGCACGACTGGATCAACGCACATTTTTCGCAAATGGCCAACCGCACCCGAGCCATCACGCCTGAGCCGCCCAGCCCTGAGCAAGCCCGGATTGACCGGCTTCACGCCTACGACCACCTCAACGCGTTTGGCGCCGAACTCTATGACCGCTTCGCGCCTCCAGCTTTCAAGACCCTCTTCTTCGATCTCTTAAGCAGGCGCACCAGCGACCGCGCGCTCACCATCCAGATCCTCAGTGACGACCCATCCCTGCCCTGGGAGCTGATGCGGCCCACCGACCCCGACAGCAACAGCCGCATGGACTTCCTCGGGGCCACTTACTGGATGGCTCGCTGGCCGCTTTCCCGCCGCGGCAGCACTCGCCCGCCCCAGTCGCTCACCGTCGAACGCTCCGTGGTGATTGCGCCCACCTATCGAGGCACACAATCGCTCGCCGCCGCAAACCAGGAACTCGCCACTCTGAAATCCATCCGCGGCTTTACTCAAGTTGCTGGAGACTACGAGTCCGTGCGCAATTTGGCAGGGCATCCCCCGCAAGGTATCGTGCACTTCGCCGGTCACGGCCAGGTCTCTGAAGAGCACGGCGTGCCCCGGTTCGCGATTCTGCTTGAGGACAGCGAGATGGACCCGGCGACCTGGCAGGCGCTCGGAACCGCTGCCGGCGCCACGCATCCGCTCTTCTTCTTCAACGCATGCGACGTGGGCGAGTCGCGCCAGTTTATGAACGACGTGGATGGCTGGGCGCCCGCCCTGCTCGGCAACGGCGCAAGTGGATATATTGGCGCATTATGGCCCGTCAAGGACTCGACCGCCGCCCTTTTTGCCTCTACATTTTATGCATTTCTCGATAAGTCCCTGGCCACCGGCCATTACCTCAACGTAGCCTCTCTGCTGGCTCACACCAGGGCACAGGTATTCCGCGAAACCGGCGACGCCACCGCTCTGGCCTATGTCTTCTATGGAGATCCGAGGCTCGTCCTCGCCATGCCCCTGGCCAAGCAATAAACTCTGCTGTCCTTCTGCCCGAATCGCGCAACTGCACGTTGAAGGCCGCTGCTTCTACGCCGCCGCAATCCGCGCAATCAAATCCCGCTGCTCCGCCCGATTCGCCGCCCCGATCGTAAACGCATCCAGCAGCCCCAACCCCAGCGCATAATTGATCGCCTCATCCTGCCGATTGCGCAATTCGCCCTGCCCCAGAATCTTCATCCCGATGATGCCTTTCCCCGCAGCCCTCATCTCTTTGATCACCCCAGCCACCGTCTCCGGATCGGCATCCATATACGCGCCCACGGGATTCATGCGCACCAGATCCACTTCCACCCACGGCTCCGCGGCGGCCGTCCGCAGCGCCTCGATCGAGTGGCAGCTCACGCCATGCGTCCTGATCACTCCCTTTTCCCTGGCCTCGGACAGCACGTCCATCACGCCCCGATAGCGCGTCGTCCAATCCGCCTCGGTGACGCAATGCATCAGGCAGATATCGATGTAATCCGTCCCCAGCTCCCGCCGATACCGGTCCAGATCAGCCCGCACGCCCTTCGCGTCCCGCGTATCCGTCTTGGTCATCACCACAACCTTGTCGCGCGGAACATGCTTCAGTGCCGACGCCACACCCGAGTGACTCCCATAGCTGTCCGACGTGTCGAAAAACCGCAGCCCGTCTTCATAGCCGTTCACCAGCAGCGCGGTCAGCCCCGACATCCCCAGCTTGACCTGATCGGAACTTTGCCCGCCTCCATGCGTCCCCGTGCCCATCGCCAGCCGGCTCGTCTGGATGCCCGTCTTGCCCAGCGTCACCGTGTCGTGCGCGTTGAACTTCTGCGGCAGCCGCGGCAGCTCAGCCGCAAACCCCGCGCCCTTGCTTGAAAGCTTTTGTGCAAGCCACACCGATCCCAAACCGCGTGCGGCGTTAACCAGGAATTCTCTGCGCTTCATAGGTTCTCCGAGGAAGTGAGGGGTCCGAACTTGACCTGCATTCTACCCCCACATTCCCATCCCCCGCTAGCCTTCTATCTCGCGACCTGTACCCTGTTCCCTGCGAGCACCCAGGTCTCGCCGTTGAGGCCTGGGAAACCAGAATCGCCAAACATCACGGTCGGCCCCTGACCCCTGATCCCTCATCTCTGTTCCCTGCTTCCAGCACCGCCACCGCCATGCGATTCAACGGCGTCGCAATCCCGTGCTTCTCTCCCAGCCGCACAATCACGCCATTCCGCGCGTCCGTCTCCATCCGCCGTCCCGCCATCCTGTCCGCCAGCAGAGAATTCACCGAATCCCTTGGCTGCCCCCGATACATATCCAGCACCTGCTGCCCCACGCTGTCGTCCAACCTCGCGCCTTCCGCCCGTCCCACCGCCACGCATTCGGCTACCATCTCCAGCGCCAACCGTCCCAGCGCCTCATCGTGCAACACCCCAGCCGGCTTCATCGTCAGCGCGTTGATCGCCCCCGCCGCGTTGGTGCATAGCTTCCGCCACGCAGCCGTCTTGAAGTCCCCCACCAGCTCAATCTCCACCTTGCTTCCCCTGAACAGCTCCTTGAATTCCGCTCCCAGCGGCCCCTCTTCCACCTTCATCGTCACCTTCCCGCGCTGCACCACCGTGCCATCCGCCTGCCGTTCCACCGGGCAATCGATCACCACCGGCACAATCCGTTCCTCCTCTACATACGGTGCAAGCCGCTCCCGATGTTCCACTCCGTTCTGCACCACCGCCACCACGGCCCCGTCCTTCGCCAGACCCCGCAGCCACTCCCCCGCACCAGCCGCGTCATAGGTCTTCGTCGCCACCAGCACCCAATCCACCGCACCGGCCTGTTTCGGATCGGTCAGATTCCGCGCCTTCACGGTCACCGCACCCTCCGGCGTCTTGACCGTCAGTGGCTCCACTGCCCGCCGCGTACACAGCGTGATCTCATGCAATCCCGTCGTCTCCAGCAGCGCCGCCAGCACCCCTCCAATCGCCCCCACCCCCACCACAGCCACTCGCGCCATCTCCACCCCTCCCGGTTTCCGTTACCACTCAAAAATACACGCACGACCCACTCATTCCGGTCCCTGTTTGCTTATCCCCATTCTCCGTCTGCACTAAACTGAATACGTCATGGAATCCGCCTCTCTCACCACCCAGATTCAGCCGCTCTCACCGGAGGGCGTCTTCGCCAACGAGCCTTTCATCGACTTCAAAGCCCCTGAAAGCACCCGCAATATGCAGGCCGCATTGGACTTGGTCCAGAGCCAGCTAGGCCGCGAATACGACCTCATCATCGGCGGCCGCCGCCTCAAGACCGAGTCCAAAATCCGCTCCCTCAACCCTGCCCGCCCGGCCCAGATCGTCGGCGTCCACCAGAAAGCCGGCGCGGAGCACGCCGAAGAAGCCATGCAGGCGGCCCTCCAAGCCTTCGAGTCCTGGAGCAGAACCCCTGTAGAAACAAGAGTTTCCCTGATCCTCACCGCCGCCGCCATCATCCGCCGAAGAAAATTCGAGTTCTGCGCCTGGCTCACCTATGAAGTGGGCAAGAACTGGGCTGAAGCCGACGCCGACCTTGCCGAAACCATTGATTTCCTTGAGTTTTACTCGCGCGATGCCCTCCGCCTCGCCGCCGCGGCCACCCCCATCCAATACCCCGGCGAGCGCAACGAACTCTTTTACATCCCCCTCGGTGTCGGCGCCGTCATCCCCCCCTGGAACTTCCCCTTTGCCATCATGGCCGGCATGACCGCTGCCGCCATCGTCACCGGCAACACCGTCGTTCTAAAGCCCTCCAGCGACGCTCCCACCATCGCCGCCAAGTTCATCGAAGTCCTGGAGCAGGCCGGAATTCCTGGCGGCGTCGTCAACTTCTGCCCCGGCTCCGGCGCAAGCTTCGGCAACGCCATCGTCGAGCACCCCAAAACCCGCTTCATCGCTTTCACTGGCTCCAAGACAGTTGGATTGGAGATTCACGAGCGCGCCGCCCACACCAAACCCAATCAAATCTGGATCAAACGCACAATTCTGGAAATGGGCGGAAAGAACTCCATCCTCATCTGCGCCGATGCCGATCTCGATCTGGCCGTCGACGGAGTGGTCGCTTCTGCCTTTGGGTTCAGCGGCCAAAAGTGTTCCGCCTGTTCCCGCGCCATCATCGAAGCTCCAGTTTACGAGGTATTCACCGAGCGCATCCGCGAGCGCGTGGCCCAGTTGACCGTAGGCGACCCCACCGCCAACCACAACCTTGGCCCGGTGGTAAACGAAAGTGCCCTCAAGTCAATACTGGCCTATATAGAGACAGGCAAGCTGGAAGGCAGCCTGATCGCAGGCGGTCACGCCCTCGAAACCCCTGAAGGTGGCTACTTCCTTGAGCCCACAGTCTTTGCGGACATTGCACCCGACGCCGTGCTGGCCCAGCATGAGATCTTCGGCCCCGTCCTCGCCCTCATCAAAGTGGAAAGTTTCCAGGAAGGCCTCCGCGTAGCGAACAACACTGAATACGGCCTGACCGGCTCCATCTACACCGCCGATCGTGAGCGGCTGAATCGCGCCCGGCTTGAATTTCACGTGGGCAATCTCTACTTCAACCGCAAGTGTACGGGCGCAATGGTGGGCGCACACCCATTTGGCGGGTTCAACATGAGCGGGACCGACTCCAAGGCCGGCGGCCCGGATTACCTGGCCCTCTTCACTCAGGCCAAGAGCGTGGCGGAGAAGCTCTGAACTATTTTCACCGATAAGCGAATTGTCCTGCGAAAAGGCTCGCCCTCCGTAATGACGCGGTCATTACGTTCTGCTATACTAGCCTTTCACGGGAAGGAATCTGATGAACACGCTTCAACCCGCAAAAGTCAGACGCGATACTCTGAACCTCCGCATCAAGCCCGAGTTGCGCGGGCTCATTGATCGTGCGGCGGAGCTTACAGGCAAGAATCGGACGGATTTTGTACTGAACGCCGCCCGCCATGCCGCCGAGGATGCGCTGGTGGACCGCACGGTATTTGCGGTGAGCCCCAAAGCGTATGCCGAGTTCCTGGCGAGGCTTGATGCGCCACCCCAACCCAATCCCCGCCTACGCCGCTCACTCGAGACCTCCGCTCCATGGGAGAAGTAGCCGAACTTCTGCCGCCCGCACCGCTGGCCGACGCCCATGAAGTCGGAGATTTCCGCTGCGGCGAGGCCTCTCTGGACGATTGGCTGAAGCGCCGGGCGCGCGCCAACCAGGCCAGCGGCGCTTCGCGCACCTATGTCGTTTGCAAGGATAAGCACGTAATTGGGTACTATGCGCTGGCTTCCGGCGCGGTCACCGTGGAAAGTGCTCCCGGCCGCTTCAGGCGCAATATGCCAAACCCAATTCCAGTGGCTGTGCTGGCGCGTCTCGCCGTGGATCGCGATTGGCATGGGAAGGGCATCGGACGCGCCCTGTTCCGAGACGCCGCGCGCCGAGTGGCACATGCCGCCGACGCGATCGGAATTCGCGGCATCGTGGTTCACGCAATCTCGGAGGAAGCCACAAACTTCTATCGATCGCTTGGTTTCGACCCAAGCCCGCACGAGCCAATGACGCTCATGGTAACTCTGTCCGACGTTCGGGCTGCTCTTCCATAAAAGGCTTGGCGGCCATGGGCACAGTTACGCTGATTTCAGTCTTGCTGGTTTTCTGGGGCTGCTATGCCACGGCAGCCGGAACGGCGGCGGCCAGTTCCTCAGCCTCGAGTCGGCTGCCTACCTCGGCCGCGGCTTGCGCCAGAACCCGGTGGTGGATGGTAAAAAGCGCCAGTTCCAATCGGTCGCTCACCCCGGTCTTGTCGTAAATCGAGCGCAAGTAGTTCTTGATCACCTGCTCGGTGGTCTTGAGCCGCATAGCGATCTCGCGGTTCTTGCAGCCCTGAACAATCAGGGCCACGATCCGCATCTCCTTGGGCGTGAGCCGGTCCCGGACGCGCGTGCCCACCATATCCTCTTCCGGCGAGTCGGGCTGCATCAGCTTGGGCGGGACCCAGGTCTCTCCATCCGCAACGCGGCGAACACACTCCACCAACGCCGCCCCGGTCACGTTGCGAAAAATCACGCCGCGGAAACCCTGTTGCAAATATGTTGCGGCAACCTCGTTGTTCTCTGCAATCACAATGCCCCGGCTGTTCGCGTCGTCCAGCAGAAGGCGGAGCCGGGTCAGATCGGGCCGCAGCGCAGCGGCAAACAGAACAATGGAACCAGGGAAAGTCGTGATGGCATGGTGCATTCGATCAAGATCCGTGCATTGAGCAATAATGCGCAACTCTTCGTTCATTGCCAGCACCTTGGCGGTACCTGCACGAAAAATTGCCTGCGAATCGGCCAGAATGATCTTGTTCATGATGTTCGCCTCGTATCCCCAGTTTCACTTTTTTGAGCCGGCTCAATCCCCATTTCCGGCAAAACCATACACTGCAACTCGACTTCAGGCGCCTGCTTCCGCCTCTTCCGGCATCATCGGCAAAACTCTTCAGAGTCTTGCGCCTGACTGCATTTGCGACAGTGAGAAGTGGATTGGATGCCTTTCGTAACCGATTGAAACCGCAAAAACAACTACACTCAAGTAACTTTCCTACAAGAGAGATTACAGCCATCTGACCCGCCGGGTCACGAAGATTCTTCAATCCAAACAGGGATCCCTCTGCACCTATTGGGGTACCAAGGCCCTAAACTGAGTGATATGGCAAGGCCGATTCTCCTGGCAGTGGACGACGACGTAAGCGTTTTGGAAGCGGTAGTGCAGGACCTGCGCCGGCACTATGGGGCCACCTACCGGGTCATGCGCGCGGCCAGCGGTCAGGCCGCGTTGGACACGCTGGCTCAACTGACAACGCGCCAGGAGCCAGTGGCGCTGATTTTGAGCGACCAGCGCATGCCGGGCATGACTGGCGTCGAGTTTCTGGAGAGGGCGCGGGCGCTTTATCCCGAGGCACGGCGCGTGTTGCTGACGGCATACGCTGACACCGAAGCCGCCATCCGCGCCATCAACACCGCCCGCATCCACTACTACCTGAACAAACCGTGGGACCCGCCTGAGGAAAAGCTGTATCCGGTGTTGACTGACCTCCTGGAGGATTGGCTGGCCGGCTACCAGCCGCCGTTTGAGGGGCTGCGTGTCATCGGGAATCGCTGGTCGCTCAAGGACCATAAGGTGCGCAGCTTTCTCTCCCGCAACCATGTGCCCTACCGCTGGCTCGACATCGCCGGCAACAAGGATGCCCTGAAGCTGCTGAGTGACCGGCAGCTCGATCCTGACCTTTTGCCTGTGGTGCTGTTTGCGGATGGCAGTTCCCTGGTGGACCCGGATGTGGCGACGCTGGCTGGCCGAGTGGGCCTGAGCACTCAGGCCGCCCAGGAGTTCTATGACATCGTCGTGGTGGGCGCCGGTCCGGCAGGGCTGGCGGCCGCGGTCTATGGCGCCAGCGAAGGCCTCCGCACGCTCGTCATCGAGCCGGAAGCGCCCGGCGGACAGGCCGGCTCCACTTCAAGGATCGAGAACTACCTCGGATTCCCGTCGGGCGTCACCGGAGCGGACCTGGGACGCCGCGCGCATATCCAGGCGTCGCGGTTTGGCGCGGAGTTTCTCACCCAGCGGGCCACGGGACTGCGCATCGAAGGCCAGTACCGTTTTGTGGAACTGGTCGATGGCCGCGAGGTCTCAAGCCACGTGGTGCTGTTGGCCACCGGCGTTTACTACCGCAAGCTTGATATTCCAGGCGCGGAGCGGCTCACCGGCCGAGGCATCTACTACGGAGCCGCGCTGGTTGAGGCATTGGCTTGCAAGGATGAGGAAGTATTTGTCGTGGGCGGCGCCAACTCCGCCGGCCAGGCCGCCCTGCACTTTGCCAACTTCGCCTGCAAGGTGACCATGCTGGTGCGCGGCAACGGACTTTCGGCCACCATGTCGAAATACTTGATCGATGAGATCGAGCGCACATCCAATATTGTGTTGGAGGCGAAAACGCAGGTGCTGGAAGCGATCGGCGAGGAACGTCTCGAAGGGCTCCGGCTGCTCGGTCCTCAGGGGGAGTCGGTGGTGCCGGCTTCGTCGCTGTTCGTGTTCATCGGAGCAGAGCCGGGAACAGGTTGGCTGCCGCCCTGCATTCTCCGCGATGAGAAAGGATTCATTTTGGCAGGCCCTGATTTGCGCACCGAAGGCAAGTTGCCGGCAGCTTGGAAGGAGCCGCGCGAGCCGTTCTTGCTCGAGTCCAGCGTACCCGGAGTCTTTGTGGCCGGCGATGTTCGCCACGGCTCAGTGAAGCGCGTGGCCTCGGCGGTGGGCGAGGGCTCCATCGCGGTACAGTTTGTGCACCAGTACTTGGCGGGATTCTAAGAGGTGTTGAGAAAGCGGAAATGAGCCAGGGCGAGCAACCGATCGAGATTGAATCGATCCCCTTGCGGGAGGTCGCCGAGGCTCTGCGCCGCACTCGTCCCTTCGCTGAAACGGACGTAGGCGCGCTGAGCGGCGTGGAGGTTGTGGATCGCGTAAAAGTCAACGCTGGCGGCGTGCTGGTGGAGCCAGGGCAGCCCCTGAGTTTCTATTGGCTCGTGCTTGAGGGCGAGGTTCGCGCCGAGAGACCGGAGCCTGACGGCACGCGGACCGTGGTGGGAATGGCCGCCGCTGGCGATGGCTTTGGCGAGACGCCTCTGCTGACTGGAAAGACCCACTCGCCTTTCTTCATCCTGGCAGCGCAAGACTCGCTGCTGTTGCGCTTCACCGAGCAAGACTTTTGGGCGTTGCTTGCTTGCTGCCCCGCGGTGCGCAAAGTGATCCTTGCGAATATGGCTCAGCGGCTGCAGGCCTACCAGGTTGAGGCGTTGCACCGCGAGAAGCTGGTCTCCCTGGGTACACTCGCCGCCGGGCTCATGCATGAGTTGCACAACCCCGGCTCGGCTGCCAAACGCGCCACCGCTCAACTGCGCGGAAATCTGTTGCGCTTGCAGCAGTTGAGCCTGCGTTTCAGCGACCAGCAGAAGACCCCCACCCAGCTTGATTGCATGCGCGCTCTGCTTGAAAAGACACTGAGCGGCTGCCATGCCCCTGTCATGAGTACCCTGGAGCAGTCGGACACGGAAGAGGCATTGGCCGAGTGGCTGGCATCGGCTGGAGTGGAAAACGCATTCACCATTGCCCCGGCGCTTGTCGCCATCGGCCTTGAGCAGCAGGAACTCGCCTGCGCCAGAGACGCCTTCCAGGCCGGCAGCTTCTCTGACGCGATCAACTGGCTTGAGGCGCTGGTTTCCAGCGTCAGTCTGGTCTGCACCATCGAGGAGAGCATTACGCGCGTCTCCGACCTGGTGATGGCTGTCAAGATATTCGCCTACGACGATCGGTCGCAGGCCAGGGAACTGGACGTGCATGACAGCCTGCAGAGCACCCTCACCATCCTGGGCCACAAGCTGCGTCTCAAAAAAATCTCCGTCGAAAAGCGCTTTGAGGCCTCGCCGTCCACCATCCAGACCCGCGGCTCCTCGCTCAGCCAGGTGTGGACCAACCTGATCGACAACGCCGTGGACGCCTCACCCGAGAGCGCCCAGATCGAGATCGCTACGTGGACAGAAGCGGGGACAGAAGCGGAGATCGACCCGGCCTGGCTCGCAGTGAGCATCACAGATCACGGCGCCGGGATTCCGCCCGAATTGCTGCCGCGGATTTTCGACGCGTTCTTTACCACCAAGCCGCTGGGCTCGGGCACCGGCCTCGGCCTGGAGATCGTTCACCGCATCGTCACGCAGAAGTTCGGCGGCACGATCGATGTCGAGTCCGAACCGGGAAAGACCCGGTTTATCGTGCGCCTGCCGCTACGCGGGCCAGGCGAGTCCGGGAAGCCCGCTCCTGCGATTTGAGTTCGACGCTTTCCGAGTTGCGCCTGCGAGTTTTCCGCATGTCCAATGACGCTCACTTCCGAACAGCGGATCAGTTTCCGAGTTGCCGGCCAATCGGCCGTGGCTCCGGTGCAGAATCCAACGCTTCACACATTGACAAGAAAATACGCAATTTTACAAAAAAGTTGAGGAGGGTGGGGGTTAATTCTTGGGTCCATACGGTACGGGGCGGAGGTGTCCCGGCTTTCTCCGTTCGCCCTTCTATTGACCATTGTGCGCCGAGGGAGGATTATTTTGCGCAAGGCGGCAAAGGGGGGCGGATTCCCAGGAGGCCGCAATCGGCGCATCCCTGTTCGTTAACGGACGGCCTGCGTCGAAACCGGACATCCAATTCGGTTCCCGTTCACCTGAGATATGCGGCAAGAGGCTTTGTTCTCATCAAGTTGCATTTTCCGCATTTTGGCCTTTGAATTGCTTTTCTTTCCCATGTAGACCGAGCGTCACCCGGAGGCCGGCCATGAACAACCTGCTGCAGGACCTGCGATTCACTATGCGCCAGTTGCGCAAATCTCCCGGATTCGCCCTCACCGCGCTCCTTACCCTGGCATTGGCCATCGGCGCCAACGCCGTGGTCTTCGGAATCTTCAACGGCATGATTCTGCGGCCGTTGGATGTGCCCCAGGCGGAGAGCCTCTACGGAACCGAGTACGGGAATAATCCGGGGTGGCAGTCGTATCCCAACTATCTCGATCTGCGCGACCGCAACCGCAGCTTCGACGGTCTGGCGGCGTTTAGCTTCATCTTTCCGGGCTTCGACACGGGCAAGGATCCCTCCGGTTCTTCAGGCTTCACAACCAGCGGCAATTACTTCGATGTGCTGCGGATTCAGCCCTATCTCGGCCGTTTCTACCATGCCGCCGATGAGCACGGCCACAACAGCGCGCCCTATGTTGTGTTGACCTACGCCTTTTGGCACAGCCGCTTCCAGGACGATCGCGGCGTGGTGGGCCGCACTGTCTTTTTGAACAAGCATCCATTTACGATTCTCGGCGTGGCCCCGCCCGGCTTCCACGGAACAGTGGCCTTTGCCTTTATCGATTTCTTCATGCCGATGGTCAACGAGGGGCAGCTCTACGGCGGGAGCACACTCGACAAGCGCGGCAGCAACAATACGGTTTTTGAGATCTTCGGACATCTGAAGCCGGGTGTGACTCTCGCTCAGGCCACGGCGGATGTGAACGCCGTGGGCGCGTATCTGGAAAAGACCTATCCTCAGGACTTCAGCCACAAAAGCACTCCACTCTCCCGCCAGGGACTGACCGCGTTTGGCGGCGCGGTGACGGCCTTCGTGGCGGGATTGATGCTGCTGGCCGGATTGATTCTGCTGGCCGCCTGCGCCAACCTGGGCAGCCTCTTTGCCGCGCGCGCCGCCGACCGTTCCCGCGAAGTGGCGCTGCGGCTGGCGCTGGGTTCAAGCCGCCAACGCATCCTGCGGGGACTGCTTACCGAAGCCTTGCTGATCTCCCTTGCCGGCGGCGCTCTGGGAGTTCTGGGCAGCGTCGCGCTCTTGCGCCGGCTGAGCACATGGCAGCCCGTCGCCGGCGCTCCCGTCCATCTGCCCGTCACTCCAGACGCAAAAGTCTACCTCGTCGCTTTGCTGCTGGCGGTGGTCAGCGGATTGCTCTTCGGAATCGTTCCGGTGCGTCAGGTGCTCCGGGCCAATCCCTATGAGATCGTCAAAGCGGGATCAAGCGCCAGGGGTGGGCGGCGCATCACCGTGCGCGACGTGTTGCTGGTGGTGCAAATTGCCATCTGCGCCGTGCTGGTCACTTCTTCGCTGGTGGCCGTGCGCGGATTGGCGCGCTCGCTGCACGGCAACTTCGGGTTTGAGCCGCGCAACGCCATGCTGCTCAATGTCGATTTGGCCATGGCCGGCTACAGCGGCGACCAAACGCCCGCGATGAAAAGACGCATCTTCGATGCGATGGGGACGATTCCCGGAGTCGAGCATGTGGGATGGGTGAACGATTATCCTCCGCTCGCCTACGGCTCCAACTTCAGATCGAATGTCTATAAGGATGAAACCACCGATCTGCGCCAGGCAAATACCGCCGCCACGCCTTTCCGGTACAACATCTCTCCCGGATACTTCGAGGCGGCCGGCACCAGCCTGTTGACCGGCAGGAGTTTCAGTTGGAATGACGACAAAGGAGCGCCATCCGTCGCCGTCGTTAACCGCGAGTTCGCCGTGAAAATCTTCGGCTCCGTCCCCCAGGCCATGGGCAGAGATTTCAAGCTGCAGGATGGAACGCGCGTCGAAGTCGTGGGCGTGGTCGAAGACGGAAAGTATCTGAGTCTCAATGAAGATCCACAGCCGGCGATCTTTCTTCCCGCCCTGCAATCGCCTTCGGGCTCTTTTTATATGGCGGTGCGCTCGCAGCGCGATCCCGAACAGTTGGCCGCGGCCATGAGGAGCAAGCTGCGCGAACTGGATGCGGGTCTGCCGGTTACCATCACTACTTGGAAGACCGTGCTGTCGCTTGTTCTGTTTCCTTCGCAAATGGCCACGGTGTCGCTGGGCGTGCTGGGGATAATGGGCGGCATGCTGTCGATTACCGGCATCTTTGGAATGGCTGCGTACTCGGTCAGCAAGCGGCTGCGGGAGTTGGGAATTCGCATCGCCCTGGGCGCGCAGCGCAAGGAACTGTTGCAGGCAGCGTTGGGGCGGCCATTGAAATTGCTGGCTATAGGTTCGGCGACAGGATTGATCCTCGGACTACTGGCGACCAGGGTGCTGGCTTTCATTGTGTATCAGGCGACTCCCCGCGATCCGCTGGTGCTGGGCGGCGTTGTGCTCGCCATGCTGCTCCTCGGCCTGCTGGCCACATGGATTCCAGCGCAACGCGCACTGTCGGTCGATCCTTTGATCCTGCTCCGCGAGGAGTGAATCGGCTTTCTTGAGAGAGTGGATGCTGGGTGTGGTCAGGAAACCTGCGGACCCATTTTCGGTTGATGCAAAATCGCCAGTTCACTCGTCGAAGGCCGCAGCCGCCGGTATTGGAGAAATGCTCATTTTCCGAGTTCCGGGTCGTTGACGGGCAACTCCGAAACTGCGCCGCTGCTCATCTCCGCACATTCTTAAGCGCCATAAATCAGGCAAGCGGCAGGCTCCTTCCCGTTAAGAAACTCCAACCCTTTCTCTGCGCGCCGCGACGATAAAGCTGCTCCGCCCCATGCCGATGAGAAGACTGAGGGGCTTGGATGTCGGAACGCTCGGAACTTCTTGAAGCTACGCTGGACTGTCATCCTGAAGGCATTGCCCTCATCGGTCAGGAGCGCAACGTGGTCTTATGGAACCGGGCCGCGGAGGCGATTACCGGATACCTGGGCCTGGACTTGGTGGGGCGTCCTGTGCCGGAGCCGCTCAAACCCCTTCTGCAGTGGTGCGATGAGCAGCGGGAGCCTGAACCCGATTCATATCCCCAGCCAGAGCGCGGATGCCTGCTGCACATCCGCCATAAACTCGGCCATGAAATGTCTGTGTTTGCCCGAGCGACGCTGCTCCGTGCCGAACTGGGTGGGCGCATCGGCACGGCGGTCATCTTTCATCCCGCTGAGAGCCTGGACGCTCTGCCGCACGGGGAAAGTAGCGAAGGCTCCGGCGGCGAGGCCAGCCAGGCGGATTTCGAGGATCGCCTCACGGCTCTGTTTGAAGACTTTGCGCACGGCGGCCTGCCCTTCGGCGTGCTATGGGTCACCGTCGATCAAGCCCACGAATTGCGCAAGACTCACGGCGTCGGCGCCTGCGAGGCGATGCTCGAAAAAGTTGAGGGGTCGCTGGCGCGCGGGTTGCGGCCGGGCGAAGAGTTGCGGCGCTGGGGCGACGATGAGTTTCTCATCCTGTCCCACGAGCGCACTCCGGAAATGCTTGCCGCTCATGCGCAGCTTCTGGCCGGGTTGGCCAGAACGGCGGACTTTCGCTGGTGGGGCGACCGTGCATCGCTCACCGTAAGCATCGGCGCGGCCCAGGCGGACCTGGCCGGAACTTTAGCTGGTCTGCTGGAACGGGCGAAAGCCGCAATGTTTTCCAGTTTTCACGCGGGCGGAAACCGCATTACGTCGGCGCCGGGGGAGAACTCATGTTTGCCATCATAGGCATTGTCATTGTCTTTGCAGCAGTCATCGGCGGCTTCCTGATGGAGAAGGGCCACATCATGGTTCTCCTTCAGCCGGCCGAATTGCTCATCCTCGCCGGCGCAGCCGTCGGCACGCTGCTAGTGGCAAATCCTCTCCACATCATCAAAGGAATCATTGCCGGTCTGATGGGCGTGCTGAAGGGGTCTACATTCGGCAAGCCGCGCTACTTAAGCACGCTCAAAATGATGTACCAGTTTCTGAACAAGGTGCGTAAAGAGGGATTGCTGAGCGTCGAGATGGACGTCGAGAAGCCAAGTGAGAGCTCGATCTTCAAGAATTATCCCGAGTTCCTCAACGACCACCATGCCCGGGACTTTGTGTGCGATACGCTGCGCACGGCCATTACCGGAGGCGTGGAACCGTTCGACATGGACCAGATGATGGAACTGGACATGGAAGTGCATCACCATGCCTCAATGCAACCCGTCAACGCGCTGACCACGGTGGCGGATGCGCTGCCGGGGCTGGGCATTGTGGCCGCGGTGCTGGGCGTGGTCATCACCATGGGTTCGCTTGGCGGTCCGCCCGAGGAGATCGGCGAAAAGGTAGCTGCCGCGCTGGTGGGCACGTTCCTCGGCATTCTGCTTTGCTACGGTGTGGCCGGTCCCCTCAGTTCGAACATGAGCAAGACCGCGGACGAGCACAATGAGTACCTGCACGTGCTTCGGGTGCTGATGCTTTCATTTCTGAAGGGCGCGGCGCCCATGATCGCCATCGAGATGGGACGGCGCGCGATTCCCGCGCATGTGCGGCCCAGCTTCGACGAAATGGAAAAGAACTGCAAGAGTGGCGCTGCGAGCGTTGAAGCGGCCGTTGCCTAGAACCGCCGGCATTTTTGATCCGGCAACCCTTATTGGGGAGAACAGAGCATCATGGCAGCCAAGACTCAACCGATCATCGTCATCAAGAAGAAGAGTGGCCACGGCGGCCACCACGGTGGCGCATGGAAGGTTGCCTACGCCGACTTCGTCACCGCCATGATGTCGCTGTTCATCGTGCTTTGGCTCATGGGCTCAAGCGAGAAGGTGAAGAGGGCGGTCGCCGGCTACTTCAACGATCCCAAGGGAATCGCAAGCCAGCTCGGAACCACCATGACGGGGACCGGCTCAACCGTGTCCCAGGTAAGCACCGACGAGCTGCAGAAGCTGAAAGACAAACTCGAGCAGGAGATCAAGGCGAGAAAAGAGCTGGAGAAGCTCTCCAAGCAGATTGAGATTACGATCACGCCCGAGGGGCTGCGCATTGAGCTCATCGAGGGCAAGGACGGAACATTCTACGAGATCGGCAGCCCGAAACTCAGTTCAAGCGGTCAGGAACTGCTTGCGCTGTTGGCCACGGAGTTGAAGACCTTGCCCAATTCGCTGTTGATCGAAGGCCACACCGACTCCACTCCCTATTCGGATGACGCCGGCTACAGCAACTGGGACCTTTCGGCTGACCGCGCCAACTCCGCAAGGCGGCTGCTCCAGCAAGACGGTGTGCGCACCGATCAGGTAACTCAGGTGCGCGGGTACGCCGACCAGATGCTGCGCGTCAAGAACAACCCAACCGACCCCTCCAATCGGAGAATCTCGATCCTGGTAAAGAACGACAACGAGGCAGTGCCGACAATCTCCGCAGCCAAAATCGTGGATGGAACCACTCCGCTGCCAGGTGCTCAAAAGCAATCCACCCCGGCAGAGGACAAAGGGAAGGCGCAAGGCGCCCAGCCCACCACGGAACCCGGCGCAAAACCGGCGGCTCAGGCTCCTGCGGAGACTCAGGCCCAGGCTCAAACCAAGCCTTCGCCGGCAACTCCGGCAGCCAAGCCCAGCTTGATAGATAAGCTCAAGAGCATGATCCCAGGCAAGAAAACGTAGCGCGCCAACAAATCAACCACCAGTTCCCTATTCCCTGATCCCTGATCCCTATTCCCTGATCCCTGATCCCTGAAATGGTGTACTCTGGTTTGCGTGCGGGAAAGCGTTTACTTAGAGGTGCTTATTCCATGACCATCGTCGCCGGTGTTGACTTCGGCACACTCAGCGTTCGCGTGACTCTTGTCGACAGCCAAAAAGGCCCGATCGGAACCGCGTCGGCCTCTTACCCGCTGCACCGCCGCCGCGAAGACCCGAATTTTGCTACTCAGTCCCATGCCGACCAGATGGCCGCTCTGGCTGCCGCAACTCGCGACGCGCTTCTGGCCACCGGCGTCGATGGCAGCGCAGTCGCGGCCATTGCGCTCGATACAACCGGTTCAAGTGTGATTCCCGTCGGTAAGAGCCCCGAAACGGAACTTGCCCCGCTGGACGAGTATTACCTCTGGTGCGATCATCGCGCTCACGCCGAAGCCGAAGAGATCACCGCCAAGGCCCACGCCACCGGCCTCGAAGCAATTGATTGGTGTGGCGGGGTCTACTCCTCCGAGTGGGGATTTTCCAAGCTGCTCCATTGGCTGCGCCACAATCCTGACAAGCGCTCCCGCTTTGTCACTGCGCTCGAGCATTGCGACATGGTGGCAGCCACGCTCTGCGGCATCAAGACCGTCGCCGAGTTGAAACGCAGCGTCTGCGCCATGGGCCACAAGTGGATGTGGAATCCCAAGTGGGACGGGCTGCCGCCGGAGGAGTTTCTGGTCGCAGTCGACCCGCTCTTCGCCGGTGTGCGCGCCAAGATGGGCGGCGAATATCTGACCAGCGATCATCTGGCCGGCCATCTTTCTCCTCAGTGGGCCGAGGCGCTGGGTCTGCGCGCCGGAATTCCCATTCCCGTTGGCGCATTCGACGCCCATTGGGACGCCATCGGCTCCAACATCCGCGAAGGCGACGTGGTCAACGTCGTCGGCACTTCAACCTGCATCATCGCCATGGCGCGTGAGGCGCAACTGGTTCCCGGCGTCTGCGGCGTGGTGCCGGGCAGCGTGCATCCGGACTATACCGGCATCGAGGCGGGCCTCTCGGCCACAGGTGACATCTTCGATGCCGTGGCCCGCCGCGCCAATACCAGCGTGGCCGCGCTCTCTGAAGGCCTGGACGCCTACAAGGCCGGGCAAACCGGCCTGCTGCGCCTGAGCTGGGACAACGGAGACCGCACCGTGCTCGTCAATCCCGAACTGGGCGGCGTCACGCTGGGCTGGAACCTCGTCAACACCGCACAGGATGAGCTTTTCGCAGCCATTGAGGGCACTGCCTTCCACACCCGCATCATCCTCGAGCGCATGGCCGAATACGGTGTTCGCGTGGACCGCGTCATCAACGCCGGCGGCATTCCGCAGAAGAGCGAAGTGCTCAACCAGGTCTACGCCAACGTACTGAACAAGCCGGTGCTGGTGCCAGCGGGCATTCCCACCAGCCTGGGCTCAGGCATCTTTGCACTGCTCGCCGCCGGCGCGTACAAGACCATTGAGGAGGCGCAGGCAGCGGTCTGCCTGCCCTTGCGCACGGTCCAGCCCGATCCCAAGGCCGCCGCGGTCTACGAACAGCTCTACCGGCATTATCGCGATGTGTATTTTGCCCTCGGCCGCCGCGATGCGGAACCGCACCCAGAGGGTACCCGGCTGGGTCGTGTCTTGCCGGAACTTAGAAAGATTGCTGCGCAGGCGCGAAAGACTGATTGAGGCTGAGGTCCCTGGAGACAGGGCATGATGTTGTGGCATCCCACACTAGCCGCAAAAACAAAGACGCGGCGAGGGTGGGGCACCCAGGCTGTCGAGGTGTTGCTCTGTTCCCTGTTCCCTGTTCCCTACTGTTGTTGCTGCTGCATCTGCTGCAAGTCGATGAACGGAATAGCGGGCGGATCAGGAGGCTGTTGGGCGCGCTCAACCAGCACGCTCCAGTCTTCGGGGATGGGAAGCTGGCGGTCCAGCGCCGGCGGCTGTTCACCGGCTTCGACGTGTACGGCAACATACAGTTCGCTATCGGTCTTGCCGCGGAAGATGCCGTGTGTGGGAGGCACATCGGCGTAATCGCGGCCCACCGCCGTTCTAATGTGTCTATGGTGGGCCACAAGATTGTTGGTCGGATCGAAACCAACCCAGCCCAGATGAGGCATGAGCGCGTCGACCCAGGCATGGGTAGCATCCGGCGTGGAGCGGTCGTGGTCCTCGCGGCTCCGGTAGAGATAGCCGGAAACGTAGCGAGCCGGAATCCGCACATGGCGCAACAAGGCGATCATGGTGTGGGCAAAATCCTGGCAGACGCCCTCGCCGCTGATGATGGCCTCGTCGATCGGCGAGTCCACGCGCGTTGACCGGGGCACATACTTGAAGTAGTCGAACAAGCGCTGGTTCAGCTCCTGCACCAGCATCAGCGGATCGTCGCGGCGGGTAACGCCCATCTGAGCAGCAAGCAGCTTGACCGCAGGCGTCTCCACGGCAAAAGTGCTGGGCAGCAGCATCTCCCAGTAATCGCCGGCCTCGATCAAGTCGTCCAGCGCGCCCCACGCATCGGGCGACAAAAAAGCGGGCACGTCGGGCAGCACCTGTTGCTCCACAACCGACTCGGCCACAATGACGAGCTGGTTGTGCTCGTTGGGAATATCGAAATGCTGCACCGTGTTGCCCTGATGGTCGCGATAGCTGAACACGCGGCAACGCGGACTTACCGAAAGCGAGAACGTGAGGCAGTGCTGATTCAAGTCCGAACGCGGGTGCATGCGCGTCTCCATGATGCTCTCGCTGATGGGCTGCGAATAGCGGAAGCGCGTAAGGTGCCGGATGGAATAAAAATTCATGCTTGCTCCCGTTCTAGATGGCCAGCGCGGACTGGATGGAGTAATGCACATAGTAGCGGTAAATGAGCTCGTGGATTCTCATGCACTGCTCGCGGATCGTGTGCAGAAAGGCTCCGGTGTCTCCAGCCAGAATTTCGCCGATGGTGGTATAGCCCAGCATGGCGTGCAGCCGGCCGATACCCGAGGTCAATTCCTCCGGGGGGCGGCGGCCGCCGCTGCGCTGGATCGATTCGATTGCATCGCGTATCCCGTCCACGCAGTAGCGGATCGCGTGGGGAAAGTCCCGGTTCAGAAGCAGAAACTCCAGAATGCGGTCAGAAGACAGGTCGGCGGTATACACCTGGCAATACGCTTCGAACGACGTGCAACAACGCAACAGCCCCACCAGTTCAAGGTATTGGTATCCGGAGTTGTCCTGCTCCTGCACCTGGAAGAGCTCCGGCTGATAGACCTCGAGCAGCGTCGCGGTTGCGTAAGACCGCTCAAGGTAGCGCCCCAGCCGGATGAACTGCCAGCCCTGGCCATGGATCATGGTCGTGTCGCTCACACCTTTGAACAGGTGAATTCCATCCACCACCGAGGCCAGCAAATCGTTGATGCTGGAACGGAACTGAGCCTGCGCGTGCTGCGAGTGCATCTGGTGAAACAACCGGTTCAGCCGCTGCCACTGCTCGCTTGAAATCTCCTCGCGCACCTGGCGAGCGTTCTCCCGCGCCCCGTTGATGCAAAACGTCACCGCGGCTGGGTTGAGGCTGTCGAAGATCAGTGTCCGGGCCATCGCATCCAGATCCCCGTTCCACTCCATCCGCGACGCTTTGCCCAGCGAGGCTATCAGCCGCTGCCAGCGCGTCTCCGCGCTCGTGCCGCTGGTGTCCAGCATCAGGCCCATGGTCACATCGAGCTGGCGCACGGTGTTCTCTGCCCGCTCCAGGTAGCGGCTCATCCAGTAAAGACTGTCGGCAACCCGCGATAGCATGGTCGTACTCTCCCGAACTCCGTGCTGAATTACTGTTCCAGAACCCATGTGTCTTTGCTTCCGCCGCCTTGAGATGAATTGACCACCAACGAGCCTTTTTCGAGCGCCACGCGGGTCAGGCCGCCGGGCACGATGTTCACCTTCTCGCCAAAAAGTATGTAGGGCCGCAGATCCACGTGGCGCGGCTCAAGATGATTGCCGATCAAGCACGGCGCGCGCGAAAAATCCAGCGTCGGCTGGGCGATATAGTTGCGCGGGTTGGCTTCAATCTGGCGGGCAAACTCCTCTCGCTGCATCGCTGTCGAATGCGGCCCGATCAACATTCCGTAGCCGCCGCTCTCGCCCACCGCCTTCACCACCAGCTTGTCCAGGTTGGCCAGCACGTGCTTGCGCTGCTTCTCCTCGCTCAACAGAAAAGTCTTCACGTTGGGCAGGATCGGATCTTCATTCAAATAGTAGCGAATCATGTCCGGCACATAGGCGTACACCGCCTTGTCGTCGGCCAGGCCTGTCCCAAAGGCGTTGGTCACCGTCACGTTTCCGGCGCGGTAGGCATTGAACAGCCCTCCGCAGCCCAGGGACGAGTCGGCGCGGAAGACAAGCGGATCGCTGAAGTCGTCGTCCACCCGGCGGTAGATCACATCCACCCGCTTCAACCCGTCGGTGGTCCGCATGTACACAATGTTGTCGTGCGTAACCAGGTCGCGGCCCTCGACCAGGTCGATGCCCATCTGCCGCGCCAGATACGTGTGCTCGAAGTACGCCGAGTTGAAGACGCCCGGCGTGAGCAGAACGATATTCGGCTCCGGCCGTCCCTCCGGCGCCAACGAACGCAGCGTGGCCAGCAAAAGTTGCGCGTAGTGCTCGATGGGCCGCACTCCGTAGCTGTGGAAGAGCTGCGGGAACGTCCGCTTCATGACCCTGCGATTGGTGAGCATGTAGCTCACTCCCGAGGGAACCCGCAGGTTGTCCTCCAGCACCACATACTCGCCGGTGTTCAGCCTGAGCAGATCGGAACCCACAACAGCGATGTATACGTTGCGCGGCACCTGCAAGCCTCGCATCTGGCGCCGGTAATGCTTGCAACTGTAGACCAGTTCGCGCGGAATCACCCGGTCGCTCAGTATCTTCGCGTCGGAGTAGACATCGCGGAGAAAAAGATTCAGCGCGGTAATCCGCTGGGTCAGGCCGCGCTCAATCCGATCCCACTCCTGGGCGGTAATCAGCCTCGGTAGCAGGTCGTAAGGAAAGATGCGCTCGGTGCCCTCATCGCGTCCGTAAACCGTGAAGGTGATGCCTTGCGTCAGAAACGACAGATCGGCGGACTGCTTGCGCCGCTGCAGCTCTTCTTGCGGCAGCCGCGCCAGGGTCTCGGCCAGCGCACGGTAATGTGGCCGCACGTCCCCATTGGCCTCGCGCATCTCGTCGAATGCCTGGTCGAGAGGGTAGTCACCGAAGAGCGAATCCACTTCCACTGCCAATTTCTCTGTAGGGCCAGCGTTCATGAGGGGCCGTGGGCTTCCTTCAACGTGAATTCAGGGCTCCAAGGACGAATGATCTGTAGCCCGCCGGGCAGATGCTACCCACCCGTTCCGCTCCAGCTTCGAAGCCCGCGCCGCCTGGACCCTGTTCTTTAGCTTGTAACACACGGGATATAAAGGCGCCATTAGGAAACGGTGAAGGGTGTGGCGCTCGGAGGCTTTGCCCGAGTTGGTCAGGATGATCGACCGTACCCCGGATTCCAGGCCTTCGCTCATAGAGGGAGATTCCCTTTGCGTGAAACTGTTATCCAGCCGAAGCAAAAAGGGTTACGATGAAGATGAAGGTAAAGACATGGCGAGCGTGGACACAGATTTAGAGATTGATTGGATGGCTTGCGAGTTGATCGAAAAAGTCCCCGGAAAGGTGTCTGGAAGGCCCATCGTGCGCGGAACGCGCATCATGCCCGACGGCATTTTGAACAGCTATGAGCTTGGCGACAGCATTGACGAAATTCATGAGGGCTTCCCCGCTCTTTCCATTGTCCAGATCAAGCGGCTGATCGACTTCGGTCTAGACCAGCTCAAGCAGCGCCGCCTGTGAAGGTGTTGCTCGACGAAAACCTTGACCACCGGTTGCGCAGGAATCTCGGCTCACATGAGGTGTTCACCACCAGCTATAAGGGGTGGGATGGACTCAAGAACGGCAAACTCTTAGTGGCAGCCGAAAGCGACGCCTTTGAGATACTCCTTTCGGGAGATCAATCCCTCTACTATGAGCAAGACTTGAGCAGGCGGCGGCTCGCGATTATAACGCTGTCCTCGGTCGAATGGCGCATCATCAAGAACCACCTGCCAAAGATCGTCACAGCTATCGACAACGCCGCGCCAATCGCCGGCCTAACGTGTGTCGGATGCCAGAACAAAAGCGGCGCGTCTCTACGAGCCCGCACCGCCCTTGTTGTTCTTGCCCCGATTCGTTTCCGGGCAGGTTCTGTAAAGCTCGCCCTAGAACAAATTCCAGAGCGACTGGTTATAGACCGAGTGGTGGAACTGCACCTCGGAGCCTTTGACGATGGTTCCCAACTCGCGCGGGCTGCGGTTTGCCGCGGCCTGCTTCAGCTCGGCATAGCGCCCCTGCACGTCGGAGCCCAGAATCTTGGCAATCCAGGCCGACGACTGGAAATCGTCGATCGCCTTCTGGATGTTGTCTGGCAGGTAACGCCCGCCCGCCCGAAGATTCTCCGCGCTGGAGATATCCCCGTCGACGCCTGTCTTGAAGATGCCGTAAAGCGACAGGTACGGGTTGGCGTCCGGCGCAACAGCCCGAACTTCGGTGCGCATGGACCTGTGGTTGCCGATGGGAACGCGGACCATCGCCCCGCGATCTACGGCCGAGGCCCGAATCTGGTTGGGCGCCTCGAAGTGCGGATCCAGACGCCGGTAGGCGTTCACGCTCGAATTGAACACCAGGCAAAGGTTCAATGCATGGGTCAGGATGCGGTCAAGGAAGTTCCAGCCAAAGGTGGAAAGCTGTTCCTCTCCCTTTTCGTCCCAGAACAGGTTGGTCTTGCCTTGGGAGACGGACACGTTGGTGTGCATACCGCTGCCGTTCACTCCCACCACCGGCTTGGGCAGGTAGCAGGCCGTGTAGCCCATGTTGTTGGCGATCTGGCGGGTCAGCAGCTTGTAAAGCTGAATCTGGTCCGCCGCCGCCACCACCTCGGAGTAGCCGTAGTTGATCTCAAACTGGCTTGGCGCCACCTCGGGGTGATCCTTTTCGTTCTGGAACCCCATCGCCCGCTGCACTTCGGCAGAAGTGTCGATAAACTGGCGAAGCGGATCGAGCGGCAACACGTGGTAGTAGCCGCCGGTGTTGATGAACTCGAACTTTCCCGTCTCGTGGTACTTCTGTTCCGCGTCCTTGCCTGCAAACAGAAATCCCTCGATTTCGGTAGCCGCGTTCAGCGTGTACTGCTTCTCCGCATACAACTTGTCGGAGTAGTCCTTGAGTACGCCGCGCAGATCGCCGGTATAGGCAGTCCCGTCCTTGTCCAGCACCGTGCCAAAGACCAGCACCTTCCCGGTCCCGAACACATCGGCCGGCACCCAGTAGAAGGCGCCCCAGTCGATGCCCAGGCGCAGGTCGCTCTCCTTCTGCGCCGTGAACCCGCGAATCGACGAGCCGTCGAAGGTCAGGTTCTCGTAGGCTCCAAGCAGAAACTTCTTGTCGTAGTCGAGCAGGTGCAACCGGCCCTCGAGGTCGCTGAACAGCACGGTCACGGCTTTAATCCGCTTCTCGTCGGTCAGATATTTCAGACGCTTTTCGCGGATTTCGTCGGCGGCAACCCGGCTGGTCCGTTCGGCCTTGGCAGCCAGGTTGAGCTCTTCAAGCTCCTCATACGGGAGCGCGAGAAAGTTTCGATACTCAGTAGACATGGTTCTCCTTCCAATGGGAAATGATAGCGCAGTCCCAGCGTTCGATGGCGCTGGCGCTGTTGTTGGGCTTGTGGATATAGGGTAACGCCGTTCTCCCCTCCGCGCACATCAAAATTGCGGATTCGCCCAACTTCCCGTCCAATCTCTCGCCCGGTTCCCGGCCTGTTTTGTCGATCTGCCCAGCGCAAGCCAGTGGGGAGGCGAAAAGCGCCCCCCCCCAACCGAACCCCACCCGATGCGGTAATCTGAGATTCTCAGGAGACCCCGTTTCCAATGAACAAGCTGCTCCCCCTTCCGGCCGCCTTTCTAGCTTTCCTCTCGCTTGGCTGCGCCCTGGCCCCCGCGCTTGCGCAGAAGACCCCGATCCAGATTACGGCCGACTTGTCCGACGCGCCGCGCAAGCTCTATCACGCGGATATCGATCTGCCCGTCGCCGCCGGGCCGCTCAACCTCACCACGCCCCAGTGGATTCCCGGCCACCACCGGCCTATCGGTCCGGTGGACGAGATCACCGGCGTGGTCTTTACCGCCAATGGCCAGACTATTCCGTGGCGGCGCGACGACGTGGACCTCTACCAATTCCACCTGGTGGTTCCCCATGGCGTAACCACCATCCATGCCCATCTCGACTGCATCGTGACGGCGCGCGTGAGCCAGAAGCTGGCCGTCCTTGAATGGGAAAAACTGCTGCTCTACCCCGCCAACACGCCGGTCCGCGACATCGCCATCCAGCCGTCGCTGATCGTTCCCGCCGGCTGGGGTATCGGCACCGCGCTCACGCCCATCGGCTCCGGTGCTTATCCGGTCCCGGCCGCCGGCGCCACCACCCACTATGCCGCTACCAACGTCGAACAGCTCCAGGACTCGCCAGTCATCACCGGCCAGTACTTCCACGAGTTTCCCCTGGCGCCGGAGATCGCACCCAAGCATTTCATCGATGTGGTCTCGGACTACCCCGAGGACTCGAATCTGCGCCCGGCTGTGCTGGCCGCACTCAACAACCTGGTGCGCGAGGCCGATGCCCTTTACGGTTCACATCACTACAATGTCTACCATTTCCTGCTCACGCTCTCTGACGTGGCCGGTGGAGAGGGCCTCGAACACGGCCAGTCTTCAGACAACGGCGTGCGCGAGAAGGGATACGCGGACGACGCCCACCAACTTTTCGAAGCCGAACTGATGCCCCATGAATTCAGCCATTCCTGGAACGGCAAATACCGCCGGCCGGCGGGCCTGTATCAGCCTGACTTTGCCACCGCGCAGCAAGGCGCTCTGTTGTGGGTTTACGAGGGAATGACCGAGTATCTGGGCGACGTGCTGGCCGCGCGCTCCGGCCTGGAGACACAGGCGCAGTATCGTGACCTCCTGGCCATCTCCGCCGCCGATCTCGACTACCGCCCCGGCCGCGATTGGCGCTCCACCAGCGACACAGCCGTTGCCGCCAGCATCCTGCGCGACGGCAGCCCCGCATGGTCCAACCGGAAACGCGGCCAGGACTACTACCAGGAAGGCGAATTGCTCTGGCTCGATGCCGATACCCTCATCCGCAAACTCACCCAGAACAAGAAATCGCTCGACGACTTCCAGAAGATTTTCCTGGGCAAGGGAGGGAATACCGGGCCGCTCATCGTCCCCTATAACTTCGATGAGTTGGTTCAGGATCTCAACGCGGTTGTCCCCTATGACTGGGCCACGTTCCTCCATGAACGCGTGGACAAGATCAACCCGCGCGCCGATCTGGCCGGAATCGAGCAGGGTGGCTACAAGCTGGTTTTCAAAGACAAGCCCAACGCCTCTGAGCGCACCATCGCTGCCGCGAGCGGAATGGGCGGTCCGCGAGGCAGAGGACTGGACTGCTGGTTCTCCATCGGCCTGCGCATTGGGGCCGACGGCAGCATTGCCGACGTGCGCTGGAACGGCCCAGCCGACAAGGCTCGCCTCGCCCCCGGCGAAAGAATCATCGCCCTGAACGGACAAATATTCTCCAGCGATGCACTGCGGTCGGCCATCCGCTCGGCAAAAGGCAATACCGAACCAATTCATCTCATTGTGCAAGCCGATTCCTTTGTCTCCACGGTCGAGCTCGACTACCACGATGGCGAGCGCTACCCGGCCCTCGAACGCGTGGATGCCACGCCGGCCTACCTCGACGACATCACCAAGCCGCTGACAGTGCTGGAGAAGCCGCCAGCAGAGCCGAAAAAGGATGACGAATAACGCTGCTCTGAATGGAAACGCGTCGGCTTTCATGGGTAATGTCCTCGCCAGGGATTGTCCGCCGGCCGCTGACTGCCGACCGCGAATCTGCGGTACACTGGGTCAAACGGGGGCACCATGAGCGTCATCGAAGATACCCGCAAGCTGATCCAGGATTTCCTCGCCCCGGAACTGCGCTCGATTGCTGTAAGGCTGGACGCCCTGGAAGCGCGAATGGACGAGCGCTTCAAGACGCAGGACTGGCGCATGAGTTCCGCCGAGCAGGTGGCTTCCGACCGCCATGCCCAGTTGATGCAGGCAATCGCGCGCCTGGCCGATGTCTATGAGTTGAAAGAGCGGGTGGCCCGCATCGAAGGTCGGGAAAGAGCCGGCTAGGCCGATGTTGGCCGTATTGCCAAAACGGATCGGTTGTTCCCTGCTCCCTGCCTCACAGGAGTAATCTGGATGCTCAGGAGACTCTCGCCCACGATGCAAAAACCGCGCCTCTTTGTCTTCGCCCTTCTGGCCTTACTTGCTCTTCCATTCAGCGCCGCCCAAGCCCAGCAGCCAACTGGCCTTGCGCCTGCCGAGGATTACGTCCGCGCCCACTACACCAAGTACGAGTTCCGCATTCCCATGCGCGACGGCAAGCACTTGTTCACCGCGGTCTATGTGCCCAAGGATGCCAGAGGCGGTCCGTACCCGTTCCTGATGGACCGGACCCCCTATAGCGTCGCCCCGTACGGCGAGGATCAGTATCCAAAGCACCTTGGCCCCTCGGATGAGTTTGAAAAAGGCGGCTACATCTTTGTCTACCAGGACGTGCGTGGCCGCTGGATGAGCGAGGGCGATTTTGTCGAGATGCGCCCCCACATCGACGACAAGAAATCCCCCCAGGACGTCGACGACGCATCCGACACCTACGACACCATCGAGTTCCTGCTCAAGCACGTCGCCAACAACAACGACAAGGTGGGCATATGGGGCATCTCCTACCCAGGCTTCTATACGTCGGCCTCCATCATCGACTCCCATCCCGCGCTGGCTGCCGCCAGCCCCCAGGCGCCCATGACCGACCTTTTCCTGGGCGACGACAGCTATCATGGCGGAGCCTTCATGCTCTCCGCCGGTTTCGGCTTCTACGCCCCGTTCTTCCATCCCCAGACCAATCCGCAGGCTCCCGGACCCACAACTCCCTTCAACTTCGGCACTCCGGATAGTTACAAGTTCTATCTCCAGGCCGGTAACATCGCCAACCTCGACAAGCTCTACCTGAAAGGCTCCAACTGGCTGTTCAACGACCAGTTCAAGCACGACACGTATGACGACTACTGGCAGTCCCGCGATCTCTCGCGCCACATGAAGAACGTGCACTGCGCGGTGCTGGTGGTGGGCGGCTGGTATGACGCTGAGGACCTTTCCGGACCCTACCGCACCTTTTATGCCATCGATAAGTTCAACCCCGTAACTCCCACTACGCTGGTCGAAGGACCCTGGGTTCACGGCGGCTGGGCGCGTGGCGACGGCAGCCATCTGGGCGATGTGCAATTCAACGCCAAAACCAGCGATTATTTCCGCACCAACATCCAGTTCCCTTTCTTCGAGCATTACCTCAAGGGCAAGGGCGCGGCGCAGCCCAAGGCCGTGGTCTTTGAGACCGGAACCGACGTCTGGCGCAACTTCGATACATGGCCGCCCAAAGCGGCCGCACCCAAAACACTCTACTTCCACTCCGGCGGCAAGCTCAGCTTCGACCCGCCTGGCGAAGCCAAGGGGGTGGACGAATACGTGAGCGATCCCAACCATCCGGTGCCCTTTGTCGGCTACACCACTGACACTGTGCCCCAGCGTTACATGGTGGACGACCAGCGCTTCGCCACTTACCGGCCCGATGTGCTGGCCTACCAGACCGACCCGCTCGAAGAGGACCTGACCATCGCCGGCCCCATCTCGCCCAAACTGAAGATCGCCAGTTCCGGCGCCGATTCCGATTTCGTCGTGAAGCTCATCGACGTCTATCCGGAGAACTTCCCTGGCCCGGATGATTCATTGACCGGCAGCAAACGCATCCTCGATGCGCCGCCGCTGCTGATGGGCGGCTACCAGGAGTTGCTGCGCGGTGAACCTTTTCGGGCCAAGTTCCGTAACAGTTGGGAGAAACCTGAGCCACTCACGCCCGGCAAGCAGGCCGACATCGACTTCACGATGCCAGACCTCTTCCACACATTCCGCCGCGGACATCGCATCATGATCCAGGTTCAGAGTTCCTGGTTCCCGCTCGTTGACCGCAATCCACAAACATTCACTGACATTCCCTACGCCAAACCGGAGGATTTTCAAAAAGCAACGGAACAAATCTTCCGCCAGAAAGACGCAGCCTCCGGCGTGGAAGTGCTGGTGCTGCCCAAACCGTAAACCGAGCGGAGCTGGTGGAGTTAGCGTGGTTAACACCGCTAGCTCCGCTAACTCGCCAACCCATGAGGACCCCAATGTCGATTCGCAGTTTTCGCTCCGCCGTTCTGCTGCCGGCCGCGCTTTTGTTGGCGGCGGCGCCTATCGTTCACGCCGAAGAAGGTATGTGGACCTTTGACAATCCACCTCTGAAGTTGCTCAAGGCCAAGTACGGATTCACACCCACTCAGGCCTGGCTCGACCATCTCCGGCTCTCCAGCGTCCGGCTCAACGACGGCGGATCGGGCTCCTTTGTCAGCCCCGACGGGTTGCTGCTGACCAATCATCACGTGGCGCGCGGCCAGTTGCAGAAAAACTCGACAGCCGACCACGACTACCTGCGCGACGGCTTCTATGCCACCACTCCGGAGCAGGAGATGAAGTCTCCCGATCTCGAGATCAACGTGCTCGTCGGCATGCAAGACGTGACCGCGCGCGTGCAGGGAGCGGCCAAGGGCATTGCTGACGACGCCAAGGCACTCAAGGCCCGCGACGCCGAGATCGCCCTCATCGAAAAGGAAAGCAAAGACAAGACCGGCTTCCGCTCCGACCTCGTCTCTTTCTACCAGGGCGGCGAATACTGGCTCTACCAATACAAGGTCTACACGGACGTGCGCCTGGTCTTTGCGCCGGAGCAGCAAGCCGCCTTCTTCGGCGGCGACCCGGATAACTTCACCTATCCGCGCTACGACCTCGATATGGCTCTCTTCCGCGTCTACGAGAACGGCAAGCCGCTGCACACGGATAACTTCCTCAAGTGGAGCGCAAAGGGGGCGGCGCCGGGCGAGTTGATCTTCATCTCCGGCCATCCCGGCTCCACCAGCCGCGATGACACAATGGCCCAGCTACAGGTCGAGCGCGACGTCATCGAGCCGGCCGTAACCGAGTACCTGCAACGTCGCATCGCGACCGCTCAGGCCTTCGCCGAGCTGGGGCCAGAGCAGGCTCGGCTGGTCGGCAGCCTTATCTTCGGTCTGCAAAACAGCCTCAAGGTCTACCTGGGCCGCGCCGATGCGCTGGCCGACAAGGCCATCCTCGTCAAGAAGCAAGCCGAGGAAACTGACTTCCGCCAGAAAGTGGCCGCCAATCCCCAGTGGCAAAAGCAATACGGCGACGCCTGGGACCTCATCGCCGGCGCGGAAGAGCAGCTCAAGCCTGAAATCAAAGTCCAGTTCTTCCGCCGCACTGACAGCCGGCTCTTCACTCTCGCGCTTTCCATCGTGCAATACGTCGCCGAGATCAAGAAGCCCGACGGTGAGCGGCTCCCCCAGTTTCACGATGCCGGCCTCGAGTCGCTCAAGTTTCAGTTGTTGTCCCCAGCCCCGATTCCCGTCGCCACGGAGAAACTTTACATGGCGGCAGCACTCAAATTGGGCCAGGAGAAGCTGGGCAAAGACGACGCATTTGTGCAGGCCATCCTGCAGGGAGGCGAGGTTGACCCTACCGTCAATTCCCTCATCGATGGAACCAAGCTCGCCGACCCAGCCCTTCGCAAATCGCTGATCGATGGCGGCGAAGCCGCCGTTGCAGCCTCCACCGATCCCATGATCGTGGCGGCGCGCCGCGTCGACCCCATCGTGCGCGCCACCAACCGGCGCCTCCGTGACACCATCTCAAGCGTCCTTACCCCCGCTGGCGAAAAGATCGGCAAAGCCCGCTTCCTGGTCTACGGAAAGGACGCCTATCCCGACGCCACCTTTACCCTGCGCCTCAGCTATGGCTCTGTGAAGGGATACCCCTACAACGGCACCATCGCTCCGCCCTTCACCACCTTCTATGGGCTCTACGACCGCGCGGCCAGCTTCAGCAACAAACCGCCCTTTGACCTGACGCCCAAAGAAGCGGCCGGCCTCGGCAAGCTCGAACTCTCCACGCCCTTCGACTTTGTTTCCACCGGCGACATCATCGGCGGCAACTCCGGTTCGCCCGTCGTCAATCGCGACGGAGAACTTGTCGGCTTGATCTTCGACGGCAACATCGAGTCGCTGGCCGGAGATTTTGTCTATGACGGAACCAAGAACCGCGCCGTTGCAGTTCATTCCGCCGCCATGATCGAAGGCCTTCGCAAGCTCTACGGCGCCGATGCCCTGGCCGACGAACTCGAAGGCAAGAAGTAACTCGGCCGCATCGCCAACAACACCAAGGGGAGCCCGCGATGGCTCCCCCGTGTCATTCCTCAGCGCTTGTTTTTGATCGCTCCCGACGGGACCGTCACTGGCCGTCAGCCTCGCTTGCCGCGGCCGCGCCGCGGATTGGGCGGACAGGTCGACTCGCGAATCACCAATTCGGGCAGAATCGGCACCGCATCCGGAAACGTCGCCTGACCGCGAATCCGTTGCAGCAGGATGCGCGCCGCCACCACTCCCATATGTTGCAGCGGCTGGCGTATGGTGGTCAGGCTGGGGTTGTGGTACGCCGCCGCCTGGATATCGTCAAAACCCACCACGGAAACGTCCTCCGGCACGCGCAAACCATGGTCCATGAGTGCCCGGATCGCTCCGATTGCAGACACGTCGTTGTAGCAGACCATCGCCGTAAAGTCCGTGCCGCGATTGAACAATTCATTCGCCGGCCCAAAGCCCATCTCCGGCGTTGAAACCCGCAACTGGATCTGCGCTGTCATTTCGGCCGGCACCTCAAGCTTCAACTCTCGGGCCACCGCCATCTGGCACTCCCACCGCTCATCGGCGTCGGAGCTGTGGCTGCCGCCGCGCATGAATGCGATCTTCCGGTGCCCCAACTGGTAGAGGTGGCGCAGCGACAACTCCGCCGCCCGCCGTTGATCCAGAACCACGTTGGTGACTCCCTCAATCTTGCGGTGTCCCGCCACCGCCACAACCGGCAGCTTCAAGCTGTGCTCCAGCAGCGTGTCGATCACGATGAACCCTTCCACGCTGCGGTCCATCAGCAGGCGCGGATACTCCTCAATCAGGTCCGGCTTGCGCCGATGGCTGGCGGTCAGGTAAAAGTAGCCCTCCTCGATGAGGAATTCCTCCATCCCGGTCAGCACCTGCGCCGCATAGTTGTCGTTCAAATCCGGAATCAGCACGCCAATTGAGAAAGTCTGCCGCTTGCGGAGCGACCGCGCATAGAAGCTGGGCCGGTAGTCGAACTTTGCCGCCGCCTCGGTCACCCGGTCACGGGTCTCCTGAGGGATCGAGCGAACACCGGGTGCATTGTTCAGAACGAGCGAGATGGTAGCCGGCGACAGGTTCAGATACTCCCCCAGCGTCCGCAGGCTGATCGGTTGCCCCGGCGCCGGCTCGGTCCCTTGTTTTGTTCGCCTGACCATTACCATCTGTTCTAACACCCCTCCCCGCTTTTTGCGCCATGATTTCAATAGTGTTAGCGATCTTTTTGTCTGCGCACGCCCTCGACGAGTCCCCTCTGCGCATTTCCAGAACCATTGCGCCTTCCCAGATGTTGAAATCCCCCCCGCAGGCCAGCCGCCGTCCCCGGGTCCGCTCCATGGCAATCCCTGCCTGAAATGCCCTTTTGGCCGTACAATCGAAGACAGTCCCCCAAAGCGGAGGGATGGGTGAGCGGTTGATACCGGCGGTCTTGAAAACCGTTGTGCCTGAAAGGGCACCGGGGGTTCGAATCCCTCTCCCTCCGCCAAGACCCCTTCCAAGAACATCCCAAGACATCCGATATTCTGCCCTGCCTCGGAGCGCGGCCGATTGCCGAGATCGAAGCGCCGGAATTGGTGGCGATGGCCAACGCGATTCAGGATCGTGGCGCGCGCAGGGTACTGCGTGAAAGGCCAGTGCGATCCAATACAATCGGCAGTCTCAGAATCTTTCTCGGCATCCCATTAGCCACACCATCCTTCATCGCTTGATGTTGGGCTCGAACTCGGAACGCGTTCTGAGGTATGCTCATTGTCCAGTAATGATTGTCCATTGATTGGGAGGTCTTGCTATGAAGATCGTGAATCCATGTAAACGGCAATGCACAGGGTCGATCATTCTGCCGATGCTTGCCTCCGATACCGTTCACCACCACCTTATCGAAGTCCTCACAACGAGGTCTCTGACCGTCTGGTTATGTACCAGTAAAAAGTGTAGCGCGGGCTTCCCAGCCCGCGCTCGCACCCCTCATAGCACCATTTCATCCGGTCAGAGACCTAGCGGCCTCACGGCCGGGAAAGCGTAATCATCATGTCTGAAATTGCAAAACTTGAAGCCCTGGAAATTCTCGATTCCCGAGGGAATCCGACCGTGGCAGTCACGGCAACCCTGTCAAATGGAGTGAAGGCGGCAGCGAAGGTTCCATCCGGCGCATCGACAGGCAAGCGCGAAGCTGTCGAACTGCGCGATGGCGACAAGGCTCGCAGGAACTTCCAATGACACCATTGACTTACCTCAGCTCGAACAGGACCTGGCTCTGCTGAGAAACTGGCAAGCACACGAGAACTCCGACAAAAGTGAAACCATCGAGAGGGAGGCATAGGCTTGCAGAGGTACTTTTTCATCGCGTTCGAAGGTATTCGGTCGTAAGGGTGATAACAGATGCAGGAATATAGCAGCACTTCGACAGTGCAAGATTACGGCAGCCTTCCGACTGAGACATCCGTGTGTATGGATGGCGCCTCCCGTCTGTTGCGACTCGGCAGACTGGCTCAGGAACTTGGGGCTGAGCCTGTCGCCGAGGAAGCACGTGAGCTCGCAGCGCGGGTTTCCGAAGGACGTTTCTATGTAGCTTGTATTGGTCAGTTCAAGCGAGGTAAATCCACCCTGCTGAATGCTCTGGTCGGCCACGCAGTTGTTCCGACCGGGTTTGTTCCGGTCACTGCGGTGCCTACCGTGATTCGGTATGGTGACGAACCTCGCGCGCGCGTTCGTATGCGGGACGGGGCCTGGCGAGACGTTGACCTGACCGACTTGAAGGAGTACGTGACCGAAGAACTCAACCCCGAAAACAAAAAGGCCGTGGACGGCGCGGAAGTGTTCGTGCCCAGCCCCTTGTTGTCCTCCGGCATGTGTTTTGTGGATACGCCGGGTTTGGGTTCGGTCTTCACTGGAAATACGGCAACCACGCAGGCGTTCATTCCTCACATTGATGCAGCATTGGTGGTGGTCGGAGCCGATCCGCCGATTGCGGGCGAGGAGTTGGCGCTGGTGGAAGAAGTTGGCAAGCAAGTTCAGGATTTAATCCTGGTGATCAACAAGGCCGACCGCACCACCGATCCGGAGCGTGCGGCAGCGGTTAAGTTCACGCGCGAAATCCTGGAAAAGAGGCTGCATCGCCCGATGGGCGAGGTTCTTGAGGTGAGTGCCGCCGAACGGATGGAAAACAGCGGGCCGTTGCGGGATTGGGAAAGACTACTGGCGAGTTTGCATCACCTCGTTGAAGACTCGGGCACAAATCTCGTTCGCGCCGCTTGCCACCGGGGCCTCCAGCGCCTAAGCGAGCAACTGCTTGCTATCATCAGTGAGGACCGAGATGCGCTCCAGCGGCCCATCGAAGAATCCGAACGGCGCATCGAGCTCATGAGGGAAACCATCAACGAGGCTGAGCGCTCTATGCACGAGCTGGATTACCTCTTTATGGCGGAGCTGCACCGGATTTCAGACCTCTTCGGTGAAAGGCACAAGCGGTTCTTCCAATCCGCGTGGACGGAATCTGAAACAGAATTTAGTGAGGAGCTACCATCCGTGCCCCTCGGCTTTGGCCCACACTATCGGCGCCGAGTGATGCACCTCGCCCAGGAGATCTCGCGCCGCAACGTTGTGCCTTGGCTCAAACCTGAGCAGGAAGAGGGCGAGCGCCAATATCGCGCGGTGGCCCTTCGATTTGTGGAGATGGGAAACAACTTTCTGAAAAAGCTCGCCGGTGCGGGCCTTGGCGAACTGACGCGGATGCCCCATGCGCTCGATCCGGAGAAGGGCTTGCGCGTGCGTTCCACGTTCATTTTCGAGGACTTCATCGGAACTGCGCAACCCCCATCACCGCTGCGCTGGCTCGCTGACATTTTTTTGCCGCTTGTGGCTGGACGCAAACTTATCGCGAACGATGCTCGAGAATTTCTGCGGCATCTGTTGGAAGTGAACAGTTCGCGCGTACAAAACGATGTTCTCAATCGCATTCAGGATAGCCGCGCGCACTTGGAGGCTGAAATCCGCAAGCTGCTGCATGAAATCAGCCGGGTTGCAGAACAGGCGCTTGACCGGGCGCGCAAAGTCAAAGAAGAAGGATTTCCCGCCGTACAGTCGGCAGTTGAACGGCTCAACCGAATAGAACGGGACGTTTCGGCACTCGGCTAATCCCGTTCATGCGGAGTTCCAAGCTGGAGAGAGTACCTCAATTGGCCGTCACTGCCGAGGATTAAGGGGTAGTTCCGTGATCGCCTATTCTACACATTGCTGGACGGAGATCGACACAAAGACCGATCTATGTCCGCACTGTGGAACCGGCCAGGGCGCGGACCCTCGATCCTACGAAGAAAAGCTCGTTGCCGCATTGGCGCACCCCTTGCCGGAAGCGAGGGCTCGCATTTGCTGGCTCATCGGCGAAAACAGGATTCACGCGGCTGTTCCCTGCTTGATGCACATGGCGGAGCATGATCCGGACCTTTTTGTGCAGAAGGCTGGGGTGGAAGCATTGGGTCTCCCGCGGGATTCGCGTTCAATCGCCTTGTTAGATGCAATGAGCGGGAGCGCAAACCGGTTTCTTGCAGACGCCGCGAAGAAAAGCTCGATAGCTCCTCGATCTCCCGATCTTCCAGAATGGGGAGAGTCTGGATCCATGCAGGACTCCACCGTCAGACGTAAAACATAAATCGGCCTAACCTATACTGGCTGAACTCACTGCGGTGGATTGACTATTCTGGAACGTCCCCATCAAAGCTAAATATCTGGCTATACAAGTCTTCTCCATAACTCGCCTCCAGCGGCTCACCTTCGAGCAGCCTGAAAGTTCGCGTACCATCGGCCACTCTTTCGGCGCGCAAGAATAGGGCATCCTCGTTCTTTCTGTCATAGATGCCACGCGCGAATTCATGCAGATGCGTCACGAAGAATATCTTGATGTGCTTTTCCAGCATGGCAAGGACGATCTGCTTCGCAATCTCCGACCCTTCCCGTTCATTTGTTGCTGCAAACGACTCGTTGAAGAGCAGCATCGAATTCGGCGCGATGCGGTCTACGATCTCGCTCATTCTGGCGGGCTCCTCATCGAGCTTTCCGCTCTTCATCGTTGCATCTTCTTCCCGTCTGTAGTGAGTGAACAAAGCAGTGCAGAGTTCGGCATTAAAGGCTTCGGCCCCAACAAACATGCCGCATTGCATCATCATTTGCGCCAGACCTATGCCGCGCAGGATGCTCGACTTTCCGCCCTGATTCGCGCCGGTGACGATTGTGAGGTTCTTGCCGGCGGCGTCGGCCGCATTCCCCACCAGTCTGCGCTCCATGTTGAGCGAAAGGCAAACGTCATATAGCCCGCTGAATCGGTAACCACAGCCTGTTGAACGATCTTCTCCTCCAAGGCAGTAACCCCCAGCTGGGGTTGCCGCCCATCCGGTTTCGGGTGGAGAGGAGGCGCCAACCCGTCAATCAGCCAGTCTTGACAAGGACTGGGCAACGGTTCAATATACTTTCAGAACAGTTCGGATACGGTGATGGAAGTCCACCAATAACCGCCTTTACGGCTAATGATTCCTACTCTGACGAGGAGTCGCGCCGTGAAGAAAATTGTGCAGAAGCTCACACCAGGGCCGCAATATTCCGCTTCACATCTTCCCCTTCAAATCCTCCGGTACGTCAAGTCGCGGTTCGGAGCGTCGTTTAGCCTCCATGGGGCTTTCTGCGGATCGCTAAGCCAAGTAGCGATTCCTTCCAGTCCCGAAATATCAGCGAAAATTGTGACAGCATTATCAGGTGAGGCGCTCTGATGGCACATACTGTCGTGTACAACGTCATTCAACTTCTGTTCGTGATCGGCTTCGCCCCTTTGTACGCTGGTGTGCTCAGCCGGTTCAAAGAGAATGTCCAGAGCAAGCGCGGACCCAGCATCTTGCAGCCATACCGGGATCTCTGGAAGCTGTTCCACAAAGACGAGGTCATCTCTTCGGAGACAACGTGGATTTTCCGCTTCACTCCCTATCTGGTTTTTGTGATCCCCTTGTTCGTTGCGAGCCTGATCCCGGTACTCACCGATTATCCACTGGCGTTTGCTTTCATGGGGGATATGCTCGCGGGAGGTTTCTTCCTCGCGCTGGCCGGATTCTTCGCGGCTCTCGCCGCAGTCGATACCGGCAACCCTTATGGACCGATGGGAGCAAGCCGGACGCGCATGGTCGGATTCCTGGCGGAGCCGGTGTTCATGATTGTGTTTTTCACGGTATCGTTTGTGGCGCAATCGACCATACCGTACATCGTTCAGAAGAAATGGGTCGCCAGCCCCGCCGCCTTTTTCTCTCCGGCGCATATCCTCCTGCTGATTGCGTTTTTCATGCTGATTCTGGCTGAAGGGGGAAGGATCCCCGTGGACAATCCGACCGGGCACTTCGAATTGGCGATGATCGATGAATCCAAGGGCTTGGAATACTCCGGCCGTGGAGCGGCACTGATGAAGTGGGGCGGACAGATGAAATTCCTGGTGCTCACCTGCATCTTTCTGAATGTATTGGTTGCACCCTGGGGCTTAGCCGATGACCTGCAACCCGGACATGTTTTGCTTGCAATCCCACTGATTCTCGTCAAGATACTTCTGTTCACTGTGGTTCTGGTCATCATCGAGTCATCGCTGGCCAAACTGCGCCTTTTCCGCATCAGCGAGTTTCTCGGAGCCGCTTTCATTATTTCCGTTGCGGCCATGATTGCCAGCATCTTTTCAACTTCGGCTGTCTAAAAAGGAGGGTAGCAGTGGCCGGCGCTCAGACACAGCTGATAGAAGGACTCAACGCGTTATCCGCAGGGCTGATTCTGCTCACCGCATTCGGGATGGTGGCGACGCGCCAGGTGCAGGGCGTAATGCGATTCTTTGTCGTGCAGTCTGCTTTTCTGGCTGCTTCCGCATTCCTGATCGGGTTCGACCGCGGTTCCATTCATCTTTTGGCCCTTGGCGTGATCACCATTGCCGCTAAAGTCATTGCCATCCCGTGGGTTCTCAAGCGTACTCTCCCGGGCGACCTCTATGAACGCCGGGAGATCAACCAGGTCATCAACATTCCCTCGTCTCTGTTGCTCGCTCTGCTGCTGGCCATCGCAGCGGAGTTTTTGGTCAGTCCTCTGCTCGCGACTACGCCAGACCCTGTAATCCACGTGAATTTACCCATTGGCCTGGCCGGGATCCTTATCGGCGCGTACTCCCTGATTGCCCGCCGTGAAGCCATCCCCCAGTTGATCGGCATCCTCGCCATGGAAAATGGGGCCTTTTTTGCGGGCATCGCAATCGCTCCCGATCTTCCCCTGATTGCAGAACTGGCAATCGCGATCGATGTGGTTCTGATCGCTGTCGTCATTGGCGTACTCACTCGGAACATTACTCAAACGATGGGAACGACCGAAGCGGCAGCAATGAGCGAACTAAGAGAGGAGCCTCCGCCATGGCGCTGATCGTTGCGGTCTCGCTTCCGCTCCTTGCAGCGTTGCTCTGCTGGGTAAAGCCTCTGCGATCGATTGCCTGGGGCATAACCGTATTTTGCCTGTCGATCAGCTTCGCCACCTCGATTATGACTGCGGGGCAGGTTCTTCGGGACGGACGCGCCGTTGCAATTCCGGGCTGGATCGAAGTGGATGGCCTGAGCGCGTTGGTGGTCCTTCTAGTCAGCTTCGTGTGCACGCTGGCGGCAATCTTTGCCGGCGGCTACATGCGTCATGGCAGCCAGCAAACAGAGCGGTTGTGGCGGTTTTATTGCAATTACAACCTCCTTGCCTTCGCTTTGATTGTTGTGCCCGCGTTCGCCAGTCCGAATATGGTCTGGGTTGGAGTGGAGCTGATCACCCTTTTCGCCATCTTGCTGGTGGGGTTCGAGGGTACTCCGAGTGCGCTCGAGGCCGCCTGGAAATATGCGATCCTGACACTTATGGGAGCGCCGATCTCTCTGCTTGGGTTCCTGGTGCTGTACTGGGCATACCACAGCAGTGGCGGCGGGACAGCAGAAACCTGGCAGGGTCTAAGCGCGATGTCGTCGACCATGCCGCCCAATCTACTGAAGTTCGCTTTTCTGCTGGTGTTTGTAGGATTCGGTACGAAAGTCGGCCTCGCACCCATGCATACCTGGCTGCCGGATGCCCATAGTCAAGCGCCCACGCCAATATGCGCTGTATTGTCGGGTATCAAAACCACAGTACCCCTTTACGCGATTCTGCGGCTTCTTGCCATCATCCTGGCATCGCCCGAAGCGCGAATTGGGAACTGGATGGTGGTGATCGGCCTCTTCTCTGTTGGGATCGCCGCATTTCTGCTTCTGCAGGTCAGAGATTACAAGCGGATGTTTGCCTTCTCCACGGTGGAACATATGGGCATCATCCTTGTCGCGGCGGGCTTTGCAACACACGAAGCGGCCTATGGGGCCGTTGCCCAGATGCTGAATCATTCCATCACCAAGTCTCTTTGCTTCTATACGGCAGGTATGGTGTTACTGACTCTCGGAACCCGTCAGATCAGCGAGGTGCGTGGGCTCATCCGAACTTCGCCGTTCGTGGGCGGAGCGCTGCTGCTGTGCTCGCTGGCTATCGCCGGCGCTCCGCCGTTCCCGATATTCCTGAGCGAATTCTCGATTCTCGCCGCGGGTCTCCGTTCGGGACACAATGTTGCCGTCGCTATTCTCGCAACTCTTATCGTCGTTGCGTTTGTAGCGATTATGCGGCAGGTGAACGGCATGTTGTTTGGCAAGCCCGAGTCAACTGCGCCGGTCGAGCGGGTGCCGCTAAGCTGCCGGACGGCTGTAGTGCTGGCCGCGATACCGGTCTTTATCCTGGGCGTCTACATTCCCGGACCAGTGCATTCCCTTTTGACACTTGCGGCACAACAATTGGGAGGACATTGAAATGGCAGCCTATACCTCACATGTTGAGGGAGACGGAAGAACTGGTCTGAGCGATTTGACCGCCGCTGTCGGAGAGCGCTTCGGGAGCGCGGTCTCTCCGATGCCGGCTGGTCATGGCTATGTGCTTACGCTCTCCCTGGCCCAACTCAGTTCGCTGCCTTCTTTGTGCAGATTTCTGTTTTTGGACCGCGGCTGTCAGTTTGGCGGCATGATTGCCGAAGAGCACTCCAGCCAGTGGCAACTGCATTATGCGTTTCTTCTCCCCGGATCGGGATGGATCGACGTGCTGCTCTCCTTGCCCATCGAGACAACCACCGTTCCAAGCATTGTTGCCGAAGTGAATGCGGCCGACTGGCACGAACGCGAAGTGGAAGATATGTTCGGGATTCATTTCGAGGGACATCCGCGGCTGGGCGACTTTATCCTTCACGATCAGATCTGGTGCGAAGGCATTGAGCCGATGCGAAAGAAATTTTCCGCCACCGAGCCCGCGCCGGGGCGGCAACTCGACCTTGAGTGGAAGCCGCAGCTGATCGTTGCAGATCCCGGTTCGTTCGCCATGCCGGTGGGACCGGTATACGAGGGCGGCCTTGGCGAGTCAGTGCATTTTCTGCTGGAAACGGTTGGGGAAGACGTTATTCGCGCGTTACCGCGTCTTTTCTACAACTACCGCGCCGTCGAAAAGATTGCCGAAGGCCGCAGCGTCTCGGATGTCTTGTTGCTCGCGGAGCGCTTCGCCGCAACATCCGCGTTTGCACACTCGCTCGCATTCTGTCAGGCCGTTGAAACAATCCATTCGGTCGAGGCGCCGGCGAGGGCCGCGCACCTCCGTATCCTGATTGGGGAACTGGAGAGATTGAGGCATCACGCAGGCGCAATTGCCGCCATTTGCGAATCCACCGCATTGGCAGTTTCCACGGCACACGCCGCCATTATCGAGGAAGAATTGCTGCGCGCATCCTGTGTTTTTACCGGACATCGCTATCTCTTCGGGTTAAACGTTCCGGGCGGGTTAAGCAGCGACTTTGACGCGGAGCAATGTAGGAAGCTTCTCGTGTCCGTCGACAAAGCTGAGAAGGATCTGCGCATCCTTGAGAATCGGCTTCGTTACAGCAGCAGTTTCCTGGATCGTCTCGAAGATGTCGGGGTCGTTGATGGTAAGAGCGCACGCTATCTGAATCTCGTGGGTCCAATTGGCCGCGCCTCGGCGCAGCATTGCGACCTCCGTGGAGCCTGCCCGTATTCGGGTTACGAGGGATACGTGTTCGATATTCCTTATGAAACTGAAGGGGACGGATTTGCTCGGCTGCGCGTGTTGTTCGCGGAAGCAACCCAGTCAGTGAAGTTGATCCACCAGGCGATCGACGCCCTGGAGCCTGGCGCTATCTGTGTTCCCTGCGAGGGCGGTTACCCCGGCGCAGCGCTTGGATGGGCTGAGGCGCCAAGAGGCGCGGCTTTGCACTGGGTAAGTCTTGATGAAAAAGGTTTGGTCGAACGGTACCACGCGATCACGCCATCGTTCAGCAATTGGCACGGATTTCATGAGGCGGCCGAGGATTTCGCGTTTCAGGATTTTCCGATCATTCTCGCGACTTTTGGCCTGTCCGCGACCGAATGTGATCGGTAGAGGTGAACTGGAATGAGCTTTTGGTTCTGGCACGGTTTGCGCAGAGGCATTCAATCGACCGGCTATCCCCGAAAGGCGGAAGTGGCTCCCGGCATTTCTCCCGGCCGCCCGGTCAACACGGAATTTGAAACTTCAGGCGAGGCTCAGAGCGCTGCGGCCATCTGTCCTGTTGACGCGATCATTGCTCACGGCAGCTCGACTTTCGTGGATCAGGGAAAGTGTGTGCATTGCCAGCGTTGCCGCCTGTCGATCTCGTTGCCGATGAATTGGGATGCCGGGTACGAATGGACAAGGCTGCCTGCCAAGCAAACAGAGTGTGCGACTCTGCCCTCGTCATTCTCCAAATCCATGCATGTGATGGTGGTCGATGCCGGGGATTGCGGCGCCTGCCTGCATGAAGTCAAGCAGCTAAACAATCCTCTCTACAACATGCACCGGCTGGGATTCTTCTTTACGGCGACCCCGCGCACGGCCGATCTTCTGCTCATCGTAGGCCCGGTGAGTGAAAACATGCGAGGACCGTTGCTCAAGACCTGGGAGGCCATGCCGACTACCAGCCGGGTGATGGCTGTTGGCAGTTGCGCCATTACAGGCGGAGTGTTTGGCCGCAGCTTTATGTGCGCAGGAGGCGCCAGTTCGGTGTTGCCGGTGGATTTTGAAGTTCCGGGGAATCCGCCGCCCCCCCTGGCCATCTTGCATGGGCTGCTTGTTGCCACCGGACGCAAGTCTGTAACTAAAAACGAACTTGTTTCCGAAGGGAGATCTTGATTTATGGCTTCGGTAACCGGCGCTTCGCTGGTCTTGTTCTTCCTGGCCTGTGCAGGAGGAATCCTCCTTTCGGCGTTATCCGGCCGGAAGCGTGCCCCGCTGGTCATTGCCATCGTGGGGACGCTGTCGTCGTTACTCATGGTTCTTGCTGCTGCGACAGTACTTGTGACTGGCCAGAGTTACGAAGCCTCGCTCTGGACGCTCGATGGGTTCGGCAGGCTGACTCTTCGTCTCGATGCGCTGAGCTCCATATTTCTGCTGGCCGCGGGAATTGTTTATTTCTCGGTTTCAATTTTTGTAAGAAACTTCATCAATGACCAACTCGATGAAGCATATCCCACGCATCGCTACGGCGTCCTGTACTTTGCCCTGATGGCCTCGGTTGTGCTGATTCTCGTGGCCAGCGATGCTCCGCTCTTCCTGATCTGCTGGGAGTGCATGTCGATCCTGTGTTTTCTGCTGCTCAACTACGACCTGCGGCGGCAATCGGACAAGGCGGCGGGATACATCATGCTGGCTATGAGTGAGGCCGGCTTTCTGGCCGTTGTCGTCGCCTTTCTTGTTTTGGGCAGAACCGCGACGGATCTCTCGTTTTCCGCTCTGAGTGCGGCGGCTGCCGGGCTTTCGCCGCAAGCGCTGTGGAGTGTGTTTCTTCTCGGATTCTTCGGGTTTGGAGTAAAGGCCGGCTTGGTTCCCGTCAATTTCTGGCTTCCACGGTCTTATACGGCCGCCTCGCCGATCTTCATCCCTGTTTTCGCCGGCGTCACGCTCAATCTTGGCTTCTACGGAATTCTGCGGCTCAATGCCGACCTCATTCACACTGGGTACGGAACGGGCGTGCTCGCCTTGGTCGTTGGGAGCATCACGGCGCTGGTGGGAATCCTCTACGCCACAACAGACAACGACATGAAGACGATGCTTGCCCATAGTTCCATCGAGAATGCGGGAATCATCGTGGCCGGCCTGGGGGCCTTCCTGATCTATCGCGCCTCTGGGCATCCAGTTGCGGCTGCCATTGCCCTATCGGCGGCGCTCTATCACATGCTGAATCACTCCATATACAAGACGCTCCTTTTTCAGGGAACGGCCTATGTGGAGGCTGAAACCGGCACACGCGACATGGACCAACTAGGCGGACTGTCTCGACTGCTACCCGGATTGTCGATCATCTTCCTTGTGGGCTGTCTGGCGATTTCCGCTGTGCCTCCGTTCAACGGCTTCGTCAGCGAGTGGATGACGCTGCAAGCGCTGTTGCGCAGCGCGGTCTTGTCGTCAACCTCGGTCAGAATTGTCTTCGCCCTCTGTGGCGCCTCTCTCGCACTCACTGCCGCACTGGCGGTGACCTGTTTTGTGAAGGTGTACGCCATGAGCTTTCTCGGTTTTCGCAGAGGCACCTGGGAACCGCGGCTTAATGCGCGCGCGGGTACTCGATTTTCCCTGGGGTTTCTGGCCGCCGTCTGTTTGCTGCTGGGGACCCTCCCGACCTACGTCCTTCCCGTGCTCAACCGGACCGTGGAGCCACTGGCTGGCGCCAGCGTCACCACTTCCCTGGTACAGCCGTTCTTTACGGCGAATGCCGAGAACGGACAGCTTCCGGCGCCATTCCTCCAGGACTTCCACAACCTGGGTGCACAGTCGGGCAAGGGCCTCCTGCCTGGCCGCGGTCTGGTCGTGCTGCTGCGCGGACTGGAAGCGAATCCGGTGGTGTTTGCCATGTCACCCTCCTATAGTTTCGTGGCATTGGCGCTGCTATTGCTGCTGGCGTGGTTTGTCGTCACCCGGTTAACTCGACGGCGCGCGGTTGCGCGACGCGCGCTCTGGGCGGGCGGAATTCCGCGGCTTCTACCGCAGATGACCTACACCGCGACGGGATTTTCCAATCCGGTGCGCGTGGTCTTCCAAGCGATCTTCCAGCCCAACATTACGGAGGACACCCGTCAGACTGTCGCGGTGCATTTCCGCACCGCCATTCATCGGCAGCGCGAGGAAACGCACGTGGTGGATCGCCTATTCCTGCAGCCGGTGGGCGCGGCCACGCGATGGATCGCCGGATTCCTGGCGGGCATGCACCACGGCCGGCTCAACGCCTACGTTACCTATGTCCTCGCTTTCTTCCTGCTCATCCTTTTCCTGTACCGGGGGACGTAGACAAAACAATTCGCCCCCACGCCGCTGTTCATGGTATTCCGCGGAAGGTAACTTGCCCACGAGACAATGCGATGAACACAGGCGGAGGCTCCTGATGTAAAGGGGGTTCCATGAATGCTGTCGGGCTGGCATTAGCTCTGTTTTTTGCGGTATGTGGCGCAGGCATCGTGCTGGGAACGATACTTCCCGAAAGGCGCGTTCCGGTGGTGTTGGCTTGGGCTGGATCCCTGGCTGCGGTGCTGGCGCTCTGGGCCTCAGGGGCCGTACTCGCTTCAGGAGACGAATTCCGCCACTCCCTGTGGTCCATTCCTTCCATTGGCACACTTACGGTCCTGCTGGATCGTGTGTCTGCATTCTTCCTATTTATCGCGGCAATTGTCGTTCTCGCCAGCTCTGTCTTTTCGGCAGCTTATATGAAGCGATACGCCGGGCATTACAGTCTCGCTGCTTTCAATGGATGGTATCTGGTCTTGTGCGCGTCTATGCGGCGAGGATCAAAGAGGTTCGCTTTCGCATATCTCGAATGCACCTGCAAATGGATTTTTGATTGTTGGGTCCAGCACGGCAGGACACATTCTCAAACAGAGACAATGTCCTGCTGCATTCGGCTATTGAACTTTTCGTCTACCGGCTTCCAGTCAGGCTTTCCCTCCACCAGCCACCGCTGGTACAAGAATCGCCGGACACCCCCATACACCCTGCGGGCTTATAATGTTCAGTTCCCTTGTGGAGGAACATTCATGCCATCAAAGACCTCTCGCCGCGAATTCTTGTCTGCCGGATTGATGCTTCCTGTCGTGGGTGCGAGTTCCCGCATGGGGCTTTGGCCGCCGTCCGGGAAATCCACCGAAATGAATGCCGGTTCCTCAGTCAAACTCGACTACAAGACCCTGGGCCGCACGGGTCTGAAGGTAACCACGGTGGGATTTGGATGCATGATCACGTCGGACCCCAGCGTGATTGAGCGCGCCGCCGATCTCGGAATCAGCTACTTCGATACTGCGCGCGGCTATCAACACGGCAACAATGAACGCATGGTCGGCGCGGCCCTTGGAGCCAAGCGGAAGCAGATCGTACTCTCAACCAAGTCGGGCGCTCAAGACAAGGAAGGGTTGCAGAAAGATCTCGAAACCAGCCTGCGCGAACTCAACACGGATTACGTTGACATTTGGTATCTCCATGGCAAGGGCAGCCCGGCCGATATTCGCGACGACATGATCGAAGCGCAACAGCTTGCCAAGAAGCAGGGCAAGATCCGCTTTGCCGGCGTGAGCACGCACGGCGGCCAGCAGGAACTGCTGCCCTGGCTCGCGCAAAAGGGCGTCTTCGACGTAGTGCTGACGGCCTACAACTTTTCCATGGATACCGGCATGGAGCAGGCCATCGGGGTAGCCGCCAGGGCCGGTATGGGCGTGGTGGGGATGAAAGTGATGGCCGGAGGATTTCGCAGCCTGAAACCCGGCAATCCCCTCTATCGGAAGTTGCAGCAGGACGGCGCCCTGCTGGCAGCGCTGAAGTGGGTGATCAACAAGCCCAACGTCTCCACCACCATTCCCAGCATGACGGACATGGACCAACTGGACGAGAACCTGAAGGCCATGGCGCATCCTTTCTCCGAAGGCGACGCAAAGCTGCTGGCCGCGCATTTGGAGATGATTCGGCCGCTCTATTGCCGCATGTGCGGGAAGTGTGAGGGCGCCTGCCAAAAGGGCCTGCCGGTCGCCGATGTGTTGCGCTCCCTCACATACGCCGACGGTTATGGCCAGTTCGCGCTGGGGCGGGAGAGATTTCTGGAGTTGACCTCCGAGCAGGTTGCAGTCCGCTGCGGTGACTGTACCGAATGCACGGTGGAGTGTCCCTTCGGCGTCCAGGTATCGAGCCGGATGGCACGCGCCCAGGAATTGTTTGCATGAAGTCCCCCGGTTTGCTGCTTCCAATCCTGTTTGCGGCGGCCATGGCACATGCCCAGGACTACCTCAACTGCCAATTCGTACCCGGCTGGGAACAGTCCGAGTCAAAACGCCAGTACGCCGCCGACAACCTCTACGACTACAAGGATGGCTCTGCGGAAGGATACCTGATCTACGGCTTCGTGCAGATGCGGGGAATCACCTGCAAATCGGGCGGGGACACGCTGGTGATCGACGTTTCGGAGATGAGCGATGCCGACTCGGCCTACGGCATGTTCGCCGCCAACCGCGATCCCAGCCTGCCCATCGCCAGCATCGGGATGGGCGGGCAGGTGCAGCCGCAAAGCGCCAGCTTCGCAAAGGGCAAGTATTACGTCGAAATCGTCGTAATCTCCGATCGCCCGGACAGCGACCATACCCCAGTGCTGGAGACTTTCGTAACCAGGATGCAGGAACGGCTTGAGGGCCGGGCCACCGCCCCGGAGGCGTTGCAGTGGTTTCCAAAAGAGAACCTCGCCTCTGTCCGCCTGGTCCCCGAAAGCGTGCTTGGCCTGCGGTTGCTCAAGCGCGGCTACGTCGCTAAGTACAAGCAAGGGCAGGCATTTATCGTTCTGGAAGCCTCACCGGAATCCGCCGCGGCGGTCCTGAAGAAACTCCGCGAGCGATTTGACGGCGCTTCCCCGGCAAAGGTGGGTGACGAGGCATTCCAGGCGAAGGCGCAGTACCTGGATGGAATATGTATCTTTCGCAAGGGCCGTTACCTCGGGGGATACACCAACCTGTCCGATCCTCAGCAAGCTACTTCCCAGGCCACTCAACTTGCTGCACATCTCCCATAAGAGGCCGAGAAGCAATTGTCGTTTTGACATCGAATTGAACGATGGGGCAGCAGCATGGCATAGCATCGGACACCGTAAGAGAAACAAAGGTTGGGCGACTCCGTAAACCCAGGATTCCACGGAACAAACTCTCCAGACGAGAAACTCATGCAGGGGCTAGAGCATTTTCAACTCAAGTGTTAACACGTCGGCTGTGCCCCATCCATTGTGCGTCCTTTGCACAATGGGTGGGCGGGCTATGATGTCCATCTCGACGGTAAAGAGTGAACCCGAATGCGCCCTAAAGCGCAGAATTGATTGAGCGTCGGCGGCGGGGCTCATCCGCGCCCGGCTATTGCCAAGGCGATTTCATATTGCCGCACATGAGGCTTCAGGATCACCCCGCAAGACTGCGCAATCGATATCCGCGTTCTCATGGTCCATCCGCTTCAAGTATTCTTGCCTCTCCGGTTCCCGCGCAAGGAATGGCAAGTTGAGAAAAATGAGGATCAGAGCCTTCCGGCTTTTCGAAATCAGGAAAGGAAGACATGAATAGAAGACGGTTCATTGCCGCTGGCGGCGCAGTCGGTCTGGTTACCGCTCGAGGCGTCGCCCCCGAATCTGTGAGCGCGGCCGCTGCTGAAGAGCCGGGCCGGATGAAGCTGGGTGATCAGACTGCGCCCACCAACGATGTGCATCTCAAGTACCTTGCCCGCTATGGTGTGCGCAACATCTGCGGCTATCCGCAGATCGAAGGCGATCGCCTTTACGCAACTGTGGATGAGCTCAAGCGCATGATCGATATGGCCGGCAAGTATGGCATCAGTATCGACTGCACAGCACCGCCATTTCTCGAGTCCACCCATATCGACGTGGAAAAGCATCCGGCTGTGATGCTGGCCCAGAGTCCCCAGCGCGACCGGGACATTGAAGCCTTGCAGACTTTCATCAGGAACTGCGCGCAGGCCGGCATTCCCTCGATCAAATACAACATGAGCATTCTCGGCATACTTCGGACGGGATGGACGCCGGGGCGCGGCGACGCGGAGTACCACACCTGGAAACTGGCCGAGGCGCATCCTGAACCGCCGCTCACCAGGGCTGGAAGCGTGGACGCCGATGCGTTTTGGGAGCGCATTACGTACTTTCTCGACCGCGTCATCCCGGTGGCCAACGAGTACAAGATTCGCATGGCCTGCCATCCGCAAGATCCTGGTGTTCCGCCCGAAGGTTATCAAGGCGTGAATCGCGTCCTGGGCGCCATTGACGGGCTCAAGAAATTCATCGCCATTCAGGAGAGCCCCTGGCACGGGCTGAACTTCTGCCAGGGAACCATCTCTGAAGATCTCCAGAATCCAGGCGTCGAGATTTTCGATGTCATTCGCTACTTCGGTACGCGCAAGAAGATCTTCAATGTGCACTTCCGCAACATTCGCGGACACCGCGACGACTTTATGGAAGTCTTCCCAGACGAAGGCGATATCGATTTTGTGAAGGCGCTCAAGGTCTACAAGGAGGTTGGCTATCCGTATATGCTCATGCCCGATCATGTGCCGCTGGCGGAGGCCGATAAGGACTCCCTGCAATCCTTCGCGTTCTGCTACGGTTACATTCGCGGGCTGATCCAATCTCTCAACTCGACTGCCTGAGAAGGTTCGCGAACCTCGTTTGCAGCATCGAGATGAATGGATAGATTGACAATGCCTGAAGACAGACAGACTCGAGTTCGATATCTCATCATTGCCATTCTGTTCGCAGTCAGTTGCTTCAGCTATGGCGACAGAGTGGCTCTCTCCATCGCGGGGGCCGCGATGGCAAAAGATATTTCCATGGATCCGTTGAAGATGGGTTATCTCTTCTCCGGATTCAGTTGGGCCTATGTGCTGGGGCAGTTGCCTTCAGGTGGGCTGCTGGACCGCTACGGATCAAAGAAGATCTATGGCTTCAGCATCGTCTTGTGGTCCATCTGCGCCTTCCTGACTGGATTTGCCGGATACCTGGCCGCGAGCGCCGCTTTCACCGTGATCTTCGCCCTGAGGTTGGTGTCAGGATTTGCGCAGGCTCCCGTCTTCCCCGGAAATGGCCGCATTGTTGCGTTGTGGTTTCCCACCAGCGAGCGCGGACTGGCCTCTGCGATCTTCAACTCCTCGCAGTATTTTGCGTTGCTGATCTTTGCGCCCATCTTCGGCTGGATCGTTCATGTCTCCGGCTGGCGCAGTTGCTTCTGGTTCATGGGAGCCCTTGGCTTTGTCCTGACTCTGATCTGGTTCAAGAATATCTATGGCGTAAGAGAGCACCCGTCCATCTCCAACTCCGAGATCGAGTACATTGAAACCGGCGGTGGCCTGGTGAATACCGACCAGGGACCCAAGGCAAACGTGAAGGGGAGCCCGCTGACCTGGGCGGCGATCAAGATGCTGCTGAGCCAGCGCATGTTGGTAGGTGTTTACATTGGCCAGTACTGCATTGTTACGCTCACCTGGTTCTTTCTCACATGGTTCCCAATCTACCTTGTGCAGGCGCGCCACCTGTCAATTCTTAAGGTTGGATTTGCTGCCGCGGTGCCTGGCTTGTGCGGCGGGTTCGGTGGAATTCTCGGCGGCATGATATCCGACAGGCTTCTCCAGAAAGGGCACTCGCTCACCTTCGCGCGCAAGGCGCCGATCATGGCGGGAATGGCGCTCTCCATGACCATGATCGCCTGCAACTATGCTCACGCGCAGGCTCTCATGTTGCTCCTCATGTCCATATCCTTCTTTGGCAAGGGCATCGGAGCATTGGGCTGGACCGTCATCTCCGATACTTCTCCAAAGGGCATGGTGGGTCTGAACGGAGCACTGTTCAACTTGATCGGGAACATGGCTGGCATTACCACGCCCATCATCATCGGATATATCGTACAGAAGACAGGTTCATTCGATGACGCACTCATCTTCGTCAGCTTCACGGCGCTTTGTGCAATCGTAAGCTACGGTCCGATTGTCGGGGAGATCAAACGCCTTGACCTGGCCGCTCCGTCGCCGGCGGCGGCCAATCGTTGAGCCAGGCGCCGATGGAAATGCCTGTGGACTCGATTGACAAGGCGTCGTTCGGGCATTTCAGTTGCTAACTGTGGATGTGCGCCCAGGCCACTTACAATCAACACAGGAGATTAAAACTCATGCTCGATTGGCCGGGAAATCTGCCCCGCAATGCATTCAAGAAAGCTCTCTCAAGCGGTCAGCGGCAGGTTGGGCTGTGGAGCGGTCTCGCCAGCCCGATAGCAGCGGAGATCATCGCCGGCGCGGGCTTCGACTGGATCGTCATCGACGGTGAACACGCCCCGAACGATGTCCCATTGTTGCTCTCGCAGTTGCAAGCGATGCGTGGTGGCGCCGCCGAGCCTGTCTTCCGCCTGCCGTGGAATGACGCCGTGATGTTCAAGCGAGCTCTCGACGTTGGCGCCCGCTCGCTTCTGGTTCCCTTCGTCCAGAATGCCGAAGAAGCGCGCAAGGCAGTAGCCGCCACTCGTTATCCTCCGCTCGGCATACGCGGAGTCTCTGTCGTCCCGCGCGCCAACGACTACGGGCGCATCAAGGGTTATCATCACAACGCACATCTCGATATTTGCGTCCTGGTGCAGTTGGAGAGCCGTGCGGCGCTTGCGGAAATCGAGGCGATCGCCGCCGTTGAAGGCGTCGATGGCCTCTTCATCGGCCCCAGCGATCTTGCCGCGGATCTTGGTCATCTCGGCAATCCAAGCCACCCTGAGGTACAGGCGGCCATCAAAGATGCGGCCGAGCGAATCAGGGCGACAGGAAAATCCGCGGGAACATTGGCTGGGAATGTCGACGACGTGGAGCTTCTTTTTGAAAGAGGATTCAACTTCGTTGCGGCAGGCAGCGACGTCGGCCTGCTGGCGCGCGGCGCTGAAAATGTTGCCGCACGATTTCACAAGGGCTAGAGCATTTTCACCTCGAGTGTTAACACGTCGGCTGTGCCCCATCCATTGTGCGTCCTTTGCACAATGGGTGGGCGGGCTATGATGTCCATCTCGACGGTAAAGAGTTAACCCGAATGCGCCCTAATCAATCTGCCCGGCTTCCGCGCAAAGGAGAACAGCAATGGCAACAGTAGGATTTGTCGGTCTCGGCATCATGGGCCGCCCCATGCTCAAGAACCTGTTGAAAGCCGGTCACACAGTCATTGCGTACGGCCGCAACGCGAAGAAGCTCGATGCGTGCGTCGCCGATGGAGCCGAGCGCGGGGCATCGAACCGCAATGTGGGCGAGCGCGCGTCCATCATTTTCACCATGTTGCCGGATGGACCCCAAGTGGAAGAGGTCGTCCTCGGCCAAGACGGGATTCTTGAAGGATGCAAGCCTGGGGCCCTGATCGTTGATATGAGCTCCATCAATCCGCTGGTCTCGCAGAAGATTGCCGCGGCCTGCGCCGCCAAGAGCGTCGATTTTATGGATGCTCCGGTAAGCGGTGGCGAACCTAAAGCCATCGAGGGCACGCTCGCGATCATGGCCGGCGGCAGCGAAGACAACTTCCGCAAGGCAGAGCCATTCCTCAAATGTATGGGATCGAGCGTTACGCTTACCGGCGCGGTAGGGGCGGGGAACGTGACCAAGCTGGCCAACCAGATTATGGTCGCGTGCAATATTGCTGCAATGGGCGAGGCTCTTGCTCTTTCCACGCGATGCGGCCTCGATCCGGACGTGGTGGTGAATGCGGTGAAAGGCGGCCTCGCCGGCAGCGCCGTTCTCAACGCGAAAGGTCCCATGCTCATCGCCCGAAACTTCAAGCCGGGATTCAAAATCCAGCTTCATCAGAAGGATCTGCGCAATGCGCTGCAGACCGCGGAAGCGAACCGGATGTTTCTTCCGCTCACCGCGCTTGTTCAGCAGATGTTGCTGTCCTTGATGGGCGATGGCAAGGGAGAACTCGATCATTCCGCCATCGCCACGTTCATCGAAACGGCCTCTCGCGTGGAGGTCAAGCGGCCTTCCAGCACAGCGTAACTGCCCAGTCGTTGCTGGCGGATTACAGGCCGAACGGCCATACTCTCTGCACCGTCTTCGACAGAACCTCCTCGCGGTCTTCCGGTGAGAAGACGTTGAGACGATCGCGATACAGCTCGACAATTCTTCCGTAGGGAAGCTGTTGCAGAGAGACGGGCCAATTGGTTGCCCACATCAGGCGACGAGCCCCAAACCGAGAACAGAGGCGCTTGACCTGCTCTTGTGCATCCATGTAAGGATAGCCCTGTCTTGAGAGCGACCACAGCCCTGAGATCTTCACAAACACCGCCGGATAGCGCGCAAGGTCGAGCAGCATCTTCAGTAGGTCCGGCCGATCGAGCGGGCAGTCCGCCATGTGGTCGATCACGACCGTGAGCTCCGGGTTCGCTTCGATGAGTGGAACAAGATCGGGAAGCCGCGTGACCGGCGCAAGGATGGTCATGGGAACCTTGAGTGCGGCACAGCGCCGCCAAAGCGGCGCCATCAGAGGGCTTGAAATCCAATCGCCGTCCGCCGTCGCGGCAGGGCTCAGACGCACGCCGCGGAATCCGTCTTGTGTGAGCTGGCTAAGGTGATCCGGCGCAGCCGGGTCTTCAGGATTTACGCGGCAAACGCCCATGAACAGGCCCGGATGGCGCTTCAAGACACTCGCCAGATAGCTGTTATCCCATCGATAGTGAATCACCTGGACGATCACAGTTCTTGAAACCTGATTGGCCCGCATCAGGTCCAGAAGCATTTCTGCTGAAGCATCCTCCGCGGGCGGCCGTGCTCCCTGCGCAAAAGGAAACGTCGCATCGTGCTTGAACACATGCACGTGCGAATCGATCATGAGCGGCGTTGCTGGCGCATGACTCAGCGAAGACGCCGCAATCCGACTAGCCATGCCTTGACGAAATGAAAGCGCCATCGCACTGGCAACGGTGCGAGCGACAAAGCGGCGACGGCTCAGCATAGAGTATTTCTGCATCGTGAACCGCTAGGCCTCTGACCGTCTGGTTATGTACTGGTAAAAAGTGTAGCGCCGGTCTCCTGACCGGCTGTAGCGCGGGCTTCCCAGCCCGCGCTCGCGCCCCTCATAGCACCATTTCATCCGGTCAGAGACCTAAGTGATTGGTGAGGGATTGAATAGAACAAACTCATTATGCAAGCCCCAGTGGTCCGTCCATGTTTTTTTGCGCCCGCTTGCAACCTCGAGAATGAGCTTGAAAATCTCTTCGCCCACCTCGCTGATGGTTGCATCGCCGGTAGCGATCACGCCTGCATCCACGTCGATCAGATCAGGCCAGCGCTTGGCCAGCGGCGTGCGTGTCGCCACCTTGATCACCGGCGCCATCGCCAGGCCATAGGGCGTTCCGCGGCCCGTCGTGAACACATGCACGTTCATTCCCGCAGCCAATTGCAAGGTGCCGCAGACAAAATCGCTGGCCGGCGTAGCCGCGAAGATCAGCCCCTTCTTTGTGACACGTTCTCCAGGGCCGAATACTCCCGCCAGCACACTCGTGCCCGCTTTCGCAGTGGAGCCGAGCGCCTTCTCAACGATGTTGGTCAGCCCACCCTTCTTGTTTCCAGGAGTGGGATTCGCGCTTCGATCCATTCCACCAAGGCTCAGATACTTGTCGTACCAATCCATCTGATCGATCAGTTCTTGCGCCACCTTCGCGTCTACAGCGCGTGCTGTTAAAAGGTCGATTGCATCCCGCACCTCTGTGACCTCTGAAAACATCACCGTTGCGCCCGCCCTCACCAGCAGATCCGCCGCATAGCCAAGAGCGGGATTGGCAGTCACTCCTGAAAAGGCATCGCTTCCCCCACACTGCAGACCCACAACCAGATCCGCCGCGGGCCGCGTGACCCTCCTTCTCTCGTTGAGCACGGCGAGACGTTCTTCAGCCATCTGCAGAATGGCATCCACCATGCTTTCAAAACCATGATGCTGCTCGTCCTGCAACCGCACCACGTACGGCTTGGACTCCAGCATCGGAAAGGTGCCGCTTGGCATGAGCCTCGACATCTCAAGTTTTTCGCATCCCAGACTTACCACCAACGGAGCTCCGCCAAGGTTAGGATTGAGGCTGAGATTGCGAAGAGTCCTGATCGGGATCTCCGCTCCAGGAGCATCGATCGCTACTCCGCAGCCGTAGGAGTGGTTGATCGCAATCACATCGTCGACATGAGGGTAGCGCGGCAGCAGCTCGGCCTTGATCCGCTTCACCGCATAGTTCACCGTCGCCGCCACGCACTGAACCGTTGTCGAAATGCCGAGAATATTCCTGGTTCCGACCGAGCCATCCTCGTTGACAAAACCTTCGAAGGTATAACCCTCCAGCGGCGGCAACGGCTCTGGAACCGCGGTTGAAATCGGCAAGCAATTGAGGTCGGGCGGGTCGGGCAATCGCATCACTCCCTCATGCACCCACGTCCCCTTCGCGATGGGCGCCTCCGCATAGCCAATCACGGCGCCATATCTTACGATCGGCTCGCCGGGACTAACATCCGTGAGGGCCACCTTATGCGCCTCCGGCACCGCATCCACCAGAACGAGCCCGCAGTCGAAGGTCGTTCCAGCCGGCAGGCCGCCTTCATTCACAAGGATGGCGACGTTATCCCGCGGGTGAACCCGAACATAATGAGGTTGAAGATTTGCTGCCTTGTCCATTGCCAATACTCCCGAAGGCTGACCATGCGCCGACTGCGTGCTGCTTCTAATCTATCGGATCATGCCGTTGCAAGACCGCTCGGCAGCGGTTTTGCATCCGAGGCTCAGGCCTATGGAGGAGATCCCTTTCCAGTGCCCTTCCCGCTCCCAGCCGCTGGCGAAAAGGAATGCCCGCTTGTTGCCGGCTCCAGACAGCCGCAGTCCCGTTTCGCCCTTTAGTAATTCGCTTGACTACGCTCATTGGCCCGGCCGCCGCAGCGGTGTAAGATGGTAGCGAATTAAAACTACGGCGCGGACGGTCTCGGCTGAAAGAGACCTGTCTTGCAAGCTGAACAGGAGATTCGGCATGAGGAATTTGGGTTGGAGTGAGGCTTTATGGTTGGTTCCCGGACTGAGCCTGTTGGTTGTGGGTTGCGGGGGTGGTGGCTCCGCATCCACGGGCGGCCAAACCTCCACCGGTCCCACAATTACCTCTGTAGCGGTGACGCCCAACCCAGCTACGGCAACCATCGGAACCCAGGCGCAATTCACGGCTACGGTATCCGGCACCGGCAGCTATAGCAGCGCGGTCACCTGGAGTTTGTCCTTGCCTTCAGGCAGCACCGCGAGTCCGGGCACCCTCAGTTCAACCGGCCTCTTCACCACGCCCTACCCGGCTCCGCCAACCGTTACGGTTATGGCCACCAGTACCGAGGATCCCACCGTCAGCGGCAGTGTGACCGTAACCCTGAGCCCTCCGGTCACCGCCGCCGGAGCTGCCCTGACCGTTGATGTGGCCACTCCAGGAAACCCCATCAGCCCGGACATCTACGGCATGGACGCCTATCTGCTTCACGGTACCGCGGCTGACGCTACCGCGGTTGCGCCCACCAACATCACCGTCGATCGCTGGGGTGGAGACTCCACCGAACGCTACAACTACCTGGCGGATGTAACCAACTCCGTCGACGACTGGTACTTTGAAAACCAGACGGGAAACGGGGGAGATGGTTGGCCCGCGGTCAGTGGAGTCACGGCATTCAACGCCCTGGTCCAGAGCAATAACACCAGCGGAATCAAGACCCTGGGCACGGTGCCCGTGCTGGGCTGGGTCGCAAAGGACAGCACCTCCTGCAGCTTCCCGCAGGCCACCTACCCCAATCAGCTTGCTGTGAATTCCAAGGCTGCCTTTTCCAACGACGGCCGCGAGTGCGGCTCCGGCGTCTATCCCGACGGGATCAGCGGTTGTACATCCTCCAGCGGATGCGATATCCCCAGCGATCCCACGGTCACCAGCATCGCGGAGCCTCCCCCCGCGCCACCCGCCGCCTCCGCGGTAACTGCATCGTGGGCTCAATCCACGTGGGCCGGCGGTTGGACTGAATACCTGGTGAACCAATTCGGCCTGGGAAACTCTGGCGCCGGAGTGGCCATCTACGACCTCGACAACGAGCCAAGCTGGTGGGACTCGAATGACGCCGACGTGCATCCACTGCCCTTTACCTATGACGAGGTGACAAAGGGCGGCATCGGCACCGCCCTGGCCATCAAGACTGTCGATCCGACCGCCGAAGTGAGCGGGCCGGTGATGGACTTTTGGTGGGATTACTTCTATTCAAAGAAAGATGTGGAGTCGGGATGGGGCACAGGCCCCTGTTTTGCGCCGTGGAGCAATCCGGCCGATCGCACAGCGCACGGCGGCGTCCCGTTCGTCGAGTACTATCTGCAGCAATTCGCGGCGGCTCAAAAAACCTACGGTGTGCGGCTGCTGGATTACGTGGACCTGCACACCTATTTTGCGGCCGAATACCCCGCCGGAAGCGGTAACTCCGTCGCCTTTGCCACTGCGGGAGACACCGGAATGCAACAGGCAAGGCTGAACTCGACCCGCGCCTTCTGGGACCCCACCTATACCGATTCCAGTAGCAATTTCCCTCAGCCGAATTACTCCGCTAATCCCAGTTCCTTGAGCTGCACGGTGCCGCAGCAAGCTCCCCAGGCGATTCCGATGATGAGGACTTGGGTTGCGAACGACTACCCCGGCACCAAGCTGGCCATCGACGAATACAACTGGGGCGGAATGGAGTCCATCAACGGCGCGCTGGCGCAGGCTGACATTCTCGGCATCTTTGGGCGCGAAGGTCTCAGTCTGGGCACAATGTGGCCGACGACCGACCCCTCTCAGCAGATCCCCGGCATGATGGCATTCCAGGTCTACCGCAACTACGACGGGAAAAAATCGACGTTTGGCGACACCGTTCTTCCCTCCACCAGCGGCGCCGCCAATGCCAACCAGGGCACGCTCTCCATCTACGCAGCCCTCCGCAGCTCTGACGACGCAGTGACCGTCGTGGTGATCAACAAGACCTATGGCAGCCTGACCAGCACGGTCTCGCTCACGGGATTGTCGTCAAGCGCAACCACGGCGCAGGCCTACCTCTACAGCAACGCCAACCTGGCCGCCATCGTCGCGCAACCGGCAGTAACCGTAGCGCCGCCGGGAACGGGAGGCGCCGCCAGCACCCTCACCACCACCTTCCCTGCGCAGTCGATCACCCTCCTGGTTGTGCCGCAGTAGCGGGCGTCCGCCGCAGGGCAATCGCATTTGGATTGTTTTGAAAGGGCACGGCTTTAGCCGTGCCGCAAAACAGCCAGAGGACTTATGGGCTTCAGCCCCTGAGGGACGATTTGAGAATCTTCAATACATCCCTCGGCGGCTAAAGCCGGCAATATTGGCCCTGAAATCGGCACGGCTAAAGCCGTGCCCTTTCAAAACAACGATGATTCGCCTGATATCGAAAGCCCGTACCCTTCATTTCTCGCCCAAATTTCAAATGCAATTGCCCTGGCGTCCGCCGCAAGCCCGCGCATTGGGGCCGCATTCTCCCTTTATACTGGGATGTTTGACCACAATAAGCGCGCGGGCCGGGAAACGGTCCGCCGAAGAGGAGCGGGCATTGGCTCAGGCGGAAATCGGCATCATCGGCGGCAGCGGGCTCTACTCCATGCCCGGATTCACCAACGTCCAGGAAGAGCGCGTCCAGACCCCCTTTGGCGACCCTTCCGACGCCTTTGTCCTGGGCGAACTGGAGGGCCGCAAAGTCGCCTTTCTGGCACGCCATGGGCGCGGCCACCGCATCTTGCCCTCGGAGCTGAACTTCCGGGCCAATATCTACGCCTTCAAAAAACTCGGCGTCGAGCGCATTCTCTCGGTTTCTGCCGTCGGCTCCCTCAAGGAAGAACACAAGCCTACCGACTTCGTTATGCCCGACCAGTTCATCGACCGCACCTTCCATCGCATTTCCACATTCTTCGGCGAGGGAATCGTGGGCCACGTTGCCTTTGGCGATCCGGTGTGCGCCACCGTGGCCAAGGCTGCGGCCCAGGGCTGCGCAACGGTGGGCGTGGTAGGCAAGCTGGGTGGAACCTACGTGTGCATGGAAGGCCCGCAGTTCTCCACCAAGGCGGAGTCGCATCTCTATCGTAGTTGGGGCGCGGACGTCATCGGCATGACCAATCTCCAGGAGGCCAAGCTAGCCCGCGAGGCTGAAATCTGTTATGCCACCGTGGCCATGGTCACCGATTACGACTGCTGGCGTGAGGGCCATGACTCGGTAACCATCGAGGAGATTGTCGCCGTGCTGCACAAAAATGCCGACAACGCGGCCATGGTTGTGAAGGCGGCAGTAGCAGTCATGCCAGCCGACCGCGCCTGCGCCTGTGCTTCGGCAGCCCGCTATGCCGTCCTCACCCAGCCCGACGCAATTCCCGCCGCGACCAAGGAGAAGCTGAGGCTGCTGTTTGGCAAGTACCTCGGCTGGTAGCTCATGGCATTCCATGCTGCGGAACAACTCGTTTCAGCGTCGGATACGCGACGCAGTGTCAGGGCA
>Ga0224554_1000049_pt1 | contig 104342 bp, 85 predicted proteins | sample 714S22024metaG_FD_180666 | JGI IMG/M metagenome (GOLD analysis project Ga0224554, IMG submission 180666) | Peat soil microbial communities from Stordalen Mire, Sweden - 717 S2 20-24 | ecosystem: Environmental > Terrestrial > Soil > Wetlands > Peat | place: Sweden: Norrbotten County, Stordalen... | reverse complement strand
GGCGTCCGGTGTTCATTTTCGCGGACGAGAGCCAGCATTTTTTCACCGACTACGACCAGATGTTTCAGACCACGGCGCGATCCAGCCGGTGCAGCGTGGTTTATCTGACGCAAAATCTTGGCAACTACATGTCCCAATCGCCCGGTGAAGCCGGACGGCATCGCGTGGAGTCCATGTGCAATTGTTTGAAGACGAGGATCATCCACCAGTGCAGCGACCCCGCCACACGCAACTGGTTTGCCAATGCCATCGGCAAACATCGCATCACCCGGCAAGACAGCGAAAGCACCAGTTATGGCCCCGGCAAACCGACTCCGACCTACAACGAAAAATTGGTGGACGACTATTGGGTTTTGCCGGACTTGGCAACCGGTTTGAAAACGGGCGGCATCGCCAACAATTACAGGGTGACGGCCATTGTGACGAAGGCCGGCAAGATGTTCAGCAACGGCAGGCCAGCCCTGCTTGCCCTGTTTGACCAGCGCAAGTTTGAACCCGGCTACTGGCCCAACTACACCGTGGTTGCCATCCCGAAGCCCAAGAAGTGATCCATCATGGCAATCAGTCAAAGCCATCTGCCTTTTGAGCAACATTTGTAATTCCGATGAAACAAGAACAACAAGAATTTCTGACCTTGAGAATCGTGCCAGCACGGCTGACAGTGCCGGAAGCCGCATGGTTTTTGGGATTCTCACCCCATGAAATTCCCGTGCTCATGGCAAATGGCCTGTTGAAACCGCTTGGCCGTCCGCCGCGTAATGGACTCAAATTTTTCGCATCGGCGGAGTTGGAGGAGCGGCGGCGTGACGTCAAATGGCTGGCAAAGGCTTCAGATGCGATTGTCGTCCACTGGCAAAACAAAAACGCCCGCAAGTCATCAGCTCAACAAGAACCATGTTCAGCCCATTTCCAGGAACCGGTTTTAGCCGCCGCTTGAAAAAAATGACGCGGGCGGCATTTTCAAACTGCCACGGCAAGTGCCGATCCAACCCCATTCAATGGCGTGGTGTTCCCTTCGTAGTTTTCCAGGGAAGGGCAGATGGCCACCCCGTCTCGCGCATATTCACGGTGAACCGCCAGACTGGCATGGCCCAACGCGCTTTGGGCAAACCGCTCTGGCATCCCGAATTGCTTCGCACGAGAGGCCCATGCGTAACGATAGCTGTGCAAACTGATTCCATCAATTTTCAGAATCCGGCAGCGCCGCCGAAATTCAGCGGCGCGGTCTTTGTCTTTCAATATGGAAATTTTCGGAAACAGCGGCCCTTCGGACGGCAGTTTTCTCAAAAGCGATTCCAGTCGCGCGCCGATGGCAAGCATACAGAGTTCACCCGTTTTCTTCCGGTGATACGACAGCAGGTGATTTTTCCAATCTATGTTCGCCGCCGACAAATTCGAGCCGTCAGTCTGCGCCGCGCCAATTTCCCACAACAGTTCGTAATACAATTTCCGTTCGGGATTGTTCTCGGCTTGAATAATCCGCTGGTGTTCTTCAAACGTGACGGCGCGGCGGTGTTTCTTTTCAATTTTCGGCCAGAGCCGGGGCGGAATGACGGGCGCGAGAAGCCAGCCCATGCCCAGCGCCAGATTATGCAGGCAGCGCAAGATATGATGCGTGAATGCGCCGCCGGATTTGAGGACGGCGTAAAAATCTTCCGGCGATGTTTCCACCAGCCGCTTGGCGCGGATGAAATTGAATGCCTGACTTTTGACTGCCCGCTCCCGGCGCAACCGCGTGCTTTCCTTTTTCACGGAGCAAAATTCCCCCATCACAAAAGCCCACGTGCGTTCGACCAGTTTCGGATCAATGCCGGCCAGATAGGCTTTGGCGATGGAAATGTTGATGGCCGGCTGCGTGGCCGCGTCGTTTTTGGCACGGAGGATTCGCTTGGCCTCCTCCCTGTCGCCCGTGTGAAGACTTTCCCGTTTCCCATTTTCCGAATCAAAACTAAAGAATATATCCTTCCGTTTGCAGAGCCAGTATTTCGTTTTCATTGACACCTTTCATTGTAGGTGTCTCCGAAGTTCTTGCCTCACGAGCAGTGGGCGGGCAGTAGCGGGATGGTCGCGGAATAGTGCCGTATTTGTTGCTCGGCATCCCATTTACTACACGTTTCACTACACACTTTGGCATTTTTCTCACCCTGCCGACCGAAGCTGTCGCTGTCCACCAACGACTTGTGAAGTTGGCTCCAGAGGCAGGGCTCGAACCTGCAACATCACGGTTAACAGCCGCGCGCTCTACCATTGAGCTACTCTGGAATCCAAACGGGCGGTTAATCTACAAACCACACGCCACCGCGTCAAACGGATTCCTCGCTTTCCACGGCATTTGTCGCAGACAAAACAACCGCCATGTCAGCGAGGCGGTTGACCGGCCGATGGCTTGATTTCAAAAAATCCCGGCAAGGCCTATTCCTGCGAGCCTTCCGCCGCGCACAACAGCGCCATCACCTCCGCGTCAGTCGTCTGGGAAAATTCGTCGTAGTATTGTCCCACCGCCCTGAAATCCGCGTCCTCAAACATCACCGTGACGTCGTCCGCCAGACGCCGCAATCGCCCGACTGCATGCGCCGAAGCGACCGGCGCGGCGACGATGACGCGGCGCGCCTTTTGCCGTCTGGCAGAAACCACGGCGGCCTCGGCGGTCGCGCCCGTGGCCAGACCATCGTCCACGAGTAGAACTATTTTGTCCTCCAGCACGGGCGCGATGGCGCGATGAAATTGCGAGCGCTGCTGCCGCAGCCGTTCCTTTTCCTCCGCAATCACGTCATTCAAAGCTGTGCGCACCTGCGGATTTTTCCATTTGAACGCCCGGTCGAAGACAACGACATCCGGTTCGGCTAGTGCGCCAACGGCAAACTCGCGCTGCTTGGGATGTCCGATTTTGCGGACGATGAGCACATCGAGCGGTCGCTTCAGCGCGCACGCGACTTCGGCGGCGACGACCACGCCGCCGCGCGGCAATCCCAACACGAGGTCGGCCTCGACACCTTGAGTCAGCAGGAATTGTCCGAGCCGCCGCCCCGCATCCTCGCGCGATGCGAATCTCATAGGAAATGAATCCGCCTTTTCTCGAAAACATCAACCCGTCACGAGTGTGCCCACCTTTTCACCCAAAACGGCGCGGCGAAGGTTGTGCGGCTTGAAGAAATCGAAAACGATGATGGGCATCTTGTTGTCCATGCAAAGCGAAAACGCCGTGGAATCCATCACCTTGAGCTGCCGTTGCAGCGCGTCGAGATAGGTGATTTCCGCAAACCGCTTTGCCCTGGGATTTTTCTTGGGATCGCAGTCGTAAATGCCGTCCACCTTGGTGGCCTTCAAAATGACTTCCGCGCCGATTTCGTTGGCGCGCAGAGCGGCGGCGGTGTCGGTGGAAAAATAGGGATTGCCGGTGCCACCGCCGAAAATCACCACCCGGCTCTTTTCGAGATGCCGCACCGCGCGGCGGCGGATGAACGGCTCGGCGATTTGCGACATGGCGATGGCGCTTTGCACACGCGTCGGGCAGCCGAGTTTCTCCAGCGCATCCTGCAGCGCCAGCGCGTTGATGATCGTCGCGAGCATCCCCATGTAATCGCCGGTGGCGCGTTCGATGCCGCGTTCGCTGCCGGACAATCCTCGAAAAATGTTCCCGCCGCCGACGACCACGACCACCTGCACGCCCAGCTCGCGCACCTCGCGGATTTCACCGGCCATGTGCTGCACCGCCTCGGGGCAGATACCCACGCCGTCTTTTCCACCGAGCGCCTCGCCGCTCACCTTGACCAGAACACGGGAAAATTTGGGGGATTTTGGCATTGTCATTCGGGTTGTTGTGGCGGGCGCGACATCGGACAATTTTTAGCAACCGCCCGACAAAACGTCAAATCAAAGCTCGCACCGACAGCATCCCAATTTTCATTTTGAACTTTCCACACGGGACGCTGGCCGCTCCACATTCGGGACATTGCCCGCGCTACTGAACGCGATCCACCTTCAATTCCGCGCGGACGACCTTGCCATCCTCGGAAGACACATAGACATCGCCAATTTCGGCGCTGGCCGCGGGGTTCTTCAATTTGGCAGCCCAAAGCCGCACCTTCCAGACCACGCCGTCGTCACCGCGCTCCAGCCACATCTGCGAGTTCTTCAAGGTCAGTGATTTGAGCAATTGCAACGACGTGGCGACGCGGAGGGCATCATCCGAATCCGTCTTCAATTTCTTGAGATCAAAAATGTTGTCCACCTTGTTGCCGAAGAGTCTGAACGGACGCTTCACATCCAGCTTCTGCCCGGCGCCGAAGCTGACCTCGACCAGACTGCCTGTCGCGTCGGGGTCGAAATAATCCACATACCAGACGCTGGGCGTCAGGCCGACGAGCGACTTGTCCGAGTGAATTTCCAGCACCTTGTCCCTGCTCTGCTCGCCGAGAAACTGGTCGCCCGCCTTGATCAATTGCAGCGCCGTCGGCTCGGCGGCGTCCGCGCGCAGCCACGCCGCGCCCGACAGACCGCACACTATGGTGAATATGCACAGTTGCCGAAAACTTGAATATTTTTTCATAAGCATCATTTTTTATAAGTGTCAAAAGCCTTCCTTGTCACCACAAAAGAACCACGAATTGGCCTGTTTCGCAAACAGAACTTTTTCATCCGACAAAAACAAAAAAGGCGCCCATTGCTGGACGCCTTTGCAATCTGTTGGGAGAATTCTCTGTTACGCGCTTTCGCCCACCTGAAACCGCACGAAGCGGCGGATGGTGATTTCGTCGCCAAGCTGCTTGGCGGTCTGCGCGACGTGTTCCTTCACACTCACCTCGGAGTTGCGCTTCACAAAGCCCTGATCCACGAGGCAGTAGATCTGGTAAAATTTTTCCAGAACACCGTGCATGATTTTTTCCATCGCCTGCGCCGGCTTGCCCTTGAAACGGTCCGATTGCATGGCAATCTCGCGTTCCCTGGCAATGACATCGGGCGTGACCTGCTCGCGCGAGACGACATGCGGATTGCCGGCGGCGATCTGCAACGTGATGTCCTTGACAAGCTGCTTGAACTCGTCCTTTGCAACGGTCTCTGCCTTGCCGGCGCCGACTTCGACGAGCACGCCGACTTTTGCGCCGGTGTGGATGTAGCCGGCGATCATCCCGTTGCCGCCCACTTCCATTTTCGCGTGCCGGGCGACCACAATGTTCTCGCGGATTTTGGCGACCAGCGCCGCGCGCTCCGCCTCGAAATCCGGGCTGGCCTCGGTCGCGTAACCCTTCGCCACCTTGTCGCTGAACGCGCGGAAGATGTCGTTGCGCGCCACAAAGTCCGTCTCGCTGTTCACCTCCACAAGCACGCCAAGCTTGCCGTCTGGCGCAATGTATTGGGTGATGGCGCCATCCTTTGCCGCACGCGCGGCCTTCACGGAGGCGGTCGCCTGCCCTTTTTTGCGCAAAACGCTCACGGCGGCGTCGAGATTCCCTTTCGCCTCCACGAGCGCTTTTTTGCAGTCCATCATGCCAGCACCGGTCATTTCCCGGAGCTTGCCCACATCAGCAGCAGTAAATTCAGCCATAATTCAAAAGTTCAAAGTTTAAAGTTCAGTGTTCAAAGTTCGTAGGCGAGGCGGCGTTTTCACGCAGCAGCGCGTCCCCGCCAGAATCATCATGCCGGCGTCTGCGGAGCAGCCCCGGCCGGCGCGACTGGCGCGGCAGCTGGCGTTTCCACCGGAGCGGCGGCTGGCGTGGGCGCGGTTTCTTCCGACACCTTGCGCACGCGCTTCGATTCAAATTCAGCCTGCGCCTGCGTGATGGCCTGTGCGACGGTGGCCATGATCATGCGCACGGAACGGATGGCGTCGTCGTTCGCCGCAATCGGATAGTTCACCAGGTCGGGATCACAGTTCGTGTCCACGAGGGCGACGATGGGAACCTTCAGTTTGCGCGCCTCGGCCACGGCGTTGTGTTCGCGCTTGATGTCCACGACGAACATCACGGCGGGGATTTTGTCCATGGCGCGGATGCCGTCGAAATACTTCTGCAGGCGGGCGGCCTCGCGGCGGATGGCGGACTGCTCCTGTTTGCCGTAGTTGGCCAGCGAGCCGTCGGCGTCCATCTTCTCGATTTCCTTGAGCCGCTTGATGGAGGACTTGATGGTGTTGAAATTCGTGAGCGTGCCGCCGAGCCAGCGTTCGGTGACGAAAAATTGTTCGCACTCCTTCGCGGTCTCCTTGATGCACTGCTGCGCCTGTTTTTTGGTGCCGACAAAAATCACCTTGCCGCCCTTGCGGACGACGGTGCCCAGAAAGTCGCAGGCTGCCTCAAGCTGCGTGAGCGATTTGCTCAGGTCAATGATGTGGATGCCGTTGCGGGCCTCGAAGATGAACGGCTTCATCTTGGGGTTCCAGCGCTTCGTCTGGTGTCCGAAATGAACGCCTGAATCCAACAATTCCTTAATGCCAATGCTGATCACAATTTTCCTTTGGTTAAAACTCCGGATTTTCCGAAGCATCCCGCGGAACACGGGATTGATTAATGTTGATGTTGTTGTGGCCGCTCCGCGCCCACCCGGACGCGAATTTTTGAGGCCGTTTCCCCCTTCGCCGATTCCGGCAAAAGGGAGATGAAGAATACCAGAGAAACAGGCTGTGACAACAATTATTTGGTCCGGTTTGCCGGGTTTCCGGCGGCGGGCCGGAAACCCATTTCCGAACCCGATTGGTCCTACGCCTGCGGGCGTTCAACCTGCAGCCGTGTGACCTCCAGGCCGGCGATGCAAAGGTCGTCTTCAAACCCGGAGACGGTGAACTGTTTAACCTCGTTGATCAGGGCCGCCAACATCTCCTTTGCCGGCAGTTTGGCGTGCTGGCGGACCATCGCCAGCAGATGCTCGGAACTGAGCGTCTCGTTGTCCCGCCCTTCGGCCTCGATCAGCCCGTCGGTGAACAGCGCGATCAGATCGCCCTTCTCCATCGGGAACCGGTGCGTGGGAAAACGCCCCTCGGAAAAAAGCCCCAGTGCCGGGCCTTTTTTTTGTTTCGATTCGGCGCCCAGCAATTCGACGGTGCCCCGTTGCCGCCGCACGAGCAGCGGCTCCGGATGCGCCGCGTTCGCGTAGCGGAACTCCGCGTGGGCCACGTCGGCAATCAGATAAAATGCCGTCGCATACATGGTGGAGCCGGTTTGCATGAAGACCCCGGCCACTTCGCGATTGATCTGGGTGAGCAGCTCGCCCGGATCGGCCGTCGTGGCGCTCAAATCCTCCACCAGCGCGCGCATCATCGCCGTCACCAGGGCCGCCCGGACATCGTGTCCCATCACATCGCAGATAAACAACCCCACCTGCGTGTCCGAAAGCGGGATGATGTCGAAGAAATCCCCGCTGACCGCGCCCATCGGGGTGAAGAAGCTGAAGAACTCCAGAAGACTTTCCTCGCGCGGCTTGTTGCGCGGCACGCAGGGAAACTCGTGCGGCAGCATGGCCAGTTGCAGCTCGCGCGCCATCTTCAATTCCTCCTCGTTCTGCCTGTTTTTCTGCTCCAGTTCCCGCGTGTGTTCCGCGAGCTGTTCCTCCGCCAGCTTGAGGGGCGTGATGTCCCTCGACACCCCGAACGTGCCGATGACCTTCCCGTCCTTGTCCCGCCAGGGCATCTTCGTGGTGATGACCCACATGACACTGCCATCGGGTTGCGTGGCGTGTTCCTGCTTGCCGATGGTGGGCTGGCTCGTGCGGATGATTTCCTGTTCGTCCTCGTAGGCCGACCGGGCGCGTTCCTCCGCATAAAAATCAAAATCCGTCTTGCCCATCATGTATTCGGCAAACTTCTCCGCGCTCGTCAGATGGGTTGGCAGCTCCTCCAAACCGTCGGACGGATGGGCGGCGCGATAATGGTGCAGCGCGTTCTTCAACGACCGCTCCGCCTTCGCTCGGTTCACCCGCATGAAGCGCGATTCCCGGTTCTTGAAGTAAATGGAATCCGGCAGATTGTCCAGCAGGGTCTGGAACAGCTCCTGCTCGTAGGCCAGCTTGTCCTCCGCCAGCTTGAGGGGCGTAATGTCCCTCGACACCCCGAACGTGCCGATGATTTTTCCGTCCTTGTCCCGCCAGGGCATCTTCGTCGTGATGATCCAGATGACGCTGCCGTCGGGCAGCACGGCGCGTTCCTGCTTGCCGATGCTGGGCTGGCCCGTGCGGATGATTTCCTGTTCGTCCTCGTAGGCCGACCGGGCGCGTTCCTCCGCATAAAAATCAAAATCCGTCTTGCCCATCATGTATTCGGCAAACTTCTCCGCGCTCGTCAGATGGGTTGACAGCTCCTCCAAACCGTCGGACGGATGGGCGGCGCGATAACGGTGCAGCGCCGTTTTCAACGACCGCTCCGCCTTCGCCCGGTTCACCCGCATGAAACGCGACTCCCGGTTCTTGAAGTAAATGGAATCCGGCAGATTGTCCAGCAGGGTCTGGAACAGCTCCTGCTCGTAGGCCAGCTTGTCCTCCGCCAGCTTGTGCTCCGTGATGTCCCGCGCAATGCCGATCAGCCCGGACACATTGCCGGCCTCATCCTTCAACGGAACCTTGGTGGTCAGCGACCAGCGCATCCCCAGCGTTTTGTGCAGGGTGTATTCCTCCTTGGTCACGGACTGGCCTGACTGCATCAATGCCTGCTCATCGGCCCGATACTGCGCCGCCAGTTCCGGGGTGACCCAATTTGCGTCGCTCTTGCCCAGCACCTCCTCTGGCCGGCTGGCACCCAGTTGCTGGATGCAGGCCGTGTTCGTGACGGTAAACCGGCTTTGAACGTCCTTGACGAAAATGATGTCGGGCAGGTTGTCAATCAGCGTGCGCAACAGGAGGCGCTCCCGCGCCAGCGCGTCTTCCGCCCTTTTTCGCCGGGTGATGTCCCGCCCGACGCCCACCAGTCCGACGGTTTTTCCACTTCGATTTCGCAGCGGCAGCTTGCTGGTCAGGAGCCAGCGCTTTTCGCCCTTCGCGTTCACGAAATACTCCTCCCGGTCAATGACCGGATATCCGGCAAGAACCTTCTGGTCGTCGGCCCAGAATTTTTCGGCAACCTCCTTCGGGAACAGGTCGAAATCGCTCTTGCCGATGGCCTCGGCCTCGGTTTTGCAACGGAGATTTCTCAAGTCAGCCGGGTTGGCCAGCGTCTTCCGTCCGGCGGCGTCCTTGGCGTAGATGGCATCCGGCAGGTTGTCAATGAGCGTGCGCAGGAGAAGACGTTCTTTTGAAAGCTCGGCGGTGCGCTCGGCAAGGGACTGCTCCATCTGCCGGTGCTCCGTGATGTCGCGGGAAATGCCAAAGGTGCCAAGAACCTTTCCCGCCCGGTCCCGCAACGGCATTTTCGTCGTGGACACCCAGGTCACCCGTCCATCGGGCCAGGTTTCTTTTTCCTCGACACCCACCATCGGCTCGCCGGTTTTGAGGATGCGCTGTTCGTCGGCCAACGACTGCTCCGCATGCGCCGGCGCGAAAAAATCCACGTCCGATTTCCCCACCACCAGATGCGGATCGGCCTGACCGAACCGCTTCGCCATGGCCCGGTTGATCATTATGAACCGGCTGGCGGTGTCCTTGAAATAAATCGAATCGGGGATGTTCTCCATGAGCACCGTCAACAAATGCCGGGCGCGCTGATCTTCCTTGCGAAGCAGGTAGCGCGCGATGGCATTGCGGATGGTTTTGGACAGCAGCGGCCCGGTCAGCTCCGTCACCAGCAAATAATCCTGCGCGCCTAATTTTATCATTCCCGCAGCCAGTTCCTCCTCCTCCGGCATCGCCAACGGCACAATGGGTGCATAAGGCGACGCTTCATGGACCTTGGTGAACGTCTCCAAACCCCGGCTGTCCGGGAGCGTCAATGTCAGCAGCACCAAGTCGTGGTGTCCAACCTTCATTTGTGCCAGGCCGTCCGCCAGCCGTCCGGCAGTTGTCACCTCAAATTGTTGTTCATGCAGGAGATGGAGGCACCCGGGATGATCGCCAATGAACAGGATTTTTATGGACGATGTTGACATAAAGTTGTTTCCGCTGGTCAAAAACAGCATTTTTTGCGCCAAACAGCAACGCGAATTTCACACGATAATTGCTCGTCTGCCATTTTAGGTCCCCATTGCCCGATGTCCAGCGCACAAATACTCATTTGTTCGCGCGTCCGGCGACGGGCCGCCATCGGCGGTTTCGCCGGGGGAAATGCCGCCTGCCACACGGCTTGTCAAAGCCGGTGTGTTCCATTATTGTCCAGCAATGTCATTGAAGAAACAGTTTGCGTTGCTGGCGCTGGCCCTCTGCGCCGCGAATTTCGCGTCCGCGGACACCCTCCAGCTCAAGGGCAATGACGCCGTCACCGGCACCATCCTCGCCGAGAAGTCCGATTCCGTCGTCGTGGATCTCGGTTACACGGTGCTCGTCGTGCCGCGCAACGTCATCACGAAAATTTCCAGGGTCGCCGGAACCGTGTCGCCGGCGGCCGGCACGTCCAACCTGCTCACCAGCGTCAACCCGCCGCAATTTTATTCCGCCGACGCCCGCCCCACACCGGCGCGCGACGTGCAGGATTTGGTCAAGCAAATCGGCGAGGCCGTCGTCCAGGTCCGCACGCCGGAGGGACTCGGCTCCGGATTTTTCATCAACGCCGACGGCTACCTCATCACCAACTTCCACGTCATCGAGGGCGAGACGGAAATTTCCGTGGAGGTTTATCACCAGCACGACGGCCAGCTTGAACGCGACACCTACAAACAGGTGCGCATCATCGCCATCAACAAATTCCACGACCTCGCGCTGCTGCACATCGAGGACAAGAACGCGCCGAAGTTCAAGTTCGTCACGCTCGGCAACGCGGACGCGCTGACCGTCGGCGATCCTGTTTTCGCCATCGGCAGCCCGCTCGGACTCGAACGCACGGTCACGCAGGGCATCATCAGCACCAAGACGCGCGAACTGGAGGGCGAACTTTATTTGCAGACCAGCACGCAGATCAATCCCGGCAACAGCGGCGGCCCGCTGTTCGACATGGCCGGCGAGGTCGTGGGCGTGACCAACATGAAAATCACCTTCGGCGAGGGACTCGGTTTTGCGATTCCCGTCGAGTTGGTGAAAAACTTTCTCGACCACCGCGACGCCTTCGCCTATTCGACCGACAACCCGAACAATCCGTATCGCTACCTCGAACCGCCCAGCCGCACAAACCAGAAGCCGCCGGCGGGCAAATGATAATTTTCGGGCCGGATTGTAATGGACGGTCGCAAAGCTTCTGGTTTAATTCATCAAAACCAGTGCATCAAGCGCTGGAAAATCCTATGAAAAATATACTGGCTGTTCTTCTTTCGTTGACCTTCACCGCCTCCCTCCGCGCGGCGATTCCGCCCGCTGAAAACCTGCTGCCGGCGGACACGCTGTTTTTCGTCACCGTGCCGGATTGCGCGGCGCTGCGGACCGCCGCCCATCAATCACCGCAGTGGCTTTTCTGGAGCGACCCGGCGATGAAGCCGTTCCACGACAAGTTCACCGGCAAGCTCGAGGAGTCGTTCATCGCGCCGCTGGAACAAAACCTCGGCCTGAAGCTGTCCGACTTCGCGGATCTGCTGCAGGGCCAGTTCACCTTCGCCGTCACCCAAAACGGCTGGACAGGCGGCAGCGACCCCCTGCCCGGCGTGGTGCTGCTCCTCGACACCGGCGACAAGAGCGACCTGCTCAAAACCAATCTCGACGCGCTGAAGAAAAAATGGACGGACGGCGGCAGGCCGATCCGCACGGAGGATGTCCGCGGCATCTCCTTCTCCGTCGTGACGATTTCAACCAACAACACCCCGTCGCTCACGGGCCTTTTTTCCGGAAACCGGCCGGTGCGGCAACTCGGCCAGGAACCCCAACCCGGAAAACCCGCCGAACTCGTGGTGGCCCAGTATGAATCGCTGCTGATCGTCGGCAGTTCCGTGGAGGCGGTGGAACCCATCGCCGCGCATTTGGGCGCAAGCCTGCTGCCGGCGCTGAACGACGACGCGATTTTTTCCGCCGACAAGGTTTCACAGTTTCGCGACGCGCCGCTGTATTACGGCTGGCTGAACGCGAAGACGCTTTTCTACGTCCTCGCACACGCCCCGCAGACGCAGAATTCCCGCTCGGCCACGGGGCTGCAATGGGACAAAATACTCGACGCCACGGGTTTGACCGGCATGAAGAGCGCCAGCTTTGCCTGCCGCGAAAACCACGACGGCTCGCTGGTCAGCTTCTTCATCTCCGCGCCGCAGGCGGACCGGAAGGGACTGCTCAAAATTTTTGCCGCCGCGCATGAGAGCGCGGTGCCGCAGACGTTCGTGCCCGCCGACTCGGTGAGATTCTGGCGCTGGCGGCTGGACGGCCAGGATGGCTGGGCCGCGCTGGAAAAAATGGCCGGCGACATCTCGCCCATGGCCGTGGCCAGCCTCGACGCCGCCATTGACATGGCCGACGCCAACGCCAGAAAAAACGACCCTGATTTCGACCTGCGCAAAAATCTCATTGAAAACCTCGGCGACGATTTTGTCTGTTATCAAAAAGCCCCCACGGGATCGGCTCTGGCGGATTTGAACGCGGCACCGTCGCTTTATCTCATTGGCATGGAAAAGAGCGACCCGGGCGCCACCGCCATCAAAGACCTTCTCTCGCTCGCCATGTCCCGCCGTCAAAAGGCGCCCGACCCCCGCACTTTTGAGGGTCACAAAATCTACACCGTTCCCCTGACCGCCGCGCGCGCCGTTGGCAAGGCGGCGGTGCCGGCACAGTCGCTTTACATCACCTCCAGCGGCGGCTATGTGGCGTTGAGCACGGATGTTTCAACGCTCGAGGAATATCTGCGCAGCGGGGAAAAGCCGCCCAAGCCATTGAGCGGAACGCCCGGCCTGATTGACGCGGCGCAGCGCGTCGGCGGCGTGGGCGGCGGCCTGTTCGCCTACCAAAACCAGAGCGAAGTCCTGCGCTCGCTTTTCAAAACACTCAAAAATCAGCCCGCCAACGGCGGCGGCAATTTGAACCCCATGGCGGCGTTGCCGAAGTCGGTCAGCGACTGGCTGGATTTCTCGCTCCTGCCGGATTACGACCAGGTTTCCAAATACTTTTACTTTTCAGTCTTTGCCGGCAACGCCACCGCGGACGGCCTTTCCTTCAAGGCCTTCGCCCCGCGTCCGCCGCAGATGAAATAAAATCGCAAATCGCCGGATGGGGAAGCCGTTGTTTCCGCGCGCGGTTCGGAAATTTTCGGAAATAAAAAAAGCCTGTGTCCCGAAACGAGACACAGGCAAGGTTGATCCAGAACTGCAATCACCGCCGCCAGTGTCCCGCCGCGTGATACCAGCCGTGCGGACCGTGATACCAGCCCCCGCCCACCCAGACGGCGTGCGAATACGGCGGATAGCCCCAGTGGCCACCCACCCAGATCCAGCCGCCGTTCCAAACCCATTCGCCGTCAATCCAGACGTAATCGGGGCCGGGCCGCTCAACAACGACGGTTTCCGCCACCGGCGGCGGCGGCGCCTGTCCCACAATCACGGTCGCCGACTGGGCGGCAGCCGCCGAACTCTGGGTGTTGATCATGAAATCCACCACGCGATCGCTCACGCCGGAACTGTGCAGGTCAATGATGTCTGCGGAGCTTAAATGGAAAATCGTGTGCGAAAGCTGGATCTGGCTGATGATGACATCGTCGCTGACGGCGGCCTTGGCAAGCGCCTTGACATCCGCCGTGCTCAACGGCTGGCTCTGCTCGACGCGCACATAGGTTTGCGGCGAATCTTCACGCAGGCGCGCCTCCTGCGCCTGATCCATCGAATGCCCGATCAGCCCGCCGGCAATCAGGCCCGCCGCCGCGCCAATCAGCGCGCCCGCCCCGGCATTCCGCGGCCCGCCAATGATCGCTCCGGAGGCCGCGCCGATCGCGCCGCCCTCCAAGGCGCCCGTGCCCGTGTAATCCGGCCGCCCATCGGGCGCCACGCAGCCCGTCAACAACACCGCCGAGGTCGCCGCCGCAAGAACCGAAATGCTCAATTTGGTTTTCATGTTTCAAATTCCATCTATTAACCGTTTGGTTACTTTGACAGGAAACCTAGCCGCACATTCAAATATTTTCAACTCGAAAACGGCGGCGGCCGGTGGCGGCACCCCGCCGCCGCTCACGCCCTCGGATGCGCCGCGTCGTAGGCCCGCTTCAGCCGCTCGGTCGTGACGTGCGTGTAAATCTGGGTGGTGATGAGGTGCGCGTGGCCGAGCAACTCCTGCACGCTCCGCAAATCCGCGCCGGCGTCGAGCAGATGCGTCGCGTAGCTGTGCCTCAGCTTGTGCGGCGTCAAACCGGGATCCAGCCCGGCGATAACCAGATATTGTTTCAGCCGCCGCGAAAGCTGGAGCGGAGCCAGCGGCGCGTGCTTTTTTGTCTCCGCGAAAAACACCGGCGACAGCCCGGCGGGCGGCTGCTTCAGCAGGCTCCAGTAATTTTGAATCGCGTCCAGCGCCGGCTCGCCGACCGGCACCAGCCGCTCCTTTTTGCCCTTGCCGCGGACGCGCACAAGCTGTTCGCTCCAGTCAATGTCCTCGGCGCGCATGCCGCACAACTCGCTGATGCGCAGGCCGCAGGAATAAATCGTCTCCAGCACCGCCAGATCGCGCAGGCACGCGGGGGCCGAAACCGGACGGCCCGCGCCTTTTTTTCCCTTCCGCATTTCCAGCAGCTTTGCCGGCGCGGCGAGCAGATCCTTCATCTGCTGGACCGTCAGAAATTTCGGCAGACGCCTTTCGAGTTTCGGCAGCGAAAGATTTTTGATGGGCGACGATTCGACCGCGCCGTGCCGGATGAGGAACTTGTAAAACGTCCGCAGCGCCGAGAACCGGAGCTGGATGGCCGCGCGACCGAGATTATGCCGACCGAGAAACCGCAGATAATTCCGGAAATCGTCGCGCTGCAATTTCTCCCAGACGATTGCAGGTTGGGACTTTGAACTTTGGACTCTGGACTCTGGACTTTCAAGTTGATGCCAGCGAACAAATTCCATCAACGCCTGCTTGTAATTCCGTTGCGTGTAGGCCGAAGCGCCGCGATCCGTCGCCAAGTGCGCGAGGAATTTCTGAATCCACTTGTCCACCGGCACCGGCTTGGTTGTCGAAGCGTCAGTCACGCGGAAGAGATACACCAATTCCGCGCAACTTGCAGCAAAATGGAAAGGCCGGCTGCCTGGCTATTTACGACGGTGGAACAGCAACAGCGACAAGCCACCCAAACCCGCCAAAGCCATCGTGGCCGGTTCGGGAATATCAATTGGCAGTTGATACAATTGCGTATCAAGAGAGAAAATACCAAGTCCAAATGCACCCGGAGTTCCATTATTTTGTGTTATCGCAATGCCAGGACTACCGGCAAGCGGATTGATATAACCAAAGGCTGTTTCACCAAAGAAGGCCATTTGGCTACCTACCTGTGCTTCCGCCAGCCCATCATTTCCGAGGGCCATTTGAGCCAGAATGTTTGACACATCAACCCATGAACTGCCCAAATTGGACGACCAGCCAACGATTACGACGCTTTGTGTCGTCCCATTTGCCCAACTGACCTGCTGATTTACCCCGCTGCCAAGAGTGGGGCTAGCCTTCCCAAAACCACCCAGGCCGGTGTTGTTGGTTGCAGTGAGCTCGCCACCGCCAAAGGCAATAAGGGCTGACCACGTTCCATCCCAAACATTGGTATCCATCGGCGCACTGCTCGTGTAGGGTTGAGTCAACAGGATGTAATCGAAGCTCCCGGCTACGTTGACGGTGTCACCAACAACTGAACCTCCGTCAAACGGACCACCAAAAAGCGGTGAAAACTCTGTGTTGGTTTGAAAGGTTACAGCCGTGGTTGGCAGCACCCAGTTGATGTAACCTTGGGCGAAGGCCGCACCGTTCATGGCCAGCGCGCAGACGATTGTTAAGGCTAGTTTTTTCATAATGAGGTCAGTTGAAGTTCTGGAAACAAACCATTTTGAATAGCTCGCAAAGGTTAATGAAGCCATCCTACTTCTAAAAATCAGGGTTGGCAACACAATTTTGTGCCAGCCTGTGAGCGACAACATCTCCCGGCAGGTTCCGGATTCAATTTCCAGCGCGGCAGGTGAGCCGGAATTTCCCCGAAGGCAGCGGCGGCAATAATTTCACCTCCCCGACGAGGACCGGCTTGGAAAGCTGGAGCAAATTTCCAATGCGCGCGGCGACCTCATTTAATTCCACCGCATCCGGCCCGTTCCCGTCGGCGATGAATTGCAATTGGCACTCGCCGTTTCCCATCTGGCGAAGCTGGTAATGCGCAATGCCGGTTGCACCAGCGAAGCACCGGTCAATCTCCAGAGTCGTCGCCCGCCGGCCGTCGCGGCCGCGCAGCGCGTCGCGCGAACGTCCGTGGACAAAATAAATCGTCGCGTGAGGCTGCTCGCGGTGTTCCACCAGATCGCCCACGCGATAGCGCACCAGCGGCATGACCTCGTTCGTCAACGTCGTCACCACCAGATCGCCCACGCCGCGCTCGTCCGGTTCGAGGATCTCGTAAAAGACATTTTCCGGGCAGGCCGCCATTTCACCGTTTTCATTTTCCATCAGCAGATGACCGGTTTCGGTCGCGCCGTAAAGATTGAAAACCGGCACACCGAAAACACGCTGGAGAATTTTGCGGTGGACCACGCTTGCAAATTCATAACTGCACAGAATGAACTTCACCGACGGAAATCGGATGCCGCGACGTTCACAATGCAGCGCAAACCACGCGCCATGCACGGGATCCAGATCCAAAAACTGCGGCGACCATTCCAGAATTTCGCCGGCCATCCGCGCCAGGTCCGCCTCCGCCAGCAAAAATGGAATCCGTGCCTGATTGACAAAGAGCGTCGTGTCCACCGTGCGCGCGGACTTGGAGGCGTAATTGGAAAAGCACACGAGGCCGTTGCAAATGGGCGGCACAATCGTGGCGCGGCGGGCGAGCGGGTTGTCATCCAGCACCTGCGCCACAATCCGGTTCAGCCGCAGCACGCGCGCCTCCTGCGCATTCCACCAGCCGCGGCCAAACAGCACCGCCGTCCGCTCGTCCGAGGTGCCGGACGTGTGTTCGAGCTCCACGGATTTGTCAGCCAGCAACGCATCCAGGTTCTGGCCGGCGCGGAAAAAATTGTCCGGAAAATTTTTCCGGAGTTCATCCTTGCCGATCATCGGCAGGCGGGAAAAATCAGCCCGTGGCGGAATGTCCCGGTAAATGGGCAGTTCGCGCCAGCGCGGGAGAAGTTTTTCCACGCGCCCCAACTGCGCCGCCGCGCGGATAAGTTCAGGTGTTGCCAGCATCTTGCCAGCCCAGATTGGCCCCAACCCGTGGAAAATTCCAGCGGATTTAATCCCGCTCCGGGAATTCAAACGTGACCTTGCCCTTTTTGTCCATCACCAGGAACGCGGGGAACGGCTTGCCGGCCTTGGAGATGAATTTGTCGAGCAGGTCGCTCTTGCCGGTCTTGAGAATTGTCCGCGCCTGCTCCGGCTCGATGGGCTGCTGCAGGATTTCCCGGCTGATCTTGAACCGGCACGGCTTGGCATCCGCCTGCGATTTCTCGCAAATGTAGCCGGCCTCGGTGTCAAAAATCTTCCCGCCGCACTTCGGGCATTTGCCGAGCGGCTCCTTGCCGGTAAAATCCACCTTCGGCATGGGTTCTCCCGATGCCTTTGCGGCGCGTCCCCTGCCCTTCGCCTCGCGCGGCGGAAATTCAAATGCCGTCTTGCCGTCCTTCAGAATCAAGAACGCCTTGAACGCGCGGTTGTTCTTTTTGGAGATGAATTTGGTCAGCAAATCCGTCCTGCCCTCGGCCAGCAGTTTTTTGACCTGCTCCGGCGAAATTTCCTGCTGCAAAATGATCTTACCGGTGCGAAATTCGCATGACTTCTCCACGCCCGCCTGTTTCTCGCAGACATAGTTCATCCCGTTGTCGAACACTCGCGCGCCGCATTTCGGACATTTGCCCAGCGGCTCCTTGCCGGTGAAATCCACCGGTGCGGCGGCCTCGCCGTCCTTGCCCTGGCCGTTGCCGAAGTCGAATTCGATTTTGTGTTCCGCGTTCATCTTCAGCACGGCGGCAAACGGAAATCCCTGCTTGCTGCGGAAGCCTTGCAGCGGGCCGATCTGTTTTTCCGTGATGAGCTTTTCGACCTCCTCCGGCTCGAACATCCGGCTGCACAGCGTTTTCCAGACCGCGAAATCGCATTTCACGCACTGGAACTGTTTGTATTGCTCGTGGATCTCGCCGCCGCATTTCGGGCATTTCACGGTCAGCACGCCGAAGTCGCCGGGAATGGTGTCCTGCTCGTATTTTTTGGCGCGCTCGACAATCTTCCGCGTCATGTCCGCGATGCCCGACATGAATTCGGCCCGGCTGATTTGCTTGCGCTGGATTTGCTTGAGCTGGAATTCCCAGTCGCCGGTCAATTCCGGCTTCGTCAATTCGGGGATGCCCAGGCCGTTCAGCAGGTCCATCAGCGAAAACGCCTTGGCCGTCGCCTGCAATTCGCGGCCGTTGCGGTGGATGTAATCCTCGTAAATCAAACCCTCGATGATCGCCGCGCGCGTGGCCGGCGTGCCGAGACCCTTGTCGTTCATCGCCTCGCGCAGCTCGTCGTCGTCCACCAGCTTGCCCGCACCTTCCATCGCCGAGAGCAGCGTCGCTTCCGAATACCGCGCCGGCGGTTTCGTCACGTTGTCCTTCACCTCGATCGCGCTGGTCTGGACGATTTCATCCGGCTTCACCGGCGCGAGGCTCGGCGTTTCGTCGGAGTCCGATTCCTTGCCATAAACCGCCAGCCAGCCGGGTGAAACCAGCACCTTGCCCGCGCTCTTGAACGGCTCGCCCTCGACGCGCGTGATGCGGTTCGTTTCTAGAAATTCCGCCGCCGGATAAAAAATCGCGAGAAACCGCTTCGTCACCAGGTCGTAAAGCTTCTGCTCCGGCTCGGACAAGCTTTTCGGCGCCAGCGAGGTCGGGATGATGGCGAAGTGATCCGAGATTTTCGCGTTGTTGAAAATGCGCTTGTTCGGATGCACCCAGCCGCCCTTCAAAATCTGTCCGGCAAACGTCCTGTAATTGGTGCCTTCGAGCATCGCCAGCGTGGTTTTGACCGTGCCGATGTAATCCTCCGGCAGCGCGCGCGAATCCGTTCTCGGATACGTCAGCACCTTGTGCCGCTCATAAAGCGCCTGCGCCAGGCCAAGCGTGTTCTTCGCGCTGAACCCGAAACGCGAGTTCGCGTCACGTTGCAAGCTCGTCAAATCGTAAAGCAGCGGCGACATCGAGGTCGTCGGCTTGCTTTCCTCGGTGACGATGCCGGGCTTGCCGAGGCATTTCGCCCGGATGGCCTCCGCCTTTTCCTTTTCCCAGACGCGCTCCGGCTTGAGCTGATCATCATCCGAGCGCGAAAACTTTTCATCAAACCAGCGGCCGGTGTAATTTCCCGCCGCCGCGTCAAATGTGCCAATGACCTCCCAAAAATCGCGCGGCACAAATTCCCGGATGCGTTTCTCGCGCTCAACCAGAATCGCCAGCGTCGGCGTCTGCACACGGCCCACCGTCGTCTTGAAAAAGCCGCCGAGCTTGGAATTGAACGCCGTCATGGCGCGCGTGCCGTTGATGCCCACGAGCCAGTCGGCCTCGCTGCGGCTGATGGCGGCATCGGCGAGCGGCTGCATGGATTCATCGCTGCGCAGCGCCGCGAAACCCTCGCGGATGGACGCGGGCGTCATGGACTGCAACCAGAGCCGCTTGATGGGCTGCTGCGCCTTCGTGTGGCGGACGATGTTGCGGAAGATCAACTCGCCCTCGCGCCCGGCGTCGCAGGCGTTGATGAGTTCGGTCACGTCCTCGCGCTTGATGAGTTTTTTGAGGACGCGCAGGCGGTCCGCGCTCCGCTCAATCGGTTCGAGGTCGAAATGCGGCGGGATGACCGGCAGGTTTTTGAAAGCCCATTTGCCCTTTGCGGCCTCGACGCCCGGCGGCGGCACGATGGTGAGCAAATGGCCGACCGCCGACGAGATGACGAACTCGTCGTTCTCGAAATAATCCTGATGCTTCTGAAACTTGCCGAGCGCCTTCGAGATGTCGTTGGCGACGGACGGTTTCTCCGCAATGATGAGTGTTTTGCCCATGTCGCGGCAGATTCTTAAGCCCCGAACCCGGTCGGGCGCAACTTATTTCTGTTTTGAGGCGGACGAATTCCAGCTCCGAGGAGGAGGGATGGAAACGGATGAATGACGCAATTACCGCTGATTTACAGGGATTTCAGAACAAAAGCGGGTTCGCGGCGAAAAGAAAAAACCGCGTCAAAAAATTAATTTGCCGGCACGGTGAATTTTTTCTGCATGGCGGCTTCGATCTGCGCCCAGGTCCAGCCCAGCTTGCCTTTGTTTCCAGCTGCCACGCCCGTGGCCGTGGCCGTGGAAACGGAGGTTCCCTGCACGAGATACGCCGTGCCGTTCAGATAAATCACGCTCGCGCCCGGGAAGGCCAGATCCACGAAGCTACCGTAGTCCGCATACGACGCAATTTGTCCGTTTTGCGTCGCGGTCACGGCAAGCACGCCGGTGTATGCCGCCGGATACGTCGCCGCCGTGCCGCCGGAATTGCCGGCCGCCGCGAAAACTGGAATGCCGGCGGCGATGGCCTGCTGAATGATGCTGTCGAGAACAGAACTGTCCCCCGTCCCGCCGAGGCTCAAATTGAGCACGGTCGCGCCGTTGTCCACCGCCGTCTGAATGCCCAGTGCCACGTCCCAACTGGTTGTGGTCTCGCCCGATTCATAAACGTTCACCGGCAAAATCTGGGCGGAGGTGCTGCCGCCGGACGCCTGCGCAATGGCTTCCAAAATGGTGTAGGCCATCGCCGTGCCGTGTGTCGGGTCGGCGCCGGCATCGTAGGCGTCGCCAGTCACGGACAGTTGCTTGAGCAAAAAGCTTTCCAGCGAACCGTCGAGCGACTGGACCGGCGTGTCAATCAAACCGACAATGATCTTGCCCGAATCGCCCGGTGGATTCAGCGTCAACGAAACCGGTCCGACCGGGGCGTTGGCGATCTGCTGGGGGGTCGGCGGCGTATCGTAGATATAATCGTAATCCACGGCGGCGACGTCGGAATCACCCTTCAGGCTGCCGAGCGCGGCGCTGGTTGAATCCGCGTTTTCAAACAGCAGCCGGTAAAGGTTCAGCTTGTCGTTGCGACCGGTGATCTTTGCGCCGAGCCGCTTCGCCAGCGCGTCAATGTCCGTGCCCGGCTTCACCCGCACGAGCAGCTCATTCGCGACGCGACGCGGCGCCGCGTTGGTGAGAACCACATGCCGCGTGGCGTTTTCCCGGCGCGTGGTGAAGACGTAAAGAAAATCCGGGCCGTTTGTCTGCGGCACAAACGCAAAGTTCAGATTGCCGAGCAGCATCCGCAGCGCGTCGTCCTGCGGCAAATCCTGAAACTTGGTGGAGGCATTGCGCGCCGTGCCCGGCTCCACAAAGATGTGCCAGCCGGTCTGGTGGGCGATGTCTTCCAGCAGCGGCCAGAGCGGTTCGCCATGGAGGTCGGCGTCCACGCGATTGACGGCCTTGTGCCAGACGAGGGAATTTGAATTCGTGTCCGCCGCGCGCACGCCGCCAGCCACCGGCAGCAGCGCCAGCGCAAGGAATAGAAACAATGTTGCAAAATGCGCTTTCAAGAAATCTTTCGTTGTCTGCCGGACAATAGACCAAAACCACCCGATTGCCAACCTCGGAATCGCATCGGGAACGCTGCACCATCGGGCGGCGATGGCATCGAGATATCCGGGAACGGCGTCCGGCCATGCGGGAACGGCGGACGCCAAACGGGAACGGCTGTCATTTTGACCGGGAACGGCGTTCCGCCGGGCGGGAACGCCGTCCGGGGAACCGGGAACCTCGTCCGGCCGACCGGGAACGCCATCCGACGAACCGGGAAGACGTGCCGTTGAACCGGGAACGGCAGACGCCGAACCGGGAAGTTGTGTATTTTGACCGGGAACGCCTGCATTTCGGGCGGGAACCGCGTCCGACCATACGGGAAAGGCGTCCAACGACCGGGAAACGCCATCCCGCGACCGGGAACACCGTTCCGCGACCGGGAAACCCGTCCCACCACCGAGAAAGCGTGAAAACGGCACTTTTTAAGAGGTTTTAACGCCACTTGCCACGCCGAAATGTAATGAAGGCGGGAGACGCCAAGGCGCAAAGGGTTTTGGCCACAGATTTGCACAGATGAAACACGGCTGGTGTCGGCGCCAGATTTTCACACCATCAGCAGTTCGCAGCCGTGGACGAAACGGGGACGGAGGTTTCGCCTCCCATTTCTGGAAACCGTGACAGCCGATGTGAATCGGCTCTGATTAAATGGAGCGGACTCACGTCCGCTGCTACGAGGCGTCTTCGGCAACTCCAGGCCGATTTTGAAACTTTCCGGCAGGGCGCGGAACAGGGCCGGTCGTTCCCGGGCCAGGACCCCGGCCAGCCAATGTCTCATGCTCATCAGGATGTATTCGCGTCCGCGCGCGGACTGGTATTTGCGCTGCCAGAAGGGTTGATGGGCAAACACGGCCTCGGCGCGGCGGGCGAGTTTGTCCGCAAACGTTTCCGGGATGGGCGTCCGAAAATAATCACGCGCCTCATCCACGATGCGCCAGGCCAGATACAGCGGGCAATAACTGGTGACCCGTTCAAAATCCGTGACCGGCGAGCATATTTTCCGTTTCATGCGCTCAATTCTATTTCAGCGTGTGGGACAAAGGCTGTCCAAGCCTATTTTCTCCGCGTGCTACGGACACGGTAAAGGCGTTCCGTGAAACCGCCTTCTTCCACGAAGGCTTTTTCCTGGGCGGCTAATTGTTTGTCCAGCAGATAACACGCGAGATTCAGGAGCGAGAGCGCGGCATTGGCCACCAATTCGGCAGAACCGGGCACGGACTCACACGGACGCTCATGGACGGCCACTGACTTCTTTTCGGTTTTGCCCCGTCCTTGTCTGTCCGTGTTGGCTGGTGCCTGTCCACGGCGCTCATCCTCCACCCAGGACCGCACCTGTTCCAGCGTGGCGCAGCGCTTTGCCTTGAAGCGCATCAGCGCCGGATGCTCTGAGCGCCAGCCACGTGGAGCAAGGCCCGACCCATTCGGCCACACCAAACCCAACGCCCGCGCCGGCGGCAACGCAGACGAAATAGAAAATCGCTTTTACCGCGCGAAGCCGCGTTCGTTTGAGCGCGGCTTTTTGTTATGGCACGGTGAGGGGCTTCGGGTTGTCCTACGATTTCTTCGTCACGGCTTTCACCCACGCCTGATTGTCGAGATACCACCGGACCGTTTCACGGATGCCGTCCTCGAATTTGTGCGCGGGCGTCCAGCCAAGTTCGCGCTGAATTTTTGCGGCGTCAATCGCATAACGCCGGTCGTGACCGGGGCGATCGGTGACAAACGAAATCAATTGGCGCGAGTTGCCGCCGAGTTTGGGCGCGAGTTCGTCAATGATGTCGCAAATCAGTTCCACGATGCGCAGGTTCGCCCACTCGTTGTGGCCGCCGATGTTGTAGGTTTCGCCGAGCTTGCCTTTTTGCAGGACCGTCCAAAGCGCCTCGGCGTGATCGCGGACGTAAAGCCAGTCGCGCACGTTCATGCCGTCGCCATAAACCGGCACGGGCTTGCGCGCAAGGATGCTCTGGATGACGACAGGAATGAGTTTTTCGGGGAATTGAAACGGGCCGTAGTTGTTCGAACAATTCGTGATGACCGTCGGCAATCCGTAAGTGTGGTAATATGCGCGAACGAGAAAATCGGAAGACGCCTTGCTGGCGGAATACGGCGAGTTGGGCGCGTAAGGCGTTGACTCGGTGAAAAATCCCGTCGCACCGAGCGAGCCATAAACTTCATCCGTCGAAACGTGGTGAAACTTTGGACTTTGGACTTTGGACTTTGGACTCAACCAGCATTCGCGGCAGGCTTCGAGCAGGTTGAACGTCCCGACGACGTTCGTTTGGATGAAATCGCCCGGCCCGGAAATGGAGCGGTCCACATGCGATTCCGCCGCGAGGTGCATGACGTGCGTGATGGCGTGCTTTTCCACGACCCGCAATGTCGCGGCCTTGTCGCGCAAATCCACCTTTTCAAAAACGTATTTTGGATGGCGGGAAACCTTCTCCAAATTTTCCAGCCTCCCGGCGTAAGTCAGGCAGTCCAGGTTGACGAGCCTGGTGACGCGCGCGTCGTCAATGACGTGACGGATTAGATTCGAGCCGATAAACCCCGCGCCGCCTGTGATTAATAAGTTCAAAGTTTAGAGTTCAAAGTTCAAGGTTTGCAGTTCAACGTTTCTCCGGCTGCCAGTGCTTCAATGAATCCTCCAGCGCTTCGCCGACCGGGCGGATTTTCACGCCCGCCGCCAGCAGCTTGGACACGTCCATCACACAGTTCGAGCGCGGCGTCCTGGCGGCGAAATGGTAAAACTCCTCGTCGCCCGACCAAAACTCAAACTTCCGCGCCGGCTTGAGAAACTGTTCGATCAATTCCACCACCCGCCGCGTGGTGACAAAGCCCGGATTCGTCACATTATAAACACCGAACGGCGCGCGGCGTTGCCACAAATCGAGGCACGCCCGCGCAAAATCGGCGCGATGCGAAATCGAGTTCACGTTGTCATAGACTTTCGCGTAACGCTGCACCTTGCTCAAATAATTCCGCGCGCCGTCAATCTCGTCGAACGGAATCCGCAGCCGCCAGACGTAGCTCTGCCCGATGCCCGCCATCGCCTCCTCGCCGAGCGCCTTGCTGCCGCTGTAAAAACTGCACGGGCTGTCACGGAAGGAAAAATTCGGCGTGTCGGCTTCCGTGAAGCCATGGATTTTCTCCGGCGATTTTTCCACCAGCGCGCGCAATTCCGGCTTCGTCATGTCCTTTTCGACGCGCGTCTGCCCGTTCACCGTCACCTTCGCGCCGCTGAAAACGCAGCCGCTCGAAACGTGCCCCCACGGAATGCCCGCCGCCGCGCAAGCGTGCGCGATGGTCTGCGGCAGCAGCGTGTTGCCGGCCAGCGTGCCGGCCTTGTCGAGTTCGCAGGCGTCCACGTTCGGCTTGCCGGTGTAGCCGGCGGCGTTGATGACAAACTCCGGCTTCCTTGTTGTGAGAAAATCCAGCAGCACATCGAACCGCGTGTAATCCACCTGCTTGCGCGAAAGCGGAATGAAATCCGTTTTGCGCCGCTGCAATTCGTTTGCGAACGCCTCGCCGATGTAACCCGATGCGCCGAGAAGAAAAATCATATTTTAGCCACAGATTGACACAGATGCCGGTTTTCTTCCGCAGATTGCCCAGATTTCACAGATCAAATCCGCGTTAATCCGCGAAATCTGCGGACGCATGTTGTCTGTGTTCAATCCGTGTTTCATCTGTGGCTTATTGTTTCAGCCGCTTCGCCTCGTCCACGACCTCGTTTGCCAGGTAGGCCCGGTATTCGCAGTTGGGCATCGCCGCGACAATTTTTTCAAGCTGCGCCAGCGAGACGAAGCCCTGCCGGAACGCCGCCTCCTCCGGGCAGCCGATCTTGACGCCCGCGCGCTTCTCAATTGTCTGCACATAGGCGCTCGCGTCGTGCAGGCTGCTGCTCGTGCCGGCGTCCAGCCACGCGAAGCCACGGCCCAGCCGCTGCACCCGCAGCGCGCCGCGCCGCAGATACGCCACGTTCACGTCCGTGATTTCCAGTTCGCCGCGCGCCGACGGCTTCTGATTTTTCACGATGCCGAGAATTTCTCCGTCGTAAATGTAAAGCCCCGGCACGGCGTAATTGCTCCGCGCCTGCTTCGGCTTCTCCTCGATGGAAATCGCCCGGCCATGCTCGTCAAATTCCACCACGCCGTAGCGTTCCGGGTCGTTGACGTGATAACCGAAAATCGTCGCACCGGATTTGAACTCCGCGAACGCGCGGCTGAACGTGTCGCCGCCGTAGAAAATGTTGTCGCCCAAAATCAGTGCCACGCTGCCCTGGCCGATGAAGCTTTCCGCTATGAGGAAGGCCTCCGCGATTCCCGCCGGTTTAGACTGCTCGCGATATTCGATGCTCACGCCGAACCGGGAGCCGTCGCCGAGCAACTGGCGGAAGCGCGGCAAATCCTGCGGCGTGGAGATGAGGCAAATTTCGCGGATGCCCCCCTCGATGAGCGTCGTGAGCGGATAATAGACCATCGGCTTGTCATAGACCGGCTGAAGCTGCTTGCTCGCGACGAGCGTGAGCGGATACAGCCGCGACCCGGCGCCGCCGGCGAGGATGATGCCTTTCATTTGCACAAAGGCTAATGACTCCACCGGAAAATGGAAATGCGAAACTCATTTCAGGTTTCGGCAAGACATTTGCTAGAGGGGACTGGATGTTAAACGGCGTTTTAGTTTTCAGGCTGGCAGCACGACGGGGGAACGGCCTTCTAACATTGGAAAAACGCGCGAAACCGGCGGGGGAAAATGCCGTGCCCAGCGCACGGACGAACAATTCCGTCCGCACAGCGTGCTTGGATTTGTCCATGACGTCCAAAAAATGACAGGCGGTTGATTTTATGATCGGAAACTACAAGGCCAATAATTGTTTTGACGAAATGCTGGATGGCGAGGGCAAGTTGCGCCCGCACTACGGCAAGGTTCAAAAGCTTTTTCAGGGACTCACACCCGCCGAACTGGAAGCCAAACGGCTGGCGATGGACATGGCGTTTCTGCGCCAGGGCGTTACGTTCAACGTCTATGGCGACGCGCAAGGCGCGGAACGGATTTTCCCGTTTGACATGATTCCGCGCGTCATTCCGGCCAGCGAATGGGAGCACATCGAGCGCGGCCTCGCGCAACGCATCACGGCGCTGAATCTTTTTCTCCACGACATTTATCACGACCAGAAAATCCTGAAGGACGGCGTCATCCCGGAATTTTATGTGCTGTCGGCGCGGCATTTCCGGCGCGAGTTCGTGAACTTCGAGGTGCCCGGCGGAATTTACATCCACGTTTGCGGCACGGATCTGATCCGCGACCGCGACGGCGGCTATCTCGTGCTGGAGGACAACGGCCGCTGCCCCTCCGGCGTGAGCTACGTCCTGGAAAACCGCCGCGCGATGAAGCGCACGTTTTCAGGGATGTTTGAGAGCATCGGCGTCCAGCCGGTTGACCATTATCCACGGGAGTTGTTGAAATGCCTCCGGCATATCGCGCCCGTCGGCGTGGCCGAACCGACCGTCGTGCTGCTCACGCCCGGCGCCTGCAACAGCGCGTATTTCGAGCACACCTATCTGGCGCGGCAGATGGGAATCGAGATTGTCGAGGGCCGTGATTTGTTCGTGCGCGACCAGTGCGTGTTCATGCGCACGACGAAGGGTCTCCAGCCGGTTCATGTCATTTACCGGCGCATTGACGACGATTTTCTCGACCCGACGGTTTTCCGGAAGGATTCCATGCTTGGCGTGCCCGGCCTCGTTCACGCGTATCGCGCGGGCAATGTCTCGCTCGCCAATTCCATCGGCACCGGCATCGCCGACGACAAGGTCATGTATTATTTCGTTCCACGGATGATCAAGTATTACCTCGATCAGGAGCCGATTTTACCAAACGTGCCGACCTACCTCGCCAGCGAAGAGGCCGACCGCAAATACATTCTGGAGCATCTGCCGGAACTTGTGGTGAAGGCCGCGAACGAATCCGGCGGCTACGGAATGTTGATCGGCTCGAAGGCGTCGGCGGCGGAGATCGCGGCATTCCGCGAAAAAATCATCGCCGATCCGCGCAATTACATCGCCCAACCGCTCGTCTTTTTCTCGCAGCACCCGACGATTTGTGACGGCGCGGTGGAGGGCAGACACGTGGATTTGCGCCCGTTCATTTTGTCGGGCGAGCGCATTTCAATCATTCCCGGCGGCCTGACGCGCGTCGCGTTGCGTAAGGATTCAATCGTCGTCAACTCATCACAGGGCGGCGGCAGCAAGGACACCTGGGTGCTTTATGGAAATGAATGAAAACAACATCGAACATTCAACATTCAACACCCAACGCTCGACGAAACAACCGTTCGGCGGCGCGTTCAATTGAGTATTTGATGTTAAATGTTAAATGTTGAATGTTCCCATTTGAAAAATGTTAAGCCGCGTCGCCCACTCGCTTTACTGGATGGCCCGCTACATCGAGCGCGCCGAAAACATCGCGCGCCTCGTGGACGTGAACCTGCAACTCCTGCTCGACCTCCGCGACCTCGACGAGGAGCGGCTTGCGAAACACTGGCTGCCGATCATCCAAAGCACCGGCGACGAAAAGGATTTCTTCAAGCTGCACCCGCGCGCGACCGGTCAGGCCGTCACCGAATTTCTTGTCTTCCAGAGCGAGAACCCCAACTCCATCGCGCAGTGCATCTGCGCCGCGCGGGAGAACGCCCGCATGGTGCGCGACCAGCTCACGCTCGAATTGTGGGAGGAACTGAACCGTCTCTACCTGTTCGTCCGCTCGCCTGCCGCGCGCGAGGTCTGGCGACGCAGCCCCAGCGAATTTTTCCAGGAAATCAAGGCCGGCTCGCTGCACCTGATCGGCATCGCCAACGCCACCCTGATCCACAACGAGGGCTGGTGGTTCGTGCAGACCGGCCAGTTTCTGGAGCGCGGCGACAAGACCACGCGCATCCTCGATGTCCGCCACGAAACGCTGCCCGAACGCGGCGCGCCAAAGGCCGTGAGCCAGGCGGAGGCGTTTGAATGGGCGGCGGTGCTGCGCTCGTGCAGCGCGTGGGACGCCTACAAGACGACTTACGGCTCCGACGTGCATCCGCGCTCCGTCGCGGAATTTCTCCTGCTCAACGACAACTTTCCGCGCTCGTTGCGATTCTGCGTGGGCGAATTGAACCGCGCCGTCCGCCAGATTTCCGGCGCGGCGGAGGGCTATTTTCGCAATGACACCGACAAGTTGACCGGACGTTTTCTGGCCGAGCTGCAATTCAGCACCGTTGACGAAATCTTCGACCGCGGCCTGCACCAGTATCTGGACGACGCTCAAATCAAGCTGAACAGCATCGGCGCCGCGCTGTTCAACGCCTACATTTTCCAGCCGTTCCAAAGCCCCGGCGCCGACCACATGGTGCAGCAGGAGGAACAGCAGCAACAATTGCGTGAACACAATTCCCACCATGCGGATTAAATCCGCCGCCCTCCACATTCTGAAATGAAATTGGACATCCTGCATCGCACACGCTACGCCTACTCATCGCCGGTGCGCGACAGTTTCAACGACGTGCGCCTCCAGCCGCCCTCAATTCCCGAACAAGCCGTCGAATCATTCCTCCTCCGCGTGCTGCCCGCCGTGCGGATGAGGCATTACACCGATTTCTACGGCAACTGGATTCACCACTTCGAGATCCCCGAACAGCACAACTACCTGCTCATCGAAAGTCAGTCGCGCATCACCACGCACTGGCCGGATGCCATCGCCGAAGACGCGGAATTGTGCCCGCTCGCGGACATTGGCGAGGCGGCGAACGTGGAACGCTGCTTCGATTTCCTGCAGGCCAGCCGTTACGTCGAAATGGAAGCGGACGCCTGGCGGCTCGCGCTGGATGCAACCGACGGCCAGACCGACGTGTGGCAGGCCGCGCTGGCCCTCATGCGCTTCACGCACGGCTACCTCAAATACGAATCCAAATCCACGAACGTCCACACGCACATGAGCGCCGTCATCAGGGACCGGCGCGGCGTCTGCCAGGATTTTGCGCACATGATGATCGGCCTTTGCCGCAGCGTGAAGATTCCCGCGCGCTACATCAGCGGCTACCTGGCCACGGAATCCGCCAGCGCCACGCACGCCTGGGTGGAGGTGTTCGTTCCCGGTGCCGGCTGGCGCGCACTCGACCCCACGCACAACCGCCAGATTGACGGAGCCTATGTGAAGATCGGCCACGGACGCGATTACGGCGACGTGCCGCCTGTGAGCGGCCATTACCACGGAACGCTCGACCGCACGATGGAAGTAGAAGTGAAAATCACGCCGGTCGGGTGAGCCAAATCCAACCCGCCCCCCGGAAATGGCATGGGGATCGCGCTCGCTCCAGGCGGACGGCTGGCCACCATCAACACGCGACCGTCACTGCGGATTTTCGGAAAGCCAGAAACGGACGTTTGTGGCCTGCGGATTGCGCGGGTCCAGCGCCAGCCATTTCAAATAATGCTGCCGCGCCTGCGCCGGATCGCGCAACTGCTGCGAGTAAAGATTGCCCAGGAGCAGTTGCGCCCGCGCCTCATCCGGATTGACCGCCACGATTTTTTTCAGCTCGTTCACCGCGTCGGTCTCGTAGCCCGCCGTCTTGAGGGTCAGCGCAAAATTGTAACGCGCCTCCGTGGATTCCGGCTGGATGGCCAGCGCCATTTCGCAGGCCGCCAGCGAATGTCCGAAGTCACGCAGCCGGCAGGCCAGCACGGCATAATTGTATTGCGCCTCAAACCACGCCGGGTCCAGTTCCGCCGCCTTGCGATACGAATTCATGGCCTGCGCCAAATCCGGCTTTTGCTCGGATTGCTGCGCGTCGGCAAAGACGCTGGCCGCCGCCTTCCGGTCGCCCGCCTTCGGTTTGTGCGGCGAGAGATACGAATAACGCGGAAACACCGGCGGCGCGGGCGGAGCCGCCTGCACCGGCACTACCGAAACCGGAACCGGACTGGACGACAGCGGCATGACTCCAAGCGGCGTCACTTTGGTATGGGTAAAATTTTCAGGCCCCGACGGACGAACGGGATTGGGCCGGTGTCCGCCGGCCGTTTCCGCCACGGACGGATTGGACGCCGCCACAATCACCGGCGTCGGTTGCACTGCCACCACTTCCGCTTGCGTCGCCAGGTGTGGGGCAACCGGCGTGGTCCTTCCGGCCTGCTGCGCCTTTGGCGACAGGGATGGACGGGCCGGCACGGCGGCAGTTGCCGCCGGTTTTGCTCCAACCGCGTTTGACTTCAAGGGAACAACGGTTTCATTTTCAATTGCCGGCGGCGGCGTTCTCACCGCCGCGACCATCGCCGTTTGTTCCAGTCCCTTGACAAGATCGTTCACGGCGTCCCAATCCGCCGGACGCGGTGTGATCGCCAGATACGCGCGGTAATTTTTCAGGGCCTGCGCGTCGTCGCGCAGATACTCCCGGTTCACCGTCGCCAAGTTCAAATACGCCGTGGCATATTCGGGATGAAACCGGATGGCGGCGGAGAAAAATTGCGCCGCGTCCTGCGGATGGCCGCCCGCGACGCGCGCCAGGCCGAGGCCGTTCAGCGCCTCGGCGTTGTTTTGATTGAGCGAGAGCGCCGTGCTGAAACTTTTTTCCGCCGGCAGGAGGTCATGCAGCTTGAGCTGCGCCGCGCCGAGCTTGAGCCAGCCTTCCGGCGCGTTGTTGCGCCGCAGCGTGTAAGTGGTGAATTCCGTCCGGGCCGCCTCGGGCTGGTTCTGCTCCAGCCGGAGGCAGCCGAGGTTGTAATGCGCCTCCACCAGATCGCGGTCGAACTTCAGCGCGTTTTGATACGCCAGCACCGCGTCCGCCGGCTGGCCGGCGTGCTGGAGCGCGACGCCGTAATAATTCCAAGCCGCCGCGTTCGTGGCCAGCAGAGCCGTGGCGTTCTTCAATTGCGCCACCGCGCCGGCGTAATCGCCGCGTTCCAGGAGCTTTTTCCCCGCGAGCAGCGCACGCGGTCCCGGCGGCGCGCAGCCGGTAATGAAAACGGCAAGCGCCAGAAAAAGCATTGCGCAGTGCAACCCCCGATTTTTTATGGCCAGCATGGGCCATGGTGTTATCATCCGCGGCCTGAAGTGTCAAGAAACGCACAAGCTGAAAATGCGGAATGTGGAATGAAAAACATCGAAATAAAATTGAAATGCGCCGCCGCCCTGCAGATCATTTCTGCATTCTTCATTCTTCTGCAATTTTCCACTGCCCTGTTCCCGGCGCGGGCCGCCGACCTGTTTTCGCCCCGTTTCACCAACGCTCCCACGCGCGTCGTCATCGTCGAAAATCCGGATGCCGTCACCGATTTCCAGCCGGACCCCGCCATCGTCCAAAACATGGTCAACCGCGGCCTCACGAATCTCACCGGCAAGGCAACCCTCGACGGGGCATGGCGGAACCTCGTCTCCACCCAGGACGTCGTCGGCATCAAGGTTTGTGCCGAACCCGGCGAGATCAGCGGCACCCGGCCGGCGGTGGTGGCAGCGGTGATTCACGGACTGCTCGACGCGGGCTTGCCGGCGGACCACATCATCATCTGGGACAAGCACGCGGATGATTTGCGCGCCGCGGGATTCATCCGGCTCGCCACGCAACTCGGCGTGACGGCTGCAGGCGCGGCGGACACCGGCTATGACCCGACCAATTATTACAATCCCGAAACCGCCACCATCGGCGCCCTCGTCTGGGGCGATTTTGAATTTGGCAAGACCAACGAAGGCGTCGGGCGGAAATCGTTCGTCACCAAAATCGTCAGCCGACGGATCACCAAAATCATCAGCATCGCGCCGTTGCTCAATGACAACGACGCCGGCGTTTGCGGCCACCTTTACAGCCTGGCGCTGGCCAGCGTGGACAACACCGCCCGCTTCGAGGGCGACATGGGCCGGTTGGCCGTGGCCGTGCCTGAAATCTACGCCCTGCCCTCGCTCGGCGACCGCGTCGTGCTGAACATCACCGACGCGCTCATCGGCCAATATGAAGGCGGCGAACGCGGCCTGCTGCATTACTCCACCGTGCCGGACCAGCTTTGGTTCAGCCGCGACCCCGTGGCGCTCGACACGATGGCCGTCCGTGAACTGGAACGCGAACGTCTTGCCGCGGACGCGCCGGAGTTCACACCGCATCTGGAGATTTACACCAATGCAGTCCTGCTCCAGATCGGCATCAGCGACCCGGCCAAGATTCAGGTGAAAAAAATTAAATAACGGAGACCGCTCCGTCCGCAAACTCCACCCACACGCCCGCCGCGATGGTTCCCGGTCGCATCATTCGGATGGTTTTCTGTCCGCAAGCACCTCCTGCTCGGCGGCGATGATGCATTCGCGCATTGCCGCGGCGTCCGGCGCGGCCCGGAGTTGCGAAAGCATTTCCGTCTTGAGGGCCATCATGCAAAGCCGGGACAGTGTGTGCAGATGAATCCGGTCGTCCTGGCAGCACAGCAGAAAAATCAGGTCCGTCGGCTCCCCGTCCGGCGCGCCGAAATGGATTTCCTGGATGGGCCGGCCCACGACGATGAATGACGATTCGAAAAGGTAGGGCTGGTGAAAACGCGGATGCGGTATGGCCAGTCCGCCGGGCAGGCCCGTCGAACACAGTTCCTCTCTCGCCTCAAGGCTCTCCAGCAATTCCTTTGGATCGGCGAGCTGTCCGGTTTTTTCCGCCAGAGCCACCAGGTCGCGCAACACCGAGCTTTTCGTCTTCGAGGTCATCGCCGAGTTGACGGCGCCCCGGTCGAGCATTTCCGGCAGGATGGCTTCATGCGGCAGAAACTCCCGTGTCCCGCGCGTGGACTTTTGATGATACTCCTCCAGCCGCTGCTCCGGCAGGCCCAGAATGCGTTGCGACGCCCACGCATCAATGTCGCGTTTGCTGAAGACCACCCGGCCGCCGCGCTTTTCAAACGGAATCTCCCGGTCCTTGACCCGCTGCTCCACATCGGCGCTGGTCAGGTTCAAATAACTGGCGGCTTCTTCAAGGCTGAACAATTGATATGGCATAAATCACCCGCGTCAACAGAACCGCGACTTTCATCGCATTCAAACGGAGGATACACCATTTGCCAAACCAATGGCCATCCCAACTTGGACAGACAGCAGCATTTAAAACATGGATGCACCGGCTGAACGGGCATTCCGTTCTTGAAATTCGTCCCGCCGGGCGTAAATTCCCCCCGCCAAGAATATGAATTATAAAATTTCTCAACGCGCCGCATCGCTGTCACCGTCGCTCACGCTCGCCATTGACGCCAAGGCCAAGGCCATGAAGGCCGCAGGCCAGGACGTTGTCGGGTTCGGAGCCGGCGAGCCGGATTTCGACACGCCGCAGCACATCAAGGACGCCGCCGCCAAGGCGCTCGCCGCCGGGTTCACCAAATACACGCCCAGCAGCGGCATCCCCGAATTGCGCCAGGCCATCGCCGACAAGTTCAAGCGCGAGAACGGCCTCACTTTCAAGCCGTCCCAAATCATCGTCTCCTGCGGCGGCAAACATTCCTGCTTCAACGTCATCCTCGCCACCTGCGAACCGGGCGACGAAGTTTTGATTCCCGCGCCGTATTGGTTGAGCTACCCGGAAATGGTCAAGCTCGCCGGCGCCAAACCGGTGATCCTGCCGACGACCGACAAGACGGAATTCAAGGTCACTCCGGCCCAGCTCCGCGCCGCCATCACCCCGGACACCCGGCTGTTCGTCCTCAATTCCCCCAGCAACCCCACCGGCTCGGTCTACACGCCCGAAGAAGTCCGGGCGCTCGGCGACATTTGCGTCAAACAAAACATCCTCATCATGAGCGATGAGATTTACGAGCATTTGCTTTACGACGGCGCGGTTCACAAGAGCGTCGCCAGCTTCTCGCCGGCGCATCAGGAACACACCATCATCGTTCACGGACTGGCGAAGGCGTATTCCATGACCGGATGGCGGCTGGGATTTCTCGCCGCGCCGGAGCCGATCGCCAAGGCCATTGACGCCGTGCAAAGCCACAGCACCAGCAACCCGACTTCCTTCGCCCAAAAGGGCGGCGTGGCCGCGCTCACCGGCCCGCAGGACCACCTGCCCGTCTGGCTGGCCGAATACGACCGCCGCCGCCGCTATGCCCACGCGAAATTGATCTCCATGCCCGGCCTCACCTGCGTGAACGCCAGGGGCGCGTTCTATTTGTTCCCGAACATCTCCCAGACCGGCCTCAAATCCGCCGACTTCTGCGCCCGGCTGCTCGAAGCGGAAAAAGTCGCCGCCGTTCCCGGCATCGCCTTCGGCGCGGACGATTACATCCGGTTGAGCTACGCCACCAGCATGGCCAACATCGAAAAGGGCCTGGACCGGCTGGACAAATTCTGCCGCACGCTCGTGAAATAAGTATTGGCTTACCGCCGTTCAAGCAGTGCTTTGGCTTTAGCAATCGTCTCATCGCGCTCCTCGACTGGAGCGAAGGGATTGAAGATTGGAATGTGGTTGCCGCTGGCGAGCGACAGTGCAATCCAGTCGCACCGGCGGAGTTCCACACTGGTTCCATTGGTGGGCTGGCTGTCTGCGGGCAATGCAATGCCCCGGCTGCCACTCATGTTCATGGAATTGGTAATCACAAAACGGATCGTGTTTGGGTTGACAAAGGAAATGGAACCACACACCTCTTTCCGGTCCAGCTCGCGCGCCAGCAAAAGTCGAAATGCCGGAACATTGGCCAAATCGGATGCCACCGGGTCGTCGAATCCGATTCTTGTCCATGGCAGTTTATTCCATGCTGAATTCGTGTCACCGAACAAACTGGCGGCCGCCGCCACCAAAATTTCATTGGTGGGATATTTGCAAAGTGGTTCAAGGCTTTCGGACAGCGAAAACCCCAATTGTTCCGGCGTCGTGGTTTTCAGCCAGGCCGCATAATCTTCAAATACATTTGTGTTCCCACTCTGCGCACAGGCCAGTGTCAGCTTCGCCATGAAAGTTCCCATCCGTGGGTCCGGGCGCGAATTGTCTTGATCGGAATATTCAATCGCCGTGCGGCTGCGTTTGAGCAGCGTTTGGGCCACGGGCTCTGCCGCCCTTCTGTCCCAGGCCACCAAAGCGAGACACATCTGGCAGGCCGCCGAAAGATCGTAGGCGTTGGGATTGTTGGCGGGAACTTCAAGGGCCCGCCGTGTCATCAATTCGGCGACGGAGGGATTGGATTTGCCGCGCAGAGCCTCGCCGCACATCCGAACAGGCGCGTTTGTGGGCGCGGTTTTTGTCTTGCTGTAACCGCCTGGAAAAGTTGACACATTGTCCGGCTGCGTGATGTGCGCCGCCGCCTCCAACCACCGGCCGCCAGCCGAATCGTCATTGAGAATTGCATAACACCGTTCGTCGAGATTCATGCCCTTGTATCTGTTCCAATATGCCCGGATATCTGCGGTGCCATCGCCGAATCCAGCTTGAAGAATTGACAGCAACGCGCTTCTCGCGGCATCGCGAACAGGAATCACCGTGCGGCTGCGGGAAAAGTCCCGGCCAAAGCCAACCGAACGCGTCAGCCGTTTGTCCTGCTCAACACAGTCGAGCAAAGGCTCAACGGCCGGGTCGCCTTCTTGAATGAGCGCGGACACGATGGGGTCTTCCGGCAAATTGACCCAGCCGGGCTGGCCCCATTGACGGGCACTGACGAGATCCAAATCATCAATCAAGGCGGCGATCCGCCTGGTTTGGTCTGGATAATTGGTAAGGCCAGATTCGATGATGCTAATTTTCTTCGCTTCATGCGCGCGGCGCTCCAGGTCGGCGAGAAGTTGAGGCAATTGGTCAAGAAAACCCAAATACGGGCCGGGCTTGGATCTCCAATCCGGAGTTGAATATTGCGGTCGCGTGAAACCCCTTTTTTCTGCTTCCGCTTCAATTTTTGGTTGAACTTCGGCAAGCCGTCGGGCTGTGGCGAGCGCGAGCGCTTCGTCGCCCCGCATGTGGGCGCAAATCGTCCGGTCAAACATTGCCCACGCCCAGTCGCTGGCAAATTCCAAATAGGGATCGTTGTTCTGAACCGGGCCTCTACCGCCTTCAAAACCACCAGACATCATCATCCGTGGATTCGGCGTCCAGTTTGTCAAGGCGGCGGCTGTTTCACCGCAGCGCAACAGCAGAAGAATACGCGTTGAAAGGGCATTCGCGTAGATGATGGAGCGATCCTCACCGATAGCGAAACCTCCATTAAAACCAAGGCGCCGCGAAGCTGGCGAATTCGAACTCATAATTTCAGAGAGCAGGTCGGCGGGAGCGGAAACTTTTGCGACCGGATAAATCAGCCCATTCCAACAAATGGCAAATTGGTTGGTTCCGGATTTTTCCGGCAACACCCAGCCGCGCGTTTTCACGAGGGAGACTTTGCCAACCCAAACGCCGCTGACCGCCACTTCGATTTCGCGATATTCACAGCCGTGCGGATCGGGAAAACCTTGCTCATAAATCGTCTCCGCGGCGGAGAGAATGTTGGTGGGAACACTCGTGTCGGGACGCCATGCGCTGTGCTGGCGTGGAGATTCCGGTAATTGCAGCGTCCCCGATTGTCCCCGGCAGACAAAAACAACCAGCAATACCAGGGTTGCATAAGCAAGACGCGTTTTCATACTTCCGGCGTTCTAATTCTTCCGCAGAAAAAAAACAATCAAAATACGTCTCGAGTTCCGATGATTCCAACATCCGACAGAACTATAATTGTCAGCGACATGTCAAAATAAAACTAATGTCAACCCAGCACGAATCTGATAAAATTCAGGCATGAAAGCAAAACGCACTCATGCCTTTGCAGGGGGAAGTCTTATCGTTTGGGTCTGCCTGATCATTATTCAAAGTTTTTTCGTGGTTCATGCGCAGACACAGCCGGACTACCATACGGTTAGGAATTTCTTCAATGCCATTGAAGAAAACGACACCAACGCTGCCACCCAGATGCTGGAAAGCAACACGAACCTCGTCTATGCCAGGGACAATTTCAGCAAGCTTCCTTTGCTGGAAGCTGCGGCAGCGGGGAATCTCTCGCTCTTGCAACGGATGCTTGAACTGGGTGCCGATCTCAACGCCGAAGGGGACACGCTTGGAAGCAGTGGCGCCAGAATGACGGCACTGGACGAAGCGGCGCGATATGCTCATCTGGAAGTTTGCAAACTCTTGCTCGAAGCCGGGGCGAACCCAAACCATCGGGGGTTCCAGGATACCACATTGCATGTTGCCTTTAACAATCTCGTTTTCAGCACAAATCGAAATGCCGTAGCAGACATTCTGCTGGAATACGGAGCAAACCCGTTTGCCGAGGCGGGGTATAACAAAACCACCCCGCTGGAACTGGCGATCACGAGGAGCGATGGTCGAGCGGTTCCCCTGATGCTGGACACCAACCGCAAGACCAAGCCTGCGCTAAATTCCCCGCTTCGCTCTTCAACCAGAAACAAAACTGATGTGATAAAAGAACAGGCCACTGCCTTTCTCGCCGCTCACGGCGCGGTAATGTTGTCGGCTGCCGCACAACGCGGCGAATTGGAGGCTGTGGAGGCTTTGCTCAAGGCGGGAGTGTCCGCCAGAACCAATGCGCCGGGAGAATTGCCACTGTTGCAGGCGTTTGCCATTTCCGAAGCGGCTGCGGTCAGATCAAGCCCCTCCGCCATTGCGCAATGGCAGCAAACGAGCAATGAACTTAAAAGTTTCGGCACCAATGCAAACCCAACATTTCTCGTCTCCATCCGTGCCCGGGAAGCGGAGCAGGCGGCCAAGGTTGAATCTTTATCGCCGGAACGATGGCTGCAGATCCGTGAATTGCTGATCAAAAACGGTGCTGATTATGACGCCTTTGCCGCGACCGCGTTGGCCGACACCAACCGGGCGATCCGGCTGTTGGCGGCGGACAAGAATGTGATTCAAGCCCGCGACCGCGACGGGCAAACTCCACTGCATTGGGCCGTCCTAACCGACCAACTGCCATTGATCGAATTCTGGCTTCAGGCCGGCGTCTCTCCCGCCGCGACCAATTTTGCCGGACAGACCGCGCTTCATATCGCCGCGACAAAGGGGCTGACCGAACAAGTCAAACTTCTCCTGGCGACAAATGCGCCGATCGATATCCGTGATACCAATGGCTGGACGCCGCTGGATGCGGCCATCCAAGCCAAACAATCAGACTGCATCCATTTGTTGATGGCCAGGGCGCCGGCGGCAGCGCACCCGGAGCGCGGACCGGCCACGACTCTGCACGAAGCGGCGGCCAGCGGAAATGTCGCCGCGCTCGCGGCGCTGCTGGACACAGAAACCAACCTGGAAGCCCGCAATGAACTCGGTCTCACACCGCTGCAAGTGGCAGGCCAAGCCGGGCAGCTTGGCGCGGCAGCGTTTCTAATTGACCAAGGCGCCGACGTGAACGCACGCGATCCCGATGGGAACACCGTCTTGCACCAGATTTTGCTCAGCCGCACGCATTGGGTCAAAGGTCGTCCGTCCGACGCCTGGGTGGCGGAACGCAGGAAAAAGAATCCCAGCCAGGAGAAATTCTGGCGGGTCTATAACACGCCGAGTGGTTACACATCACCGAGGGAACTGGCTGCGTCCGTGGCGTTCTTTCTGGCCTGCGGCGCCGACACGGCTGCCACCAACCACGCCGGACAAACCATTTTGCAACTCGTGACGGCGGATTCGACCATGCTTTGGGATTACGACCGCAACGCAATTCTACCGCTCTTGCAACAAAGCGGCAATGGCCTCAATGAGCGCGATGCCGATGGCAACACGGCGTTGCATCGGTTATGCACCGGTTTTTACGACGTCAACAAAGTTGAGAACATGGCCAGCCTGATTGCCAGCGGCGCGGACGTGAACGCCACGAACAATCTGGGTCAAACTCCCTTGCACATCGCCGCTGAAAAAATTATGGGGTGGGATGGCAATAACCCGCCTTTCAACGAACCGTTTCAATTGCTGATTTATTCCAAAGCCAACGTCAATGCTCAAGACAACGAGGGCCTGACACCTTTGGATGTGGTGGCTCTATCGGACTCTTCATTTCGCAAAGAAGCCACCAGAGCACTGCTTGATGCCGGCGCAAATCCCAACTTGCGCGACAAACAGGGCCGCACGCCGGCACATCTTTTCCTTTCCGGCAAATGGCCCGGGAGTGAAGAGGGGGAGTGTATTGACATGCTGGTTGCGGCCGGCGCGGACCTCTCCGCAAAGGATGACCAGGGAAAAACACCGCTTCATTATCTGGCCGCCTTCGGCAGCCAAAGCTCAATGTCCTTTATTCGCGGCATCGGCGACACCTTTGTTCTGGCCAAAGTGGACCTCAATGCCCGCGACAACGACGGCGACACACCGTTGCAACTTGCCGCCAAGACTGGAACAAAAGATGTCTATGATTGGCTCGTCAAAGAGGGAGCCAGTCAGGATGCCACAAATAACGCTGGCGAGACACCCCGCCAACAGGCTCTGCGCTCCACAAATATGTTTAGCGATTTCCGTTTCAACCCGGACACCGACATTTTCCAAGCCATCCGCCAGAACAAACTGGAATCGGTAGCCGCAATTTTGAAATCCGAACCGGGTTTGTTGAACAAGCCCAATCAATTTGGACAAACCCCATTGTCGGTGGCTGTCCAGGTGGGGCGGACCAACATTGTTGATTTTCTGGACAAGCAAGGGGTGCAATGGGACGCCGTTTCGGCTGTCCTAGCCAGTCGCACGGATGTGCTGCAAAACTTGATCGCCCAACAACCTGGTTTAGCAACCGATGGTTCGTTGCTCCGCTTGGCCGCGGCCAACGGTAATGTTCCTGCCGCCGAAGCATTGCTGGCCGCCGGCGCGGATTTGAAAAGAACCGATTCCTCAGGCTTTTCGCCACTGGGCAATGCCTTGGCACAGAAACATAACGACATTACCATTCTGTTGATCAAACGCGGGGCAACCAAAAATCTATTTGACGCGGCCTTTTCGGGCGATACCGAAACGGTGGCTGCCCTAATTAACAAGGACAAATCGCTTGTGTCCGCTACCAACGCCGATGGGCTTTCTGTGCCGGAAATCGCCGCAGCCAGGGGCGACGACCAGATGTTGAAACTGCTGCTTGACAGCGGCATGTCTTCCAATTTCAAGAATGAGTTGACCGGCAAGACATTGCTCGAAGCCGCAACCGCCTACAATCAGACTAACACCGCGGAATTGCTGATTCGACACCGCGCCAAACTGGATGTTACGGATGACTTGGGACTCACAGCCCTTCAAGTTGCCGCATTTCGCGGTTCCACGGAAGTCCTCGCTTTGCTTCTCAACCACAAGGCTGATTGCAATGTCCGCGTTGCGTCACCAAAGGCGGGTTCACCATTCGAGCGTGGCTTGCCCATCTCCCCGGTCTTCCAGCGTCGTATGCTGGAAGGAAATACGGCATTGCATCTGGCTGCCTTGACCGCTCAAACAAATGCCATCGGGCTTTTGTTGAAATGGGCAGCTTCCGTCAACGCCACCAATTCAAACGGCATGACCGCGCTTGATCTCGCCCAAGCGTTCGGCCCGCCGCAACCTTATTTAATGAGTCTCACAGGCTTGAAATTACCATTCGCAACGCCCTACTCCATGCGTGACAATCCAAATGGACGGCGTGACATCGCCATTGCCTTGATATTGAAGGCCGGAGGGAAAAATGGCGAAAGACGAGGACCGGCTGGAATGATGCCTTTTGGCCCGCCAACGGTGCCACGCTCCCCCGCAATGAGTGTAGCGCCTTCGCCCCAAGCGCCAGTTCTCGAAACTGGCCGGGACTATCACGATCAGGGTTGCAGTGATTATAATTCACGCAACTTCGCCAGGGCATTGGCTGATTTTCGGAAGTCCTGCGAACTCGGTTCGGACGTCCAGGACTATTCCTATTACCGTATCTGGCTCATCCGGGCGAGGTTGGGGGAAAAAGACGCCGCAACAAAGGAATTGGCGGACTATCTGGAAAATCGCAAAACCGGAAAACCAGATGACTGGCCTTCAAAGGTCGGAAGTTTTCTGGCCGGCCAGTTGTCAGAGAGCGATTTCCTCAAAGCCGCGGATGACCCGAGTCTCCACACCGCAAAGGAGCAACATTGCGAGGCTTATTTCTATGTTGGGTCGAAACACCTGATTGAAAATGACAGACTGGCGGCGGTGGATAATTTCAAAAAATGTCTGACTACAAATTTGACGACTTTTGAGGAATATACGAGCGCCGCTACGGAATTGCTATTCCTTCAAGTGTCTCCAACTAATTGAAAATCTGCGGACGATTGATTTTAAGCCATGTCGGTGGAATAATGCGGCCATGCTCAATTACGGTATCGGCGACAAAGTGGTCTGCGTGGATGACAAGTTCCCGCCAGACATCAGCAAGCTTTACGACGCGTTGCCGGTCAAGGATTCCACCTACGTCGTGCGCGACATCCGGCTCGGCATCAACCTCACGTTGGAAGGCGACGTGTCCGTGCTGCTCATCGGACTCGTCAACCCGAAGGCGGATTCCAAGTCCGCGCTCGAACGCGGCTTTCGTGCGGACCGCTTCCAGCCGCTCCAGGAAATGCGCGAAACCCAATCGGCCGCCACATCGGTTGAAGACAGGAAGGAACTCACCCAGCCGGTCGAGGCGGCGTGAGATGGGTTTGACCCTCCGAAAATGCACGGGGCAACCGCAGATGACGCGGACGCCAAACATGGGCCAACAGGCGGTCAATTTCCTTCCCCGCCGTTGGAAATCAGGGTTGGGAATTGGCGGCGGCCTTGTTCCAATAGCGGTGCCAGTCGTAATTGCGGAGGGCGGCGATCTTTGAGAATTCGACATGGCCGTCGTTCATGCCGATGTTGATGCCGCCCCTCGATGGAAGGGATTGCCAGGTGCCGTCGCTTTCCGAGTTTGGCGTGGCGGGTCTCCCTCCGTGCCGGAGGATGGTGACGCGCCCGAATTCCGTGCCCATCAGACCGCTGGCTCCGACGTATAAATCCACCGCAGGCGGGTCGGTTTCCAACGGCCAGGCATCGCTCCAGGGGCCATCCATCAGGACGGGTGTCTGGCCGGGGTTTTCAACGGCCAGTTCGTTGATGAAATAATTTGTCGTGTATTCAGGCTCGCCGTCACTGGTGGCCCAGTCGGTCTGGCCGTCGGGAACATTTGGGGGAACGTCGGCATAAAACCAGCCGTTGTATAAATAGCTGCTGTTGATGGTCCGTCCATTAAGGCAATTGCGCAGGTAGGAGCGGTCTGCGGCGCCGAACAGGCCGAAGGAGCCTTCGTTCCCGCTGGTTCCGGGCGAGACGGGCTTGGTGGCGGTGGGACAAAGGAGCAGCGAGAGCGGATTGGTGAGGGACGTGGAGCGATAAATTTCCGGCACGAGCGCACCGAGCCATTGGGAGTCGGGATAATTGGGGTCGCCTCCACGGGAAGGCACCATCCAGACCCCTTCATGTTCGTCGGCGAAAATGACGTTGGCGGTGATGAGTTGTTTGAGGTTGGAAATGCACTCGGTCTGTTGCGCCTTGAGCTTCGCGCTGGACAAAACGGGCAGCAGCATCGCCGCGAGGATGGCAATGATGGCGATGACGACCAGGAGTTCAATCAGGGTGAAGGCGGGGCGCTGTTTGAGGGTTGATTTCATAAGCCGTTAATTTCCACTCCTTTTGTAATCGTATCCTGCCGGCGGGTCGTAACAACACGATGTCAGGTTGAAATTCTCGTTCCAGAAAATCTTGATGTAACTTGCATGGCCATCCACGAAGCTGACCATGTTTTGGGCATCGTTCACCCCGAATTGGCCCGAAGGAGGTTTAAGCGGTTGATGCCAGGACCAGCAGAAGAAAGCCGAAATATCCATCAAGAGCAGGGTTCTGGACGGGTCTTTCACCGAGGCTTGTTTCATCCCGAAAACGCCCGGGAAGGCAGTCTCGTTCAGGTTGGCAGGAGGCGGATTGCCTGTTCCTCCGAAATTGGCGCCATTGAAACCATAACTCGAATAATCGGAATCGGATTGATCATGCAAACTTCCGGCCTCGTAGGTCATGCCGGGGAAATCATAGTAAAAAGTGTCCGCCGGACAGGCGAAGAGTTTGTCCTGCGGCGACGAAGCGCCGTTGAGTGCGACATAACTTTTCACCAGCCGCTTGTAAAAGATGGCGAAGTGATTGGTGGCTGTGCCCCCGCCCGTCACATCCGGTGCGGCCGGCAGGGTGTCATCGCTGTCATCGGCATACAATTGGACGGCGGTGCTGATTTGTTTCAGGTTGTTCAAACACGTCGTTCGCCAGGCCCGCGCCTTGGCGCTGGACAAGACCGGCAAAAGCAACGCCGCCAGGATGGCAATGATGGCGATGACGACCAGAAGTTCAACGAGAGTGAAGCCGTGCCGCCTTTCAAACCCGACACTGCCGACACTGGAACTGATGGTTTTCATTCCGGTGGCCGGAGTCTGCGCCATTCGCGCGAACTTGTCCACCCTCGTCGCCGGAGTGCGGAGGATGTGCGCGGAAAATAAATTTTATTGCGGGAAGTCGTTCAGCCAACTTGACCGGGCGGCGGTTTTCGGTTTCACTTTCCCAACCATCCAAAACATCATGAACACAAAACTTCGTTTCCTGCTCGCAGTATTTTCGGCAATCGGCATGGCCGCCATGTCTCAAACCACCGGCAAACCGTCCCCGGCAACGCCTTGCATCGCGCAGCTCGACCGTTTCACCGCCCCGGACGTGCCGGCAATGGGGCCGGCGGAAACCGAGTCGCCGCTGGCCAAATGGACGAATGCGCCCACCCCCGCCGGTTTGCCCGGCAAGGGAATCGCGCAGCATCCGATGCTTTACGTCGGGGAGAACTACACGAAAATGTTCCTGGTCAATGATGGCAAGGTGCTGTGGACTTATCAGACCGGCAAGGGCTATGAATACGACGATGTGTGGATGCTTTCCAACGGCAACATCCTTTTCACGCGGATGCAATACCTCGCCGAAATCACGCCGGACAAGAAAGTGGTGTGGCGATACGATTGCAACAACAGCTCCGGCACCAATCACACGGAAGTCCACACCTGCCAGCCCATCGGATTGGACAAGGTGATGTTTGTGCTCAACGGCCTGCCGCCACGGCTGATGGTCGTCAACACCAAGACCGGCGCGGTGGAGGTGAATCACGAATTGCCTTACCCGCAATCAACCAATGCCGGAAGCATTCACGGGCAATTCCGCCGGGCGCGCTTTACCGCGCAGGACACTTATCTCGTTTCCTATTTGAGCCAGGGCAAGGTCGTGGAGTTTGACAAAGATTTCCAACCCATCTGGACCTATCCGATCAGATCTCCCTGGGCGGCGCTCCGGCTCAAGAACGGCAACACGCTGATCACCGACGAGCACGATAATCTGACGCGCGAGATCAATCCCAAAAGCGAGACGGTCTGGGAATTCAACAACGCCGATCTGCCGGAAGCGTGGCGGCTGGTTTCCGCGCCGCAAACCTGCACCCGCCTGGCCAATGGCAACACGATTTTCTGTTCGCGCGGAGGCAGTGGCAAGGGCCCGCAACTCGTGGAAGTCACTCCCGACAAGAAAGTCGTCTGGGTGCTGCAGGATTGGGCGACGCTCGGTGACGCCACCGCCGTTCAGATATTGGACGATCCGGGCATTCCGGAAATTCCGGGCGAGTCGGAGCACTGAATTGGGTCAACGAGCTTTTGGGCTTCACCATCGCCTGCTTTTGCGGCAATGGCGGACCGCTCGACGATTTCGTTTGTCAACGGACATTCCGACGCCCGATGAAATCTGCCGCTTGCCAATCGCGCGCGGGTTTTGTCTAATCCGTCCGTGCTAAACCAGCAAACGCTCAATCGTTCCGCCAGTTTTTCCGGCATCGGCCTCCACAGCGGCAACCGGGTGAACATGACGATTCTGCCCGCGCCCGCCAACAGCGGGGTGCGTTTCCGCCGCGTGGACCTCGAAGGCAAACCGGAAATCGAGGCGCGCGTGGAAAATGTGGTCGAGACAAACCGTTCCACGACGCTGGCGAAGGGAAATGTCAAAATCCACACCGCCGAGCATGTGCTGGCGGCGCTGGCGGGCTACGGCATTGACAATGCGTTGATCGAGCTGGACGCAAACGAACCGCCCATCGCCGACGGCAGCTCGCGCGAGTTTTGCAAAATCATCCAGACGGCGGGCATCGTGCCGCAGGCCGAAAAACGCGAGGTCTTCACGCCCAGCGCGCCGATTCAACTGAAATCCGGCGAAACGCTGATGACGCTTTTCCCCGACGACGTTTTCAGGATCACCTGCACCAGCACGGACAAGAAAGGCCGGTTCACCCAGTTTTACAGCACCGAAATCACGCCCAAAACGTGGGAAAAGGAACTGGCGCACGCGCGGACGTTCTGCTTTTACGAGGAAATCGAATACCTCATCAAGAACGGGCTGATCAAAGGCGGCGGACTGGAGAACGCGATCATCATCCGCGACGACGCGGTGCTGACGACCGAGCCGCTGCGGTATCCGGAGGAGTTTGTGCGGCACAAGATGCTGGACATCGTGGGTGATTTGTCGCTACTGGGCCGTCCGATCCACGGGCATTTGATCGCGGTCAAGCCGAGCCACGCGACCAATTGCGAATTTGTCCGGCAGATGACCGCGCAGATGACCAAGCCGCTGCGCGCGGCGCAGACGTTCGGCCCGCCGCCGGTTCCGGCCACCGCGAAAAACGATGAGAAAAGGAGCGCGCTGCTGGCACAGATGGCGCAAGGCGGCGCTCTGGACGCCCAGCAGGTGATGCAGATTCTGCCGCATCGCTATCCGTTTTTGATGGTGGATGGCGTTCTGAAGATTGACGGCAACAAAATCACCGCGTTCAAAAACATCACCAACAACGAGCCGTATTTTCCGGGGCATTTTCCGGGACATCCCATCATGCCGGGCGTGTTGCAACTCGAAGCCATCGCGCAGGTCGCGGGCATTCTCATGCTGCGGCAGGCGGAAAATCTCGGACAACTGGCCTACTTCATGGCGGCGGAGGAAGTGAAATGGCGCAAACCGGTTGTGCCCGGCGACGTGCTGGTCATTGAGGTGGAACTGACCAAGTCGCGCGGCAAAATTGGCAAGGCCAAGGGCGTCTGCAAGGTGGACGACGAAATCGTGAGCGAGGCGGAAGTCACCTTCATGCTGCGCGCCGCGGAATGATATGATTCACAAAACGGCAATTATTGATCCGAAGGCGAAAATCGGCGCGGGCTGCGAGATCGGGCCATACTGCGTCATCGGCGAACATGTGACGCTCGGCGCAAAATGCAAATTGCATTCGCACGTCGTCATTGACGGGCACACGACGCTGGGCAGGGAAAATGAAATTTTCCCGTTCGCGAGCATCGGCCTGAAGACGCAGGATTTGAAATGGAAAGGCGGCGTGACGCGCACGGAAATCGGCGACGGCAACACCTTCCGCGAATACGTCACCATCCACAGCGCCACCGGCGACGGCGAAGTCACGCAGGTCGGCTCACGCAGCACCATCCTCGCCTACTGCCACATCGCGCACAATTGCACGCTCGGCAGCCACATCATCATGTCCAATGTCGCAACGCTCGCCGGCCATGTGACGGTGGAGGATTACGCGGTCATCGGCGGTCTGGCGGCGGTGCATCAATTTTGCCGCATCGGGAAGATGGCGATGATCGGCGGCTGCTCGAAGGTGGTGCAGGACGTGCCGCCGTTCATGATGGCCGACGGCAATCCGGCCGAAACGCGCACCGTCAACAAAACCGGCATGGAGCGCAACGGTGTTTCAGAGGAGGCGCAGAACGCGCTGCGGCAGGCCTACAAGATTTTGTTTCGTCAAGGTTTGACCGTTTCCAACGCGATCGCGAAGGTTGAAAAGCAGATGTCGCCCCTGCCGGAAATCCGGCATTTGATCCAATTTGTCCACGCCAGCGAGCGCGGCATCAGCAAATAATCAAACGGGGACAACTTTCCGTCTTGCCAAACAGCCGTTTGGAAGATTCAATATCCGGCCGCGGTTGGCTGGGTAGCTCAGTTGGTAGAGCAGAGGACTGAAAATCCTTGTGTCGGCGGTTCAATTCCGCCCCCAGCCACCACTTTCCGATGCTTTCTCCGAAAACAATGGCTTTCACCATGATAAGTTCCAAAGAATTCTGCTGGAAATGGAGAGCGCCTTCGGCTTCCATTCTGGCGTGAATGAGCAAGCTGTCGGCAAATTTCGCGCGTTTTCCAGTCCGGCTTTCATCTGCCTGCTGGCTGCCGTGACGCTGGCGGTGTTCTGGCCGGTTGTTCACTGTGATTTTGTCAACTACGACGACCCGGAATATTTCACCGCCAACCCGCACGTCCTCACCGGGCTGACTCCGGCAAATGCCGTCTGGGCGTTCACCACGGAACACGCGGGCAACTGGCATCCGCTGACGTGGCTCTCGTTGATGCTGGATGCGACGCTGTTCGGCAAAGGCGCCAGCGGACCGCATCTCACGAATCTCCTGCTTCACACCGCCAACACGGTGCTGCTTTTCCTGCTGCTCCGGCGCATGACGGCGGCGACGTGGCGGAGCGCATTGGTGGCGACGCTGTTCGCGCTTCATCCGTTGCATGTGGAATCGGTGGCCTGGGTCGCGGAACGCAAGGATGTCTTGAGCGCTTTTTTCGGCCTGCTGTCGCTGTGGGCATACGCGAATTACACGCGGAAACGGCCGGCTGCCGGGCATGACGCTCCCGATGGCTGGCGTGGGTCTGTTGATTATTTTTTGGCGTTGCTTTTCTTCGCGCTCGGCCTGATGAGCAAGCCGATGCTGGTGACGCTGCCGTTTCTGATGCTGTTGCTGGACTGGTGGCCGTTGCAGAGGTTCAAGGTTCAAAGCTCTGGGCGCAGTGTTCAAAGTTTGGTTTTGGAAAAAATCCCGTTCTTCATGCTGTCGGCGGCTTCGTGCGTCGTGACGTTTATCGTGCAGCAAAGCGGTGGCGCGGTCGCGGCGCTGGTCGAAGTTCCGATGAACGTCCGGCTGGAAAATGCCTTTGTTTCCTTTGCCCGTTATTTGGGCAAAAGCTTTTGCCCGGTGTCTCTTGCCAGTCCGTATCCGCTCCCGGAGCACTGGCCGGTTCTGCCGGCGTTGCTGGCATTCGCGCTGTTTGCCGGCATTTGTGGCGCGGCTGTGTTTTACAGGAAAAAATTCCCGTTTGCGTTCACCGGCTGGTTCTGGTTTGCCGGCGCGCTTGTTCCCGTCATCGGCCTGGTTCAGGTCGGCAACGCCGGCATGGCCGATCGCTATGCTTATCTGCCGTTGATCGGCGCGCTCATCATTCTGGTCTGGGGCGCGGGCGAAGCGGTCGTGAAGCGGCGGCTGCCGCAACTGTCCGTGGCCGTCATCACCCTGCTTTTGCTGTCGGCCCTGGCGGCGCGGACGCGGGACCAGATCGGTTACTGGCAAAACAGCGGAACCCTTTTCACCCACACGCTCGCCGTGACGGAAAACAACTACGCCGCCGAAAACAACCTCGGCACCTGGCTCTCGGAAAACGGCCAGTTCATCGGGGCGAAGGAACACTTCCAGCGGTCGCTGCAAATCCGGCCGGACAATCCCGACGCCCTGTTCAATCTGGGCAACGCGCTCGCCCGGCTCGGCGACTGGGACGGGGCGGTTGCCAATTACCAGCGCGTCCTGCAAATCGCGCCGCCCAAGGCCGATATTTTAGTCAATCTGGGTTTTGCGCTGGCGGTAAAAAAACAATTCGCCGAAGCCGTCACCAATTTTGAGGCGGCGTTGAGGCTGGATCCGGATTCCGCCGACGCCCACAACAATCTCGCCACCGTTCTGTTCACCGAACACCGTTTTGACGAGGCCGCGCAACATTACCGCAAGGCGCTGCGGCTGACGCCCGACGACCCGCGGATTTACGCCAACCTCGGCGACGCCCTCGTCCGTCTGGGGCAAATCCCCGACGCGGTGCGGTGTTATCAGGAAGCGCTGCGGCTCAAGCCGGGCAACGCGCCGGTGGAGGGCAAATTGCGGGCCTTGGGCGTGGAAATCCCGAAATAAACGACTTGAGTCTGGATGCCGGCAGACTCGCTATTTTTGAGGCTGCAACTTGGCGCGCAGGACGTGGATGAGCGCCTTGACGGTGAGTTCGATGAAAAGAAACGGCTTGGCGATGAAGTCATTGCCGCCGGCCATCAGCGAGCTGGTGCGGCTGTCAAAGTCGCTCAACGCAGTGACAAAGACGACCGGTGTTTTTTTGTGCTGCGGCAGGTTGCGCAGCCGTGTGCAAAGCTCGAAGCCGTTCATGCCCGGCATGTCCACGTCCAGAAACACGAGGTCGTAATTTTTCTCCTCGAGCAGCTTGAGCGCGGCGTTCGGATCCTCGATGCTGGTGGACTGGAGGTGCGCCTTCTCAAGAGCATAGGTGATGGCGCGGCGGGAAATCGGCTCGTCATCCACAACCAAAATATCGCCGACGGGGATTTCCTGTTTTTCGGGCGCGGTGGCGCAGCCAAAAAGAAAGCCGATAAAATCCACGCCGGCGGCAACGGTGCGGAGTGTGGAGGAATTGATGCTCCTCGGCTTTTCGTAAAGCTCCTTGAGCAATGCCTCGACCGCGTCGGACATCTTGGAGATTTGGGTCAGGCCTACGATGCCGGCGTTGCCGGTAAGCGAGTGTAGGCGGCGGTAAAGTTCGTAAATCTGCTTGAGCTGTGACATTTCGTCGCCGGCCTTGACGACGCTTTGCATGCCGGTGCGCAAGGCACCAAGCGTGGCGGGCAGGCCGTCAATGAATGTTTTCCGCAGGTCGGCCTGAAAAAGGGCATCCTGCACTCCGCTGGTGGCAAGCTTCCCCACGCCGTCCGCCTGTTCAATCGTGCCTTCCACCTTTGCGGGTGCCGGCTGTGTGTTCGGCGTGATGCCGCTGTCGCCGATGCTCTGGTGCACGACATCCAGTATTTCCTTGGGTGAACAACTGGCCTTGGACAGGCATTTATTTGCGCCGGCCTTCCATGCCTCCTGGATCAGGTTGGTCAGGTATGTGTTTGAAAAAACAATGATCGGCAGCTTGCCGAAATCCGGCTCGCTGCGGACAGCCTTGATGACGTCAACGCCCGACATTTTGGGCAGCATGAGATCGAGGATAATGATGTCGGGCCTGAAGGTCCGCATCATTTTCAAGCCGGCCTCGCCGTCAAACGCAATTTCGGTCTGGTAGCCGTCCACCGCAAGCTTGTTGCGGTAAACGTTCGCGACAATCTGATTGTCTTCGATGAGAAGTATTTTTTTCATTAAAATTCATGCCCCCGGCGGCGTCACGGCGAGCGCGGGATGCCCCGCGAGAAATCCCTGGATATCCTTGAATTCCCGCCGGGCCTCGGCGCAAAACTCTTCGGCCCCGGTCAGCACGCCCGACTTGCCCAATTTTTCCAGCTTGAGCAACACCGCTGCCAGCCGCGTCATGCCGAGCGTGGCGCTGGCGCCCTTGCAGCTGTGCGCAATGTGTCCGACGGCGGCAAAGTCGTTCGCCCGCACGGCGTCCTCGATTTCCTTGAACTGCCGCTCCGTCTGCTTGTAAAACATGTCAACCAATTCCCTCATGCTTTCCGGGCTGCCCTCGGTCAAGTCCGCCAGCCGGCTCATGTCCACCGGCGGTTCACCGGTCGGTGCCGAAGTCGTCTGGCTGGCCGGGGCGGCGGCGGTTTCCGGCACAACCATGGGACGGGCGACGGTGGCGGGATGGATTTGCGGAGCCCAGCGTTCGATGACGCCCCGCAAGTCCGACGGGCGGATGGGCTTGGCCAGATAATCATCCATGCCGGCGGCAATGCAGCTCTCGCGGTCCGCCTGCTGCGCGTGCGCGGTCATGGCGATGATGAGGATGCGCGAATCATAATTCGGATGCGCCGCGCCATCCTTCTGCCGTTCGCGGATGGCGCGCGTGGCCGTCAGACCATCCATCTCCGGCATCATCATGTCCATGAAAATTAGATCGTAGTGCTGCCGGTCAATCGCTTCAAGCGCTTCGCGCCCGTTGGCCGCGATGTCGGACTGGTAGCCAAGCTGCTTCAGAATGCGGGCGGCAACCTTCTGGTTGATGGCGTTGTCCTCACACAAAAGAATGCTCAACGGCAGGCGGTCGGCAAGCAGCGGTTCGGCCTTCGGCGAGAGCGGCGTCTCGGCTTTTTTCCGGCTGAACAACGCGCGTTCAATCACGGCGAAAAATTGCGCGGGCTTGACGTGTTTGGTGATGCTGTGCGCGAAGGTGATGCCCCTGTCGGGCGCCATGCCGATGCGCGTGCCCGGCGGCGTGAGGAAAATCAGCGGCATCATCGCCGCGCCGGGCAGTTTGCGCATTTCCATGGCCAGATCGAGGCCGTCCATGCCGGGCATTTGCGAATCCACCACCGCCAGGTCGAACTGTTCACCGGCGCGCAGCCACTCGAACGCCTGCAGGGCGCTTTCGGCAGCGCGCGGGTTCATCCCCCATTGCGCTGTCTGCTCGGACAGCACGCGCCGGACGGTCGGGTTGTCATCCACGATCAGGATTTTCAGATCGGCCAGCTTGGGCTGGCGGCCCGCCAGCGGAAGCGACCCGCCGGTTTTGTGCGGGGTTTCCGTCCGGAAGTTTGCCGTGAAATGAAACGTGGAGCCTTCGCCCGGCACGCTCTCGGCCCACATTTTGCCGCCCATCATTTCCACGAGCCTCTTGCTGATGGCCAAACCCAATCCAGTGCCACCGTAGTGCCGTGCAGTGGATTTGTCGGCCTGCATGAACGGCTCGAACAGGCGTGCCAGCTTATCCAGCTTGATGCCGACGCCGGTGTCGCGCACGGAAAAATGCAGATGCAGCAGGGAATGGCCGGACGCATCCGCCGCCTGCGTTGAAAGCAGTTCCACCTGGACAAAAACCTCGCCTTTTTCGGTGAATTTGATGGCGTTGCTCAAAAGATTCACCACCACCTGCCGCAGACGGAGCGAATCGCCCTCAACAATCACCGGAACGCCGCTGTCCACCTGATAGACAAGGTCCAGATTCTTTTCGGCGGCCCTGGTGGACATCAAATCAAGCGATTCCTCGATTTGCGTCCGCATATCAAACGGCCGCAGGTCCAGTTCCATCTTGCCCGCCTCGATTTTGGAAAAATCAAGAATGTCGTTGATGATGGCCAGCAGCGATTCGCCGCTGGTCTGAATGGTTTCCAGATAGCTGCGCTGGTCGGGCGTCAGCGGCGTTTCCATGAGCAGGCCGACCATGGCGATGACGCCGTTCATCGGCGTGCGGATTTCGTGGCTCATGGAGGCCAGAAAATCCGACTTGGCGCGCACGCCGGACTCGGCCACGCGCGTCGCCTCGATCAACTCCTTGTTGTGCCGGATCAACTCATCCTGCCGCCGCCTCATTCCGAGCGCGGCCCGCAGGCGCGCGCGCAGGACGGCGGGATCGGTCTGCTTGTTGATGCAGTCCAGCGCGCCGAGTTCAAACGCGCGCAGCCTCGTCGCCACGTCCTCGCTGGCGGTAAAGGCATAGAGCAGCGTAACATGGCTCAACGAATGCTCCTTGAGCTGGCACAGCAGTTCCCGGCCTTCCGGCGATTCCATGTCCGCCAGCACCAGATCGGCGGGATTCTGGTGGAGCAGTTGCAGCGCCTCTGCGGCGGTGCGGATCAAAGTGAACGCGGTGCCGCCCGCCGCCAAAAGGGATGACAGTTTGTCCGCCCATTGGGCGTCATCCCCGACCAGCACAATTTGGGATGCCGTCCGGCTCATGACAAACAGTTCTGGTTCATTTTCAGTTTTACCAAGCGCGGACATTTAACACGCTTTCCTTCAATCCGCCAATGCGATTTTACAAATAGAAAATTCCGGCATGGAAAGAAACATTGCGGCGCGGGGATTCGCCGGTAAAATCGCTCCATGCTCCAATCGGTGCAAGAACCTCGCAGGGCGGAACCGCCGGCAACGTTCCGCGAAACCTGCCTCGCCGCCAGCCGCTTCATGCTGCTGGCGCGCGTGCTGGACGACAAGTTCGCCGCGCTCTATCGCGCCGGGAAAATCCACGGCGGCGTTTTTCTGGGCCGCGGCCAGGAAGCCTTGAGCGTTTCCATCGGCCTGTCCCTCAAAAAGGGCGACGTCTTCGCGCCGCTCATCCGCGACGCCGCCGGGCGGCTTGCGTTTGGCGAACCGGTCGTTGACGCCGTGCGGACGTATCTCGGCTCCGCGCTCGGCCCGATGCGCGGGCGCGACGGCAATGTCCACCGCGGCAGGCCGCAGGAGGGTTATCTGCCGATGGTCAGCCATCTCGGCGCGATGATTTCCGTCGTGAACGGGATGCTGTTCGCGCGAAAATTGAAGAACATTTCCGGAACCGTCGGCGCAACCTGCATCGGCGACGGCGCGACCTCCACCGGCGCGTTCCACGAGGCCTTGAACCAGGCCGCCATCGAAAAACTGCCGCTCGTCCTCGTCGTTGCCAACAATCAATACGCCTATTCGACACCAACCTCGCGCCAGTTCGCCTGCCGCGACCTCGCCGACAGGGCCGCCGGTTACGGCGTCGAACCGCACTCGGTTGACGGAACGGACCTGGTCGCGTGTCTGGAAACGCTTGGCCGCGCCGTCGCCCATGCCCGCGAAGGCAGCGGTCCGCAATTGGTCGTCGCCTCCCTGCTCCGCCTCTGCGGCCACGGCGAACACGACGACGCGGGCTATGTTGACCCGAAATTCAAAACATCGCCCATGGGTCGCGACTGCCTGAAGGTCGCCGAGGAATTTTTGATTCGCCAGAAATGGATGGATACCGCACAACTGGCCGCGCTGCGGAACCGGCTGGTGCTGGACGTGGAAGAGGCGGTCGCGCAGGTGCAGCGCGAACCGGCACCGGATCCGTTCACCCAGGACTGGTGCGCGATTTCAACCGAACACCTGAATGAAGGACATGAATAATTATTTAAAAACATCGAACATCGAACACCGAACATGGAACGTCCAATGTTCCCGGGCGCGCAGCCATTCGATGTTCGGGGTTCGATGTTCGGCGTTCGATGTTATTTTCCCAATTTTACAATGAGCATCACCTATTTGGAAGCCATCCGCGAAGCGCAGGCCCGCGCGCTACGGGACGACCCGCGCGTGTTCATTTACGGGCAGGACGTCGGCGCGTTCGGCGGCGCGTTCAAGGCCACCAAGAATCTGGCGAAGGAATTTCCCGGCCGCGTGCTCGACGCGCCCATCAGCGAGGACGCCATGATCGGCATGGCCGTCGGCGCGGCAATTGAAGGCATGAGGCCGGTTATCGAAATGCAGTTCGCGGATTTTTCCACCGTCGGGTTCAATCAGATTGTCAACCAGGCCGCGACGCTGTTCTGGCGCACGAACGTGCCCTGCCCCATCACCGTGCGGCTGCCGTTCGGTGGCACCTCCGGCAGCGGACCGTTTCACAGCCAGTGCATCGAGGCGATTTACGCGCATTATCCCGGTCTGGTCGTGCTGACACCGGCAACGGTCGAGGACGCCTACAGCATGCTGCTCGAAGCGGTGGCGATTGATGACCCGGTGATTTTCTGTGAGCACAAGTTTCTTTATTACCATCTCAAGGCCGAGAAACTGCCGGATGAGGCGCTGCCGGTCGGCAAGGCCCGCATCGCGCGCGAGGGCCGCGACCTGACCATCGTGGCTTACAGCGCGATGGTGCATGAAGCGCTCGAAGCCGCCGCCGAACTCGTCCCGGAAGGCTGGGAAATCGAGGTGGTGGATTTGCGTTCCGTCAAGCCGCTCGACACCGACACCGTGATGGCCAGCGTTGCGCGCACCGGAAGATTGCTGTGCGTGGGCGAGGCGTGGCCGTGGGGCGGTGTGACGGCGGAAGTCATCGCACGCGTCACGAGCGAGGGCTACGGTTTGCTGGACGTGCCGCCGCAGCGGCTCAACGCCAAGGACACGCCCGTGCCGTATCATCCGAATTTATGGACCGCGCACCGGCCGACCGCCCGCAGCGTGGCCGACGCCGCAAGAAATCTTTTGAGGCAATGAAAATTCTGGAACCACAAAGACACGAAGACACGAAGAGGGAATTTTCTCCCATCTCACTTGAGGTCGAGCGGATTGCCGCCGAGGTCGTGGATGGCGCTTTCAAGGTTCATTCGAGTCTCGGTCCGGGGTTGCTGGAGTCGGTTTATGAAACCTGTCTCGCGCATGAGTTGAACAAGCGCGGTTTGAAATTTCAAACGCAGATCGCGTTTCCAATTGTCTATGACGGCTTGCGATTGGATGCCGGCTTGCGAATTGACCTTTTGGTTGAAAATCAACTGGTCGTTGAATTAAAAGCCGTCGAGACAATGCTTCCGCTTTTTGAGGCGCAACTGTTGACATACTTGAAACTGACGAATAAACGGCTTGGCTTGCTCATCAATTTCAACGTGCCAAAGATCAAAGACGGCATCAAACGGATCATTTTATGAAATCTTTGCGCCTTCGTGCCTTTGTGGTTTAATTTATGCAAGTTCCCATCATCATGCCGCAGCTCGGCGAATCCATCGCCGAGGCCAAAGTCATCAACTTCCTGGTCAAGCCCGGCGACCTCGTCGAGGCCGACCAGGATCTGGTCGAGGTCGAAACGAACAAGGCCAGCATGACCGTCACTTCGCCGTGCCGCGGGCGCGTCATAAAACTTACCGCCCAAGCGGGCGAAAACTACGCCGTCAGCGCCGTGCTCGGCCAGATTGAAGCCACGCAGGAAGAACTGGCGCGGCTGGGACTGGATGTTTCCGCTCCGGCGAAAACCGGCGACACGGACCACATTTCAAACGCGGAATCCGGCGGCGGGAAATACCGGGTTCAGCCGACCGTGCGCGGTCTGCCCGTGCCGGCGAACGCGGCGGGTGCGAGCTACCTCTCGCCCCGGCTCAAGGCCCGGATGCACGAACTCGGCTTGAGCGCCGCCGACGTGGCGGGCATCGCCGGCAGTGGCGCGGCCGGTCGCGTGACCGTCGAGGATTTTGAAAGATTCATCGCGCACATCGAAAAGCAGAGGGTCAGCCAGGCCTCGACCATGCGCGTGGCCGTGGCCGACGCGATGCGGCGGAGCTGGACACGGCCCATCGCGCACGTCGGCATGCCGGTGTGCCTCGACCCGTTGTTCGCTTACCGCAAAATCGCGAGGCCCAAGCCCGGCCCGGCGCTCTGCGCCCTGCGCGCGATGGCCGTGGCACTGGCGGAAAACAGCGCGCCCGCCGGACGACTCGTCGGCAACAAGATCATCCATCCCTCGGCCATTGACATCGCGTTCGCGGTCGAGGCCGAGGACGGCGTGCTCGTGCCGGTGATCCGCAACGCGGATAAAAAATCGCTGAAGGATCTGATCGCGCCCTACAACGAACTGGTGGAGTTGGCGCGCGCGCGCAAACTGCCGCCGGACGCCACGGGCGGTTCGATCGCCACCGTCACCAATTTCGGCACCTTCGGCCTCGAATGGGCCACGCCGATTCCGCTGCCGGAGCAGACGCTCGTGCTCGGCATGGGCGCGGCGCGTCATGCACCGCATTGGGATTCGGTCAAAGGGCAGTTCGTGCCGATCATGGAGGCGAACTTCACCTTGAGCTTCGACCATCGCGTGCTGGACGGCGGCGCGGCCGGGCGACTGCTCCAGCGCATCGCGGAATTGATGTCCAAGCCGGGGACGCTGTAGGCTGAAGCTGCTTAATTATTTTCCAATTTGAAGGCCGCCACGATTGGCCGGTGGTCGGAACCGACGCCCCAGTTTGGAATTGTGGGAATATAAGTTGCCGCCTTGAGCCAGTCGCGCGCCAGCGCCGGACTCAACAGGATGAAATCCATGCGGGTGTAAATGTCCTCCTTGCCGTAGAATTCCGTCCAAGTGACGTCGCGCGGTTCGAAATTGGAATTCTCCGAAGGCGCATTGTCGCCGTTGCGCTCGGCGGGCCGCGTGTCGGTGAGCCTGAATTTTCCGCGACCGACGATTTCCCTGATCGCATCGGAATCCTTCACGTCATTGAAATCGCCAAGCACGACGAGCCGGGCGTTTGGATTGCCGGCAAAATGGTCGTCAATGATGCCGCGCAAAATTTTCGCTTCCGCGAGGCGCTCCTCGGCCTCGTCGGCGTCGGGCACGGGCCGTCGCGATTTCAAATGCGCTGCGATGAGCGTGAAGGTGAAGTTCGCCGCGACCCGGATGTCCACGTCGGCAAAGCCGCGCTCTACGCGGAATTGCCGGCCGTCGAGCAGAAACAGATTGTTCGTGTGCGGCCGGCTCGCGACGATGGGCAGCCGGCTCAACACGGCGATGTGGATGTTCGTGTCCGCGCCGCTGATATGTTCCCAAAACGGGAAGTCCAGCCCGTCGGCCTTGAGCGACGCGCGCAATTCCAGCAGCGCATTGGTCGTGCCCATTTCCTCGAGCGCCAGCACGTCGGGTTTGACGGCCTCGATGCTCTCGCGGATTTTGGCCCTGGCCTCGGCGGATTTGACGTGCGGGCGCGATTCGGTCGGCTGGTCCAGATAATTTTCCACGTTGTAGGTGGCGACGCGAAAGGTATCGTCGGCGTAGGTGGTCGAACCAAACGCGACAAAAAAGCTAAACAGAAATCCGATAGCGAACTTCGTGCAATTCATAATTTTTCAGAATTGGGTCAACCTTGGTTGCTCCATCAAGACGGAATCCCATTGTTTCGTAAAATTTCCGCGCTACCAAGTTGGAAGCCAAAACCCAAAGTGTGACTGCTGAATAATTTTGAAGGCGGGCCTCATTTAATGCATGGCGGCAAAGCGCGGTGCCTGCGCCGCTCCGCCAAAATTCCGGCTGAACATAAATCGCCGCAATCTCACCAATTTCTTCCGGTTTTGAATCTTTGTCCCGCGACGGAATAAAACAGCAGAACCCGATGATTTCTTTTTCCGATTCAGCCACCGCAATTCCATGCGACTGCGTTGCAAGCTGACTGTTCCAGACAGTTTCACGGCGGTCCATATCGAGAGCGTCCAGGACAGCGTCCGGCATTTGCCCGCGATATGCCGCGCGCCATGTTTCAACATGGATTTGTGCAATCCTTCGGGCGTCGGCACTGGTGGCTTGGCGGACTTGCATGATTTAGGCGAAGTTTTCAGTAATTTAATTCTGCCGCGTTTTAAGTCCAGCCGCGTTTTCAAGAGAACATTTTGCGAATTTTCCGAAACCTGCTATTGTTCCGCCATGTCTCGAAAAGGCAGGAACACCGTGAAATCCCGTCCGGCGGGGGAAAATTCCGCCGCGCACTTGCACGACATGCAGAGCCGTCCCGACCACCGCGAGCTGCGGATTGACAAGGTCGGCGTGCGCGGGCTGCGCTTTCCCATCGTGGTGCGCGACAAGGCGCGGAGCACCCAGAACACCGTGGCGACCATCGGGATGTTCGTGGATTTGCCGAAGGAATTCAAGGGCACCCACATGAGCCGGTTCATCGAGGTGCTCAATGCGCACGGCAGCATCATTCATGTGCAGAACATCCGGGACATTTTGCTGTCGCTGCGGAAAAAACTGAACTCCGCCACGTCGCACATCGAAATCGAGTTCCCCTACTTCATGTCCAAGCGGTCGCCGGTGTCGCGCGGGGAAAGCCTGATGGATTACATCGCGCGGTTCGACGCGGCGGCGTGCGGCGATGAAATTGATTTTGTGCTGACGGTGAAGGCGCATGTGACGACGCTGTGCCCCTGCTCGAAGGCGATTGCGAAATACGGCGCGCACAACCAGCGCGGGCTGGTGACGGTGGCCATCCGGATGAACAAATCGGTCTGGATCGAGGACCTGGTGGCGATCATCGAAAGCTCGGCCAGCTCAGAGCTTTACGCGCTGCTCAAGCGGCAGGACGAGAAGTTTGTGACCGAGCGCGCCTATGACAACCCGGTGTTCGTGGAGGATCTGGTGCGCAATGTGGCGGTGAAGCTGAATGCGCACCCGCAGGTCCGGTGGTATAAAGTCGAGGCGGAAAACTTCGAGAGCATCCACAACCACAATGCCTACGCGTGCATTGAGAAGGACTGAAATGTTTTGCGACGCCATTTGAGCGGGACGATTCCGCATTTCGGGGAACCGTCACAAAATTCAGCCGGCGCTGGAAAGCTTCAATTTTAGCTGTTCAATCAGCCTTGCGTCTGGCAACCTCGACGAAGTTTTTTGGAGAAATCAACGCATACTTGACAAGTAACATGGACAAACCAGCTACAACCAATCAAAAACTGATTTCATGGGTCAATGAAATGGCGGCGCTCTGCCAGCCGGAACGCATTCATTGGTGTGACGGCTCTGACACCGAGAACCAGAAGCTTTGCGACCTGATGGTCAAAAGCGGCACATTCATCAAGCTCGACGAAAAGAAACGCCCCGGATCGTTCCTCGCGCGCTCGCATCCGAGCGACGTGGCGCGCGTGGAGGACCGGACATTCATCTGCGCAAAGTCAAAGGACGAAGTCGGGCCGACAAACAATTGGGCCGACCCCGCCGAGATGAAGCAGAAGCTGCTCGGCCTGTTCAAGGGCAGCATGAAGGGCCGGACGATGTATGTGATTCCCTTCGCGATGGGGCCGCTGGATTCCCCGATTTGCAAAATCGGCATCGAAATCACCGACTCCGCCTATGTGGTGGTCAGCATGCGCATCATGACACGCATGGGGCAGTCCGTGACGGACAAGCTCGGCGCGAATGGGAATTTCATCCCGTGCCTGCACTCGGTCGGCGCGCCGTTGCAGCCCGGACAAAAGGACGTTTCCTGGCCGTGCCAGCCGGACCCAAAGAAAAAATACATCGTTCATTTTCCCGACGAGCCTTCCATCTGGTCCTACGGCTCCGGCTACGGCGGCAACGCGCTGCTTGGCAAAAAATGTCTCGCGCTGCGCATCGCCTCGACGGTGGCAAAAAAGGAAGGCTGGATGGCGGAACACATGCTCATCCTCTGCCTCACGTCACCGCAGGGGAAAAAATATTTCATCACCGCCGCCTTCCCCAGCGCCTGCGGCAAGACGAATCTCGCCATGATGGAGCCGTCGCTGCCCGGCTGGAAAGTGACCACGCTCGGCGATGACATCGCTTGGATTCGCATCGGCCAGGATGGGCGGCTTTACGCCATGAACCCGGAGAAGGGGTTTTTTGGCGTCGCACCCGGCACTTCCGCCAGCTCCAATCCGCACGCGCTCACGGCCTGCGCAAAGAACACGATTTTCACGAACGTGCTGCTCACGCCGGACAACGACGTTTGGTGGGAGGACATGGGCGTGCCCGCGCCGGCCCATGGCATTGACTGGGAAGGCAATGAATGGACGCCGACCTGCGGCCGGAAGGGCGCGCATCCAAACTCGCGCTTCACCACACCGGCGGCGCAATGCCCGGTGATTGATCCCGACTGGCAGAATCCCGAAGGCGTCCCGCTCTCCGCGATTTTGTTCGGCGGCCGCCGGCCCGGCACGATTCCGCTGGTGAACGAGGCGTTCGACTGGGAACACGGCGTGTTCATGGGTTCGGCCTGCGGTTCGGAAACAACCGCCGCCGCGCTCGGCACCGCCGGCGTGCTGCGCCGCGACCCGTTCGCGATGCTGCCGTTCTGCGGCTACAACATGGGCGACTATTTCGCGCACTGGCTGTCGTTCGCGCAACGCACCGATCGCGCGAAACTGCCGAGGATTTATTTCACGAACTGGTTCCGCAAGAGCAGCAGCAACCGCTGGCTCTGGCCCGGCTACGGCGACAATTGCCGCGTGCTGAAATGGATTTGCGAGCGCGTGGAAGGCACCGGCAAGGCGCAGAAAACCGCAATCGGCAACCTGCCGACGACGGACGCGCTGGATTTGGCCGATCTCAATTTACCGGCGGAAGATGTGAAACAGTTGCTGGCTGTGGATGTCGCCGGCTGGAAAAATGAAGTCGCGGACGTGGCGGCAAACTACGCCAAGTTCGGCAGCCACCTGCCGAAAGCATTGACCGCGCAGCTTGACGGATTGAAACAGCGGCTGGGTTGAAGCGCGCCTCATTTGCGCCGGCTGCCGCTCAAAAAGGGCCGCTCAAAAAGGCGGAACCACACGCCGCCGACGGCGACCGAAACCAGCGCGCCAACCGGCTGCAAAAGATTTGGCAGGTAATTGCAGATGGTGAACGGCTCCTGCCACAAATAAATCGAGTAGGTCCGTTCGCCCAGCCATTTCAGCCAGCTTCCGGGAACTGCGCGCACCGGCCGGCCGAACAAATAAGCCACCAGACATGGCGCGAGCAGCAGCGCGCCCGTCGCCACCACCGCCAGTTTCATTTTCAGGCCAAAAAACATCAGCAGCAGACCCAGCCCGCCGATTCCGATGCCAAACCAGAAAATCAGCGTCGCCAGCAAGGCCGGAATCCGCCGGAGCCGGTCGCGCTGATGCTCGCAACAAAAACCCAGCATCATCGGCCAGACGGCGAATTCAAAATGGTATTTGCCGCTGCCGGCAAATGGCTGCGTTGCGCCCAGCCCAACCAAAATCGCCAGCAGGATTCCAAAAACCAGATTCCGCTGCCGCTGCGCCGCGCCGCCGGCAATGAAAATCAGCGGCGCGATCAGGTAGAATTGCATTTCACACGCGACGCTCCACAAATGACCCAGCGACCATGAGGCGTTGCCGGAATAATTGATGGTTGCCGTCAGCGCCAGCGGCATCGTTTTTAGGTAGGAAATGAAATCCGAATCCGGCGGCAGGTTGGGCCGGTGTTGCAGGAGCCACGCCAGCGGCAGCATCACCAAAACGTAGGCGACGAGCGCGGGATACAACCGCCGCAGCCGCCGCCACCAATATGAACGCGTCCGCTCCCAGGCTGTTGACGCGCGCGACCGCGCCAGCGAACGGAAAACCAGGATGCCGGAGATGAAGAAAAACAGATTGACGCCGACGCGGCCAAGTCCGCTGACGCGGTCCGTAAAATAAAACCCGTGCGAGACCAGCACCAGCACCAGCGCCAGCCCGCGCCACTGGTCGAGCGCGATGGAGCCGAGACGATTTTGTTCTGAAACCGGTTCCGGTGTCGCGACCGTGGAAGCGGTGGCATTCATCAACCGAGCAATGCCTTCGCCTTTGCCAGCGCCTCGTCGAGCTTCGTGGCATCCTTGCCGCCGCCGCGCGCGTTGTCCGGCTTGCCGCCGCCACGGCCGCCGACGATGGGCGCGATTTGCTGGATGATTTTCCCGGCCTGCACGCGCTTTACGAACTCGGGAGAAACCGCCGCGACGAGCGCGACGGTGCCGTTCGCCGCGCCGCCAAGGACGACGACGCCTTTGAACTGCGATTTCAGCACATCCGCGACTGTTTGCAACGTGTCGCCGTCCGCCTCGCCGAGATTGACAATGATGGCCGGAACGCCGTTGACCGTCACGGCCTGGGCCAGCAGGTCCTTTGCGCGGCCCGCCGCCGCCTTTTGATTGGCCATCCGCAACGACTTCTCCAGCTCCTTCTGGTGCGCCAGCAGGGCTTCGATTTTTTTGTCCAGCTCATGAACCGGCGAATTCACCCGACCCGCCAGCGTCTTGATCAGATGCAAATCCTCGTTCGCCTTGCGGTAGGCTTCCAGCCCGGCAACCGCCTCGATGCGCCGGACGCCCGCGGCAATCGCGTTTTCGCCGACGATGCGGAACAGGCCGATCTCGCCCGTCGCGCGCACATGCGTGCCGCCGCAAAGCTCCATGGAATAGCCGTTCAACTTGCCGCGCTCGCCGCCGATTTGCAGCACGCGCACGGTGTCGCCGTATTTCTCGCCGAAAAACTGCTGGATGGTGCTGCATCCCTTCACCTGGGAATAAGGCATCTCCGTCCAGACCACCGGCGAGTTCTCCACGATGCGCTCGTTGACGAGCCGCTCGATGTCGGCAATTTGCGCGGGCGTGAGCGGCGCGCTGTTGAAATCGAACGTCAGCTTGTCCGGTCCGACGAACGAGCCTTTCTGCGATGCGTCCCTGCTGGCGACCTCGTGCAACGCCCAGTGGAGCAGATGCGTGACGGTGTGATGGCGCTGGATGGCGTTGCGGCGTGGAGCGTCAACGTGAAGAACAACTTCATCTCCAATCGCGGGAAGATTGTCCCCATCCACAAAGTGAAGCCATGTATTGCCGGACTTCTGCGTATTCGTGACTCGTAGCAGCGGACGTGAGTCCGCTCCAACTAAAGATTTGAGCCGACTTACGCCGGCTGCCACTGGAGAAAAGATTTCGCCGGTGTCGCCGACCTGGCCGCCCATCTCGGCGTAGCAGGCGCTGGTGTCGAGGATGACAGCGGTCTTATCCTTGAGCGAGACGACTTCCAAAACCTTGGCCTGAACCGCGAGGTTCTCGTAGCCGACGAATTTCGTGGGCGTGGTGGTCTCGATTTGCGAGAGGGAAATGACTTCCTTCTTCTGCGCGGCGCGGGCGCGGGCGCGCTGCTCCTCCATCAATTTGTTGAAGCCGGCCACGTCCACGGTCAAACCGCGTTCGCGCGCCATCAATTCGGTGAGGTCGAGCGGGAAGCCGTAGGTGTCGTAAAGCTTGAAAGCAAAGAAACCAGTAACTTCGCGGTTATCTATGGACTTAAATTCTTTACGTTCATCAGGCAGCCGTGCGTATGAAGGACTATGACCGTAATTTCCCGCATCTGGGTTTGCAGCTAAATGGGCATTCCAAACCTTTTCTTTCAGTTTATATTGTCCTACCTGTTCTTCAAAAAGTTCAATTCCGCGATCCAAAGTTTTATTAAACGCCTCTTCCTCGGTGCGGATGGTTTCCTGCACCTGCTTCTTGCGGGCGCGGATTTCGGGGAAGACGTCGCCCATGGTGTCGGCGAGGACGTCCACCAGCTTGTAGAAAAATGGCTCCCGGAAGCCCAATGTGCGGCCGTAGCGCACGGCGCGGCGCAGGATGCGGCGCAAAACGTAGTTGCGGTCGTTGTTGCCGGGCTGAATGCCGTCGGCAATTGCAAAGCTCAACGTGCGGATGTGGTCGGCAATGACCCGGAACGCAATATCCAGCGCAATTTGATCTTGTCCGGGTGATTCCGCCGGTTGGCGGAGCTTCCCGGCCATTTGGCCGGACGATTCTGCCAAGCCGCCGAGCTTCTCCGCCAGGCCGTCGGGCTTCTCTGCCGGTTGGCAGAATGGTTCTGCCAGACCGCCGGGCTGCTCCGCCACTTGGCGGAATGATTCTGCCAAGCCGTCGGGCTGCTCGGCCAATTGGCGGAATGGTTCTGCCAAGGCGGTGGCGGATCCAACTGTCGCTTTTTGACCACCTGGCAGGGTGCTTTTATAGGTTTTACCACTCATTTTCTCCAAAACATCGAAAATCGGGCGGAAAATGTCGGTCTCGTAATTGGAGATTTTGGCGTGGGTGAAGTCCTTGAACCCCTTGGTGCCTTGAATAATGGATGCGACGCGCTCGAAGCCCATGCCGGTGTCCACGTTCTGCGCCGGCAGCGGCGAGAAGGTTCCATCGGGGTTGGCGTTGAACTGCATGAAGACGAGGTTCCAGATTTCGATGCACTGGGGCGAACCGGCGTTGACCAGTTTCCCGTGCGTGTCGCCGTTGGGGGTCAAATCCATGTGCAGTTCGGAGCATGGCCCGCACGGACCGGTCTCGCCCATCATCCAGAAATTGTCCTTCTTGTTGCCGTTGACGATGTGAACCGCCGGATCGAGTCCGACGCTGCGGAATTTTTCGGCCCAGCAGTTCCAGGCCTCCTGGTCAAATTCGCTCGGATCGTTCTTGGACTTGTCCGGCGAGTAGACTGTGGCGTAAAGCCGCTCCGGCGGGAATTTCCATTTCTCGACGACGAGTTCCCACGCCCAGGCGATGGCTTCCTTCTTGAAATAATCGCCGAAGCTCCAGTTGCCGAGCATCTCGAAAAAGGTGTGGTGGTAGGTGTCGAGGCCGACGTCTTCAAGGTCGTTGTGCTTGCCGCCGGCGCGGATGCACTTCTGGGTGTCGGCGGCGCGGCCAGGCGTGTAGGGGCATTTGGTCTGGCCGAGAAAAATCGGGACGAACTGGTTCATGCCGGCGTTCGTGAACAGGAGGTTCGGCGAATCGGGCATGAGGCTCGAAGACGGCACGATGGTGTGCTGCTTCGATTTGAAAAAATCGAGGAACGACTGGCGGATTTGAGTGCTGGTCATCATGTAAATCGGCGGGATTCTAGGCAAAACGCGGCAGGCAAGGCGAGTTGGAAGTTTTGCGTGCCGCCCGGGATTCCGCGCGTTTCCCGGCGAATGGTTCTTGGTGAATGCCGGCGTTTGGCTTACAATAGGAATTGTCAGCAAAGGAAAATGCGCCCCCTGGCACCGGAAATCGTTTTATGCCGCAATTATCGGACATCCGCAAGGTCGCGTTTCTCGGCGATTATCTGCCGCGCAAATGCGGCATCGCCACGTTCACGACCGACCTGCGCTGCGCCGTGGCGACGGAGTTTCCGGCAATGCAATGTCTCGTCGTGCCGGTGAATGATATCGCCGGCGGTTACGATTATCCGGCGGAGGTGCGGTTCGAAATCGCGGAGCAGGACCTGCCGTCGTATCTGCGCGCGGCGGACTTTCTGAACATCACGGACGTGGACGTGGTCTGCGTGGAGCACGAGTTTGGCATTTACGGCGGGCCGGCGGGCAGCCATGTGCTGGCGCTGCTGCGCGAACTGCAAATGCCCATCGTCACCACGCTGCACACGGTGTTGCGCGATCCAAACGCGGAGCAACGCCGCGTGATGCGCAGCCTGATCCGGCTCTCAACCCGGCTGGTGGTGATGAGCGAACGCGGCCGGGAATTTCTGCGCGAAGCCTATCAGGCGCCGGAGGCCAAGATTGATCTCATCCCGCACGGCATTCCGGACATGCCGTTCGCCGACCCGAATTATTTCAAGGATGAATTCGGCGTGGCCGGCAAACAGGTGCTGCTCACGTTCGGCTTGCTGTCGCAGAACAAGGGCATTGAGTATGCGCTGCACGCGCTGCCGGACATCATCCGGGAATTTCCCAACGTCGTCTACATCGTGCTGGGGCAGACGCATCCGAACCTGCTGCGCAACGAGGGCGAAGCCTACCGCTTGAGCCTGGAACGGCTGGCCAAGGACCTCGGCGTTCAAAAGCACGTCGTGTTTTTCAACCGCTTCGTCGAGCTGGAGGAATTGATGCGGTTCATCGGCGCGGCGGACATTTATCTCACGCCGTATCTGACCGAGGCGCAAATCACCTCCGGCACGCTGGCATATGCGTTTGGCAACGGCAACGCTGTGGTGTCCACGCCCTACTGGCACGCGGCGGAACTGCTGACGGCGGAGCGCGGCAAGCTCGTGCCCTTCCGCGACGCCAAAGCCATCGCCACCGCCGTGGTGGATTTGCTGCGGGACGAACCGTTGCGGCACCTGATGCGCAAGAACGCCTACAAGCTGGGGCGCGACATGATCTGGAGCCGCGTGGCGCAGCTCTATGAAAAATCCTTCGAGCAGGCGCGGCAGGATCACAGTTTCATCGGGCGGAAATCCTCACCCATCAAGACGCTCGACGAACAGCCCGGCCAGTTGCCGGAGTTGAAGCTGGATCATTTGTTTCGCATGAGCGATTCGACGGGCATCTTCCAGCACGCGAGCTTCACCGTGCCAAATTTTGCCGAAGGCTATTGCACGGACGACAACGCCCGCGCGCTGGTGCTGGCGTTGATGTTGCAGAAGCTGGGGCACGGCTCGCCGCAGCTTGGCGCGCACGCCGCCACCTACGCGGCGTTCCTGAACCACGCCTTCGACCGCAAGCTCGGCCGCTTCCGCAACTTCATGAGCTTCGACCGGCGCTGGCTGGAGGATGTCGGCTCGGAAGATTGCCAGGGCCATGCGCTGTGGGCACTGGGGTTGTGCGTGGCGCAGGCCGGCCAGGGCAGTTTTCAAATGCTCGCGGCGCAGCTCTTCGAGCAGGCGCTGCCGGTGGCCGCCGAGTTTGCGTCGCCGCGCGCCTGGGCGTTCACGCTCATCGGCATTGACGAATATCTGCGTCGGTTCGGCGGCGACCGGCGCGCGAACCAGATCCGCGAATCGCTCACCACGCGGCTGATGCAGAGCTACGGCGACACCGCGGGTGAAGACTGGCACTGGTTTGAGGAAGTCGTTTCGTATGCAAACGCCAAGCTGCCGCACGCGCTTATTCTCGGCGGACGCTGCATGAACTCCGCGCCGATGCTGGAGACCGGCCTCAAGGCCCTGCGCTGGCTGATCAAAATCCAGACCTCCCCGGCCGGCGCGTTCCGGCCCGTCGGCTCGAACGGATTCTTTTCACGCGGCAGGGAACGCGCCATCTTCGACCAACAACCCATCGAGGCGCAGGTCACGGTTTCCGCCTGCATCGAGGCGTATCAGGCGACGGGCGATGCGTTCTGGGTGGCGGAGGCGCGGCGCGCGTTCGAGTGGTTCCTGGGCCGGAACGATCTGGGCCTCGCGCTCTACGACTCGACCACTGGCGGCTGCCGCGACGGGCTGCATGTGGACCGGTTGAGTCAGAATCAGGGCGGCGAATCCACGCTGGCGTTCCTGCTCGCGCTCGCGGAAATGCAGGCGCTGCAAAACAGCCTCACCAGTTTCAAGGAACCCGCCGGGAAGTAACGAACTGTTTTTCGCGAAATCCCGGACCGCTCCCGCAAAGTCCCGGTCTGTTCCCGTGAAATCCTGATCTTCGCCCGCGAAATCCCAACTCGTTCCTGTGATGTGCCGGACTCCTCCCGCAAAATCCCGGATGCCTCCCGCGAAGTCCTGAACCGCTTCCGCAAAAACCCGACCTTTTCCCGCGAAATCCCAGACTCCTCCCGCAAAGTCCTGCCCGCCTCCCGCAAAATCCCAGGTCGTTCCCGCGAAATCCTGCACCCCCGCCAAAGCCTTCCAAGCTGCTGTTTTTGAGCCACTTACGGGATTTCAAGGCCATCGGGACGTGGTTCAGCGCCATAGGCGCGGTATCTTTGTAGAGCCGCACCGTAAATGAAATCCAAGCTTCGTAGGAGCGACATATTCCGCCTGTTTAACACCCCATGGCAGCGGCAAGGTTTTGCCGTCCATCATGGGTATCAAGAAGCGGAATCAATGCTCGCTTTCCTGTCCATGTAGGCGAGACTTTAGCCGATTGAAAACTAACGCTCTCCACGCCAGACGCATCGGGCCGACGCTGACGCCGGACCGTTCGCGGGTGCTGTTGCGCCCGTTTCGTCCCACCACCGACGACATCGCGCGGCGAATTGCCGCCCGGGTCATGGCTCTGCCGGAGGAGGAAGTCGCCGTGTTGGTGAATCAGGTGCTCGGTGAGTTTTCAAACCGGCATGAGCGGGTCGAGGATTTTTTCCGCAACCGTTTCGCGCAGGTGAGCCTTTATCTGGAACCCGGCGCATTGCCGTCGTCCGAACGGCAGATGCTCATCGGCGCCTACTTCACGCACGAGTATTCGCCGGAGTCGGCGGCGCTGTTCAATCCGTCCATCGTGCCGCATCCCGACCAGAGCGGATTGCCGAAGGGCGCGCTGCGTTTCATCTTGAGTTTGCGCGCCACAGGCGAGGGGCACATTTCCTCCATCACCTTCCGCATGGGCACGGTCAGCGCGCAGCATCGCATCACGCTGGCGCCGGCCGTCCCGTTTGTGACCGAGCCGGAGCGCGTGCCCAATGTGGCCTACGTCAAGGGGTTGTTTGCCCACAAGCTGGAAGAGGCGGGCGTGCAGAATGATTTTTGCCGGCGCGTGCTGGACCAATTGCACGACGATTTCACCTTGAAGGAACTGCACCAGGTTCTGCTGGCGTCGGGACTCACGGCGGACACCTCCGATGCCACGGCGGCCCGCGCGGCGCGAGGCATCCTGCTGCTGGCGGAATCGAATTACGAGGTGAACTTCGCGCCGGACAGCCGCGTTTCGCAGCGTGTGCTTTTTCCGTCCGCGCCGAGCCAGAGCAACGGCATCGAGGACGCGCGCTTCGTCCGCTTCCAGAACGACGACGGCAGCTTCACCCACTACGCGACCTACACCGCTTACGACGGGAAAATCATCCTGCCGCAATTGCTGGAGACGCCGGACTTCGTGCATTTCAAATTCAGCACGCTCAACGGCCCCGCCGTGCAGAACAAGGGCATGGCGCTGTTCCCGCGCAAGATCAACGGGCAATACGCCATGCTCTCGCGGCAGGACGACGAGAACATCCTCCTGATGTTCTCGGACAACATCCATTTCTGGCAGACGCCCAAGCTGCTATTGCCGCCCGCGCAGCCGTGGGAATTCATCAAGATCGGCAACTGCGGTTCGCCGATTGAAACGGAGGCGGGCTGGCTGGTGTTGAGCCACGGCGTCGGCGCGATGCGGAAGTATTGTCTCGGCGCGTTCCTGCTCGACTTGAACGATCCGACACGTGTCATTGGCCGGTTGCGCGAACCGTTGCTTTCGCCGAATGAATCGGAACGTGAAGGTTATGTGCCAAACGTTGTTTACACCTGCGGTGCGCTGCTGCACGGGCGCGAACTCATCATTCCTTACGCCATGAGCGACTCGGCCACCAGCTTCGCCACTGTCTCGCTGGATGAACTGCTGGCCGCGATGGAATAAGACAAGACGCGCCGCCTTTTATGCACACATTGAAACTTTTTTGCCGGAGCCTTATTCAAATAACCTGCCTGATTCCCAAAACCATCGTGAATGCCATCAAGCAGAGACAGCGCCAGACGGTTCTGAACGAACTGGAGACCGAACGGCTCGACCGGATACGCAATCCGTCGAAGTATCTTGGAAAATGATTTCAACCTTTGTTGCCTGGCACATTGCTTGTTCGGCAAAGTCCGGCGGGAAGGTCAGCAACAACTCCTGTTCAAGTTGACCGGCGGTTTTCATATTGCGACGGCAGCCGGCGATCTGTAGTTTCCGCCATCGCAACCCATGAACGCCGCCATCGAGACCACCAACCTGACGCGGGATTTCGGGAAGTTCCGCGCCGTCAATGAACTGAACCTCCGCGTCGAGGCCGGGCGCTTCTACGGTTTTCTCGGCCCGAACGGCGCGGGCAAATCCACGACCATCAAGATGCTCACCGGCCTGCTCGCGCCCAGCGGCGGCACAATGTGCATCCTCGGCGAAGACGTCGGCGACCCGAAACGCGCGCTCGCGGTGAAGCAGCGCGTCGGCGTGGTGCCGGAAAACCTGGCGCTGTTCGACAATTTGACGGCGCGCGAATATCTCACTTTCATCGGGCGGATGTATCTGTTGCCGCGAGACACGGTGCGGACGCGAGCGGATGAATTGCTCGCCATGATGGATTTGGCGCAAGAGGAGAAAAAGCTGACGCTGGAGTTTTCGCACGGCATGAAGAAAAAACTGTCCCTCGCCGCCGCGCTGATTCCGAATCCCGACTTGCTGTTTCTCGACGAACCATTCGAGGGCGTGGACGCCGTGGCATCGCGGGTGTTGCGCGACACGCTCAAGCAATGCGTCGGCCGAGGCGCGACGGTCTTTTTGACTTCGCACGTCCTGGAAATTGTGGAGAAGCTTTGCACGGACGTGGGCATCATCGCGCAAGGGAAGCTGGTGCATCAGGGCACGATGGAGGAATTGCGGCGCGACGGCTCCTCGCTGGAGGACAAATTCCTGGCGGTCGTCGGCAGCGACGGTCACGAGGCGCAAAAATTAAGCTGGCTGGAATGAACTGGGAACAGCTCAAAACGATTCTCTGGCTGCGCTGGCGGCTGATGTGCAATCAGGGCCGGCACAACGGCGGACTCGGCGCGGCAATCACCGTCGCCATCGCCATCGGCGCTCTCTTGCTGGCGGCGCTGTGTTTCGCGGGCGGATTGATTGGCGGAATTTTCGGCCTGCGCGAGGCGTCGCCGACGGTTGTGATGTGGGTCTGGTTTTGCGTCACGGTCGTTTTCCTTTTTTTATGGATGATCGGGCTGCTCACGGAATTGCAGCGTTCCGAGACGATTGATCTGCAAAAGCTCATGCACCTGCCGGTCGCGCTCGGCCAGATGTTCACCGTCAATTACATCGTGTCGCATTTCACCTTGAGCATCGTCGTCCTCGTTCCCATCATGCTCGGACTGGGCATCGGCCTGGTGTTTGCGCACGGGCCGGAAATGATTCTGCTGATCCCGCTGGCGTTGAGCATGGTTTTCATGGTCACGGCCTGGACTTACTGCCTGCGCGGCTGGCTGGCGACGATGATGAGCAACCCGCGCCGCCGCCGCACGGTTATCATGTGCATCTCACTCGCGTTCGTGCTGATCGCCCAGGGGCCGAACCTCTACTTCAACGTCTTCCAACATCGCAACTTTTCCGGCGGACAAACCGTCACCCGCGAAGAACGGCAGCGCCAGAACAGGGAGCAGGTTGCTTCAACGAAAAAACTGTTCGACAACCTGATTGCGGCGCAGAGCTACATCCCGCCGCTGTGGGTGCCAGCGGGCGCGCGGGCGCTGGCGGATGGAAATCCCCTGCCCGCGTTGCTCGGCACACTCGGCTGCGCCGGCATCGCGGCGCTCGGATTGCGGCGAGCCTATCGCAGCACGGTGCGGTTTTATCACGGCGACACCGGCGGCATGGCGGCGGTAAAAATCAAAACTTCCGCCGCAGTGAAAAAAGTTTCCGCCCCACGCGACAAAAGCAAAAAGGATTTTCTCGAACGCTCCATTCCGTTCGTGCCCGAACAATCCGCCGCGGTCGCGCTGGCCACGCTGCGCTCGCTGCTCCGCGCGCCCGAGGTGAAAATGGCCTGGGCGACTTCGTTCATCGTGACGCTCATCCTCGGTGCGACGGTCATTTTTCGAGCGACCGCGAACATGTCAGACGCCGTGAAACCCTTCGCCGCCACGGCTTCGGTGGTGTTCCCGGTTTTCTTTCTCGCCCAGTTTTTCACCAACCAGTTTGGTTTCGACCGCGACGGCTTCCGCGCCCTGATGCTTTCGCCCGCCGATCGGCGGCTGATTTTGCTCGGCAAAAATCTCGCGGGACTGCCGATCGCCGCCGCGTTCGGCACACTGTTGATCGCACTCACCGCCGTGCGCCTCCAACTGCCGCCGCTGACGGTCCTGGCGACGCTGTTTCAATTCGCCAGCGTGCTGCTGATGGCCGGCATCGCCGGAAATCTGCTGTCCATCCTCATTCCCTACCGCATCCAGCCCGGCTCAATGAAGCCGACCAAGATGCCCGGTCTGGCGATGGTGGTGCTGATGCTCTGCCAGATGCTCTTTCCCTTGGCGATGCTGCCGGTGTTCGCCGGTCCGTTGCTGGAATTATTCTGGCACCGGTTCGATTTGCCGGCCTTTCTGCCGGTCAACCTCGTTTTTTCCGCGCTGTTTTGCGGCCTGATGGCGTTTGCCTACCGGCAGTTGCTCGCGCCGACCGGCCGCCTGCTCCAGCGCCGCGAGACAAAAATCCTTGGCGTGATCACGGTGGAGGTTGAATAAAACCGGGACCAAAAGTTTTTGAAAAAAATTCTTGAGAAATCTCCGGCAGCGGGCGATATAGAGGCAGCGATAGTTGCTCTTTGGAAAATAAAACCAGATTTGCCCTGCCCTGTTCGTGATTCGCTACAAATCCCTGAACCGTAGTAAAACGATCAAAGGGGCCGGTTCGCGGCTGTGGCCGACATGCCTTCACTGGAAGTCGAAAGCAGCCCGGCGGGTTCCGCATGTTGTATGACATGTTCACAGGATGCTGTAGCACACGGCAAGGGCGGGGTTTATATTTGCGGTGGCGGATCGCCAGCGTTCGATTTGCAGCTTCGAACCGGAAATCCCCAACCGCCATTGAAGCCGCGCTCGTCGCGGCTTTTTTGTTTTGGGCAATTCGCCGCGCCGCTGCTAAATTCACCTCATGGCGCGCGATGATTTTTTCCAGAAACCGGCTGAAACCAGACCGGAAGCCGCGTCCGCCGCCGAAAGCCATCCCCGCAATCAGCCGCTCGCCGCGCGGATGCGCCCGCGCAGCCTCGACGAGTTTGCCGGACAGACGCACATCCTCGCGCCCGGCCAGCTCCTTCGCCGCGCCATCGAGGCCGACCGCATCCAGTCGCTGATTTTCTTCGGGCCGCCCGGCACCGGCAAAACCTCGCTGGCGCAAATCATCGCCCGCCAGACCAAAAGCAAGTTCGAGCGCTTGAGCGGCGTCGAATCGAACGTGGCCGACATGCGCCGCGTTCTGGCCGGCGCATTGAACCGTCTCGAAAACACCGGCCAGCCGACGATTCTGTTCATTGACGAAATCCACCGCTTCACCAAGTCGCAGCAGGACGTGCTGCTGCCGGATGTCGAAAGCGGCGTCGTCAAGCTCATCGGCGCGACCACGCACAATCCGTTTTTCTTCGTCAACTCGCCACTCGTCTCGCGCTCGCAGATTTTTGAGCTGCGCCCGCTGACGGAGGATGAATTGTTTTCGCTCCTGCAACGCGCGGTGGCCGACGCCGAACGCGGCCTCGGCTATCTGAAGATTTCCACCGACGAAAGCGCGCTGCGCCATCTCGCCAAAATCTCCGACGGCGACGCGCGCAAGGCGCTCAACGCTCTGGAAATCGCCGCGCTAACGACCGCGCCGGACAAAAACGGCATCGTCCGCATTGACCTCGCCGCCGCCGAGCAAAGCATCCAGAAAAAGGCCGTCGTGTATGACGACGAGGACGCGCATTACGACACAATTTCAGCATTCATCAAATCCATGCGCGGCAGCGACCCGGATGCAGCGCTTTACTGGCTGGCAAAGATGATTCACGCCGGCGAAGACCCGCGCTTCATCGCCCGGCGGATTGTGATTTGCGCGGCGGAAGATGTCGGCCTCGCCGACCCGATGGCTTTGGTTTTGGCGAATGCCTGCTTGTCCGCCTCGGAATTTGTCGGCTGGCCGGAGGCGCGGATACCGCTGGCCGAGGCAACGATTTACATCGCCACCGCCAACAAAAGCAACAGCGCGATCACCGCGATTGACGCAGCGCTGGCGGACGTGAAATCCGGCCGGACGATTCCGGTGCCGGAGCATTTGCGCGACGCGCATTACAAGGGCGCGGAGCGGCTCGGCCACGGCAAGGGCTACGAATACGCGCACGACCATCCCGGCCATTTCGTCGCGCAGGATTATCTGGGCGTGGACAAAACTTTTTACGAACCGACCGAGCAGGGCGTGGAAAAGAAAATCAAGGAGCGGCTCGACAACTGGCGGAGGCAATTTGCGGAAAAACGAAAAGGCACGGATGGAAACGGATAAACACGGATTGAAGGCCGGACTGCGCAAAGAAATCCGCGCGGCGCTGGAGAAGATTTCCCCGGCGGTGCGGGCGGTGGAATCCATCGAGCTGTGCGACCGGCTGGAGGCGCAGTTGCGGAGCGCGCGGACGATTTTGTTTTTCGCGCCGCTGGCGGACGAGCTGGATGTCTGGCCGCTGCTGGAAAAATTCCTGGCGGCGGGGAAAATCTGCGCCCTGCCGTTTTTCGATTCCGTCACGCAAACCTACTCGGCGCGGCGGGTTCAAAATCTGGCGGCGGACATTTCCATCGGAAAATTCGGCGTGCGCGAGCCGGCTTCAAGCTGCGCGGAAATTCCGTTGGAGAAATTTGATTTGATCCTGGCGCCGGGCGTGGCGTTTGACTGGAACGGCAACCGGCTCGGACGCGGCCGGGGTTTCTACGACCGGCTGCTGACGAAAACTGGCGGATTGAAGTGCGGCGTGGGCTACGACTTTCAGTTGATTGGAAAAATCCCGGTGGAACCGCACGACGCGAGGGTGAATTTTGTCGTGACGCCGGGGCGCTGTCTCAAAGCAGCAGGATGACGGGGCGGCTATTCGTGCTGCTGGTTCATCATGGGCATGCCGCCCTCCCAGCCCTGCGGCGTGTTCCACGGACGAACGGAGTCGTTTTCCGGCTCGCTGCTGGCGCAACCGCTGACTCCGAAAAGCACCGCACCCAAAGCGAGCAGCCAGAGCCAGTTGGCGGCGCGGTGTTTCATGTCAGGAAGCCGGATGCGCCGGAGAGACCAAGTCGCCTTCGAAAACCTCGCCCAGTTTCCAGCCGGGCATGATGTTTGCGATGCAACGGCCCTTTTCCACGGTGCGGACGATGACCTTTGCAACCAGTTTGCCGTCGCGGCTGACCAGCAGTTCGCCATTTTCCAGCACGCCCTGCTCATCGCCGATGTCCAGCACGACAAAATCCCATTTCGGATCCACCACGACAACCTTGCCCTTGAGGTCGGCGGGAAGCTTGATGGTCGGATCCGGCCCGGTGTATTTCGCCAGCTCGTTGGTCAGGCGCGCCACAGTGCGGGTGAGGACCGCCTTCTCATCATTGATGGCGGCAATGGTGTCTGAATCCTGCTTGATCAGGGCGACGAGCTTGAGGACTTCATCGGGCGATTTGCCGGTGGCCTTGTAAGCGGCCAGATCGGCCTGCGCGGCATCGCGATCCTGCGTGACCTTGGCCAGCTTGTCGGACAGGTCGGCGGCGATTTTGGTCTGCGCGGCGGCGGTATCCTCGGCCTTTTTGCGCGCGCTCTTGGCGTCGGCCAGTTGTTGCTGCGTCTGCGCCAGATCGGTTTTGGTGGTGGCCAATTCCTTTTGTGTCGAGGCCAGCGTGGACTGGGTCTGGGTTAAATTGGTGTGGTAATCATCGCGCTGGGAAATCAGCGTATTGATTTTGCCGCGGACCTGAAGAATGTTCAGGGTGCCCGCGCCCAGCGCCGCAAGAATGGCGACAATCAGACTAATGCGCATCAACATGGTGCGATAAAATTAAACTCTTGCGCCGCGCGTGTCAACGCCGGTTTGCATCTTGCGAAATCCCGGTTGGGGTGCATCTTTTAAGTGGAAGACAAGCCACCCGGATTATGCAACTGAACCACGGCATCCAGCTCGCCTACAGCACGAACGTCCACCGCGGCGAAACCTGGCGGGAGATGTTCGACGCGCTCAAAACCCACACGCTCGCGGTGCGCGACCGCGTCTGCCCGCGCGCGCCGTTTGCCATCGGCCTGCGCCTGAGCAACCGCGCAGCAATGGAATTAAGCGATGGCGACAGCTTCCTCGAATTCCAGCGATGGCTCGGCAGGAACAATTGCTACGTTTTCACGATTAACGGATTCGCCTTCGGCCAGTTCCACGGCACGCGGGTGAAGGAGGCGGTCTTTCTGCCCGACTGGTCGTCGCCGGAACGGCTGGCTTACACGAATCTGCTGTTCGACCTGCTGGCACGGCTGGTTCCGGCGGGCATCGAGGGCAGCGTCAGCACCCTGCCCGGATCGTTCAAGGAATTTCATCCGCATCCCGACGCGCTGAAGGCGATGCGCAACAACGTCTGGCATTGCGTCGAACACATCGCGCGCGTGAGCGAGGAAACCGGACGCACCCTCCATCTCGGCCTCGAGCCGGAACCGATGTGTCTGCTGGAAAGCAGCGGCGAGGTGATCCACCTGTTCGACCGGTTGCGCGCCGAACACCCGCGCGACGCGCGGCTGGACGAGCATCTCGGCGTGAACTATGACACCTGCCATTTCGCGGTGGGTTTTGAGGAACCGCAGGACGCCCTGCCCTGCCTCGTCGAACACGGAATCAAAATCAGCAAAATCCATTTGAGCGCGGCGCTGAAAATCCAGCCGACGACGGAGGCGCGCGAAGCGCTGTCCCATTTCGCCGATGATGTCTATCTGCACCAGGTCGTCATCCGCGACGCCGCGGGCAACCGCCAGATTTATCACGATTTGCCGGATGCTCTCGCCGACCAAAGACCCGGTGAGGAAATGGAAATGGACGAATGGCGGATCCATTTTCATGTGCCGCTGCACAGCCCCGCCGCGCCGCCGCTCGACAACACCACCGACCATCTGCTCGGCGTGCTGGATTTGCTGGCGGAAAATCCGCGCCTCTGTTCGCATCTGGAAATGGAAACCTACACCTGGGAAGTGCTGCCGCCGGAATTGAAATCGCAAAACATCGTCGAGCAGCTCGTGGCGGAATATGACTGGACGCTGGCGCGGCTGACCGAACGCGGACTCGCCGGCGAGACGCAGGCGGTTTGTCCACCCTCAATTTCCTGACGCAACCCTCGGCAACCGTCCGCGCTCCGACGATGCGGCTTTCCAGCCGCCGATTTTTCTGCTTTCATCCCGGCACGATGAACCGGGATCTGGTCCGCCAACTCCGCACGCTGCTCGTTTTGGGCCGCGTGGCGGACCTGCCGACGGTCTGGTCAAACTGTCTCGCCGGCTGGTGGCTCGGCGGCGGCGGAAATTTCGGGAAACTGCTCCCGCTCCTTTTCGGCGTCAGCGCCCTTTACACCGGCGGCATGTTTTTGAACGACGCCTTTGACGTGGAATTTGACCGCCAGCGCCGGCCTTCGCGCCCGATTCCGTCCGGCGCAATTTCACTGGCGGCGGTGTGGCGCTGGAGCTTTGCTTGGCTCGGCATCGGCGCGCTGGTGCTGGCCGCCCTTGGCAAAACAACCGGCGTGCTGGCCCTGGCGCTGGTGGCGTGCATCATCATTTACAACGCCACGCACAAGGCGATTGCAGCGGCACCGTGGCTGCTGGGCTTGTGCCGGTTTTGGGTTTATGTCATTGCTGGTTCGACGGGCGTCTGGGGCGTGAACGGCGGGCCGATCTGGTGTGGCGTGGCGCTGGCTTTTTACGTCACCGGTCTGGCTTCCGTGGCACGGCGGGGAAGTTTTCGCGGACCGGTTCCCTATTGGCCGCTGCTGCTGCTGGCCGCGCCGGTTTTTCTGGCGATGCTCATGAACGCGGGTGAAGCGCGGCACGCGGCGATGTTGTTGTCGCTCGTGTTCGCGTTGTGGGCCGCACGATGCGCGCGGGCCATTTTTCAGCCCGGCGAAGCGAACGTCGGGCGCATCGCGTCCGGCCTGATGGCGGGGATCATCCTGATGGACTGGCTGGCTGTCGGGCCGCTAATCTCCCACACCCTGAGCGGTGTCGTGTTCCTTGCGCTGTTCGGCGCGACGCTCTGGCTCCAGCGTTTTGTGCCTGCGGCCTGACCGCGCCGCCCGGCTGTCCGAACTGACAACTTAAAGCCGCTCTTGAACAGTGAAACACCTTAAGCTATAATCAATTTTCGCTTATGAGCATTGAAGCGCCGGCAAAGCCGACACACAACGAAGAAATCAAGGACGCGATCCCGACGCTCGCCGGCACCATTGCCGCGACCATCGCCGACGCGAACACCGATCATTTTTCAGAGGACGACAACCAGTTCCTGAAATTCCACGGCTCCTACCAGCAGGACGACCGCGACCTGCGGAAGACCGGCAAGAAATACATCATGATGGTGCGCAGCCGCGTTCCCGGCGGCGTGATGACCGCCAGACAATGGCAGGTCTTCGACCAGCTCGCCTCGACCCACGGCAACAACACGTTCCGCCTCACGACGCGCCAGACGATTCAGTTTCACGGCATCCTGAAATCCAATTTGCGCGCCGTCGTCAAGGGCATCAATGATTCCCTGCTTTCCACGCTCGCGGCCTGCGGCGACGTGAACCGCAACGTCCTCGCGCCGCCCACACCCGCCTACACCAGGGCGCGCGAACAGGTTTATGCCGACTGCAAAAAGGTCGCGCTCGCGCTCGCGCCGCAGACGAAGGCATACCACGCCATCTGGATTGACGGCGTGCAGCTCGACAACGAGGCGGATGAAAACAAGAATTTTGCCGACCCGCTCTACGGCAAAACCTATCTGCCGCGCAAATTCAAAATTGCCTTCGTCATTCCGCCGGTGAACGACCTGGACGTTTTCACCAACTGCCTCGGCCTCATCGCCATCGTCGAAAATGATCGCCTCGCCGGCTACAACATCGCCGTCGGCGGCGGCATGGGACGCAGCCACGGCAACGGGCAGACTTTCCCGCGCCTCGCGGATGTCATCGGGTTTTTCACGCCGGAAAAAATCGTGGACGTGGCGAAGGCCGTGCTGACGGTTCACCGGGATTTCGGCGACCGCACCGACCGCAAGCACGCGCGCCTCAAATATATCGTCGCCGAACGCGGCCCAGATTGGGTGCGCACCGAAATCGAGAAGCGGGCCGGCTTCAAGCTTGCGCCGGCGAAACCGTATCATTTCACCACGACCAGCGACTTGCTCGGCTGGCGCAAGGCCGTGGACGGAAGCTGGTTCCTTGGATTGTTTGTCGAATCCGGCCGCGTCAAAGATGTTTCGGGTTACGCTTTGAAAACCGCGCTGCGGCAGGTCGCGGACAAATTCCAGCACATCGAATTCCACCTGACGGCCAATCAAAATGTGATCCTCGCCGGCGCCAGCGAAGCCGACAAGGCCGGCATCGGCGCGCTTCTCGCGCAGCATGGCGTCAAGACGGAAAATCAGACGACGGCCCTGCACGCGGCCGCGATGGCCTGCCCGTCGCTGCCGACGTGCGGACTCGCGCTCGCGGAAAGCGAACGCATCATGCCCGGCTTGATTGACCGGATGGAAAAACTTTGCGCCGAGGCGGGTTTGGCGGGCGAAGAAATCATCATCCGCGTGACCGGCTGTCCGAACGGCTGCGCGCGGCCCTACATGGCGGAGATTGCGTTCGTCGGCAAGGCGCCGGGGCGTTATCAGGTCTGGCTCGGCGCGGATGCGACCGGCACGCGACTCAACCGCGTCTGGAAGGAAATGATGAAGGAAGCGGACATCGAAACCGAATTCCGCCCGGTGCTCGCGCGCTTCGCGAAGGAACGCAACGCCGGCGAGCGCTTCGGCGACTGGTGTGACCGGGTATTTCTCAAGGAGCAAGCGCCAGCCAGTTGACCGGTGAATCCGCCCGATTCCATTTCTGAAATTAAAAACGGACGGCCGCTTTGCAACGGCCGTCCGCAGGTGGATTCTGTTCGGGCAGGAAAATCATCCGTGCAGCGCCTCGTAGACCTTGCCGACCATTTTCTCGTCCGGCCTCAAGGTTTTCGCTCCTGGCTTCCACTTGGCCGGGCAGGCCTCGGCGGGATTCGCGAGCAGATAGACATTCGCCTCCAGCTTGCGGACAAGTTCGTCGGCATCGCGCCCGACGTTGAAGAAGTTGACCTCGGAGGTGACGAGCTTGCCCTGCGGGCTGATGATGAACGTGCCGCGCAGCGCCAGGCCGCTCTTCTCGTCATAAACGCCGAACAGCCGGCTCACCGCGCCCGTCCTGTCCGCGCCCATGAGATAATCCACCTTGGACAGGAGCTTTTCCGAATCGCGCCAGGCCAGGTGGGCAAAATGCGTGTCGGTCGAGACCGAAACCACCTCCGCGCCGAGCTTCTTGAGCGCCGCGTGTTTCTCGGCGAGATCCGCCAGCTCCGTCGGACACACAAACGTAAAGTCCGCCGGGTAAAACACCAGCACCGTCCACTTGGACTCTTTTTTTATCTCGTCCAGCGAGACCTTGCCGAAGACACGGTTCACGGGATCAAAAACATCCAGTTCAAAATTCGGCACATCCGCGCCGACGGACACGGTCAACGGTTCACAACCACAGCATTCTTGTTCGCTCATTTTTTTTTTGGTTTTGGATCAATCAGGTTTGGTTCCGCTCCGGCCGCAAAAACGGCGGAGACAAGTTGAGTCCAACATCCGCGAAAAAATTGCTTTGTCAAATTCAAGCCGCAACTAAATGCCAATGACACCCGACCAAATCTCCCAGGCCAACGCCGGACTGCGCGCCAAACCGCCGCTGGAAATCATCCGCTGGGCCGTCGCGCAGTCGCACGGCCGCGCCGTCCTTTCAACGAATTTCCGGCCCTACGAAGCGGTGATTCTGCATCTCGTCACGCAGGTGATGCCGGACATTCCCGTGCTTTGGGCGGATCACGGCTACAACCGCCCGGCGACTTACAAACACGCCGGGCAGTTGAAGAAATTGCTCAAGCTGAACCTCAAGGCTTACGTCCCAAAAATCACCGCCGCGCACTACGACGCCGCTTTCGGCGGCGCGCCGGAACCGGTGCCGGAAAACGAGGAGCGCATCAAGGCGTTCAGCGCCGTGATGAAGCTGGAGCCGTTCCAGCGCGGCATGAAGGAACTCGCACCAATCGTCTGGTTCACCGCGCTGCGCAAGGTGCAGAATCCGAACCGCGCCGGACTCGACGTCGTTTCCGAGGACAAAAATTTCGGCGCGCTGAAGGTCAGCCCGGTTTTTTACTGGACAGACGCGGACATGGAAAATTATTTGAAGCAGAACCACCTGCCGAACGAGTGGGATTATTTCGACCCGGCCAAGGCCGACGACAAGCGCGAATGCGGCCTGCACGCCGCGTGGGGTGGCAAGGCGGTTTCCGGCGGCACAGGAATTTAAGGAATTTGATTTGGCCACAGATGGGCACAGATAAGAATTTTCTTCCGTGTTCAATCCGTGTTTAATCTATGGCTCTTGAGACATGAGTAGTTACCATTTAGACCATTTGCAACACCTCGAAACCGAGGCGATTCACATCATGCGCGAAGTCGCCGCCGAGTTCGAGCGCCCCGCCATCCTTTTTTCCGGCGGCAAGGATTCCATCTGCCTGCTGCGGCTGGCGGAAAAGGCGTTCCGTCCGTCGGACATCCCGATGCCGCTGCTGAACGTTGAAACCGGCCACGAATTTCCCGAATTGATCGAGTTTCGCGACCGCCGCGCCAAGGAGCTTGGCGCAAAGCTCATCGTCCGCACGGTTGAAGAGGCGCTCAAAAAAGGAACCGCGCAGCCGACGCCCGGCCAGATCAGCCGCAACCAGCTTCAGATTCCCGTGCTGCTAGGTGCGATCGAGGAATTTCAATTCGACTGCGCCATCGGTGGTGCGCGGCGCGACGAGGAAAAGGCCCGCGCCAAGGAGCGGTTCTTCAGCTTCCGCGACAGCTTCGGCCAGTGGGATCCGAAAAACCAGCGCCCGGAAATCTGGAATCTTTACAATGCCCGCGTCAACCCCGGCGAAAACATGCGCGTGTTCCCGCTCTCAAACTGGACGGAGATGGACGTCTGGGAATACGTCAAAAGCGAAAGGCTCGAGGTGCCAAACATTTATTTCAGCCACGAGCGCGAGTGCTTCCGGCGCGGCGGGCAGTGGATTCCCATTCCGCCGGCGCAATCAGATCTGACCAAGCCCGATCCTTATGCCGGCGCGCGGCCAAAGCCAAACGAGCCGGTCCAGAAGCTCGTTGTCCGCGTCCGCACGATTGCCGACATGATCAGCACCGGCATGGTCGAGTCGCGGGCGGATTCCGTGGATGACATCATCGCCGAAATCGCCGCCGCGCGCGTGACCGAACGCGGCTCGCGCGCCGATGACAAGGCCAGCGAAGCAGCAATGGAAGATCGGAAAAAGGCCGGATATTTCTGAAATGACACCACAAGAAACAATTATTTTTTCGTTTATCGCTGGAGGTGTTGGTGCTTTTTTAGGCACCTACCTTCAACAGAAAGGAAAAAATCTTGCAACAAGAGAAGACATTTCCGAAATCACACGAAAAGTAGAATCCATAAAAACTGATTTGGCTGCCAAACAACATTTCAGCCAAGTTCGTTACGAACGTGAGATGAAAGCATTCGAGGAAGTTTGGCCAAAGATATATAAATTGGGAGAAGCTGCCCTTTCGCTGCGTCTAGTTGTGGGCTATGAAGGTGACACAGAAGAGTCACGCAAACATAGACGTGATGAAAATGATCAAAAGTTTGTAGATGCATTAATTAACTTCAAAACAGCCATAGAAAACACTCGCCCATTTTATCCTCCTGTAATTTGGGAAGAATTGCAGACCTTGTTAAAGCTTTGTTGCGGTGAAGCTGCTGATTTCAACGCGTATCTTGGCGAACGGAAAGACCGTGATTATTGGAAAAGAGCTGAAAATAATTCAAAAGCGATTAACGAGCAGATTGACAAAACTTGTGAAGCGATGCGAATCAGACTAAACAAATTTGACAGTTTATAAAACTTTCATGCCCCACATACAGCATCCCATCGAACTTTTGCGCTTCAACACCTGCGGCAGCGTTGATGACGGCAAGTCCACGCTCATCGGCCGGCTGCTTTACGATTCGAAGTCGCTGATGGAAGACCAGATCGAGGCGCTCGAACGCAGCGCCGACATCACCGGCGGCGGCCAGATCAATCTCGCCAATCTCACCGACGGCCTCCGCGCCGAACGCGAACAGGGCATCACGATTGATGTCGCCTATCGCTATTTCGCCACGCCCCGGCGCAAATTCATCGTCGCCGACACGCCGGGTCACGTCCAATACACCCGCAACATGGTTTCCGGCGCCTCCACCGCGAACCTCTCCGTCGTGCTCGTGGACGCGCGGCAGGGCGTCATCGAACAGACGCGGCGGCACACCTTCATCGCGGCGCTGCTGGGCATTCCGCATCTCGTCATCGCGGTGAACAAAATGGACCTCATGGACTGGCAGGAGGACCGCTTTCTGGAAATCCGCGACGAGATCGAGGATTTTCTGCCGAAGCTCGGCGCGTTTCGCGACGTGAAATTCATCCCCATCAGCGCGCTCGACGGCGACAACGTGGTGGACGCCTCCAGAAAAACGCCGTGGTTCGAGGGGCCGACATTGCTGCACCATCTGGAAACCGTCCACATCGCCAGCGACCGCAACCTGACCACGCTCCGATTTCCCGTCCAATGGGTCAACCGCCCGAACAATCCCACCGACAGGGAACTGCACGACTTCCGCGGCTTGAGCGGCCAGATCGCCAGCGGCATCGTCCAGCGCGGACAGGAAGTGGTCGTGCTGCCCGCCGGCATCAAGACCCGCGTCGCGAACATCTGGAATTACGACACGCCGCTCGACGAGGCGTTCTGCCCGCAATCCGTGACCCTTTGCCTGGAGCACGACATTGACATCAGCCGGGGCGACATGATTGTCGGCCTCGATAATCTTCCCGGCCGCAGCGCGGAATTGCACGCGCAGGTCTGCTGGATGCACAGCCGTCCGTTGCAGCCCGGCAAAAAATATTTCCTCAAGCACGCCACGCAGACCGTGCAGGCCATCGTCACCAAACTGGAAAGCCGCGTCAACATGACCACGCTCGAAGCGGAAGCCGATCCCGCCGCGCTGGCCATCAACGACATCGGCGGCGTCCGCCTCAAGACCGCCAAGCCGCTCGTGTTCGACGGTTACACCACGAACCATCTGACCGGCTCGTTCATTTTGATCGAGCAAGGCACCAACGCCACCGTCGCCGCCGGAATGCTCTCCGCGCCCACCGAAGCCGTCACGCCCGAATACACCGACTTCGCCATTTGACCGACGGGTGCATTTTCCCGGAACACGAAGGCACGGCAGATAAAATTTCAGCCGGTCGGTCCGCCGACCAGCATTTGCAGAAATTCCAGAAAAGTTTTCTGACCGTTCAGGACGTTGAAAATCCAGAGGGCCGCTGCGATGGCAATGTATGGGCCGTAAGGCATCCGCGACGACCACTCGCGGCGCTTCAGAAAAATCAGCGGCGCATAAACGGCCAGCCCGACGATGGCGCTGGCAAACAGCGAAAACACCGCGCCCGGCCAGCCGATGAACGCGCCGATCGCCGCCATGAATTTCACGTCGCCCAGCCCCATCGCCTCGCGCGGCAGGATGATTTCCCCGCCCGTGGCCTCCAGATGCGGCACGTCGTCGGGATTGAATTTCTCGCCGCCAATGGTCAACGCCGCCGGCGAGAGCTTGATGGTCACATTTTCGTAGCCGCGGTCCACCAGCTCCACCGTGCGCGCCTGCAGGACAATGGTGTCGGACTTGCGGTAAAAGATTTCCTCGTAGGGGATTTCCTTGTCCGGCAGATGCAGCGCGGTCTCGGTGAAGATGATTTTGGATTCGGCGGGCCATTTCAGCCGCTGCCGGCCAAACAGCAATTTTCCCAGCCTTGAAAATCCATAGACAATTCCCGCGCCCACCGCCGCGCCAATCGCGCTCCGCACAATGCCCATGCCGTGCGAGTGGGCGTTCTGCAATTGCGGCAGGAAGAACGACACGGCCAGCCCCACGGCCACGCCGCCAAAGGTGATTTCGTCGGGGATGATGAAATGCTCGAAGTCAATGAATGTCGCGACCATCAGCCCGGCGAGGAAGGCCGCGAACACCAGCGCCAGCGGCATGGAGCGATATTCATGAACCGGGCTGCCAAATTCCAGCCAGCAGGCGAGAAAGGCAAGGCCGGTCAGCAGCTCCACCACGAAGTAACGCGACGAGATGGGCGCGCCGCAGTTCTTGCATTTGCCGCGCAGCGCCAGCCATGTCACCAGCGGGATGTTCAGGTAAAACGGGATGGAGTATTTGCAATGCGGGCAGTGCGACGGCGGGGTGACGATGCTCATGCCCTGCGGCAGCCGGTGGATGCAGACGTTCAGAAAGCTGCCCACCATGCAGCCGAGCACAAAAAAACACAGCGACCAGAAATGAAACGGCACAGCCGCCCAATAGCCCGCATCAAATATCGCGTTGTGCATGAATCAAGTCCAAAGTCTTAAGTCTAACCCCCAAAGTCAAAGGCATTCCATTCGCGGCGACGACTTTGGGCTTTGAGCCTTGGACTGTTATTTTCCATAAACATTTTGTTCGAGCGCGCGGCGCATCACGTCAATCGGCGCAGGCTGGCCGGTCCAGATTTCAAACGACGCCGCGCCCTGGTGCAGCAACATCCCGAGGCCGTTCGATGTCCGGCAGCCCGCCGCCTTCGCCAGCGCCAGGAGCTTCGTTTCCGCCGGCTTGTAAATCATGTCATAAACCGCGCGGGCATCGCGCAGCAGGTATTGCTTTTCATCCACCGGCGACGGATCGCCCGGCTTCAAGCCGATTGGTGTGGCATTCAGCAGCAGGTCCACCTTGCCCTTTGGAAAACCGGTCGCCACCTGCACACGCGGATATCGCCTGCGGATTTCCGTCGCCACCGCCTCGGCCTTGGACATGACGTAGTCCACCAGGGACAATTCGGCGACATTTTCCATCGCCAGCCGCAAGGCCGCCACCTGCCCCGCCCCGCCCGTGCCGACCAGCAGCACTTTCAAGCCGGCAAGCTTCAGACCGAGATCTTCGCGCAACGACCGGGCGATGCCGTCGGAATCCGTGTTGAAACCCTGCGTCCGGATTTCGCCGGAAATGGATTCGGTAAAATGGTGCAACGGCTGCCATTTCCCGTCGGCGTCACGCGCCTCGAACCGGACGGTGTTGACCGCGCCCCAGGTTTTGGACGATTCATCCAGCGCGTCCACGATTTTCATCGCGAGCAGCTTGTGCGGCACGGTCAGATTCAGGCCGGAGAACTGCATCGCCCTGGCGCCGGCGATGGCGTCGCGCAGATTGTCGGGCTGAACTTCAAACGCGAGGTAGCGCCAGTTCAGGCCGAGCTTGGCGAACGCGGCGTTGTGCATCGCGGGCGACGCGGAGTGCCGGATGGGGAATCCATAAACCGCGCACAGGCGTGTCGCGGCGTTGATGACAGGAAAAATCGTTTCGGACATGCGGAAGTTATACGCAGGCGGCGAGCCGGATAAAAGCGCAAATCCACGCAAAAGCCGCCATTTCCATTTTTCGGCCCTTGTCACCAACACTGGTGACATGACGATTTCCGGGTCTGGTGTATTATATCGGCAGTGGTGTTGAGCAGTTCTCGAAAGTTTTGTGTGTAAAGTGTGTAAGAAAAGGCCGAACCCGGTGTTCGGCCTTTGTCTTTTTTACGGCGAAGAGTCCGATTCCAATTGTTGCAGCGTCGGCGCCGCGACATCCGCGAGGTGATTTCCTGCCAGATACAAAACCACGGCAAACCCCGCCAGCACCACCAGCAGGATGGCAAACGCCCGGAAATGCCGCGCTTCCAGCTTCTCCAGCGAACGCGCGAAGGCAAACAGGCCGAACACCGCCGACACCACGACCACCGCATCCACGCTCGCACGCTGCCAGTAGCTGCCGCCGAGGTGCAGCCACATCCCGAATTCATCGAACGTCAGCCCCATCGCCACACCGTAAAAGAGAGCCGTGATTTCCGCCGCCCGGCCCGTGGGCCGCCGGAACACGCTGTAACCGCACACCGCCGACATCAGAAAAATGCCGTAGTTCAAATGGTGAACGTGCGTGCCGTGCATGAAGAAATAAAGATTCGGCATCTCCCTGGCCATGATGAGGAACACGCACACCCGCGCCAGGACAAACGTCAAAATGAAACTGAACAACGCCCGGCGCGCGAGCCGGTGGACTGTTTCGCGGTGCATGGCGTGTTCTGAATGCATTTTATTTCAGCATTTCGTCCAGCGTCGGATTCATCGCGTCCGCCCAAATCTGGTAGCCGCGCTCGTTGGGATGCAACAAATCCGGCATGACGCCCTCGGTCAGCATGCCGTTTGCGTCCAGAAATTTCGCGCCGATGTCGAGGAAGATCACCATTTTGCCGTCATCCAGCTTCGCAATGGCCGGATTGATTTCGTTGATTTGCGCCTGCTGTTCCGGCCCGCCGTCGCCGCGCGGGAAAATGGCCAGCAGCAGAATCTTGCTGTCCGGCAATCTGGTGCGGAGGTCGGCAACCACGGCCTGCACGCCGGCGATGGTTTCGGGAACGGTGTTGCGCGGCGTTTTTTTGTCGCGTTCCTTGCCGGTGTTGTTCGTGCCAATCATCAGCACGACGACTTTGGGCTTGATGCCGTCCAGCTCGCCGTTGTCCATGCGCCAGAGGACGTGCTGGGTGCGGTCGCCGCTGATGCCAAAGTCCGCGGCGTGGCGCGGCGCGTAATACTTGTTCCACACGTTCGAGCCGCGATTGCGCCAGAAGTCGGTGATGGAATCGCCCATGAACAAAATGTCAATGCCGCCCTGCTTTGCCTCCGCCACGAAACCTTCATGGCGCTTGACCCAATTCGGATCGCGCGGCACGGGATTGGTGGCCGTGTTCAGAACAACGATATTTGTGACGGCGACGGCAGCGCTGCCCTGCGCGAACAAATCGCCGGCGGAGCCGCAGCCCAGCGACAGCAATGCCGAAAGAATGATACCCCGCGAAGCCGTTTGAAATCGTCCGGTGATTATTTTCATTTGTGAAATTTGATTGATGGAGTGTGTTAAACAATTTATTGCCCGGCGGAAACACTGACTTCAATCGGTGATTGGACGCCCTGCGCAAACTCATCCACGTATTTCTTCCAGGCGTCCGCCGTGGTGATTTTTCCCGCCTTGTCCCATGCGAAACCAGCCCAATAATCAATACAACCGGACGGCTTCGGCCTTGACCAATAGTCGCAACTCACCAGCAGCAGGTCGTTCAGCTTGTCCTCGCCTTGTTTCACAAATTTCTTCGGGTCCACAATCGCCGCGACGCCCTGCATACCACGGTTTTTCTCCATCGGCTCCCAGATCGCCAGCACTCCATTCGTCGCGTCAACGATTTGCTCGCCTTTGACTTTTTTTAAGCCGATTGCTGCTGGGGACGGCAATGGTCCGTCGCCGTTGACCGGCTTGAACGTGACCTGGTAATGGTCCATCTGACTGCCGGCATCGAGCGAAATGCGCATCGTTTCCGCGACCGGCAATCCATTCACATCGAACACATCGTAATCCAGCTCAAACAGCACGCGGATGGGGCCGCTTGCCAGCGTGCGCGACATCACGAAATTTTTTGAGACCCAGAGCTTGTCATCCGCCCAAAGGCCGTTGCCGCCGTCGCCGCGCGTGATGCCGGAACTGTAATCATCGCCGCCGTTGTCGGTCATGGTGTGATAAAACGTGTCGCCCATCATATACCACTCGTTGATGATGAGGCGCGGCGTCAGCTTCGACCAGATGTCAATCCCGCTGCTGGTGAGCGGCTCGCCCTTCCACGTCTCCAGCCCCTTGCCAAAGGCGCGGTGCGCGATCAAATCGTTCTCCCAGGCGTAATCATCAAACCGCTCGCGCACGAACCGGCCGTAAGCTTTGTAATCCTCCGGCTTGAACTGCTGCTTCTTGCCGGCGGTCACGGTGAACGTGTTGGTCGCGCCCGGCGCGAAGTCGCTCTGGAAAATGACGATGTCCGGCGTGTGATACTCGTCGAAATCCACATCCACCGCCTGGCAGATCAATTCCCTGCCGGTCGCGTCCGCGACGTGGATTTTGTTCAGATTGGTTTCGCCTAGAGGCGCAAGTTGCGCGGCAGTCAGTTCAATCGTCTGGCTGGCGCGCGCGATGGGCAGCCGGTTGACGGCGGTGACGGTGAGCGAACCCGCCGCCGGGGACAGCATCGGTAGCGCGGCAAGCAACGCGGGAATCAGAAAACTTTTCATGGAATTGATTTGTTAGACGGCGGCAAGGTTTAATTTTTCACCGCCAAAGGTCAAGCCTGCGGTGAATCGTGGCGGCTTTCGGTGGCAGGCCGCATTCTTTCATTTCTGGAGGTTTGAGGCGCTCTGCCGAGACGCCGCTACGGCAGACGAAATAGCAAAATAATCTGTTCGCTTTTCACAGCGGTGTAAATATACCAGTGAAGTGATGACCGACGACATGACGTTGCTGCGGGAATATGCCGGGCGCAATTCCGAGGAGGCCTTTGCCGCGCTCGTGTCCCGACACGTCAATTTGGTTTATTCCGTCGCCTTGCGCCAGGTCCGCGACCCGCATCTGGCCGAGGAAATCACGCAGGCGGTCTTCATCATCCTTGCGCGCAAGGCGAAATCGCTGGGGCCGAAAACCATTCTGCCCGGCTGGCTTTGCCGCACGGCGCGATACGTTTCCGCCAACGCATTGACCATGCAATGCCGACGACAGCGCCGCGAACAGGAGGCATTTATGGAATCCACCTTGAACAACAGCGGCTGCGACGCCACATCGCAACCGGCTGATGAAAATGTCTGGCGGCAAATTGCGCCGTTGCTGGACGACGCTCTGGCCCGGCTTGGACAAAAGGACCACGACGCCCTCGTGCTCCGGTTCTTTGAAAACAAAAGCCTCGGTGAAGTCGGCGCGGCCATCGGTGCGAGCGAAGACACGGCGCGGATGCGCGTGAACCGCGCCTTGGAAAAGCTTCGGAAGTTCTTCACCAAGCGCGGAGTGGACTCCACGGCAGCGACAATTGCCGAGACCATTTCCGCCAATTCCGTTCAAGCGGCGCCGGTGGCGCTGGCCAAGGCCGTGACCGCCGTGGCGATAGCCAAAGGCGCTGCGGCTTCAGCTTCAACCTTAACCCTCATCAAAGGAGCATTGAAAATTATGGCATGGACAAAAGCAAAAACAGCGATTGTAACCGCGGTGATAATTGTTTGCGTAGCTGGCGGCGGCGCTGGTATTTACGCTTACCATTCAACTCATCTGAAGCCAGCCGACGAACTGCAAGCCGCCCTGCATATTGCGAAGCCGGCAACGGGCATGTGGCAATATCCATTGGAACAAGTCAGCAGCGCGCTCTTTGATTTTGGAACGAATAGGGCTGATGCCTTTCCCATACTTGAGAAAGCCTTCCGGGGATCGGATTCAGAAGCCCGCAAACAGGCCATCGCTGCGCTCGGAATGATTGTCAGGCCTGCCATGTCGAAGACAGACGCCGCTTCACTTCTTTCTGCATACCCCAAACTAAGCCCCCTTGTGCTGACTTGGCTGCAAGGCAAGCCCGCGACAAACGCGCTTCCATTGTTGCGGGAAGTTCTATTTGCAAATAATGATTTAAGTTCTTTTGCGCTGTCTTCACTTCATGGTTTGTTTGAAGCCAAGGATATTCCGGCGCTGGCGGATTTACTGGTGCAGAGTCATGGCGACATTTCGCAGCAAAAGGCACTGGCGCACATATCAAACGCTTCCCAAGCGCAAAGCATGATGAACCGGGCCAATGCAAATCAACAATTGCAGCGCTACCTGCCCGAAGCCATTGCTGAAACAATCAGCCGGAACCCCGATGCTGTCGCTCCGTTCATTTCATCCGTAGAAGGTTTGCTTGGCGACACAAACGCCGATGTCCGCTTTGGCGCGGCCTGCGCATTGGCAGAATACAAAGGGGTCAATAATCCTGAGATTTCCACTGAGCTGGCAGCCGGACTTAAGAGCAGACATGACACCTCACGTCCGTATCCAGATACGGAAGACCTCAAGCAACTGATGGCCGTTGAGACACTTCAGCGCATCGGCCCGGCCGCTAAGCCAATGATTCCGGCACTTCTCGATTACGCAAAATCAACCGACGACAAGTTGATGCGTGAACATGCCCTTGCCGCCATTGGCTATATTGACCTCAATTTGCGAAATACCATGCCGGAAGTGGATCAAGCGGTCAAAAATGACCGGACTTTCAAAAGCGCGGTTTCGCCGAAGTAGCGTTTTCCCTTTCGCGCATTTCGCCAATTTGAATTTAATTCGCGGATCAAACCTGGCTACGTGCTCGCGCTGGTGTAACGCCGCAGCGACTTCCGCCAGAACCATTCCGATATCGCCGCCCACACCAAGCCCAGCCCGATCAGCACCAGCCACATTTTCGGCGACGAAATCTTGTCCGCCAGCACGCGCACTGGCACGTTGCTCACGAGCAGCACCGGCAGCGCAAACGTGAACACCACCTTGAACGTCCCCTTGAACGCCTCGTCCGGCAGCCGCGCGATGTTAAACAGGTTGTAATAGCCATAGACAATCCCCTGCGCACGCACCGTCCAGAAGCTGATCGAGGCGAGCATGAACATCAGCGAGTAATGCACCAGCAGCCCCGCCGCGCACAACGCCGCGAAGCCCGCGAATTGCATCAACGTCGGATGCAGTCCCAGCTTGTGCGCCGCGAACGTCATCACGCACAAGGCGAACGCGGCGTTTACAAACGACGGGATGTCCACCTGCCGCGTCGAAACGATGAACCGCGTGTTGACCGGCAGCAGCAGCAGGAAATCCATCTTGCCCGTGCGCACCAGCTCGGACAGGTTCGTGCAGTTGACGAGGAAGAACGCCTGGTAGATTTCCTGGATGAAATTGCTCGTGCCCGTCAGCAGCACCACCTGCCACGCCGTCCACGTGCCGACGGTTTTGGTCTGTGAAAAAATCACGCCGACAAAGGCGAGCTGCAATCCGAACCAAGCCAGTTCAACGATGATCCAGAGCAGAAAATTGCCCTTGAACGACATCTCCCGCGTGACGGAAGTCCGCCACAGCGCGCCGTAAATGGCGGCGTAGCGCGTGACGCCGCTTTTGGGCCTTGGATTTTGGATTTTGGACATTGGCTAATTCATCCTCCAAACGCGGCGTATTTCCGGATGCCGCGGCTCCACATGAACCGCGCGGCGCGATAGGCCAGCAGCAGCCAGAGCAGTTGCATGAGCAGGCCTGACCAGATGCCCGCGCCGGCAATTTTGCCCATGTAAATGCCGATGGGCACGTAAAGCATTGACGGAAACGGCGTGAAAAACAGCGCGTGCTGGAGCACGGGCGGCAGCAGGTCCAGCGGGAAAAGATGCCCGCTGGCGATGAATTCAAACGCGAACAGGATGAAAATGAACGTGGAAATTTCCAGCATCCAGAACGCCAGCATCGCCATCGTGTAGGAGATAAAGAATTGCAGCAGCGCCGTCAGCACCAGCGAAATGGCGAACGCGACGAGCGCCAGTCCGCCCGCCGGCAGGACGACATAGCCCCGGAAGCAGAAAACAAACACCGCCAGCGGCACGCACGCCATGGAAATAAACGCGATGCGCCCGGAAAAAAACAGGCACAGCCGATACCAGAGATAATCAATCGGCTTGAGCAGGAACTGGCTGATGTTGCCCTCGCGGATGTCGGCGGCAATCTGCCAGTCATCCTCGTTCACCGCCGTCAGCACGTCCACCACGGCGACGAGCATGTAATAAAAAATCATCTCCGCCTGCGTGTAGCCGCCAAGGGCGCTCCCCTGCCCCTTGCCCGCATAAATGGTGCGCCACAGCGACAGCATGGCGAACAGCGGGATGAAGCTGAACAGCGTCCGCGCCAGGTAATTGACGCGGTAAGTCAGGTTGTTCTGGATGCCGATGCCGATGACGTGCCAGTATTTTTTCATCCGTGCGCCGTCAATGAAGCACAGCCGGCGGCAACTCTCAATCCCCAACCAACGGAGAAATCGAAGCATCAAGGCACGTTAATCATCCAGCGGCGCAATGCCAATGCCTGCCTGTTCCTCCGGCGTCAGAGCGAATTGACGTCAATTTCGATGCGTCTAAAAAATCCACGGGATGAGGCGTCTGGTTTGCCGCATGTAGCTGCGGTAGGGTTCGCCCAATCCGCCGATCAAAGCCTGTTCTTCAATGTGGATGCGCCAAAGCGTTACCACGCAACAGGGCAAGAAAATGAGCAGCCAAGACGCCCAGTTGGGAATGCACAAGGTGAAACCTAAAAGGGCCAGCAGACTGCCGGCATAACTGGGATGGCGAATGAACCGATACGGGCCGGAATCAATAAGCCGATGGTCGGTGGCGATGGCGACGTTTGTGGTGAAGAGGCGCCCGAGATAAATGATCGCCCACCAGCGCAGCACCAGACCCGGCACGAACAGACACCATCCAATCGCGAGACCGGTTTCACCCAAATGGATGTGGAACGCGGGCAGCCGATAAGCCGCCATCACACCCAAAGTGCAGGCGACCACGTTCACCACCAAGATTAACTTCAGGGAATGGTGGTCCTTGGAGACGGCATTGGATTTGGAACGCTTGAAAATGTTGAGCAACAGTTCTGAGATGCCCCAAAACATCATGAGGATTGCCGCCGGAGGCCATCTCTTCAATTGTCTCGGAGAATAATTGGAAATTTGCGGCACCGGTGGAATCCCCTTCGCGTCCTCGATAATTTCCGGCGGCGGGTTCGCTGTTTTGGCCCAATAATGTTTTGCCGAAAGCACGGCAGCTTCAACCGCAATGTTGTCCCAATACTCGTGGCTGGTGAGAACGGTGTCCGCCACCAGGTGGTAAAACTCGCGATCCAGCACGGACATTTCAATCCATTCGAACTCCAGAAATTGTCTTTCATGTCGCTCCGCGTTGCTGGTGCCGTTGACCTTGCCGGCAATCCGGTTGGTGCCGAGATACATCACGAAACGCGCCGTATTGATAAGCCGTTGCATCTGGAGCCGCGTCGGGCCGAGGTTTGCCTGGAAGGCGCGGAAGATAAACATGTCGTAATCTGATTCGGTGGCGACTTCCGGCCAGTCGGCCGGGTCTCGCGGCGCCACATAAGTCCACTGATAGCAAACCCGGTTGTGTGCGCTCACCGGGAGGGCGCTGGCAAAGAACCAAGCCGCCGCGTCCGCGGTGATTTTTTCATAATAAGCGGTGTTGGTGTTGCCGTCGTGGAGCAGGCGATGGCATTGCGCCAGCCGGAGCAATCCGCCGACGATTGCCTGTTGCTGATTCCACGGCACCGGTCCGCTGTCGCCGCAACATTTGAAGTAAGCCGGCGAATCGGGATGATAAAGCCGGAAGCCATTCTTTGTGCTTCGGACAAACCACGGGACGATGGTCGTTTCGGCACTGCGCTGGCATTCGCGGACATAAGTTTTGGCGCGGTCGAGATAGGTTGCGCCAAAACCGAACCGGTCCGGCGGGGCGGTTTGATTCCAGACCGCCGGATTTTCCAGGATCAGTCGCGCGGTGTTGACAATGTGCTCGATGACGTCGCCGTTTTCCGCGCCGGCGTGCAATGCCTGGACCTCGTTGGTGTCCTTGTTCGGCCAGCACAGACCGCGTTTCCCGGTCCAGATGATGCGGCCATTGGTCGGATCGTTGCGCGCATGGAGAAAGGCGTCTGACCAGACAATCGCCATATCCAAATCGCACCGGTCATGCGTGAACGCATAAAACGTCTGCATGCCGTGGAGCCGCGCGCCGTCTTTTTCATCCACCATGAGGTTGCCGACGTTGTTGGTCGGCGGTGGTGGCAGGTAGTTGAGTTTGGCAATGAACGACTGGTATTCATTGGTCGTCACATCGCCATCCAATCCTTCAAGGACCATGTCCCGATCCTCGGCATCGGCGCGACCCATGCCAATTAAAACGGTCAGCAGCAGAAATAAACGCCGCCATTTTCCAAGATCAAAACGAAAGGTCATATACGACAGCGGTGTGTCAGGCTGATGCAAATACAGCAGGAAAGCAATGCCATCGTATCGCATGGTGAATGGCATGGCTTGAAACTCTCCATCTTGACCGTGGTGAACATGAGCTTTAGGCTGGTTCAATGTCGAACGCGCCGCAAAAGAAAAAACGCAAGGCTGTCATGCTTGGGGTCGGATTGGATTCCGATGGCCACAAGCGGCTTACCACGGGCGAAAACTTTGCGCTGGTCGGCGGCTCCGAGGAAACGCACGAGGTGATGACCGAGAAGGCCATCAAGATCAACGAAAAGCTCAAGGCGCGCGGCAAGCAGCTTGAAGAAGTCAGCCACGAGGAGTTCGACGACATCGCCCACGAGGTCGGATTGAAGAAATTCAAGCCGGAGAAGAATTAAGCTGAAATCAAACACGGTGGGGCAAGGTCCTCGCGAGCCGAACTGGAGATTTACACACGGCTCGTCAGGAGCCTCGCCCCACCATAATCAGAGCCTCCTTACGTCGGCTCCTACACCAGTTTGAAATTTTCCAACACTGCGCGGGTCTTTTCCGGCGTCTCGTGCAGGATGGCCCGCCAGCCGCGCGCCGCACCGGCCTGGACATTTTCCAAACGGTCGTCCAGATAGATGATATCCGCACCGCTGCGCCCGCATAATTTCTCCATCGCCGCGTAGATTTTCGCATCGGGCTTCATCGCGCCAACCTCGCAGGAATAAATATAGCCGTCGAAGTTTTTGAAAAACGGGAAGTTCCGCTCGACATGCTCGACGGCGAGGTCATTGGTGTTCGAGAAGATGTAAGTCTTGAATCCGCGATGCCGAAGTTCCGCGTGCAGCGCAATCATCGGTGGAATCTCGGTGAAGATGTCCGCAAAATAGCCGCCGAATTCCTCCATGCTGCCCTGAAATCCGACGGCATCGCGGATTTGTCCGAAGAATTCCCGCCGGTTGACCGCGCCGCTTTCGTATTGGACGAGCAGCGGCGAGGCGCTCAAAAAGGCTGCGAGATCGCGAAGCGATTTGGTGCTGCGCGCGGCCACCTTGCGGGCGGCAATCGAATAATCGAAGTCCACCAGCACCTTGCCGAGATCGAAGACAACGACCGGGTTCACAACATTTCCCTGCGCCCTTCGAGCGCGCGGCTCAAGGTGAGTTCATCGGCAAATTCCAGTCCGCTGCCGGCGGGCAACCCGTAGGCGATGCGGGAGATTTTCAGATTGGAACGCACCAGACGCTTCGCGAGATACGCGCTGGTGGCATCGCCTTCCACGTCCGTGGACAGGGCGATGACGATTTCCCTGATTGGCTCCAGCGAGAGGCGCTTTTCCAGTTCGGCAATGCGCAAGTCTTCCGGCTCCACGCCGTCAAGCGGCGAAATCCGGCCGCCGAGGACATGAAACCTGCCGCGAAAGGCGTTGGATTTCTCAATGCTCAAGATGTCCACGGCGCGTTCGACCACGCAGACGAGCGAGGCGTCCCGGCGCGAATCGTCGCAAATTGCGCAGGGCGATTTCTCGGTCAGCCCGCCGCAGGTGGTGCAGAACTGGATTTTTTCGCGGGCCAGCAAAATGGCATCGGCCAGTTGCCTGACGGCGGCGCTGTCCGACTGGACCAGGTGCAACGCCATGCGCTCGGCCGAACGCGGCCCGACGCCGGGCAGCTTGTTCAGCGCGGCGATCAACGCGGTGATGGAATCGGGGAGCATGGCGGTTCGTTACAGGGTTGAATCGTTAAACCGTGAATCATCCGGCGGGCAGTCCGATGTAGCAATCCAACAATTCACGTTTCACGATTTCATCCAAATCCCGGCAGATTCAATCCCGCCGTGATCTTGCCCATTTCGGCGTTCGAGATTTCCTTGGCCTGGCCAAGCGCCTGGTTCGCGGCGGTCACAATCATGTCTTCGAGCAACTGCGCGTCGGCGGGATTGAGCGCCTGCGGGTCAATCTTGATGGATGCGAGCGAGCCGTCGCATTTGGCAACGGCCTTGACGGCGCCGCCGCCGCTGGTGGCTTCCACGGTGCGCGCGGCGAGCAGCGACTGCACCTGTTCCATTTGCTGCTGCATTCGCGCAGCCTGTTTCATTAGTTTTCCAATGCTGGACATGGTTTGTAGTTCGTTGAATGGTTGAATCGCGGTAACAATCAGGAGCGGACTTCGATAATCTGCCCCTTGAAAATCTCCAGCGCCTTTTGAATGAGCGGGTCGTTTTTGAAATCGTTTTTATTGAAGACTGCCGGCGTGGATTTTTCCCTAGCCGGCGCTGCGGAAGGTGTGACCGCCGATGGCGCGGCAGGCACGGGTGGAATCACCCTTTGTTCCCGAACATGGTTCGACAATTCGGCCTTGATGAATTTAATCTGGCAGTCCGCGTGGCCGAGTTCGGCGAGCTTGGTCTGAAGCAGCGTGTGATTGCGCGAGTTGTCAATCAATGCGAGATGATCCGCAAATTCAGGATCAAAGCCGATGACCAGTGCGTTTTTGTCGAACGAAACCGGATGAGCGTCCTTCAAATAGGTGTAGGTGAACGGGCTGACGCGGCTGACGGCTTCAACCAGATTCGTCCACATCACTGCCAAATCCGCAGGAATGGCAATCGCGCCTGGAGCGCCGAGCGCCGGCTCGGCGTGTTTCTGTGCGCTGGCCGTTTCGGGCCGGGGTGGCGCCCGGCGTTCCACCGCCGACGGCTGCACGGGCAGGACGCCAGCGCCGCTTTGACCGCCGCGCAACTGGTTGAGCTGCTTCAACACGGCGTCGAGCGGCGTGGCGCCGTGCGCCTCGATGGCCCGGAGCAGGGCGACTTCAACCATGATTTTTTTTGAGGCGGCGTCGCGCAGACGAAGCTCGGCGTCGGCAAAAACTTCGAGAATGCGCGTGAAGGTGTCGGTGTTCGCCAGCGCGGCCTGCTCCTTGAGCGTGGCGACTTCAGTCTCGGAAACTTCGAGCAGATTCAAATCGCCGCGCGAAACCTGGAAAATGAGCAGGTTGCGGAAATGATTCAGCAGATCGGACAGCAGCCGGCCCAAATCCTTCCCATTCTGCGCGAGCGCGTTCAATTCCGTGAGCGCGGTCTGGATTTCGCCGGTGAGAACGGCCCTGCTCAATTTCAAAATCTGGCTTTCCGCGGCAAGCCCGAACATCGAGAGCACGTCCGGCTCCTCGATTTTGTCGCCGCAGAAGCTGATGAGCTGGTCCAGCGTGGATTCGGCATCGCGCATCCCGCCGTCTGCGCCGCGGGCGATGGCATGAAGCGCGGCCTCGTCAATCTTCACCCGCTCCTGCTTTGCAATCAGCGCGAGGTGCCTGGTGATGAGCGCGCTCGGAATGCGGCGCAAATCAAACCGCTGGCAGCGCGAAAGAATCGTCGGCAGGACTTTTTCCGGATCGGTGGTGGCGAACATGAACTTTACGTGCGCCGGCGGCTCCTCCAGGGTTTTCAGCAGCGCGTTGAAGGCCGCCGTCGAGAGCATGTGGATTTCGTCAATGATGTAGATTTTGAACTGCGAATTGGCGGGCGCATATTTGCAGGTGTCGCGAAGCTCGCGCACCTGCTCAACGCCGTTGTTGCTCGCGCCGTCAATTTCCAGAACGTCCAGCGAACGGCCCTCGGTGATTTCAACGCAGCGCGAATCCTTCTCGTCGAAATCAATCTTCGGTCCGCCGGTGCAGTTGAGGCATTTGGCGAAGATGCGGGCGATGGTGGTCTTGCCGGTGCCGCGCGGGCCGCAGAACAGGTAGGCGTGCGCAATGCGCTTCTGCCCGATGGCGTTGGCGAGCGTCTGGGTGACATGCTCCTGCCCGACGACCTCGGCGAACCGCTGCGGGCGGTATTTTCTGGCGATGACCTGATAGCTCATTTGAGTGCGGAATTCGGAGTGCGAAGTGCGGAATCAACCCAACCCGCGCGAAATGTTCAACTCCGCATTCCGCACTCCAAATTCAAAATGCCAGGGTGACCACGGCAGATGTCGAGCAGACTACCGTTGCTGCCTTCCGGCCCTGGCGGGGTTTGTAAGTCCACATTCCATGGGCCCTGGCGGGGGAAAGGTTGCGGCAGATGGCTGACCGCTTCAAGAAGAAACGCTCTTCACCGCAAAAAGGCCGTTTGAACTTGCCCGCGAGAAAACGTGTGTTACCTTGCCCTTTCTAAATTCGTCTTCTGACGGTGGTCAGGAACACCATGGCAGAGAAAAAGAAAAGCGGAAACCGTTCGGACGCGGGTGTAACCATTCAGTTACATCTGGTGGGGATCATCGTCTTCAGCGTGGCGCTGGTGCTGGCCTCGGGACTGGCCACCTATGGTTTTGTCAAGGTTCATGGCGCCGCCGGCGGCCCAAACAATCTTCCCAGGCTCTACGCCGCCACCAATTCCAGCGGAACTGTTGAACTCGAAACGACGAATCTTCCGCCGTGGGGACAGGTGATCGTGCGTGATATTGATTTGGAGCAGCCGGAAGAATATGCCGCCTACGAAATCAACACCAACCGCGAGGAGACATGGACGTTTGAAGGCATGAATCCCGACTCCGTCCGGTCGGTCATGCAGACTTCCGGCCTGTCGGCGGAGCAGATCGGAAAGGCCCTGTCGGCGGCCTCCATGATTTACACCAATTCAAACACCGTCGTCACACCCGGCAATGACCTGGTGTTTGCGCTGCCGCCGGACGCGCGTGCAAAACTTTACTCGCTGCTGGGACGCTTCGCCGCAAACACGATGATGCAATATCCGTTTTGTTTTCCCGGAGACGCCTTTGATGCGCGGGTTGACAAAAGCGGCATCAGTGACACGACCCTGGCATTGCTTAAAAAAATGCTCTATCCGCGCGGCAACGCCAAATGCTTCAGCGATCTGGAGGCCGTGCTGCGTTGCATTCCCGACGAAGTGGAGCGGTTGCAGACCGTCAAGGCCCTGTCGCATCAATCCGCCGTATTGATGAGCATCCGCGTGTGGCCGGACTCGGACATTGACAAGATTGTTGGTTATTGGAGCGGTCCGGCCGGACTGCGCCTCATGGACGTTCGTCCGTTTCTCGATTCCCTCAAACGCGAACCCAGCGGCGGGGCTGCCAGCATCCTCTATTTCCTGCCGCCGTTCGCCCGCGCACGCCTTTACACCTATCCCCTTCCAGCCCAGCCCGGCGATCCGGCAATGGACTGTCACTGGACCACGATGAATTTTTTCAACGAGACGCCCGACAACCGTTTTTCCGATCCCAAATACACCGTTGATTTCCTTCTGTCACACTATTACAAAATCGCCAAACCCGGCATGTATGGCGACCTCATCTTTCTTTTGAACAAAAATGGTGACGCCATTCACTCCGCCGTTTATCTGGCCGACGACATCGTCTTCACCAAAAACGGCAACAACTCCGCGCAACCCTGGATGCTGATGCACCTCAAGGACTTGGTGGCCGAATACAGCGTGGACAGCGTGCCCGATGTTGTTGTTTATCGGAACAAGGATTGGTGATTCCGGCACCGGCGGATGCTTTTGCCGTTTCGTGGGGAAAATCGTATTGCAGCACTCATCGAAAACATTTAACATGACACCCGCATGAACCAAGCACTTCAACTCGGCAGATTTTCTTTTGGCATGGGCGACCGTTTTGCCCATCAGGCCAAGGCACAACTCCAGGCGTGCATCCTCGCCGCCAAACAAGGCGTCGAAATCATCCCCGTCTGGAACAAATCCAATCGCGAACACACCATCATCGGTTCCGAACCGGCCAGCGTCCGCGCCGCGGCTTACAAGGCCATCAAGGAACTCGGCTGGAAAAAGACCTGGCACATTGACGCCGACCACATCCGCCTCGAAACCGTGGACCGCTTTCTCTCCTCGTCCGATTTCTTCACACTGGACGTCGCCGATTCCATCGGCAAACCCGCCCCGGCGGCGGACATCAACGCCTTCGTCAAGCGCCATCCCGAGCTTGCCGGCGAAATCGAAATCCCCGGCATCACCCGCCCGATCAAAACCACCCGCGCCGACGTGGAACGCATCGCCGCCAAATACCTTTTTGCCGTGCAGGACGCGGGGAAGATCTACCGTCACATTGCGAAGGCCAAGGGCGCTGGGAATTTCATCACCGAAGTTTCCATGGACGAAACCGACGCCCCGCAGACACCGCCCGAACTCCTCATCATCCTCGCGGCAATGGCCGACGAGAAGATTCCGCTCCAGACCATCGCGCCCAAATTCACGGGCCGCTTCAACAAGGGTGTGGATTACGTCGGCGACGTGGCGCAATTCGAGCGCGAGTTCAACGAAGACCTTGCCGTCATCGCCCACGCCATCCTGCGCTACGGCCTGCCCGAAAACCTCAAGTTGAGCGTCCATTCCGGCAGCGACAAGTTTTCCATTTATCCCGCCATCCGCGCCGCGCTGAAGAAGTTCAACGCCGGACTCCACATCAAGACCGCCGGAACCAACTGGCTGGAGGAACTCATCGGACTGGCCGAGGCCGGCGGCGACGCCCTGGCGCTCGCCAAGGAGATTTATTGCGACGCGCTGGATCATTGCGCCGAGCTTTGCGCCCCCTACGCCACCGTCATTGACATTGACCCGAAGAAACTGCCATCGAAGGAAACAGTTTCCAAATGGACTTCCGCGCAATACTGCGCCGCCCTCCGGCACAACCAGAAATGCAAGGAATACAATCCCCATTTCCGGCAGCTTCTTCACGTCGGCTTCAAGATTGCCGCCAAGAAGGGCGACCGCTACCTCAAGATGCTGGAAGCCAACGAAGCCATCGTCGGACGAAACGTGACGATGAACCTCTACGAACGCCACCTCAAGGCGCTCGTCCTTTGATAGCGGGTTAGTTCCAACAACTGCCAGTCGGGCCGAATGACTTGATTCGATCGGGGATACATTCCTCCGTTCCCATATCCCCTATTGGGGCTATTGGAACGTGTATTGGCTGGTGGGGAACATGACCTTTTCGTCCGGGAACATCACTTTGCGCCAAACGAACATCACTTCCCTGCCCGGGAAGATGTCTTCCCGGCCAACGAACATGACCTTCACGCCAACGAACGTCAGTTCATTTCAAATGAACGTCAGTTCATTTCAAATGAACGTCAGTTCGTTGCCGGGGAACGTCAGTTCGTTGGCCGGGAACTCATTTTCCACTTCAAAAAGGACGGGATGCGGAAGCGGGAAAATGTCATTTACTGGGCAAATGACTTGGTTTTGCCAGCTTTAGGCATGGTTTAATGGCGCGGCATCGTCTTGGAGCAGCCCCTCCAGCGCTTTTGATCGGTCGGGAGTGATTCAGAAATGTCAAAGTGCTGCCAAGTCCAAAAATCATCGAATTTTCTTCCGCCTGACAGGGCGCTTTGCCTTTTAATCCCTTTCCTTGCCTTCGCCAAATGCGCGTGACAAATCCCGGCCTGTGGGATTGGCAAAGAAAAGCATGGGGTGTGCGCTCAAACGCACACTTCACACAACAATGGAATGAGCATAAAGTGGCCGCATCCAATTGATGCCGGAACGGCGAATCCGTTTATGTCCATTTCATTGAAACAAAACACGGAAAGGAAAATCAGGGAGTTGAAACGCAATTCCATTCAATTCCCATGCCAGCCCACATCGCCAGAACTGGCGATGGAAATATCATCGGAATTGGCGATGGCGGCGATTTACAGGAAATCCTACAGTTGCCATACAAGTTCCAATACAAGCTCCAATAAGACCATGAAAAACACCAGCGTAAAACCGTCAAAAGCCTTCACACTTGTTGAACTCCTCGTGGTGATCGCCATCATCGCCATCCTCGCGGCACAGCTCCTGCCGGTGCTGGCCAGGACCGGAAAAGACGTCCGCCGCGCGCAATGCGTCGCCAACATCAAACAAATCGGCCTGGCCTTCAAGGTATGGGGAGACGGGAATGGTGATCAATATCCCATGGCCGTCAGCACGGCCCAGTCGGGCGCGATGGAAAACATTTCCAGCCGGAACAGTTCGGCTTCGGCTGGATATGGAGTCACCAACGTGTTTTGTGTCATGTCCAACCAGTTGAGAACACCTAGGGTTTTGCATTGCCCCGCCGATGTTTCTAAAACCTCTAATCCGACAGACATAGGCATCTCTACCGGCCCCGTGGCGACTGCTGCGACAAACTGGGCCGGCTTCGGCCCAGGCAATCTTAGCTATTTTGTCGAAGGTGACGCATCGGACAAATATCCCAAGATGATTCTCATTGGAGATCGCAACATCGGGAATGTCATCAATGGCAAAACCAGTGACACGGCGGACTATGGGGTATTGCCGGCCGATTCCATGAACATGATGAATCGTGCTTATGTCAACACCACGGGGGTTCTTGGCGCCAATCAAAAGCCATTGCCGTGGGCTTGGACAGACAGTGATATACATCAGGACTCCGGCAATTTGGGCATGGCGGATGGCAGCGTCCAGCAAGCCTCGCTCAATGGGCTGAAGCTTGCCATCACCGATACCATAAATGGCATAACCTCCGCGCCGACTTATCACAAAATTATTCTCAACATGCCGTAAATTCGAGTGAACAACCAAACCGGAACCTCTGCGAAACGGGGCATTGACTGTCTGATTTGATATCTGTGCATTTTACAAATGTAAAATTGTGTTGGCCGTGTCGGCTGGGAGTGATTCAGCACGCCGATGTTGGTCGGTTTCAGCCAA
>Ga0224554_1000047_pt1 | contig 105632 bp, 83 predicted proteins | sample 714S22024metaG_FD_180666 | JGI IMG/M metagenome (GOLD analysis project Ga0224554, IMG submission 180666) | Peat soil microbial communities from Stordalen Mire, Sweden - 717 S2 20-24 | ecosystem: Environmental > Terrestrial > Soil > Wetlands > Peat | place: Sweden: Norrbotten County, Stordalen... | reverse complement strand
AAACGCGGGCGCTGGATCAAAGTTTTTCACCTCGCCGGCGATCTGCGTGTCGAATGACGCCGCATCGAACGAGGTGATTTTTTCAATGCCGCATTGCCCGGCAACCAGGCGGTTCCAGAAAACGTCCAGTTCGTGTCCGAGCGGTGTGACGACGCCCAGGCCGGTGATGACCACGCGGCGGTCTGTTGAATTGGTTGCCATAAATAAAAAGGGCAGTTTGAGCTAGTCCAGCCAAACTGCCCTGAAGCGCGGAATGCCGCAACTATTTTTGGTTGTCTTCGATGTATTTGGTGACGTCGCCGACGGTCAGGAGTTTTTCCGCCTGTTCGTCCGGCACTTCGACGCCAAATTCTTCTTCGAGCGCCATGATCAACTCGACGGTGTCGAGCGAGTCCGCGCCGAGGTCTTCGATGAACTTGGCTTCCGGCGTCACTTGATCCGCCTTCACGCCCAGTTGTTCGACGATGATGTCCTTTACCCGTTGGTCAATTGGTTTGTCAGCCATAATTTGTCCTGTGTTATGCCATGAATGGGAAAGCCGTTCAAGCCCTGAATCCAACTTTTTTTCTGAATCATAATCTTATTCTTAATCTTAATCGCTGCAGAAAATGGATTAAGATTATGATTACGAACAGGATTAAGATTTCCTACATCACCATCCCGCCGTCAACGGTCAAAACTTGTCCGGTCACATAGCTCGCCGAGGCACTGGCGAGAAACAACGCCGCGTTCGCAATGTCTTCCGACGAACCAAATTTGCCCATTGGGATCTGTTTCAAAATGGCCGCCTTCAATTCCGCGTTCAACTCTGAAGTCATGTCCGTTTCAATAAATCCCGGCGCGATGCAATTGGCCGTGATGCCGCGCGAAGCAAATTCCCGCGCGACCGACTGCGTGAACCCAAACAGCCCCGCCTTGCTCGCCGCGTAATTGCTCTGCCCCGGATTGCCGATGAGGCCGATGACCGACGAAATGTTGATGATGCGCCCGCTGCGCTGCCTGGCGAACGCGCGCGAAAACGCCTTCGTGAACAGAAACGCGCCCTTCAGATTCGTGTCCAGCACCGTGTCCCAATCCGCATCGCTCATGCGCATCAGCAAACCGTCGCGCGTCACGCCAGCGTTGTTCACGAGAATGTCCACCTTGCCGCAGTCGGCCAGAATTTTCTCGGCGGCGGCGGTGACGGCGGCGGAATTGGAAACGTCCACGGCGAACGCCCACGCTTTTTTTCCGAGCGCGCCAATTTCATTGGCGACCTTTTCGGAATTTTCCTGCGTGCGCGAAACGCAGACCACGTCCGCGCCCTCGGCGGCGAATTTCAACGCGATGGCGCGGCCGATTCCACGCCCCGCGCCCGTGACGACGGCAATTTGATTTTCAAGCTGGCTCATAAATTCAAAAAGTTTTCAGCCGCAGATTTTCACAGATGAAACACAGATTAAAAGATTTTTCCGCAGATTGCGCGGATTAACGCAGATTTGTCCTCGATTTTTTCTGCGAAAATCTGTGTAATCTGCGGACGTTTTCCCATCTGTGTTTCATCTGTGAAAATCTGTGGCTAAATTGAAATTGCTTTGACTGTGGCTTCCAAGCTCGCCGCATCCGCGACGTTCAGCATTTGCGCGGATTTATCAATGCGTTTCATAAATCCGCTCAAGGCCGTGCCCGGGCCGAGTTCGATGAACCGCGTGAAACCTTGCGCCAGCAAATAGCGCATCGAGTTTTCCCACAACACCGACGACGTGACTTGCTCAACCAGCCGCGCGGAAATTTCTGAATTGTGCGGCTGCGCCGTGACGTTGGAAATCACCGGCACGACCGGCGAAACCAGATTTACTTTCGCCAGTTCCGCGCCGAGCTTCGGCTGCGCGCCCGCCATCAGCGGCGAATGATACGCGCCCGCCACCGGCAGCGGCAGCGCGCGTTTCGCGCCATTGGCCTTGGCGAGTTCGCAAGCTTTGGTGATTTTTTCAGCCTCGCCGGAAATAACGAGCTGGCCGGGACAATTCAGATTCGCCAGCACGACCCCGGCTTCCGCGCAAACCTCGCGCGTCGGCGCTTCGTCCAGGCCGATGATTGCGGCCATACCGCCGCGCGTCGCATCGCACGCTTCCTGCATGAATTTTCCGCGCGCCCGGACCACGCGCAATCCGTCCTCAAAACTCATTGCGCCCGCCGCCGTCAACGCCGTGAATTCACCGAGCGACAATCCGGCGGTGGCTTGAAAGTCCAAAGTCCCGTGTCCAAAGCCCAAAGTCGCGACCGCGTTGCCGGGACTTTGGGCTTTGGACTTCAGACCTTGGACTTGTTCTTTCAGCAATTGAAAACAGACCCAGCTCACGAGAAAAATTCCCGGCTGCGCGTTTTCAGTTTTGGTCAGCTCGGCGTCCGGGCCGTTGAAACAGATTCCGGCGAGATCGTAACAGAGCGCGGCGTTGGCGCGGTCAAACCAATTTTTGGCCGACGGAAATTTTTCGGCGAGGTCTCTGCCCATGCCGACAACTTGCGCGCCTTGTCCGGCAAATAATAGCGCGGTTTTGCTCATTCAGAAAATTCTAACCACAAAGACACCAAGACACGAAGCGGAAATTTTTCACGCGACCTTCAGGCGCGCGGATGGAATTTTTTGTGGATCTCGCGCAGGCGGCTGCCGGTGACGTGCGTGTAAATCTCCGTGGTGCTGATGTTCGCGTGGCCGAGCAGTTCCTGGATCACGCGCAAGTCCGCGCCGTGCTCCAGCAGATGCGTCGCGAAGCTGTGCCGCATCATGTGTGGCGTGATGTTGCGCTCCACGCCCGCGCGGCGGACGCGGTTCTTGATGTGCAGCCAGAGAGTGACCGCTGCGAACGGCGTGCCGCGTTGCGTGAGAAAAACATTCGCCGGAGATTTTGGCGTGATCAATTTTGGCCGCCCAACCTCGATGTAACGATTCAACGCTTCAACGGCATTTTTTCCGGCCGGCACGACACGCTCTTTGTTGCCTTTGCCGATGACGTTGATGAAGCCGGCGTCGAGATGCAGTTGCTCGAGCCGCAGGTTTTTCAATTCTGACAGACGCAAGCCGGATGCGTAGGCCAGTTCCAAAATCGCCTGGTCGCATAAATTTTCCGGCGTTTCAGGATTTTCGGGTTCAAGCAATTTTTTAATTTCGTCGTTGCTCAACGCTTTCGGCAGCCGTTTCCAGCGGCGCGGCAGTGAAAGATTTTCCGCGACGTTCGCCGGCAGCAGTTTTTCATTCTCGGCGAATTTGTAAAACGCGCGCAGCGCGGCGATTTCGAGATATACGCTTTCGCCACTCAAGCGCTTGGAAGAAATCTGGTGGGGCGAGCGTCCCCGCGAGCCGTCGTCGCCTTGCCCAGAGTCGGCAGCGGCTCGCGAGGACGCTCGCCCCACCGGCAGCAAACCGCGTTCACGTTCGTTTTTCAGGAACGCCATGAGATGTTTCAATTCGACGGACTGCCAGTCCGTGAGATTTTCTTTCGCGGCCCAGGCGGTGAATTTGCCGAGCAGCGCGGCGTAGGTTTTCGCGGTGTTGTCCGACTGCCCGCGCTCGTGGCGCAGGTATTGCAGAAAATCTTCGACGAGATTTTGCATCAAGGACTGTTGGCGGCGGCGGCTTTTTGCGGCTTGACGGTGAACTCGACGAACCGGCTTTTGTGCAGGGCGAGGGTGAGGTCGAGGGTTTTGGCGTTGCGCAGGTTTTGAAACTGCAACTGGCGGCTGTTGCCGCCCCAGCCTTGTCCGTTCCAGCTTTGGACTTCGCGGCCCCGTTCGTCGGCCGCCTTGACGAGCGTCAACTGCATCCCGTCCAGCGGCTGGTCGGATTCAACCAGAAAACCTCCTGGTTTTTCTCCGTCGCCGGGATTTTGATCGGTGAATTGGATTGCCGGATACAGTTTCAATTGAATTCCATTCAGCGTGGTGGTGGCGAAGGCGGCACGGGTGCGGTTGTTGCGCCCGCCGTTGTAATTCCATAAATCCTGCTGGCTGCCCGCGTTGACGGGAACATTGGTGACAATCCACGTCTCATCGTCGCTGAAGCCGGACTGCTTGGAAAATTCCACGCGCAGTTTCCAAGCGGGTTCGTCCGGCCACAAGCCCCATTGGTAGGTCATCACCGACTCGTCGTTCTCACGCTGGTTGCTCCAACTGTTGCCGGAACTGCGGTTGCCCGTGGCGTCGGAAGTCTCGATCCGGATCACCTGCCAGTTGGTGGCGGCAACGCCCTTTTGTTCCGTGCGAAACGCCGCCAGCACGGCCTTGTTCATCGGGTCGTTCTTCGCCCGGCTGCCGCCGCCGTTGAAACCAAAACCGCGCACGCCGTAATTAAAGCGCGTCAGCGTGGCGTCCAGGTCGCCGTCGGACTGCGTGTCGGGCAGCGGCTCCGGCGTCCATTTCGGAAACGGGCCGCGCGCCGGGTTGGAAACGACAAATTGTTCCTTGGAGACCTGCTGGCCGCGCGGGCCGTTGTTCATGATGCGCAGATAAATTTTGCTGTCGCGGCGCGGATACGCATCGAGCGTGAAGCCTTGAATTTCCACGCCATTTTTAATCTGCGACTGGGTTCGCGCCCAGGTGCTGGCGCAGGCCGTGTTTGCCTGGTCGTAAATCATCAACTGATAATTCGGATACTGGTTGGCCTTGTGCTCCGCCTCGATCCAGACCACGACCGTGTCGTTGGTGCTGTCAATCCGCGCGCCGCCGGCGCGGGTGAGTTTGCCGGCCAGCTTGATTTTCGGCGCGACGTGATGCTTGCCGTAGGTGACGCCGAGGAACGTCAGCTTCGTGCCGTCGCTTAACGTGATGATCTGCGGTTTGCGCAGCCAGAGAAAGGCGGCGACGGCGATGCCAAGGATCAAAATTGAAACGACGCTCCACAAAATAATTTTTTTCATGACTGTAATTTTTATTGATCGGTTGCCGCCGCCGCTGCCGGCGCCTTTTCCGGCTTGACGGTGAACTCGAAGAACCGGTTTTTGTGCAGGGCGATGGTGGCGGTGATATTGGTGACGCCGCCGGTGTCGCGCAACGTGTAGCGGAAGGTGGAAGTGGAGTCGGCACCTCCCATGCCGGTCGAGGACGAGCCGGAATTATAGGACGCAATGTCGCCGCCTTGGCCGTCGGTCACTTTCGCAAGAGCCAGGCGCACACCATCGTCAGTCGTTTGCGTTCTGTTCACCCCATTCATGGGTCGCACCCCGTAGTTCATCACTGCCGGTTGGATTTGAATCATCAACCCGGTCTGCTGTGGCTGTGTAAAAACAACATTCGCCGGCAGATTCGCCGGCCTCATCGGCAAATTCGTGAATTGCACCGCTGGAAATATTTTGATGTGGTGGCCATTCAGGTCGGCTTCGGCAAAGGGAACGGGAGTGGCTGGCGGATTGGCAGTTCCAAGCGCGACACCACGTCCGCCACGCATGCCGGCAAGACCGTTGAAGCTCTGCTGGCTTCCGAGCACCACCGGTATGTTTTCAGCCGTCCACTGTTCGTCGCTGCTGAAATCGGAGCTCTGCGTCATTTCCAAGCGCAGCTTCCACGCCGGCTCGTCCGGCCACAAACCGTTTTGCAAAGTCAACGTGGCCTCGTCACCGTTCCATTGGGCCTGATTGCCGTTGGGACCGTAATTGATGGCCGTGCGATTCCCCGTCGCGTCGGTGGTTTCCACCGACGCCGGCTGCCAGTTCTTGACCGGCTTGCCGTCGCGTTCGACGCGATACGCAACCTGCACTCCCTTGTTTATGACGTCATCGGGATCGTCCTGATTGCGCTGATAAGGCATGTCCGCGCCGGAGACGAGCTTCGTCAGCGTCACTGACAGGCCGTCATCCTCCTTTGTGACGGGCAGCGGCTCCGGCGTCCATTTTGGATACGACTTGTTGGCAGCCGGATTGGAGATTACAAATTTTTCGTCCGCCATTTCCTGGCCGCCATTGCCGCTTTCCTGGACGCGCAGATATAATTGGCCCTGCCGTCGGGGGAACGCAGGAAACTGGACACTGAAGACTTCCGTGCCCTGCTGGACGTAGCCATTAGCCTGCGCGCACGCCGTGCCCGCCTTATCATAGATATAAAACTCGAAATTTCGATATTGGTTGGGTGTGTCGGAACTTTGGTCGTATTTCGCCCGCAGCCAGACGACCAGCGTGTCGGTGGCCGTAGTGAGCGAGCCGTTGCCGACGCGACGGACTATGGCTCCGACCCGAGCCGCCGGCGTTGCCGGTGCCGGTGGCAACTTGCCGCCGGGCACCGTGTGGTGTTTGCCGTAATCCGCACCCAGCAGCGTCAGCGTGGTGTCATCGCTGAACTTGACGACTTGCGGACGGCTGATCCACCAGTAAGTGCCAGCGGCGGCGCCGAGAACGAGAATAACAACAACACCCGACAGGATTATCTTTTTCATGAGATTTATGGTTTTTCTTTTTCAGGTTTGACGGTGAACTCAAGGAAATGGCTTTTGGGCAGCGCGATGGTGACGTTGAGATTGGTGATGCTGGCGAGGTCGCTCAACTGGTAGCCGTAGGCGGCGGACTGGTTGTTCATGGACGTGCTGTTGCCGTCAGTTTGAACTTCCTGTCCCTGGTCGTCAGTCAGCTTGATTATTTTAATCTCCACCCCGGCGGGCAGCGGCGGAGTGGCCTGTATCTGAATACCGCCCTGCGGCTGCGCGTTGGGCGGCACGTCGGTGAATTTTTTCACCGGGAAAATTTTCAGATGAACGCCGTTGAGGTCGGTCTCGGCAAAGGCGGTGTTGGTGTTGTTGCGCTGGTTCAGGAAATTGTAAAAATCCTGCTGGCGGCCCGGTTCCAGCGGAATGTTTTGCACGGACCACGTCTCGTTGTCGCTGTAACCCGACTGCTTGACAAAATTAAAGCGCAATTTCCACGCCGGCTCGTCCGACCACAGGCCGAACTGGTAGGTCGCCACGTCGTCGTCGCCCTGCCACTGGCTGTTGCAATAGCCGTTGACGTGGTTGCCGGTGGCGTCGGAAGTCTCGACCTGCATCGGCTGCCAGTTGGTGGCGGGCTTGCCGTTTTGGGAAATGTTGAACGTGGCCTGCACGCCCTTGTTGAGCGCGTCATCCGGGTCGTCCTGGTCGCGGTTATAGGGCGTGTCCGCGCCGAAGACCAGCTTCGTGAGCGTCACCGACAAATCGTCCTCCGACTTCGTGGCGGGCAGCGGCTCCGCCGTCCAGTCCGGAAACGGGCCGTGCGCCGGATTGCGGATGGTGAATTTTTTATCCGCCATTTCCTGCCCGCCGTTGCCGTTTTCCTCGACGCGCAAGACAAATTTCCCCTGCCGCCGGGGAAACGCGGGAAACTGGATGCCGACGACCATGTTGCTCTGCTGGCGGTTGCCGCCGACGTAATTCATCCCCGCAGATTGCACGCACGCCGAGCCTGCCGCGTCATACAGGTAATACTGAAAATTGGCATACGGCTGCGGGTCGCGTTCCTGCCGGACCCAGACCACCAGCGTGGCGGCGGCGGTGTTGAACACACCGTTCCGCGCCCGCACGCGCGTGGTCGTGTTCGTGGACGTTGGCGCTTTGACGCCGGGCGGAACGTGGCGCGTGCCGTAATCCACGGCCAGCAGCGTCAATTTTGAGTCGTCGCTGAACGTGATGACCTGCGGCCGCCGCAGCCACCAGAACGCACCGGCGGCGAGGCCGAGAATTAAAATCAGGAGAACGCTCCAGAGCAGGATTTTCTTTTTCATAAATTTATGGCTTTTGAGGTTTCACGGTGAATTCAAAGAAATGGTTTTTATGGATGGCAATGGTGACGGTGAGATTGGTGACACCGTCGAGACCGCGCAGGCCATAATGATATTCCGTCGCCCCGGCGCGTCCCATGGAACCGTAGTTCCAATTTTCCACGTCATTGCCCTGGTCGTCCGTCAGCTTGGCGACGGCCATTTGCATTCCTTCCGGCAGCGACGGACTGGCTTCGAGGTCAAAGCCCCCGGCGGGCTGCGCGTTTGGCGGGACATCGGTGAACTTTTTCGCCGGGAAAATTTTCAGATGGACGCCCTGCAGATCAGTTTCCGAAAAAACGGCGCCGGGCCGGTTGTTGCGGTTCCAGTTCATGAAATCCTGCTGGAGTCCGGACTGCACCGGAATGTTTTTCACCGTCCATAATTCATCACTGGTGAAACCTGATTGCTTGGAAAATTCCACGCGCAATTTCCACGCCGGTTCGTCCGGCCACAAACCCCATTGATAATCGGCAATCTCCTGGTCGCCGTCCCAATGGCTATTGCAGCCGGCGTTTTGATGGTTGCCCGTGGCGTCGGATGTCTGGATTTGCACCGGCACCCAGTTGAGGGCATTGGTGCCGTTTTGCTGGACTTGGAACGCGGCCTCCACGCCCTTGTTGATCGCGTCATCGGGATGCGACTGGTCGCGGTTGAAATTGCCGTCCGCGCCGGCGACCAGCTTGGTCAGCGTCACCGACAAATCATCATCCGTCTTGGCCGACGGCAGCGGTTCCGCCGTCCATTTCGCCGGCGCAACACCGCGCGCCGGGTTGGAAATGACAAAATGCTTTTCGTTCAGCACCTGGCCTTCGTTCTGGACATATTCCTGGACGCGTAAAATGAACCCGCTTTGCCGGCGCGGAAACGAGTCGAATTCCACGCCGACGATCTCGTTGCTGCCGCCGCCGTAACCGTTGCGCCTGCCCGAATCTCCCACGCACGCCGTATCCGCCTTGTCGTAGAGGAAAAGCTGGTAATTCGGCCAGTGATCCGCCGGATGTTCCTGCCGGAGCCAGACCACCAGCGAGTTGTTGGGCGTGTAGAACGGCTGCGGACGCTGGTTGGGCGTCGCCGGTTTTTTTTCGCGGGGCAGGGCGTGGTGCCGGCCGTAAGTCACCGCCAGCAACGTCAGTTTCGTGCCGTCATTTAGCGTGATGACCTGCGGACGCCGCGGCCACCAGAACGCGCCCGCTGCGAGGCCGAGGATCAAAATCAAACCAACGCTCCCCAGCAGGATTTTTCTTTTCATAATCGTTCCCGGTTCAACGGTTCGTGCGCGTGAGACGAGGCGTTTTGGCTGCGGCCAGCATTTCGCTTCTGCGGGAAACTGGCAAGCTAATACACCAACACCCTTTCGGCGGAAAAGTTACGGCCGCCTGGCAACTGATTTCTATTTGCCCGCCTTCCGGCTTCGTTTCCTGGAGGCTTGACGGCCGTTTGATTTCATTTTGGCCGGTTTGACTTTCGCCTTCAGCCGCGCCGCGTCGCCCCAGAGGCCCTCCAGGTCGTAACGTTCACGCGCGTCCGCGCGCATGACGTGGACGATCACATCAAAAAAATCCAGCACCACCCACGCGCCCTGCAACGAGCCGTCCGTGCGCACCGGGCGCAGGTCGCATTGCTCGCGCAAACCGTCGGTGATCTCTTCCACGATGGCGCGCAGGTGCGGCTCGCTCGTGCCGGACGCGATGACAAAATAATCCGTCACGGACGACAAATCGCGCACGTCGAGGATGACGATGTTCTCCGCCTTTTTATTGTCCGCGAAATCGCGGCAAAGCCCGGCCAGTTTTTTTGAATCCATAGTTGCGGGAGAATTTAACCATAGATGGGCACGGATGGACACGGATAAAATTGAAAGCCAAAATCCTCCTCGTCCTCGTTCTCGTCCTCGTAATCGAAATTTTCGAGAACGAGAACGAGGACGAGAACGAGGAGGAGGACGAAACCTCAAACGTAAAGTTTCGCGGCGCGGATGGCGTCCGCCACGAACGGCGGCACGAGATTCTCAACCGGCAGGCCCGCCTTCACCCGCGCGCGGATTTGCGACGAGGAAATTTCAATTGGAAAACCTTTCAAGATGCTTCCGCGAAATGGTTTTGGAAATTCCGCCGCCGCTCCGCCCGGACGCGGAATCGCGACAAATTCCGCGAGCGCCGCCAGTTCGTCCGCTTCCCGCCATTCGTTCAACTTTGAAAGGTTGTCCGCGCCGATGAGATAAAAAAGTTTCGCCGCCGGAAACCGTTTTGCGTAATCGCGCACGGTTTCAACCGCGTAGGAAATTCCGCCGCGCCGGAGTTCCTGTTCGTCAATTTCACAGTTCATTTTCCCCGCGAGCGCGAGCCGGAGCAGTTGCAGGCGGATTTCCGCCGGGGCGATTTTATTTTCTGGCTTGAACGGCGACTGCGCCGCCGGGATGAAAAACAATCTGTCCAGGCCAAGCTCCTCAACCGCCGCCTGCGCGACGAGCAGGTGGCCGAGGTGAACCGGGTCGAACGAGCCGCCAAACAATCCGAGTTTCATTTTAATCCCAATCCAGATGACAGACGTGAAAATTTTCCACTTTGACCGGGGCATTGCCATCCAAAAGTTGCAGCAGCGGTTTTTCGCCGTAGAACGAGGCCCATTGCGAAAACGTGCTTTTCGGGCCGAGAATATAGTCGCAGCGGGCGAGGGCAAAAATGTCGCCCACGGGGGAATCGGTGCCGAACCCGACGGTCAATCCGGGAAATTCTTCGGCGGTGCGGCGCTCGTCGCTGCAGACCAGAAAGGAAACTTTGCGGCCGGGAAATTGCGCGGCCAGTTCGCCCATCCAGGCGGCGTAACGCGACGCCGGAAAAAAATAGCGTCCGTCTTTCCACTTGCGGTAGTCGCCGTGACGGACGTGGACGCCGACGACGAGGTCGGCGTCGCGCCGCAACCGGTCAACCGCCGCGCGGCCGGCGGTTTCAATGTTTTCCAGCGGGCGGAAATAATCCCGGATTTTGCCGCCGTGCTTCCGCACCAGGTCCGGCGCGCGCAAACGCCAGTCATAGACCAGGACGATTTTTGCCGGGCGGATTTTTTCCTGGACTTCCGGACCGTCCAGACGGGTGATGAACTGCCCTTTCGTTTCGCGCAGCGTGACGACGGTTCCGCCAAAAACCGGGAAGCGCTCGTTCCACACGCTCGCGTAGCGGGTCAGGTGGTAGAAAATCCGCGTCTTGCGAATGGCCGCGCCGGCGCCGGGAATGGCGTCCAGCCAGTGTTTTCGTTTCGGGGCGGGATATTCGCAGCAAAGGTTCCGGCGGGTTTCCTCGAACAGGCCGGAGTAGCTGTGGAATGTGAAATTGATGACGCGATGGCCCTGCTCCTCCGCCAGCGCGATGACGTTTGCGAAAATGATGAGGCGATTGGCCAGCCGTCCGCACCGGCGGCTGATGATGAACAGCTTTTGATTAGGCGGCGGCGGCATCCTGAAAATTATCCACGGTCAATGGCTCCAAGACAAATCTTTCTTTGGAAAAGGAAAAACTTGCTTCCGAGCGCATCTTGAACCGAGGTTCGTTGCCAGGGCGCGGCGAGCAGCACCTGCAACGCAGGCGGGTTTTGTCGTAAAACAACTTTTGACGTGGGAAAAATGAAGCGATAATCATGTGGCTATTCAACACGCTGCTGCGTGAAAACAGGGTGAATCGGATTAAATATGATTTGGTTCTCCATAAATAGCGGCTATTAATTTGTTTCAGGCGGCAGTTCGTTTTTGCAATCCGACAAACCAGCAAGTCATAATGATCAGCGTCATCACAGCCATTCACAACCAACTCGCCGTTAATAAAATTTTCCATGAATATCTGCGGCGCTACACGCGGCTTCCGTTTGAGTTGATCATCATTGACAATAATTCCAGCGACGGCAGCGGGGAGTTTTTTAGCTCTGTCGGAGCCAGGGTCATTCAAAATGACGGAAACTATTCCTACCCATTTTGCCAAAATCAGGGAATTCGCGCCGCGCGTCATGACATTCTTGCCTTCTTGAATAATGATATAATTGTCTCACCGGATTGGGATAAGCACATTCTTGCGACAATGGAACACAACGGCTTGGAATTGGCAACCTGTTGCGGAGTGGAGCGCCTTGAAAACGCAGCCGCGACGAAATTCATCAGGAAAAAATGGAGCTTGATAAAAAATACGGTCGGCCTCATGGGTAACAATAAACGCACATTGCGGCTGATGCACAAAATCATGTATGGAAATTGGGAAGCCTTCACGAAAAGGCGATTTGATAAATTTCAACTCACAGTCAGGGGGGGGTTCGTCGGAAACACCGTCTTGATGAAAAGGAGCGCTCTTGAGAAAATTGGTTTTTGGGACGAACGCATTAACGCGGCGGATTTTGACCTGTATTTCCGAAGCAAAAAACGCAGCCTTGAAGTGGGCGATATCAAACCCATTCAGATTGCCTTGGGTGCATTTAACCATCACTTTATTAAAGTTACTCTTAAGAGCGCGCCGCCACCGTTCAAAGATCAATCTAGGTTGATTTCACTGGAAGAAAAGTGGGGCATACCGGCCATGCAGGCATACAAACGGGATTTGGATTTGGCATAAAAACCATGAAAATCAGCGGGTTCACCTTTTTGCGCAACGGGCAGAAGCTCGGCTATCCGTTCGTCGAATCCGTCCGCTCGATCCTGCCGCTCGTGGATGAATTCGTCGTCGCGCTCGGCCCGTGCGACGACGACACGGAAAAAATGCTGCGCGCCATCGGCGATCCTAAAATCCGCATCATCCCCACGCAATGGAACGAACGCATCCAGCCGGATTACAGCGTGAAAGGTTTTGTGTATGGCCAGCAAAAATCCATCGCGCTCTTCAACTGCACCGGCGACTGGGCGTTTTATCTCGAAGCCGACGAGGTGCTGCATGAAAATGATCTGCCGAAAATCCGCGCGGCGATGGAAAAACACCTGGACGATCCGCGCGTGGAGGCGCTGGCCTTCGACTACCTGCATTTTTACGGCAACGCGAACACCATCGCGTGGTCGCCGGGCTGGTATCGCAGCGAAGTCCGCATCCTCCGCAACACCATTCCCGCGTGGGGGCCGGAAGGCCTGTTTTTTGTCGTGCTGGATACGCTCAAACGCGGGCGTTACCCGCGCGCGGCGCACACGGGCGCGACCATTTTTCATTACGGCTGGCTCAAGACCGAGCAGCAAATGAACACGCGCAAACAGTCGGTGGCGAAATACTGGTCGAAAAACCTGCCGACGCCCGTGGCTTATGCCGACATTGATCCGCAAGTCCTGCGCCTCTTTTCCGGCACGCATCCGCAGGCCATGCAAAACTGGCTCGCGCCCGCCGACGGCCTGTTTCCGGCCGACCCGGACCACCGGCTCACTTCGCGCGAAAAAAAACACCGCTTCATGCTGAAGCTCGAAAAATGGTCCGGCTTCCGTTTCAACAAGAAACATTACCGGCTCGTTCGCTGAACGCCCGTTCGCACGCGGCGATGACGGCGGGGATTTGAATGTCTGCGACCGTTTTTCCCAACGCCGGCGTCACCGCCCAGTCCGCGTGCCGGAACGGATGCGGTTCGCCCGGCGCGTTGGAACGCATGAGCATCACCACGCGCCCGCCCAGCGCGACCGCCAGGTGCAGCAAGCCCGTGTCCGCGCCGATGACGACCGTGGAAAGTTTCATCAGCCCGGCGGAAACCAGCAGCGGCGTCCCGGCGGCGACGGCAAAACCCGCCGCCCGCGCCGGTTCGAGCGCCGCGCGTTCGGACGGGCCGCCGCCGAAAATAATCTGTGCGCCGCGCGAATGAAAATGCCACGCCACCTTCAGAAAATTTTCCAGCGGCCAGTTTTTTTTGGCCGCGCTCGTGAACGGCTGGATGAACAAGGCCGGTTTGGCCGCGTCCAGCTTGTTCGCCGTGAAAAATTGCCGCGCCCCGTCCAGTGCGTCGCCGGGCAAAATAAATTCGTTGCGGATGCCGCCGGTCCGCAGGCCGCATTGCCGCAGCAGCGAAAGATTTTGCTCCGCCGGATGGATTTTTTTTCCGTGCGGCACGGCCTGCGTGTAAGTCCAGCCGCGCGGCGGATGATAAACGCCGCCCCAGCGTTCCGGCGCGCCGCTCCACCATGCGAGCAGTTCGGTCTCGCCGTAGCCTTGGAAATCAATGGCGATGGAAAAGTTTTTTTGCCGCAGCCCGGCCAGCAGTCGCCACGCGCCGGCACCGGCGGCCGGCAGGTTTCCCGAACGGAAAATCGCGCGGTCGAGCGGGATGATTTCGTCCACGTCCGCAAAGCCGCGCAAAATCGGCGCGTGTTCCCGGGAGACGAGAAAATGGATTTTCGCGCCGGGAAAATTTTCGCGCACGGCGTGGACCGCCGGCAGCGTGAACAAAATATCGCCGATGGATTTGAGCCGGATGAGCAGGATGTTTTCGCGGTCGCGCATGGTGGCCGCGTTTTATTTGCCGGCGCGCGGCGGCTTCTGCAATTCCCACAGCTTGGCGTATTTGAGAAACGCCTGGTCGGCCTCCAAAAAAGCGATGATGAGGCCTTCCGTGCCGTCCAGAAATCCGCGCTTCAAAACATACGACTTGAAAAAACGCGCCAGGCTGCGCGACGCCATGGTCCAGGCGCTGCTGCGTTTGCCTTGTTCGTGCAGGCTCAAGGCGCCGCCCCGGCTGAAGCGGTGGATTTTGCGCATGAAATCATCGAGGCTGCGGTAGGAATGATGCGTCATCGCCTCCCGGCAGCGCCCGGCGCGGCCGTCCAGTTCCACGCGCGAATGGACGTGCTGTTCCTGATAGCGTCCCTTGTCGCGCCGGAACAACCGCAGCACCGAATCCGAACCCCAGGTGCCGTGGCGGATTTCCTTGTGGAGGAAAAAATTCCGGCGGCGAATCCAGTAACCGTCGCACGCCGGGGCGCGCAAAAGATTTCGGATTTCTCCGGCCAGCGCGGGCGTGATCCGTTCATCGGCGTCAACGACCAGCACCCAGTCGTGTCTGGCCTGCGTCATGGCCCAGTTGTTTTGCGCGCCATGGCTCCAGAACGGATGCTGTAGAATGCGGTCGGTGTAACGCCGGGCGATTTCCAGCGTCCGGTCGGTGCTGAAGGAATCCACGACCACGATTTCGTCCGCGAACCGCACGCTGTCCAGACATTCGGCGATCACGTTTTCCTCGTTGAAGCAAGGAACGATCACGGTGAGCGGAACCAATGAATCAGTGTTTTTTTCCATCTTTCGCAGGGCCGAATTTCTGTGCGAGCTTACGGACACCCGCCCGGTTTGGCAATGATTTGCCGGAGCCGGGCAGGGAAGCGCGCCGACAAACTGCTCGCTTTGGTTTTTCCGCCGTCGCATATTGGCGGAAAATTATGCTGGCCTTTCTGTTCAAAGTCTGGAGCCTGGCCAGACCCTACCGCACGCGGCTTTTTCTCGGCGTGCTGACGGGCGTCATCAGCGGGCTGCTGTCGCCGCTGCTGATCGGGACGATCATGTTCGTCTATGGCGCGGTGTTTCCCACGGCGGATTCGGCGGCGACGGGAAAACTGCCGATGAAGGCACCCGCGTTCGTGCAGGAATGGTTTAACGCCGTGCGCGCCGCGCTCGAAAGCGGGCTGCACACGCATCCGTGGACGATCGGCGCGCTCATCGCGGCGATTCCGTTCGTTATGTTTTTGCGCGGGCTGTCCGGCTACCTGAACGTCTATTTCCTGCAATGGACGGCGAGCCGCACCATCGCGGATTTGCGGACGCGGCTGTTCGCGCACCTGCTGAATTTGTCCGCCGGTTTCTACACGGAAAATTCCTCCGGCCAGCTCATCTCGCGCGTGATGAACGACACGCAATCGCTGCAAAGCATTTTGAGCGGCGCGACTTCCGTGATCATCCGCGACCCGGTCACGCTGATCGGCGTGATGGGTTATTTATTTTATCAGCAGCCGAGGCTCACCTTGATCTCCATGATGGCGCTGCCGCTGTGCATGATTCCCATCGCCATCTTCAGCCGCAAAGTCCGCCGCTCCAGCCGCGAATTGCAGACGCAGTCCGCCGAGCTAACCCAGATCATGACCGAGTCCTTCACCGGCCACCGCATCGTCAAGGCCTACAACCTCGAAAATATCGCGGCGGAAAAATTTCGCGAGACCGCGCGCAAATCCGTCGGCCATTACATGAGGATCATCCGCGCGATGGAAATTCCCGGGCCGCTGATCGAATTTTTCGGAAGCTGCGGCGTGGCGTTGCTGCTCGTCTATCTCATTTACAATTCATCCGCGCGGCCAAGCCCGACGGATTTTCTGCAACTGGTCATCTCCATCCTGGCGATGTATCAGCCGATGAAAAACCTCACGCGGCTGCAAAACCAGATCGTCCAGGCGCGCGCCGCCAGCGAACGCGTTTTTGAAATGCTCGCCACGCAAAGCTCCGTGCCCGAACCCGCCCAGCCGCGCCTGCTCCGCGCCGACAACGCGGACATCCAGTTCGACCGCGTGAATTTTTCCTACGGCGAAAAAACCGCGCTGCACGACATCAGCCTGCAAATCAAGTCCGGCCAGCTCGTCGCGCTCGTCGGCGCGAGCGGCTCCGGCAAGACGACGCTCTCGAATTTGCTCCTGCGATTTTACGACCCGCAGCGCGGCGCCGTCCGCATCGGCGGCGCGGACATCCGCGAATTCACCACGCGCGACCTGCGCAGCCAGATCGCCGTCGTCACGCAGGAAACCGTTTTGTTCAACGACACCATCCGCCGGAACATCGAGCTGGGCCGGCCCGGCGCGACCCGCGAAGAAATCATCGCCGCCGCCCAGCACGCCCACGCGCACCAGTTCATTTTGGAAAAGCCCGGCGGCTACGAAACCGTCATCGGCGAAAAAGGCGTCATGCTTTCCGGCGGGCAGCGCCAGCGGCTCGCCATCGCCCGCGCCGTTTTGCGCAACGCGCCGATTTTGATCCTCGACGAAGCCACCAACGCGCTCGACACCGAATCCGAACGCGCCGTGCAGACCGCGCTCGACGAATTGATGAAGGGCCGCACGACGCTGTGCATCGCGCACCGGCTCTCGACCATTTTGCACGCCGATTTGATTGTCGTGCTGGACCAAGGCCGCATCGTCGAAACCGGCACTCATAATGAATTGGTCAAACGCGGCGGCGTTTATCAAAAGCTTTACGAACTTCAGTTCCGCGAATAACCTGCTGTGGACTTATTTTTCAAATGAGCGAAAAAATTCCCTACCTCGACCTGCCCGCGCAAATCCGTAGCGTGCGCAAAGAACTGGATGCCGCCATCGCGCGCACCCTCGACCATTGTTCGTTCTGCCTCGGCCCGGATGTCGTGCAGTTTGAAAAGGACTTCGCCAAATTCTGCGGCGCGCAGCACTGCGTCGGTTTCAACAGCGGCACCTCCGCGCTGCACATCGCGCTGATGCTCCTCGGCGTCGGGCCGGGCGATGAAGTCATCACCACGCCGTTCACGTTTGTGGCGACAAGCTGGGCGATTTCCTACGTCGGCGCGAAACCGGTTTATGTGGACGTGGAAGACGGCACGATGAATCTCGATCCGAAGCTGCTCGAGCGCGCCATCACGGCGAAAACCAAAGCCGTCCTGCCCGTGCATCTCTATGGCCAGCCGTTCGACATTGATCCGGTTCTCGCCCTTTGCAAAAAACACAAGCTGCCGCTCGTCGAGGACGCGGCGCAGGCGCACGCGGCAAAATACAAGGGCAGAATCGTCGGCACGTTCGGCGACATTTCCTGCTTCAGCTTTTATCCCGGCAAAAATCTCGGCGCGAGCGGCGAAGGCGGCGCGCTCGTCACGAACAACGCCGCGTTTGCCGCGCGTGCCCGCTCCCTGCGCGAACACGGCTCAACCGTGCGCTATTACCACGACGAGGTTGGCTTCAATTACCGCATGGAAGGAATTCAAGGCGCGGTGCTGGGCGTCAAATTGCCTCACTTGCAAAAGTGGACGAACGAACGCCGTCGCGTCGCGCATCGTTATCACGAATTGTTGCGCGACACGCCGCTGCAATTGCCGCGCGAAGCCGCCTATGCCGAGAGCGCCTGCCATCTTTACGTCGTGCGCCACCCGCAACGCGACCAGTTGAAGGCTCATCTCGACGCCAGCGGCGTGGGTTGCGCGCTGCATTATCCGGTGCCGCTGCACCTGCAAAAATGCTACGCGAGCCTCGGCCACCAGCCCGGCGATTTTCCTATCGCCGAAAAAGCCGCGCGCGAATGTTTGAGCCTGCCGATTTATCCCGAACTGACCGATGCGCAAATCCAACGCGTGGTTGCCGTCATCAAGGATTTCTTCCGCAAGTAACCGGCACACCTGCGCAAAAAGTGTCGTATAAATGGTAGAATTTGTTCTGTTCCTGCGTCGGGTTTCAGCGACAATGTTCCATCAGCCATTTCTAAATCATGAAAGCCGCAAAATCCGACAAAGACAACGCCACCAGCCGCTGGCTCTCGTTCCGCCCTGAAATCAAGGTCGTGGACTGCACCATCCGCGACGGTGGCCTGATGAACAACCACCATTTCGAGGACGCGACTGTCAAGCTGGTTTATGAAACGTGCATCGCCGCCGGCGTGGACTACATGGAAATCGGCTACAAGTCTTCGCGCAAAGGCATCAAGGTTGGCGAACATGGCGATTGGAAATATTGCACCGAAGAAACCATCCGCCGCATCGTCGGCGACAACAAAACCGCTTTGAAGCTCTGCGTCATGGCCGACGCCGAACGCAGTGATTATCACGCGGACATTCTGCCGAAAAAAGATTCCGTCCTCGACATGATTCGCGTGGCGACCTACATCCACCAGATTCCGACCGCGCTGGAAATGGTCAAGGACGCGCACGACAAGGGCTACGAAACGACCGTCAACCTCATGGCCGCCTCGACCATTCCCGACCGCGAACTGAACGAAGGCCTGGAAATGCTCGCGAAATCCGAGGCCAAGGCGATTTACGTCGTGGACAGCTTCGGCGCGTTTTACAGCGAGCGCGTTCACGAGCTGGTGAAGAAATATCTCGGCTACTGCAAACCGTCCGGCAAGGAAGTGGGCGTCCACATGCACAACAACATGCAGCTCGCGTTCGCCAACACCATCGAGGGCATCATTGAAGGCGCGAATTTTCTCGACGCGACCATCGCCGGCCTCGGCCGCGGCGCGGGCAACTGCCCGATGGAACTGCTGCTCGCGTTTCTGCACAATCCGAAATACGAACTGCGCCCCGTGTTGGATCTCGTGCAAAACCACATCGAGCCGATGCGCGCGAAATTGCTTTGGGGCTACGACCTGCCGTATCTGCTCACCGGCATGTTGAACCAGCATCCGCGCACCGCCATCAAGTTCAAGGAAGCCGAGCTCAAGGGCGAAAAAGGCGACATCCTGAAATTCCACGACACGGTCACGGATCAGGAATAAATTTATTGGCCGGAAACTTTGCGGCTTGGTGTCTTGGTGGTTAAAAGTTAAATTGCCTCCATGTCGCACGCCGATTTTGTCCATTTGCACCTGCACACCGAGTATTCGCTGCTCGATGGCGCGTGCCGGCTGGACCGGCTGATGGACAAGGCGCACGAGCTGAAATTTCCCGCGCTCGCCATCACCGACCACGGCGCGATGCACGGCGTGATTGAGTTTTATCAGGCCGCGCGCGCCAAAGGCATCAAGCCCATCATCGGCTGCGAAGTGTATGTCGCGCCCGGCTCGCGGCTGGAAAAAAAATCCGGCGGCGGCACGCGCGACGTTTATCATCATCTCGGCCTGCTGGTGAAGGACGAGGCCGGCTACAAAAATCTCATCAAGCTCACGACCGCCGCTCACTTGGAGGGCTATTATTACAAGCCGCGCATTGACAAGGAAATTCTGGCGCAGCACAGCAAAGGCTTGATCGCGATGTCCGGCTGTCTCGCGAGCGAGATTCCCGATTTGATCATGAAGGATCAATTGGACCAGGCGCGCGACGCGGTGGATTTCTTCAAGCAGACGCTCGGCGCGGAAAATTTTTTCCTCGAACTGCAGAACCACGGCATTCCCGAACAAGCCAGGGTCAACCAGCAGTTGATTCAGTTTGCCAAGGAATTTGGTCTGAAGCTCGTCGCGACGAACGACGTGCATTACATCAACAAAAGCGATTCGCACGCGCACGATTGCCTCGTGTGCATCGGCACGCAGGATTTGTTGAGCAACCCCAAGCGCATGGGCGCGGGCTATGTGCCGGAGCAATTTTATCTGCGCAGCGCCGAGGAAATGAAGGCGCGCTTCGCCGAAACGCCCGAAGCCGTCGCGAACACGCTCGAAGTGGCCGGGAAGTGCAACCTGGAAATCCAGTTCGGCAAGCTGCATTTCCCCGTTTTTTATCCGCCGGAACATTTCACGCGTGAAGGGTTTTTGCGGCAATGGCTGGCGGAAGGGTTGTTCCGCCGCTATACGATCCACGCGAAGGCCGGGGAAAAGGAATTTGTCGTCGAGGGAATTGACGATCCGACGCGGCTGCCAACATATAATGTAGGACAGGCGTCGCGCCTGTCTCAAGTTTCAAAAGAGGAAAATGGAGACAGGCGCGACGCCTGTCCTACGATAAACGATCCCGCCGTTGCCGATGCGATCAAAATTGTTCTCGACCGTCTGAAAGTTGAAATCGCCGTCATCGAAAAAACCGGCTTCATTTCCTATTTTCTCATCGTCGGCGATTTCATCCGCAAAGGACGCGAGATGGGCGTGACGTGCGTGGCGCGCGGCAGCGCCGCCGGTTCGCTGGTCACTTACCTGCTTGAAATTGCGAACGTGGATCCGATCCGCTACGGACTTTTGTTTGAGCGCTTTCTGAATCCCGAGCGCATCAGCCCGCCGGATATTGACATTGATTTCGCCGATGACCGCCGCGGGGACGTCATCGAATACGTCCGCCAGAAATACGGACGCGATTCCGTCGCGCAAATCATCACGTTCGGCACGATGGGCGCGAAGAGCGTGGTGCGCGACGTTGGCCGCGTGATGGGCCTGCCCTACGGCGACTGTGACCGGCTCGCGAAAATGATTCCGTTTGATTTGAAGATGACGCTCGAAAAAGCCCTCAAACAATCGCCGGAATTCAAGCAGGCTTACGAGACCGAAGACGTCACGCGCGAACTGGTGAACACCGCACTCATTCTCGAAGACCTCACGCGCAACGCCAGTGTTCATGCGGCGGGCGTGGTCATCGGGCCGGAGCCGCTGGTGAATTTTCTGCCGCTCAAGCAGGACGAGGACGGCGCGCTCGTGACGCAATACGCGATGAATCCCGTCGGCGATCTCGGCCTGCTGAAGATGGATTTTCTCGGCCTGAAAACTTTGACCGTCATCCGCAACACCTGCGAAATGGTGAAGCGGACGCGGGGAATCGAAATTGACATTGACCATCTGTCGCTCGACGACAAAAAAACCTACGACCTGTTGAACCGCGCGGAGACGCTCGGCGTGTTCCAGTTGGAATCCGGCGGGATGCGCGACCTGTGCAAAAAATTCCAGATCAGTTCCATCGAGCACATCACCGCGCTCGTGGCATTGTATCGGCCCGGCCCGATGGACCTGATTCCTGATTTCATCAAGCGCCGCCACGGTGAAATCGAAATCAAATACGAGCATCCGCTGCTCGAATCCATTTCCAAGGAGACCTACGGCATCTTGATTTACCAGGAGCAGGTGATGCAGGCGACGCAGTTGCTCGCCGGCTATTCGCTCGGCAAGGCGGACTTGCTGCGGCGCGCGATGGGCAAGAAGAAGGTCGAGGAAATGGCCAAGCAGCGCGAGGATTTTGTCAAGGGCTGCAAGGAGAAGAACAACATTCCGCCAACGAAGGCGAACCAGATTTTCGACTTGCTGGAAAAATTCGCCGGTTACGGCTTCAACAAGTCGCACGCCGCCGCCTATGCCATCGTCGCGTATCAGACCGCGTATCTGAAGGCGAATTATCCCGTGGAATTTTTCTGCGCCATGATGACCAACGACATGGCGAACACGGAAAAATTGAGCGAATACATCGCCGAGGCGCGGGAATTTGGAATTGAAGTCTTGCAGCCGGATGTGAACGAAAGCGAAATGTTTTTTGCGCCGGCAAGAAGTAGCGCAGGCGTCCCGCCTGCGAAATCGGACGCAGCCGGAACGGCTGTGCTACGTCAAGCCATCCGGTTCGGCCTCGTCGCCATCAAGGGCGTTGGCGAAGCGGCGGTTGAGGCGATTTTGAAAGCGCGGAACGAAAGCGGAAAATTCAAAACGCTTTCCGAATTGTGCGAACGCGTGGACGGTCGCTCTTTGACACGAAAAACCATCGAAGCTCTTGTTAAAACTGGCGCGTGTGATTCCTTTGGCCAGACGCGCGCAACGTTGTTCGCGCAAATCGAACGCACATTGTCACGCGCGGCGAGCATCCTTTCCGACAAACAAAAAGGCCAGAGTTCGCTATTCGGCGCGCTCGAGGAAAAGGCGCCGCCGATGCCGGAGGCGATTTCCAATTTGCCCGAATGGCCGCAGCACGAACTGCTCGCGCACGAAAAAGAGCTTTTGGGATTTTACGTCACCGGCCATCCACTGACGCCGTTCGCGCCGATTCTGGAAAAATACGCGCTGGCGAACACCGCGAAACTTTCCGAACTGCCCAACCGCAGCCTGACACGCATCGGCGGCTTGATCGCGGCGGTGCAGCACGGCGTTTCAAAAAAATCCGGCAAAGCTTACGCGCTGGTCACGCTCGAAGATTTGGAAGGCTCGGTGCAGATTCTGTGCATGAACGAGAACTACGACCGGCATCGCGAACTGCTCGTGGAAAACAAGGCCATCCTCGTCATCGGCGAAGTGAACACCGGCGAAGACCGCCCGAAAATTTTCCCGCAGGAAATCCTGCCGCTCGAAGACGCGCCAAAAAAATTCACAAAGCAGGTTCATCTGCGGCTGCACACGGCGCATTTGAAGCCGGAAGATTTTGAGAGCGTGCGCGAAATCGTCGCGGCGAATCCGGGCAAATGCCCGCTGCTGCTTTGTTTCATGCGTCCGGGCGGCGAAACCATTTTCGTGGACACGAACGAGCGGTTTGGCGTTTTGCCGTCGCTAAAATTGCAGCAGGAAGTTGACGCGCGATTTGGCGAGGAAACGTATTATGCGAAGGTGGACATGACGCTGCCGGAAAAAACGCGGCGCAGTTGGGAAAAGAAGCCCGGCAACGGCGAAGAATAGAATCCAACCGTGGCGGCGCGCCGGCAGGCCGCCGCATTTCCAAAAATTAGTTTCCGGCTTTCTGCCGAAAGCCGCCACGATATTTATTTCACCGCCGCGCGGATTGGTTACGGCAATACGTGGCCGGGAATGGAGCAGGTCGGGGTTTCGCCGAGCTTGCCGAGGGTGTATTTGCCGCCTGCGGGACATTTGGGAAGATTTCCGTTGGCGTCCAGTTTGATGTAGGGCTTGATGTCGGCTTCCGTGACCGGGTCGCCGGTTTTTTTGTGATTTTCCAAAGCCCACTGATTTTCTGCCGCGTCAATCTGGCGGAGATTGTTGATGCAGGCGTTTTGCTGGGCCCTTGCCCTGGCGGTGGCGGCGTTGCCGCCTGCGGCCGTCTGGCCCATCGCGCCCGGCATCCGAACCAGCCGGACGCCCGGCGGCACGGCATAATTGAAATCATCGGCAGAGAGCGCCGGGTTTATTTCAATGTTTCTGGAAGTGAAGGTGATCGTGCCGCGAATTTTTGTCGCCACCGGCGCCGTCTTTTTCACCTCCTCCTTGGCCATGTCCAGTGCCGCTGCCGGCAGATTGGTGTTAATGGCGCCATACAGATCAAAAACATCGTCAATGTCCGCGTCGCTGATGGTTCCGCCGAGCGTGATTTGCCATTGCGAAACCAGGTAGCTGGTTTTGTCCACCCAGATTTTTATTTTTTGTCCCAGCACTTTTGCGGTGAGCGTGTAGCAATCCTGCCCGTTCACGGATTCATCATCGGTCTGCCCCAAATTTTTGATGATTTTTGCCAGTTGCGCCGGGTCGCCAAAAATATTTTGAACGTTCTTGAGTTGCTGTTGCTCCGGCTGGCCGATTGGCAAATCGCCGCTGGCAAGCTGCATATAAGTGGCTGGAACGCCTCCTTGATGCTCGTCCATATATATGAACTGGCCCTTGCCGGAAGACCAATAGGCGAACGTGTTGTTCATGGCCTGGCGGTCAATTTTTGACGCCGCCTCCCCGGCGATGTAATACAAGCCCGGCGGCGACTGCCTGACGGAAAGTTCGGTTGTGTTGGTGATCACCCTGGGCATACCCAGCGGATGTTGCGTGGCGTTTTTCGCGTTGGCGGGCTGATCCGGATTCATGTCGGCAACCGTGATGTTCGACAAGTCCAGAAACAGGGTGACCGTGCCATCCGCCCGTATGCTGGTAAAATTCGTGTAAGCCGAATGCACCTTGGTCAAAATGCTCAACGCCTGAATGGCGGCGGCGGCGGAAGGCGCGGCCACCTGCGTCGCCGGATTTCCATTTTTCGCCTTGTGCTGCGAATATAAATGCCAGCCATACCATCCGCCGCCGCCCAGGACGGCAAGCCCGGCAACCACGGCGGAAATGACCAGCACCATTTTCAACGCGCCCGATCCGGTTTTCTGCGCGGGCGGCGACGGCGGCCGGTAGGCTGTTTGCGGTGCCGCCGGGGAACTGGCCGCCGGAGCCGCCGATCTCTGAATGTTGAGCGCCGCCGGCCGCGCTGGCGGCCTGACCACGCCCGGCGCTTCCGGCACGACGATCAGTTTCTGGCAGGCCGGACAGTTGATTTGGACGCCCGCGTATTCTTCGCCGACCAGAATGTGCTGGTCGCAATGCGGGCAGGAGAATTTGAATTCAGCCATATGTTTTTTTAATCACCGCGCCAGTGGTCAGGGCGCGAAGAGGTGACAAAGCACCGGCCTCTCTTGTGACGTTGCGACAAGCAAATCCGTTTTCGGAAAAAATTGCAAGCACAAGACGACTACGCCCGCCGCTCTTTGATGCTCGCCAAAATTTCCGCAATGACTTCGCCCTTCGGCTTCGCACCGATGTTGCCTTTGCCGTGCAAACGGACGGAAACGGCCCCGGCTTCCATGTCGCGACCGCCGATGACCAGCATCGTGTGGACGCGCAACTGTTCCGCGTTGGAAATCTTCGCCTTGAACGGCGTCGCGCTGAAATCCGCATCCACGCGCACCATGTTCGCGCGGAGTTCGGCCACGATGGGCTTGGCGTATTCGATGAGCGCCGCGTCGTCATTGAGCGTGATGACGCGCACCTGATCCGGCGCGAGCCAGAGCGGGAAGTTGCCGGCGTAATGCTCAATGAGGAAGCCGATGAACCGTTCATGCGTGCCGAGCGGCGCGCGATGGATGCACAGCGGCGTCTTGTTGGAGTTGTCCTTGTCGCGGTAGGTCAGGCCGAACTTGGCGGGCACGGCGAAGTCCACCTGGTTGGTGGCGATGGTGAATTCGCGGCCGATGGCGCTCCACACCTGCACGTCAATCTTCGGCCCGTAGAACGCCGCCTCGTTGGCGACCTCCACGTAGTTGATGCCGGATTCGATCAACACCTTGCGCACCATGTCCTCGGTCTTCTTCCACAACTCCGGTTCGTTGACGTATTTCTTGCCCAGCCCTTCCGCCGCGTGCGTGCTGAAGCGCATCTGATATTTTTCCAGGCCGAAGATTTTGAAATACTTCAGATACATGTCGTTCACGGCGCGGAACTCGTCGGCGAACTGCTCCTCGGTGCAATAGATGTGGGCGTCGTTCATGTTGAGCGAACGCACGCGCATCAGGCCGAACAACTCGCCGCTCTGCTCGTAGCGATAGCAGGTGCCGTATTCCGCGAGGCGCAACGGCAAGTCACGGTAACTCTTGGGCTCAGCGGCGAAGATGCGATGGTGGTGCGGACAGTTCATGGCTTTGAGGTAATAACTCTCCGGCTCGCCCAGCTTTTTCAATTCCGTGCGCAACGCGGCCAACTCGTTGAACGCGGCCGCCACGGGCTGCGGCGCAGTCCCGGCTTTGACGGCGGCCTCAACGGCAACAAATTCTTCGTCTTTCAAAATGGCAGACATAATAGATAAAGTGGCGTTAACATTTCGCGATGAGTTCCATCTGATTTCCATTCAGGCGCTTCTCAATTAGCTGGCAATACTCTTTATTGAGTTCGATCAAAACAAATGACCGCTGAAATTTCGCGGCAACAACCCCAACCGTCCCGCTGCCTGCGAAAGGATCTAAAACCACATCGCTCGGTTTGGTGCTGGCCAACACGCAGTTTTCAACGAGTTTTTCTGGAAAGACTGCAAAATGAGCGCCACGATATTTTGAAAGGGGAATGTTCCATACCGTGCGCTTGTTCCGGCCAAGCGGATGAAAGGCTTGATCCCACCTTCCGTCATGAAGGTTATTGTTTCCACAATTCTTTCCAACTTCAGGAGTCCCGTTTCTTTTTCCAAAATGATTTCTCCCGCCTTTCATCCGTGAGTTTTCCGAAAACGTGACATGCGGCTCTCGGATTGCGTCGGCATCATAAAAATAATCAGCGGATTTTGAAAACATGAAGACGTATTCGTGATCAACTGTTGGACGGGTTTTGACTGAATGAGGCATGGCATTGGGCTTGTGCCAAATGATGTCACAGCGAAGTATCCAACCCGACTGCTGTAACGCGATTGCAACTCGCCAAGGCAATCCAAGCAGCATTCCGTCAAGAAATTTGTCGCCCAAGTTCAACCAAAGCAGTCCGTCGGGTTTGAGAACCCGGCGACATTCGCGAAATACTTCGACGAGCCTTTGAACATATTCATCATGACTGTCCTCGCTGCCAACCTGATATGTGCCTGTTCCGTAATCCCGCTGCTTAAAATATGGCGGGCTCGTGACAATGCACTGAACGCTCGAATCGGGAATTGTTGACAAAGTAGTGAGTGCGTCGCCGCACAGAATTTTGTCCTTTAGAGTGTTAATGCTCGGACGAGCAATCAGCGAACCACCAGACTCCTCGCGGAGGGCTGACGTGGTTGCCAGCGAATGAGTCGAATACTTTTTCATTTTTCGAGTTCCTTGAGAGTGTCGGCGATTCCGTCTACGGCATTATACAGCATTAGCTCCACCTTTTCAGTCTGATTTGGGTTTATTGGCAGATAGATGACATGCTTACAGGAAAGCGAATCAAGATTCCCTCCCCATGATTCGGCAATGACAACAGGAATACACTCGTATCCATTTTCTTGTGCAACTGAAATCGCTTTGTGAATGTCTCGCGTAAACAAATTGGCGTGGCCTCCACCCATAGTCTCCCGCGTCTTCACCGGGACAAGTATGGTGTGAGTCTTGCCAATGATTTGAACATCGTATGTTTCGTCGCCGATTTTCACCTGAGAGTCGCCAACCTTCAGGGAAACCTGATGCTTGGCGATGACGGCGCGTATCACAGTTCGCACTGTGTTTTCAAATGTTGTTCCCTTCAATGCTCTGCGACTGCCTTCAAGCCGCGCGAGCATCACTTCCGAAATAGTATGCCAAGTCCATTTTTCGGCTTCGGGGAAAAGCGGCCCGACAAACTTTCGCACCTCGTTGAGTAAATTCGCCCGGCGCTCACTCATGGAATTGCCTTCCACATTCCGAAGAAGAGGACCGAGACGCTGTGCCGGAGCGTCGCGCATCGTCCAAGCCAAGAAATACCACTTTGCCAATTCGGAAGCGTATGGGCGTCCGATGCCGTCGTATAAGTGAGCTGTGTTAGTGTGCTGCAAATAATCTTCGATGACCGTCAGTGCCTTTTTGTCGTCAGGCTCATTTATAAATGAGTGAATATCTTGGTATCCGCGCTGGTTCAAGAACTGAACAAACGCCACGAAGAAGGCTTCATTCTGCCGCACAATTGCGACAAGTTCGGCAAGGCGCAGATTATCAATTACAAGATCCATTTAATTAGAACTGGTTCATCCGCGCTTTGGTTTAGCATTTCGCTCGGTTGGCGGCAATCTTGATTGAAAAATTGGCTTTCGTGTGCGAAGGCCATTTTGAATTTACTGGATTCATTTTCACGGATTTCCGGACGCGGGTGAGCTAGGCTTGTTCGCGTGGTCGGCCAGTTGTTTTTCCAGTTCGGCGATGCGGGCTGCGATTTGCTGGCGGTCGGCGCGGTGTTCGTCCATTTCCATTTTCGGAAACATGGACTCTGCGTAATACGGCAGATGCCCGGAGGTTTTATACATTTTCTCCTTGGCCAGATGCGGCGTGCGGACGCGGACGTAGCCGGCGGCGAATTCGGTTTCCTTGGCCAGCTTCTCCAGTTCCTCGACGAGCACCGTGCCTTTGGGCAGCCACAGCGGCATGCCCGGCCCGACAAATTCCGTGTCAATCGCAAACAGCCCCATCTCCGCGCCGATCTTGCGATGGTCGCGGCGCTTGGCCTCCTCGATCATCTTGAAATACTCGTCGAGCGCGGTCTTGTTCTTGAACGCCGTGCCGTAGATGCGCTGGAGTTGAGGACCTTTCTCGTCGCCCTTGTAATACGCGGCGGCCACGCTGGTGAGCTTGAACGCGCCGATGTTGCCCGTCCGCATCACATGCGGCCCGGCGCACAGGTCAACGAAATCGCCGTTCTTGAAATAGGTGATCGGCTCGCCCTCGGGAATGGCTTCGAGGTTGCCAATCTTGAACTTGCTCGGATTGCCCGGCCGCTCGGTCAGACCGCCAAGCCGTCCGCTCTCGGAATCCTTCAGCGCCTGCTCGCGTGTGACGACGATTTTCTCGAAGACGTTGTTCGCCTTGATTTCCTTTTTCATCTCGGCCTCGATGGTGGGGAAATCCTCCGGCGAGATGCGGTGCTTCAGGTCCATGTCGTAGTAAAATCCATTTTCGACCGGCGGCCCAGCGGCGAATTGCGCCTCCGGCCACAGCCGCAGAATGGCCGTGGCCATGACGTGGGCGGCGGAATGCCGGAGGCGTTCCAGCTCGTTCATCTTCGCGCGGTCATCCAGTGTTTTGCGTTCGTTTTCCATGAAAAATCTTGGACAGGATTAACAGAATTTACCGAATTGAAAAAAGAAATTCCACAGCCGAAGAAATGCCGGCTTTCATTTTTTTGCAACGGCGCCTTCTATGGCCTGGGTGTAAAAGCTCTGGCCGACGCGGTCAATGTGTTCGCGCAATGGCTGGTGACGGATGGCGTCATAAGCCTGCACGTCGAAAGTGTATGGCAGCGGCAATTCTTCGAGTTCGCCTGCAATCGTGGCAATTGTCGAAACGGAAACGTTTCCCCAAAGCGCAAGATCAATGTCGGAATTGGGCTGAAAGTTTCCTTTCGCGCGCGAACCGAAAATTTTTGCTTCCGCAATCCCGGCGTGCTGGCGCAATACGGCGCGGATCATTTCCTGTTCGGAATCTGTCAGTCCAAAAGAGTTCATGGCGCGGTCCGGCTTTTTAGAAAATCATGCAGTTCGTTGAGCGCCGGCAAAAACCCGGACATTTTGCGAACAGCCTGGTTGAGAATTTTTTCGTCGTAGTTGTGCGACATGAGATTGCGGCAGTCGAGCATATCAATCCAAAGCTGGCCGTCGCGGATGATTTTGGCGCTGAAAGCCTGTTTCACGACGTTCTTGGGAGTGATTTGAGTCAGCGCAACTCCGCTGTGTTCCAGATAATCTTTCAATGTTTTCCATGCCAATTCGACCGTGAACTCAAATCGTTGGACTGCTCCTTCTTTTTCCAGGTCGGAAAGATCCTCAATGTCAGCCATCGCTTCACGAAGCAGGAACAAAGCCTTTTCGTAATTCTCAAACCGTTGTTTCCATCGGATGTCCGGATTCACTTTCAGAAAATATAGCGAAGCTTCTTAAATTCAGCCATTCTAAAAATGCGGTTCAAAATCACTTTGCGGTCTTCCAAATCGCCAGCAATCCGCCAAAGCCGGCCAGCAGCAGCACGCTTACGGCAATCGCGCCGCTGTTTTGATATTGCGGCAGGAATTGCAGCGACAACGCGCCGACCGCAGGGCCAACGCAGTTGCCCAAACCGATCGCCGCCTCGTGGATACCGCCGTGTTCGCTTTTCGCGTCGCCGCCGTCCATCGAGTAAAACAGCGACGAGTAGTATATGAGGCCGATGGCGCCGCCGAAAAAGATTTGCGCGACGATGAGCACGGCGAGGTTCGGCGACAGCAGAATTGTCGCGAACGACAAAATGAGGGCCGCAAACGCGGCGGCGAGCCAGCGAAAGTGATAATGCCAGTCCGTCCAGCGCCACAGCATGATGAACGTGCCAAGCCGGACGAAGCACCACAGCGAGCAGACGAAGCCCGCGAACATCGGTGAGACATGAAATTTCGCGGCAACGCCGGGAGTGACGGCGATGAGCGTGTTGATGGCGATGTAGGCGAACGGATTCGCCAGCCAAGACATGCGCAGAAAAGTTTTTGCCCGCGCTGGCGAAGGACGGTTTGGATCCGGCGGCGGCGCGGAAATTTTTTCCGGCGCGGCGGCGGCCATTTTTTTCTTCGCGAGGCTTTCCATCCAGAACGTCAGGACGAGCTGGGCGAACACGATGACGATGGAGGCGATGAAAATGATTTTGAAACCGAATTGTTTGTGTTTGATCAGCGTGACGCCGATAAAAAACGCCAGCGCGTTCGCCGCGGCCCAGACGATGTTGTAGATGCCGACGACGCGCGGCACGCCGGCGGGCGTTTCACTTTCGCTGACGAGCGCTTCGAGCACCGGCCAGGTGGCGCACATGCCGATGGTAACAACGGCGGCGGCGAGAATCTGGCCGGTCATGGTAGCGAGCAGCGAACCGGCCAGCAGCCCGGCCAGCATCACCGCGAACCCGAGCTTGAGGGTGTGAAAATAGCCGAGCCGGTGCGCCAGCCGCCCGGCCTGCCACGCCGCAAAAACGTAGATGAAGCCCAGCAGCGCGGCAAGGGCGAGGTTGCCCTTGTCGCTGAAACCGAACCGCGCCTGCATGAAAAAATAAAGGCTGTTGAAATAAAGAACCGTGGCAAAGGAGTTCAGTCCCTCGATGACAAAGCTGGTGTTGCGGATTTTCTGATTCGCGGTCACGCGGATTTTTACCACCAAACGGCACAGACACCAAGTTTGCTTTTCTTCGTGTCCGCGGGTCTGGGTGGTCAATAAAAAAACCCCGGCTGGTGCCGGGGTTTTGAAAATTCGCGGTGAATCATTTCATCCGGTCAAAATTCTTCTGGAGAATCTGCCAGTCTTTCAGGCCGGTGACTTTGCTCTGGAACGATTTGTTGATCTCGGCTTCCTTCGCGTTCTTGGTCGGCTTGCTGACCTTGTAGAAAATGCCGAAGCTGCCGGGGAACGGCTCGCCCGCGAGCTTGTAGGCTGCGAGTTCGTCGGTCACGTCGTGCGTCTTGGGGACTTCGTTGAACACGCCGCCCTTGCGCGGGTTGCTCGCGTCGAAGGCGCCTTCGTAGAACTCAACACATTCGCTCAAACATTCGATGAAGCTGAAACCGTCGTGGTCCATCGCGGCTTCCATCATCGCCAAAACGTGGTTCGGGTTCGTGGACGTGGTGCGTGCTACAAACGTGGCCCCGGCGGCGATGGCCTGCTTCATCGGGTTGATCGGATAATCCACCGCGCCCCAGCCGTCCGTCTTGCTCTTGAAGCCGAGCGGCGAGGTCGGCGAGGTCTGTTTTTTCGTGAGGCCATAGACCCAGTTGTCCATGACGCAATAGGTCAGCTTGATGTTCTTGCGCGCGGTGTGGTTGAAATGATTTCCGCCAATGGAAAAGGCGTCGCCGTCGCCGCCAAAAACGAACACGTGCAGATCAGGCCGCGAAAGTGAAATGCCGCTCGCGAACGGCAGCGCGCGTCCATGAATATAATGCGCGCCGTGCGCCTGCACGAAATACGGAAAGCGGCTGGAGCAGCCGATGCCCGCGACGGTGGTGATTTTTTCGTGCCAGATTTTGCGCTTTTCAATCAGCTTGAAATACAGCGCGAGCACGGAGAAGTCGCCGCAGCCGGGACACCAGGTCGGATGGTCGGCGGCGATTTCTTTTTTGGTCAGGCCCTTGCGTTCGCCGTTGGCGGACTGCGTCGGCGCGTTGACGACGGCGAGGTTGCCGGCGTTGCGGTCGGGAATTTCAGTGGTGAGAGTGCTCATGGTTTTGCGAAATTATTTTTTGTTGCTGGCCAGCACGCGGGCGCGGTCGAGAATTTCCTTAACTTTCCACGGCAGACCGTCGGATTTGTTGATGCCACGAATTTTAGGATCGCAATAACGGGTGCGGAGCAGCGAGGCAAGCTGGCCGTAGCCGTAAATGCCCTCGTCGTTCAGCTCGACGACAAAAATATGGTGGAAACCCTTGAAAATTTCCTCGAGTCCGTTCGGCAGCGGATTGATGTATTTGATGGTCAGGCCGGAAATCGCCTCGCCGATGCCGCGCGCGCGGTCAACGGCTTCATTGATCGGGCCCTGGCTCGAACCCCAGCCGACGAGCAGAATTTGTCCTTCGTCCGGGCCGTGCGTTTTCAATTTCGGAAATTCCCACGCGAGCTTGCGCAATTTGTTGCGGCGCTTGGCGGTCATTTCCTGGTGCAGTTTCGCCGAGCCGGTCGGATGGCCAAGCTCGTCGTGTTCGAGGCCGGTGGCGATGGGATATTTGCCGCTCAAAACTTTCGTGCCCGGCGCGATGTGCTGCGTGATGCCGTCGGGTTTGGACAAATCGTAAGGCTTGTGGTCGGCCACCGGCGTGAAATCGGGCGAGATGTCCTGGCAAATCTTCTCGAGGTTCGGCTCCTCAAATGCCTCAATGCGCGTGGCGATGCCCTGGTCGGTGAGGATGATGACCGGCGTGCTGTATTTGCGGGCGATGTTGACGGCCTCGATCGCGGTGTAAAAACAATCTTCCACGCTCGTCGGCGCAATGACGACGCGTGGCGAATCGCCATGGCCGCCGAAGCAGGCGATGTTCAAGTCGGACTGCTCGACGTTCGTCGGCATGCCGGTCGAAGGGCCGCCGCGCTGCACGTCCACGATGACGAGCGGCATTTCAGCCATGACCGCCCAGCCGAGCGCCTCGGTCTTCAAGGAAATTCCCGGACCGCTTGAACCGGTGACGGCGACGCGTCCGGCGTAGCTCGCGCCAATCGCCATTGAGATCGCGGCGATTTCGTCCTCGGTCTGGATGAAGGAGCCGCCGTATTTTGGCAGTTCGCGGCGCAGCGATTCCATGATGTCCGACCACGGCGTGATGGGATAGCCCGCGCCGAACCGCACGCCCGCCGCGATCAAACCGTAGGCGAGCGCCTCGTTGCCGTTCATGACGACTTGATGGCGGTCTCTTTTTTCCGGCGTGTAAAATTGATACGTCTTGAGCAGATTTTCCAGCGAGTGATTGTAACCGCCATTGAAACAGGTCAGCGCATTCGCCACAACTGTCGGGTCTTTGCCGCCGAAACGTTCCTCGATGAGTTTCGTGAGTTTGGTGACGTTGAGATCAAAAATTTTTGCAAGCAGGCCGAGCGCGAAAATATTTTTACCCTTGTCTTTGCCTGTGCCGCCGACAGCTTCGACGGTGAGACTGGAAATATTCACGCCGACATGGCGGTAGCTTTCTTCCCACTCCGGTTTCGGCTGAACGTGGTCGGCATCGTAAAGCACGATGCCGCCAAGTTTGAGCGACTTGATGTGATCCTCGTAACTGTGCTGGTAAAAACAGAGCAGCATGTCCGCCTCGTCGCCGGCGCTCAAGACTTCGCCGCTGCCGATGCGGACTTGGAAAATGGACGGGCCGCCGGAAATCGTCGAGGGAATCGTCATGAAGGTCATGACCTCCTGCTCGCTGCGCCCGGCGAGGCGCGCCAGGAAACCGCCGATGGCTTGGATGCCGTCCTGCGAATTGCCCGCGATGCGGATGACCGCTTCGTTGATCTTCCCGACTTTTGGCGCGCCATCCGGCGACGGCGCTTCTGCGATTGTATCACTCATGGAACTTCCAAGTTAAAAAATTTACCGCGCGCAAAGTGGGGCTGGCGACCGACGCGGACAGCACGACAACATTGCCTTTTTTACATTAACAGGCGGCGTAATCATGTCAAATTCTAATGCCGGCTTTGTGGCTATAAGCGGGCTTCATTTGCTGGCGCGACAAATGAAAACAATCTGCTGCTGCTCCGCGCCCTTGCGCTGCGAGGCGGCCGCGCGTAGCGTTCATCCAGTCACATGACCACGCAGACACAATACGACGACGCGATGTTTGATTTCAGCCGGGGCGATTTCGACGGCGCGATTGCGAAGCTGAAGGCGGTGCTGGCCGTCGAGCCGGGAAACTTCGACGCGCAGCTCGCGCTCGGGATGGCGTTTTATCGCAAAGGTGATTATGCGGCGGCAATTGCCGAAGGCCACAAGGCCGAAAAATTGCGCCCGCAGGAACAGCTCGTTCACACGAACCTCTCGCTCTTTTACATGAAGTCCGGCGACAAGGTGACCGCCGAGAAGCACGGCTTGCAGGCAAAAATCGAATCCTGGCGCGAAGACGCGAAAAATTCCGGCGGAGAAAAAATTGAAAGTGAACCGGATTTGCAAATCGCCAAACCAAAATTGCAGCCGATGAAATTTCCCAGCCAGCCGTGGAAGAAGAAAAAAGTTGATGGTTGATGGAAAAGCTCCGCGTGCCGGCTCCAATTCAAAACTAAAAAATTAAAATTAAAAACTTTCCATGAAATCCTCCTACGAACTCGCGATGGAACGCCTGAACAAAAGCGCGCCGACCGTCAAATTGACCGCCGCGCAAAAAAAATCGCTCGCCGAACTGGACTCAAAATTTGCCGCGAAAATCGCCGGACGCGAAATCGCGTTGCAGGATGAAATCGCCAAGGCCTCCGCCGCCGGGGATTTTGAAAAAACCGAAACCCTCCGCCAGCAATTGAACGGCGAGCGCAAAAAACTTCAAGCCGAGCTGGAGGAAAAAAAGGAAGGCGCGCGACAGGGCGCGCAACACGGCTAAAACGGTTATCATCCCGGCTCCAATTTGCGCCACGGAAGCTGCGCCATTTCATTTTTAACTGTGCCATGCCGTCGCGAATGGCACAGTTTTTCATTCGCTGGATTTGGCCGAAATCATCAAATTCACCTTTGTTTTCAAAATTATTCAACACTTTTGTCCGGCGGCACTGAAATTGCATTAGAACCAGAAGCAGTTTTATCCAAAACAATTTAACAAAAGATTTTTATGGCAAAAGTATTAGGCATTGATTTAGGCACGACGAACTCCTGCATGGCCGTCATGGACAGCGGCGAACCGCTCGTGCTCGAAAATTCCGAGGGCAAGCGCACGACGCCATCCGTCGTGGCGTTCACGAAATCCGGCGAGCGCGTGGTTGGCGATGCGGCGAAGCGCCAGGCCGTGACCAATTCGCGCAACACGGTTTATTCCGTGAAGCGTTTCATGGGGCGCAAGTTTGACGAAGTCGGCGAAGAAATTAAACGCGTGCCTTACAAGGTTGTCAAAGGCTCGAACGGCGACGCCGCGATTGAAGTCGAAGTGAACGGCAAGCCGAAGCAATTCTCGCCGCAGGAAATTTCCGCGATGATTTTGTCCAAGCTCAAAGCGGATGCGGAAGCGCGCCTTGGAGAAAAAATCACGCAAGCCGTCATCACTGTTCCCGCTTATTTCAACGACTCGCAACGTCAGGCCACGAAGGACGCCGGCAAGATCGCCGGTCTCGAAGTTCTCCGCATCATCAATGAGCCGACCGCCGCGTCGCTCGCTTATGGTCTCGACAAAAAGAAAGACGAAAAAATCGCCGTCTACGATTTGGGCGGCGGCACGTTTGATATTTCCGTTCTCGAAATCGGCGACGGCGTGTTTGAAGTGAAGGCCACGAACGGCGACACGCATCTCGGCGGCGACGACTGGGACAACACGCTCATGGATTGGATTCTCGATGAATTCAAACGCGAGTATAACATGGATCTCCGCAAACAGCCCGACGCGCTCCAGCGCATCAAGGAAGAAGCCGAAAAAGCCAAGATCGCGCTCTCCAGCGCGCAGACTTACGACATCAACCTGCCGTTCATCACGGCGGACGCGACCGGGCCGAAGCACATCCAAAAAACTTTGACCCGCGCGAAGATGGAGCAGCTCACGGACAAACTGTTCGAACGCACCATCGGGCCGGTGAAAGCTTGCTTGAAGGACGCGGGCATCGAAGCCGCGAAGATTGACGAACTCGTGCTTGTCGGCGGCATGACGCGCATGCCGAAGGTGGTCGAAGTCGCCCGTTCGCTCGTCAACAAAGCGCCGCATCAAGGCGTGAATCCCGACGAAGTCGTCGCCATCGGCGCGGGCATTCAAGGCGGCGTTTTGAAAGGCGAAGTCAAAGACGTTTTGCTGCTCGACGTGACTCCGCTCTCGCTCGGCATCGAGACGCTCGGTGGCGTGTTCACGAAATTGATCGAGCGCAACACCACGATTCCCGCGCGCAAATCGGAAATTTTCTCGACCGCCTCGGACAGTCAGCCGGGCGTGGAGATCCATGTGCTCCAGGGCGAACGCCAGTTCTCCAAGGACAACAAGACCATCGGCCGGTTCAACCTCGCGGACATCCCGCCCGCACCGCGTGGCGTGCCGCAGATCGAAGTGACCTTCGACATTGACGCCAACGGCATCTTGCACGTCGGCGCAAAAGATCTCGGCACGGGCAAGGAACAGAAGATTTCCATCACGGCCAGCAGCGGTCTCTCGAAGGACGAAGTCGAGAAGATGCGCAAGGACGCCGAGGCCCATGCCGACGACGACAAGGCCAAGCTCGAGGAGATCCAGACGCGCAACGAGGCGGACAACTCCGTTTATCGCACCGAGAAACTGCTCAAGGACAACGCGGACAAACTGTCTGCGGACGACAAGGGCAAGCTCGAAGCCGCCGCCGGCGCGGTGAAGGAAGCGCTCAAAGGCACGGACGCCGCCGCCATCAAATCCGCGAGCGAAAAGCTGAACGAAGTCTGGCAGGCCGTCTCGACCGAACTTTACAAAGCCGCCGCCGCGAAGGCGCAGGCGGAAAAAGGCCAGGCGGGCGGACAACCCGGAGCACAACCGGAAGGTGAACCGCAGGCCGAAGCGAAAAAAGACGAAGGCGTGATTGACGCGGAAGTCGTGGACGAGAAGAAGTAAGGCAAAAATCTAATCTCAAGAAATTTGGAATTATGCCCGAAGCCAACACCTACCAAGATATTTGGATTCGTTGGATTCATTCCACTTGGGAAAATGAAGACGCGTGGCGAACGGATATTCGGCCAAGCGTTTTGAACGATAGCACAATCACAAAAGCTCTTTTTATTCTGGATGATGGGAGTTGCGTTTTTGTTCCGTTGCCCGAATTGAGAAGAGTTCTTTCGCAAAAAGAACCGAACAACAATGGCAGCATTATTTTTAATGTGAGTCCGCGCTCCAAAAAAGTTGAGCAAACGCGCGTTTCGATGGAAGTCAAACTTTCCAAAAGAAACCAAGCAGTCGCGTCGGAAAAATTTGGTGAAGAAATGAGAAATTTCTTGAAAGAATAATTAAACAAAATTTTCCCACCGCTCGGGCGGCGGGAGTTAATTAAGCAATAAACAACAACAACCAAACAAAGAAAAAAGTATGGCACTAAACGTCAAACCGCTCGGCGACCGCATCCTCGTGGAAGCAGTCGAAGAGAAGGAAACCAAAAAGGGCGGCATCATCATCCCCGATTCCGCCAAGGAAAAACCGACCGAAAGCATCGTCGTGGCGCTCGGCACGGGCAAAACGGACGACAACGGCAAGAAAGTCCCGTTTGAAGTCAAAAAGGGCGACCGCATCCTGTGCAGCAAATACGGCGGCACGGAAATCAAGATTGACGGCAAGGAATACAAGATTTTGTCCTCGGACGACATCCTCGCGATTTTAGAATAAAAAAATGGTAGGGCGGCGCTGCTGCGCCGCCGGCTGACCAGCAGGTCAGCCCTACCAAAAACAAATTAACCAACAAAAATTAACTAAAGAAAAATTATGGCAGCTAAACAATTGATATTCGACGAGCAGGCGCGGCAGGCGTTGCTCAAGGGCGTGCAGAAACTTTCACGCGCGGTCGTGGCAACGCTCGGCCCGAAAGGCCGCAATGTGGTCATTGACAAAAAATTCGGCTCCCCGACGGTCACCAAGGACGGCGTGACGGTCGCGAAGGAGATCGAACTGGAATGCCCCTACGAAAACATGGGCGCCCAGATGGTCCGCGAAGTCGCCAGCAAGACGAGCGACGCGGCCGGCGACGGCACCACGACGGCAACGGTTCTGGCCGAGGCGATTTATCGCGAAGGCTTGAAATACGTCACCAGCGGCGCAAGCCCGATCAACATCCAGCGCGGCATCAACAAGGCGGTTGCCGCCGCGGTTGAGCACCTGTCGAAGATCTCCAAGAAGGTCAAAGACAAGGAAGAGATCAAGCAGGTCGCGACGGTTTCCGCCAACTGGGACACCACCATCGGCGAAATCATCGCCGACGCGATGGACAAAGTCGGCAAGGACGGCACGATCACGGTTGAAGAGGCGAAGTCTATCGAGACGACGCTCGACGTGGTCGAAGGCATGCAGTTCGACAAAGGTTATTCCTCGCCGTATTTCGTGACCAGCGCCGAAACGATGGAAGTGAAGATGGAAGACGCTTACATCCTGAATTACGAAAAGAAGATCAGCAGCCTGAAAGATTTGCTGCCGATCCTCGAAAAGGTCGCCAAGACCAGCAAGCCGCTGTTGATCATCGCGGAAGAAGTCGAGGGCGAGGCGCTCGCGACGCTCGTGGTGAACAAATTGCGCGGCACGATCAATGTCTGCGCCGTCAAAGCCCCCGGCTTTGGCGACCGCCGCAAATCCATGATGGAAGACATCGCGGTGCTGACCGGCGGCAAGTGCATCACCGAAGACCTCGGCATCAAGCTTGAAAGCATCGGCCTCGAAGACCTCGGCCGCGCCAAGAGCATCGTCGTGGACAAGGAAAACACGACGATTGTCGAAGGCTACGGAAAATCCTCCGAGATCCAGGGCCGCGTGAATCAAATCCGCCGCCAGATTGAAGAAACGACGAGCGATTACGACCGTGAGAAATTGCAGGAACGCCTGGCGAAGCTGGCGGGCGGCGTGGCTGTCATCAACGTCGGCGCGGCGACCGAATCCGAAATGAAGGAAAAGAAGGCGCGCGTGGAAGACGCGTTGCACGCAACCCGCGCGGCTGTGGAAGAAGGCATTGTGGCCGGCGGCGGCGTGGCGTTAATCCGCTGCATTTCCGCGATTGAAGCCGTCAAAGGCGACAACGACGACGAGAAGATCGGCGTGGACATCATCAAGCGCGCCGTCGAAGGCCCGCTCCGTGCGCTCGCGGCGAACGCCGGCGTGGAAGGGTCGCTCATCGTGCAGGAAGTCAAGAAACGCAAGGGCAACGAAGGTTACAACGTCGCCACCGGCGAATACGAAGACCTCGTGAAGGCCGGCGTGGTTGACCCGAAGAAGGTCACGCGCTCGGCCTTGCAGAACGCGGCCAGCATCGCCGGCCTGTTGCTCACGACCGAATGCCTCATCACCGACGCTCCTGAAAAAGACAAGCCGGCCCCGATGGGCGGCGGTCACGGCGGCGGCATGGGTGACATGGGCGGCATGGGCGGATATTGATTCGCTAAAATTCGGAGGAACCGAAAATCAGGCGCGGCTGGAAGAAATTCCAGCCGCGTTTTTGTTAAATTCTGATGTAGGGAATGCTTGACATATGACAAGGATGCTTTACACTGCTCGCATGAATACGAAACCAAATATTCCTGATGAGTTAATCATGATCAGCAAACATTTTTCATGGCGAACGGCTTGGAAAGTAGCCCGCTGGTGGCTGGCGGCGCTTGTCATTTCAGCCTTTTTTGACGTGTTCTTTCCGGACATTAAAAAACAGATGTCGTGGGGCTGGCGGGTGACAATTGTTTTCGTGGAATTTCTTTCCGTCCTTCTTTTCGTATTCGACGCCATAAAATTTATTCGCAAAATGGACGAATTGCAACGATTGCTGACATTGACAATTTTCTTATTTGCCGTGAGCGCGACGCTCATATTTTTCTTACTTTGGGAGTGCTTGGACAGGGAAAAATTCTTCTACCACGTTTTTGGCATCTCACCTGATGGCACGATTGGTTGGGGCATTTGCTCTGTTGCTCACGTCAATATGCTGTTCGGCGGATTTTACGGAGTCGGCTTTCTGATTTTCAATCGCCGCTACAAATGAAAAATAAATTACGCGAACTGCGCGCGGCGAAAGAATGGTCGCAATCCGATCTGGCCGATAAACTGGATGTTTCGCGCCAGACCGTCAACGCGATTGAAACTGAAAAATACGATCCAAGCCTGCCGCTGGCGTTCAAAGTCGCCCGTCTGTTCAAATCAAAAATCGAGGACATTTTTGAATTGGACAAGGACTGAACCACTTCAAATGGAGCGCGGCTGGAAGAATTCCAGCCGCGTTTTTTTGGAACGCCGATCTCCCGATCGGCAAGTTGGATGACATGCCTTCACAAGAGCGCGAACAGGCACTTGGCGCGAGCTGGCAGATGCCGCGCGCGATTTTTTGTAGTGTTTCCCTTCAAGGATTGGTTTATTAAGAGAATCCATTCGTTCACCGGGCATATGCGCCGGCTGAAATCCAGAGAACATTATTATGAAGACACCTTTGAAATCATTCGCCTCGGTCGCGGCCGCCGCGCTGCTGCTCGCCGCCGGCTCGCTGTCCGCCGCCGACAACATCGGCCAGTTGCAAAGCAGTTTCGGCCAGCCGCCGGACGACGCGCGGATCATGGCGCGCTGGTGGTGGTTCGGCTCGGCGGTCACCAAACCGGAACTCGAACGCGAACTGAATGTCATGAAGGCGGGCGGCTTCGGCGGCGTCGAAGTTCAGCAGACGTATCCGCTCGCGCTGGATGGCGAACTGCCGGGTGTAAAAAATAACAAGCTGCTGTCGCCGGAGCATTTGGAGGCGCTGCGGTTCACAGCGGAAAAAATGAAAGAACTTGGCCTGCGGATGGATCTCACGCTCGGCAGCGGCTGGCCTTATGGCGGTCCGCAAATTTCCCGCAACGAAGCGGTCGGCGCGTTGCACGCTTTGGCGCCGGTCAATGTGTCGGCGGGGCAGGCGAGCGCGGATGAGCCGGCGCATCGCGGCGCGGACGATGGCGAAATTGTCGCGGCGCTGCTCGGCCCGGTGACGAATGTGTCCGCTGGCGTCAGTCCTTGTCTGCCGCTGGAGATTCGCGGCAGCACGGCGTTGCTGCCGTCCGATTTGCGCGGCGCGACGCGGGTGACATTTTACACGCTCGGCCTGCCGGGTCTGGTTTATGTGAAACGCGCGGCGTATGGCGGTGACGGTTACATCGTGGATCATTATAGCCCGGACGCCATCGGAAAGTTCATCAAGGAGATTGCCGAGCCGGCGATCAAGGCGTGCGGGACGAATCCGCCTTATGCGATTTTTTGCGACAGCCTGGAAGTGGGTGGCGAAAACTGGACGCCGAATTTTCTCGCCGAATTTCAAAAGCGTCGCGGCTATGATTTGAAGCCGTTGCTGCCCGCGCTGTTCGGCGACTTCGGGCCGAAGACGCTCGAAATCCGTCAAGACTGGGGGCAGACGGTCACGGAAATTTTCAACGATTACTTCGAGGGCGCGTTCAAAAAACTGGCCGCCGAAAACAAAACCAAATTCCGCATCCAAGCTTACGGCACGCCGCCCGCCGCGCTGTTCAGTTACGCCTACTGCGATTTGCCGGAAGGCGAATTGGGCGGAAGAAATGCAGTGAAAGATTTCTCGACCACGCGCTGGGCGTCGTCGGCCAGCCATCTGCTCGGCAGGCCGGTGACGAGTTCCGAAACATTCACCTGGCTGCACTCGGCCGTGTTTCGCGCCACGCCGCTGGACATGAAGGCCGAGGCGGATTTGCATTTTCTTTGCGGCATCAACCAGCTCATCTGCCACGGCTGGCCTTACACGCCGGAAGGCGTCGCGTATCCCGGCTGGAGTTTTTATGCGGCGGCGGTTTTCGACGAAAAAAATCCGTGGTGGCTTGTGATGCCCGACATCACGAAATATCTCCAGCGCGTCAGCTACCTTCTGCGTCAGGGAACTCCGGCCAACGATGTCGCCTTGTTTCTTCCGAACAACGACGCGTGGTCGGATTTGGGAAAAGATTTCAGCATGAGCAAAACGCTGGCGGGAAAAACGGGCAGTTCCGTCAAGTTGATCACCGATGCGGGTTACAACCTTGATTTCTTCGACGACCAGTTGCTCGCGTTGCGTGGAAAAGTTTCCGGCGACACGCTGGCGTTCGGCGACGTGCATTATCGCGTCGTCGTTCTGCCTGGAGTTGAGCGCATTCCGCTCGCGACGCTGAAGATGCTTGAGAAATTTGCCAAGGCTGGCGGCATCGTCATCGCCACCGGACGGCTGCCGGATTTGGCTCCGGGCTATCTCGCGACCGACGCGGACACGCAAGCCATTCGCGACATCGCGCAGCGGCTTTTCAAAGACGCCAATGCGCCGGGCATTTTCATCAGCGATGAAAATCAGCTCGGCTCCGTTCTGGCGAAACGACTGGCACCAGACGTGGCGGTTTCGCCCGCCGCGCCGGAAATCGGCTTCGTGCATCGCCACACGGCTGACGGCGAAATTTATTTCATTGCCAACACGAGCAACGAGCCGAAAAGCGTGGACGCGGCGTTTCGCGTGGCGGGATTGCAGCCAGAAATCTGGAACGCGATGGACGGCAGCGTCAAACCTGCAATCGGCGCGGGAAAAACCTCGGATTCGACCACCGTCCATTTGGACCTTGAGCCTTACGGTTCGACGATTGTCGCGTTCACGAAGCGCAGTTTGCCAGTGCCGAAACAATTCATTTGGCAGGGCGATATGCCGCAGCCAATTGATTTGAGTTCTGGATGGACTGTGCGTTTCGGCACAAATGCGCAGCCAATTGCGATGAACAAGCTCGCCTCGTGGACGACGCTCGCGAATGAAATCAATTTTTCCGGTGTTGCGACCTACGAAAAGACGGTCACCGTTACGGGGTATATGCTGCGGGACGTCTTTTCAGTGTCCTTTGATTTTGGTCAGGGAACGCCTTCGCAGGAACGCGGCGCCACGCAGGGTGTTCACGCCAATCTGGATTCTCCCGTCCGCGAAGCCGCCGTGGTTTATATCAACGACCAGCGGGTCGGCTCGGTGTGGTGTCCGCCCTATTCGATTGATGTGACCGGCAAACTTAAAGCCGGCGAAAATAAAATCCGCATCGAAGTCGCCAACCTCGCCGTCAACTACATGGCGAGCATTCCGCTGCCGAATTACGATTACGCCGGAGTCACGCGCGAATTCGGCAACCGTTTCTCGCCGCAAAATTTGAACCTGATCCAGCCGCTGCCGTCGGGTTTGCTCGGCCCGGTGCGGCTGGTCGCAACGCCGGTGATGATACGTTATTGAAATGGCTAAAACCGGTTTGAAAAAATTGATCCGTCCGCTCGTGCGCGGATTGCACGCCTACGTTCCCGGCGAGCAGCCGAAAATACCGGGGTTGATCAAGCTCAACACGAACGAGAATCCGTATCCGCCATCGCCGAAAGTTTTGCGCGCGGTGAAAAATGCGGTGGATTCGCGATTGCGCCTTTATCCAAATCCGACGGCGGAAAAGCTGCGTGAAAAACTGGCGAAGCTGCACAAGTGCAAACCGGAAAACATCATCGTCGGCAACGGCTCGGATGAATTGCTGGCGCTGGCGGTGCGCGGATTTGTGGAACCGAGTCCAAAGTCCAAAGTCCAAAGTCCAAAGTCGGTCGTCCAATATTTCACGCCAAGCTATTCGCTGTATCCGGTGCTGGCGGACATTCATGGCGCGACCAAGAATGCCGTGCCATTGAAATCAGATTTTGGTTTGCCGAGCGTGGCGGAATTGAAGCGCGGCAAGCAATGGGATTTTGACGCGGCTCTGACTTTTGTGACGACGCCGAATGCGCCGAGCGGGCGCGGTTACAAAACTGCGGAACTGGAAAAACTTTGCCGCGCGCAAAAGGGCGTCATTGTGCTCGACGAGGCTTACGTTGATTTTGCGGAAGAAAATGCGATGGAACTTGCGCTGAAATTTCCGCACGTTTTAGTCGCAAGAACTTTTTCCAAGGCGTATTCGCTGTGCTTCCAGCGCGTCGGCTATTTTGTCGGGCATCCCGAACTCATCGCGGCGCTGGACAAAATCCGCGACAGCTACAATGTGAACGGCCTCGGCCAGATCGCCGCCGCCGCGACGCTCGACGATTTGAAATACTACCGCGCTAATTTCAAAAAAATTATCTCCACGCGTGAATGGCTTTCGAGCGAGTTGACGAAGCTCGGATTCCGCGTGCTGCCGAGCCAGACGAACTTCATTCTGGTGCAGCCGCCAAAATTTCCGGCGAAAGACTGGTTGCAGAAATTGCGCGGCAAAAAAATCCTCGTCCGCTGGTTCAGCGCACCGGAAATCAGCGATTATTTGCGCATCACCATCGGCACGCCGGCGGAAGCGGCGGCTTTGGTTAAAGTAGCGCGATATATTTTGTCGTCATCCTAATCCTAATCCTAATCTTAATCGTTTTCCATTGAGGATTACGATTAGGATTAAGATTGCGATTAGGAAGGAACTTAAACCTTTTCTTTGCGGCGCGCACGGGTTTCTGCTAAAAGCCGCGTGTGTATCTGGAATACTACGGGTTGAGGCAGGCGCCGTTCGACATCACGCCGAACCCGCGCTTTCTTTTCCACAGCTCAAAACATCGCGAGGCTTTCAACCATATGCTTTACGGCATCCGCGAGCGGAAGGGTTTTGTCCAGCTCACGGGCGAGGTCGGCGCGGGCAAGACGACGCTGTGCCGCGCGTTGCTGGAGCAACTGGACGCGCGCTATTCGACGGCGCTGATCTTGAACCCGGCGCTCAACGCGGATGAATTGATGAAGGCCATCGCGACGGAATTCGGGCTGGACGTGAAGGGCCGGGACCGGCTGGAAACGGTTTCGGCCATCGGCGAATTTTTGCTCAAGCAGATCGAGCACGGCAAGGAAACGGTTCTCATCATTGACGAGGCGCAAAATCTGACCGAGGATTTGCTCGAACAGGTGCGATTGCTTTCCAACATCGAGACGGACGACCGCAAGCTGCTGCAAATAATTTTGATGGGCCAGCCGGAATTGCGCGAGCGGCTGAACAGCCACCGGCTGCGGCAGTTGCGCCAGCGCATCACGGTGCGGTTTCATCTCGCGCCGCTCACGCGCCCCGAGGTCGCGCAATACATCCAGCACCGGCTCCAGATTTCGGGCGCGAAGGGCGTGCCGTATTTCACGCGGCCGGCGGTCTGGCGCGTTTTTAATTACAGCGGCGGCATTCCGCGACTGGTCAACGCCGTCTGCGACAAGGCGCTGCTCGCGAGCTTTGTCGGCCGCAGCGACCGCATCACGTTCGCGATGGTGGGCCGCGCCATCCGCGAACTGGAAGGGAACCTCCACGTATGAGCCTGATCAACGACGCGCTGAAACGCGCCAAAGAAGCGCAGCGGAAAAACACGCCGCCCGGCGCGGCACCCCTGCGGCCCATCGAAGCCCGGGAAGAGGAACGTGATTACCGGTGGATTCTGCCGGTCATCGTCATTCTTTTGATTGTGGTCGCGGTTTTTTTCATCGCGTTGTCCGCCGCCAAACACACGGTAAAAAATATCGTCGCCGCGCCGGACATTTCCCCGGCGCAAACGGTTGAACCGGCCAGGACATCCGCTCCGCCCATGCCCCCGCCGGGCGTGATTGGCCCCGGTGCCATCATCAACGACACTCCCAAGCCGGCGCGCGTGCAGGGAATTTTCTACGATTCGGCGCATCCGTGGGCGATTGTCAGCGGCAAGACCGTTTATGTCGGCGATTCCGTGGACGGGATGCGCGTGGCGGATATTTCGCGCAACAGCATCACCCTTATCGGCAACGGCCTGACCAACAAGCTCCTCGTCGGCCAGTAACCAACCCGCGCCAACTTTCGCGTGCGCCTCCTGAAGAAATTTTTCTCCGCCTCGCCCGCCGCCGCGCGCGTCGCGCCGTTCCTGGTTTTTCTCGCGCTCACCGTCTGCCAGGGAAAATTCGGCGCGGCCTCGGCCTATTGGTTTTACCTCGCCAAAACAATTGTCGGCGCGTGGCTGGTCTGGGAGATGCGCCCGCTCGTTTTGGAAATGCGCTGGGCGGTTTCCTGGGAGGCGGTTCTTGTCGGCGTCGGAATTTTTGCGCTGTGGATCGGAATTTCGGGCGAATGGACGACTCAAGATTCACTTTGGGGCAAACTCGGACTGGTTCATTCGCAAACTGCTCCGGCAAAAATCTGGAATCCCAACTCGCAATTCGGCCAAAATTCCGCGCTCGCCTGGGTTTTTATTTTGACGCGGATTCTTGGCTCGACTTTCGTCGTGCCGCCGCTGGAAGAAGTTTTTTACCGCTCGTTTTTGTATCGCTACGTCGCCAGCCAGAATTTTCTTTCCGTGCCGCTGAATCAATTCCTGCCGGTGCCGTTTTTTGCGACGGCGCTCGTCTTTGGGTTTTCCCACAACGAATGGCTGGCGGGAATTTTATGCGGCGCGGCGTATCAATGGCTCGTCCTCCGCAAGAACCGCCTCGGCGACGCGATGGCCGCGCACGCGATCACGAATTTTCTGCTGGGAATCTGGATTGTCCGGCACGAAGCATGGAATTTCTGGTGACGCGCGTCATTTCGCCTCAAGACTGATGCCGTTGCGTTCGAGCGTGCTGCCTTCCTGGTCGGCGAGATTGGCGAGCGCCTCGTTGTAATCGGCCAGCGCGCGGATTTCGTTCGAGCGCGCCGCCGTGAGATTATTTTGCAGTTGCAGCACGGTGAACGTGGTGCTTTTGCCCACCTTGTATTTTTCCTGCTCGGCGTTGAGCGCGGCTTCCGCGTAGATGCGCGCCGACCGCGTGGCCTCCACGCTTTCGTAGCGGGACTGCGCCAGCTTCACGGCGTTGTCAATCTCCACCATGATGTTTTGCTCGAGCTGTTTCAGTTGCAACACGAGCTGCTCGCGCGTCGCCTTGGCGGTCTTGTATTGGTTGCGCGGGCCGGTGTTGCTCAAGGGAATGGAAAGCTGCGCGCCGTAGCTGTAAAACGGGCGGTCGCCCTCGCCAAACTGGTTGAACGTGCCGCTGAATTCCCGCGCCGCGCCGTTGTAGCCGACCGTGCCGATCAAGTCCAACTGCGGAAAAAGCTGGTTGCGGTAGAATTTCAATTCGATGCCCTGCTGCTCGACGTTCGCCTGCGCCTGCTTCAAGTCGGGCCGCCCGTTCAAACCCTTGTTCCAACTGTCCTGCAAATTAAACGATTGCAGCGGCGCGGCGAGCGTCGCCGTCGGCTGGATGTCCGTGTCGTGCCACTGGGAATAATTGTCCGTCAGCAGGCTTTTCAACGTGTTTTCGTCAACGGACAACGTGTTCTGCGCCGCGATCAAATTCGCCTGGCTCGAGGCGACCTGCGCCTCGTCCTGCTCAATCGTCCCGCCGCGTTCGGCCACCACCTTGATTTGCACGCGCTGATTGTCGTCGTTAAGCAGCGTCTGCGCGAGGCCGAGCGCCTCCTGTTCGACCTTCACGTTTTCCTGCGCGTAAATCAATTCGTCGTAGGCGTCCTCCACGGCGGTGACGCTCGTGATGATCTGCCCGCGCAAACCCTGCTCGGAGTATTGCAGCCGGTTCTTCGCGACGCGGATCGTGAGCCGCGTGCTGTCAATCCAGAAATTTTTCAGCAACGGCTGCGTGAGGCTCGCGCCGATTGAACCGCCGGAATTATCGAACGGCGAAACAAGAATATTCGTCTTCACGGAATAACTCGTGCCGTAGGTTTCCGAGACATTGGCACTCAACGTGTAGCTCATGGCCCACGGCGTCAAACCATTGAGGCTGGAGCTGAAGGTGTTTTCATCGGACACCGAACCGGGCAGGGACAGGCCGTTTTGGGAATCCACGCCGCTCTCGTTGTAAAGATGCTGGCCGGAAAGATTGAGCGTCGGGTCGTAGCCGCCGTAGGCCGCGTTCAGGTTGTAGAGCGAAATCTGCGGATTGTAGCGCTCGATCTGCACGTCAAGGTTGTGCGACAGCGCCTGCTGGATGCAGTCCGCCAGCGACATTGCGCGCGGTGCCGCGTTCGTGCCGGTCTGCGCGGACACGGTGAGAACCGCCGAGAGAAAAACTAAAGCAACGCCAAAACTTTTCATGGTGCGCCATGTTGCCGCTTTCGCCGCCGTTCGTCAAACACAAGACGCTTGAAAATGCGCTGAAGTAACCAACTGGTTAATTGCCGCAAAGGAACGCAAGGCAAAAAAGCCGTTTCTTTGCGTTCTTTCGCGGCAATTACTCTTTATTTCACCGCCGCCGGCACGTTCTCGATTTTCGCGTTGATCTCGAGGAAGTTCAGCACCTTCTCGTGCGCAAGCTTGTCGTAAAGTTCATTGATGCCGTTGCGCTTTTGCAAATCCTTGATGAACTTGTCCGGCGGAATCTGATACATGGCCGACAACGCCTGCACTTCCTGCAAGACCTCCTCCTGCGAAACCTTGATGGCTTCCTTCTCCGCGATGCGCTGCACCAGGAACGCCAGCTTCACGCGCTCCTTCGCGCCGCGCGCCGCCGCCGTGTAAATCTCCTCCTTCTGCTTCTCGATCAATTCGCGCGGGACGCCGCGCTTGGAATTTTCCTGCACGATGTTATAGACGACATTTTTCGTCTCGTGCGCGACGGCGGTTTCCGGCAATTCAAAATTGGAGCTGGCCAGCAGCGCGTCAATGATCTGCCCGCGAACGGACTTCGCCTGCGAATGTTTCAACTCGTTCTCCAAATCCACGCGCACGCCTGCGCGGAGCTTCTCCAGATTTTCCGCGCCGTATTTTTTGGCCAGCTCGTCGTCCACCGGCGGCAAAACTTTTTCCTTCACCTCGACCATCTCGACTTCAAAAATGCCCTTTTTGCCCGCGAGTTCCTTCGTCACGAAATCAGCGGGGAAATCAACGGTCACAGTTTTTTTGTCGCCGGCTTTTGCGCCGATGAGCTGGTCTGCAAAACCGGCGATGAACGTGTTCGACGCGATGTCCACCCAGAAATTTTTCTGCTCCGTCAAACCCTTCGCCGTCGGCGCGGTTTCCGTGACCGGTTTGCCGTCGCAAGTGCCGGTGTAATTTACCACGGCAACGTCGCCCATTTTTAATTCGCGCGCGGCCGTCTCAAATTTCGTGTGCTGCTGCGCGAGCAATTGAATCGCGCGCTCCACGTCTTCGTCCGTGACGGATTTGGTTTCGCGTTTGACGGGTAGGCCCTTGTATTCCGGCAGTTCAAATTCCGGCGCGGTCTCGATGGTCGCGGCGAACTGGAGATTTTGCCCGCGACCGAACTGGATTTCCTCGATGTCAGGATGGCCGATGGCCTGGATTTTTTTCTCGTCGAGCGCCTTGCGGTAATTGTCGCCGATCAGCCGGCGCTTGGCCTCGTCGGCGATGTCGGCCTCGTATTTTTTGGCGACCATGTCGCGCGGCGCCTTGCCGGGCCGGAAGCCGGGCAGCGACGCCTGCTTCTGATAATCCTTCGTGATGGCGTCAAAGATTTCGTCCACGGACTTCGCGTCCAGTTCCACCCGCAGCAATTTTCTGCACGGCGCCAGATTTTCGACAGTGATGTTCACAATGATTCTCGTTTAACGAGCCGTGCAGGGTAAATGAATTGAGCAGATTCCGTCAATGGTTTATAGCGACGCTCAATCTTCATCAATTCGCACAGGAAACCATTTCATCTTTACTTTGTGCGCGTTGCAAAACTCATAGAATCGGCGCGAACAAACCAGCTTACGGGGTGCCTTTTCGGTGCCCCAGTGCTCATGCGTTCGGGCAAGGTCGAATTCCCCAACCGATTTGATGACCGAACGCGTGTAATGGAATTCCGGAGCAATGTAAAACCCTTCTGTCAGAGTAAATCCACGGCTGTAATCTCCAGTGAACGGCTTGCCATCGAGGTCTCGGCAATCGCATTTGGACGAAAAAGGTGGTAGCACCAAATCGCTGTCCAATTCCCAGATTTGATTCTTTTCGTCCTTCAAAATCTCACCCCCGGCTTCCGTCTCCCTGAAAATGAGTCGCTTGAGCCCGGCCTTCTCCATTTTCTCCCGCATATCGGCGGAAACCGCCAGACTCGACCAACCATTCATGACCAGATAGTTCCGCATGCCCAGTTGACTTTTCTTAAGTGTTAACCTGCCAAGAGACGAACGATCCGCAAACCCTCCTAGAGGATCAGATGGACGAAACTCGAAAAACTCGACCTTATCAAAATCTTCCTGCTCATATTCACGAAGCAACCAAAAATGATACATACCCGGCTTTTCCCTGCATTGCATGGGTCTTGGCACCATGCCCAATTGCTTCAAGTATTCCAGCAATCGAAACACTCTTGGATCGTCTGGCGGACTAACTCTTGCGTGTATGCTCCAGTTTTTAGAACCAACATAGGTCACACGTAAAAATTCTTTTTTGGCCAGCAGAGGATTGGGCTTCAAACGGCTAAAATCCGTGCCTGGTTCATAGCGGATAAAATCGTAATCCTCGCGATGAAGCCCCGCAACAAATTGCTCATAAGTTATTCCTGGGAGGCACAACGAATTTCTAACTGAAATGTCCGCTATTATTTTAGCCATGTGAGGTGTTATTTTCATGTTCAGCTTTTCATTGATTCATTTCAAGGCCATTGTGATTTCACGCCGATTCCGCTTTGATGTTGGCGAATGAAGCAAATGCTTTTCATCACCGGCACGGACACCGGCGTTGGCAAAACCGCGCGGTTCAATAATGGTATCGCAATTGCGCCAGCAGCAGCTTGTCGCCCTCGACTTTATAGACCATCCGATGTTCCCCGTTGATGCGGCGCGACCAAAATCCCGCCAGCGCGAAACGCAAAGGCTCCGGCTTGCCGATGCCGGAAAAAGGATTGCGCGTCGTGTCCTTGATCAATTCGTGGATACGCCGGGTGATCTGCTTGTCCGTCTGCTGCCAGTGCAGATAATCTTCCCACGCCTGTTCCGCGAAGACGAGCTTCATGCCGCGAGGTCAATTTTGCGCGTCCGGCCTTTCCCTTTTTTCAGGCTGCCGATGGCGGACAGCAACCGCCGCGCATTTACCGGGCTGCGGAGCAGATAGGACGTTTCTTCCAACTGCTCGTAGTCCGCCAGCGAAAGCATCACGACCGACTGGTTGCGGTTGCGCGTGATGATGATGGGCGCGCGATTGCGGCAGACTTGGTTCATGGTCGAGGCCAGGTTTTCCCGTGCGGCGGTGTAGGTCATTGCTTTCATAACATGGACAGGATAATGTCCAGCAAGGCTTGCTGTCAAGCCGCCTTTCCGCTTCGATGTCAGCGAATGAATCGAACATTTTTTATCACTGGCACGGACACCGGCGCCAAAAACCATTTCCCGGCGGGCGGGCGGCACACAAAATTTATTTGCTGCCGGGCTTGACGGCGGGAATTTTTGCCAGGTCGGGCGGCAGTTTGTCCGCCTCGAAAGTTTCCACCTGCAACGAAATCAGACTTTCAAACGGCACGCCAAAATCCACCGCGCCGTTGGAACGATCCACCACCATCGCCACGCCGGCGACCTTGCCGCCGTTGGCGCGGACGATGTCCAAAGTTTCCTGCACGCGCCCGCCCTTGGTCACGACGTCCTCGACGACGAGAATTTTTTCGCCCGCCGCAATCTTGAAGCCACGCCGCAAAACCAGTTTGCCATCCTCCTTTTCCACAAAAATAAACCGCAAGCCCAATTGCCGCGCGACTTCCTGGCCGATGACCAGCCCGCCCATCGCCGGCGAAACGACGGTGGCCGCGCCGAGCGGTTTTAATTTCGCCGCGAGCGCCGCGCCGAGTTTTTCCACGACCGGCATCCGCTGGAGCGCGAGCGCGCACTGGAAAAATTGCCGGCTGTGCAATCCGCTGCGCAAAATGAAATGGCCTTCCAGCAACGCGCCGGAGTCGCGGAAAATCTGCAACGCTTCGTCTTTTGTCATGCGCGGATTTTAAGTCCAAAGCCCAAAGTTCAAAGTCCAAAGTGTTTCAATTTGAGTGGAGTCGGTGGGGCGAGCGTCCTCGCGATCCGAGGTGACTGCTGGCAAAAAGAACGGACGCTCGCAAGGACGCTCGCCCCACCGGAGATGCTTTCTGCTGGCTTCTGAATTCTGAATTCTGAATTCTGGCTGCGTGCCGAAGTGGATCAAGTTCATCATCGCCGTCCTGCTGCTGCCGGTTTGCGCGGGCGCGGCGGGCGCGGTGTGGCGGGTTTTGCGCGCCAGCGGCGGCGCGGACACGACGTGGATTCCGCTGCTGGCGGGCGCGGCGTGCTGGTTCGTCATTTTTGCATTTCTGCCCAAGCCGATGTGGATTTACGTTTTCGGCCACGAATTCACGCACGCGTTGTGGACGTGGCTGTTCGGCGGCGCGGTCAAAAAAATGAAGGTTTCCTCCAGCGGCGGCCACGTCGTCATTTCCAAGACAAATTTCGTCATCGCGCTCGCGCCGTATTTTTTTCCGTTCTACGCGGCGCTGGTCATCGCGGCGTTCGCGCTCGGCCATTGGATTTGGGACTGGCAAAGTTATCTGGTCTGGTTTCACCTGGCTGTCGGCGCGGCTTATGCGTTTCATCTGACGCTGACGTGGCACGTTTTGCAGACGCAGCAGTCGGACATCACGTCGCAGGGCTATTTATTTTCGGCGGTGGTGATTTTTCTTGGCAACGTCAGCGTGATGCTGTTTGGCATCCCGCTGCTCACGGCCAAAGTCGGCCTGTTCAACGCCGTGGGCTGGTGGTTTGAGGACATTGGCGGCGTTTTTCACTGGCTGCAAAGATTGTTTTGAATGCGCCCCGGTTTTATGTCAATAATTCAACCTTGATATGTTGCGGGGTTGGTTCTAATCATCGTCACGGACATTTTATGGATTTAGCAGACATCTTGAACCGGGAGCAAATCATCCCCGATTTGCGCGCAACGAACCGCTGGGAGGCGATTGACGAACTCATCGGCAATCTCGTCACCACCGGCAAAATCCAGGCTGCCGACCGCGACGCCGTGACCGCCGCCGTCAAGAAGCGCGAGACTTCCATGAGCACCGGCATCGGCTTCGGCATCGGCATCCCGCACGCCTCGACCGATCTGATTTTCGAGGTTGTCGGCGCGCTCGGACGCTCCGGCAAAGGCGTCAACTTCGACGCGCTCGACAACCAGCCCGTCAAGCTCGTCATGCTTTTCCTCGTGCCGCAGGGGCAGTTTCAAAAACATCTCCACACGCTCGCCAACATTGCCAAGCTGCTGCACAAGGCCGAATTCCGCGAAGCCCTCGAAAAAGCCCCCGACGCCGACGCCATGCTCGCCGTCATCCGCGAATTCGGGAAAAAGTGATTCGCGATTCGTTAAATGGTTGAACGGTTGAATCGTCGAATCGTTCCCGCCATTTTCCAATTTAACAATTCAACGATTCAACAAACTTGCTTCCGCACAAACAAATTGAATTGAAGCTGCAAGCCGCCGTCCGCGAAATTTTGCCGGACGCCAATGTTTCAATTGTTTTGGTCCGTCCCTGTCCGGATCCGAAATTTGGCGACTACCAATCCAACGCGCTGATGTCGCTCGCCAAAACGCGCAAACTGAATCCGCGCCAGCTTGCGATGGATGTTCTGGCGAAACTCGATCTCACTGAAGAGTGCGAAAAAGTTGAAATCGCCGGCGCGGGCTTCCTGAACTTCCGGTTGAAAAATTCCGCGCTCACGCAAACACTCGCAGCCGCCGCGCGCGGAGAGCATTTATTTTTTGCCAAAGTTGCGTCGCCGAAAACCGTGGTCATAGATTTCAGCTCGCCGAACGTCGCCAAGCCGATGCACGTCGGCCACATCCGTTCCACCGGCATCGGCGACGCGTTGCAACGCACGCTGCGCCTGCTCGGCCACCGCGTCATTAGCGACAATCACATCGGCGACTGGGGCACGCAGTTTGGGAAGTTGTTGCTCGGCTGGAAACAAATTCTGGAACGTTCCGCGCTCGAAAGTGACGCCATCGCCGAACTTGAACGGCTCTACAAAATCATCAACGCCGAGTGCGACGCAAATCCGGCGCGGTTGGAAGAAGCCAAGTCGGAACTGGTGAAGCTGCAAGCCGGTGATGCCGAAAACATTTCCATCTGGAAGGAAATGATCCGGCTCTCGCAAATCCAGTTCGACACAATTTATGCGCGCCTTGGCGTGAAATTTGACCTCGCGCTCGGCGAAAGCTTTTACAATCCGTGGCTCAGCGAAGTCGTGCAGGATTTGCTCGCGGAAAAAATCGCACGCGAAAGCGAAGGCGCGGTCGGCGTGTTCAGCGATCCCGCAGGCGCGGGACTGCCCCCGAAGGAGGATCCGTTTCTCGTCAACCGCGACGGCGAATGGGTGGCCGATCCCGCCCTCGTGCGCAAAAGCGACGGCGGTTTCAACTACACCACCACCGACCTTGCCACGGTGGATTACCGGCTCAAAACATGGTCGCCGGATGAAATTGTTTATGTCGTGGACGACCGCCAGTCCGGGCATTTTAAAAAATTGTTTCTCATTTTCGCACGCTGGAAACCGGACGCGGCGAAAAACACGAGGCTCGTCCACGTCGGCTTCGGAAAAATTCTTGGCGACGACGGCAAGCCGTTCAAGACGCGCTCCGGCGACACGGTGAAACTTGGGGAGTTGCTCGACGAAGCAGAAAAACGCGCCTTTGAAATCGTAAAAACAAAACAATTGGAACGCCCAGATGGCGAGCGATTGCCCGAAGATGAATGGCCAACAATCGCCCGCGTGATCGGCCTAGGCGCGGTGAAATACGTCGACCTGCTGCCGAACCGCCAGAGCGACTACATTTTCAACTGGGACAAGATGCTCGCGCTGCAAGGCAACACCGCGCCGTATCTGCAATACGCTTATGCGCGCATCAAGAGCATTTTTAGAAAAGCGGAAAGCGGAAAGCGGAAAGCGGAAATTATTTTGTCCGCGCCGGAAGAGCTCGCGCTGGCCAAACATCTGCTCAACTTCGGCCTTACACTCGAAGCTGTGGCGGAGGAATATCGTCCGAATTTTCTGTGCAATTATCTTTTTGAACTGGCCGGCAAGTTCACGGGCTTTTACGAAAACTGTCCGGTGCTGAAAGCCAATGATGCCGCAACCCGCGATTCACGCCTGCTGCTGTGCGACTTGACGGCGCGCGTTTTGAAGCAAGGCCTCGACGTTCTCGGCATCGAAGTCGTGGAGCAGATGTGAATTGTCCGCGTGCTCGGCTTTGCGTGAGTCGCGGAGCGACGGAAGAAAGTAGCCCACGGTGAAACCGTGGGTTAATGAATGAAATTGAATCAAGCCCCGGATGGGGCGAAAGAAATTTGCGCCCTTTGGTTTTCTGTCGCCCCTGCCGGGGCTTGGATGGTTTTGGCGATGATACCCACGGTTTCACCGTGGGCTACTATCTGTCGCGCCTCCGGCGCTTTCATTTGCCGATGCTGGCTTGCCGGGCCGAAGCTTTAGCGAAGGCTGGTGCGCAAATCTTTTTCCAGCCGGCCTGTCGCGCCGGAGCTTCAGCGTAGGCGGAGCGAAGGCGCGTTCAAAGGCGTCGTGGTTCTTCCAGTTCGAGAAATTGGGGATGTGATATTTGCGGGCTTCTTCCGCCAAAAATTTTATTGCCGGTGAATTAACATATAAAATTCCCAAGTGCTTTTAATGATTATTATAGAGAGGCCGAATGTAATGCCTATAAGTGTTGCTGGCATAAACTGCTTTGGATCAAGTTCAGTAGCTAAATCGAAGAAATACATGAGGACGCCTCGGACAACGCCAAGCGAGAATCTTGCCAAATACATAACTGTAAGCATGAAGGTTAAAATCAATGCTGGGAGAAATACAGTGCCCGCAATTAATAAATCACTTGGAGAGGAATATGAGCCATCGTCATGGGAATAGTTAAAATTTCTTTCGGGGTCATGAAATGTTACAGCGACTTTATAATTCCACAATTTAGTATGCCCTTGCAGAAGTCCAAAAATCACAGGTGGTGACTGCCTTATATCCTCCAACCAAGAATTTCCCTTATGAAAATAAACCACAGTTGCGTTCGTGCTTAATGGCGACAAAGTTGCGTTTGGGGTAGCATTACTAATCATTTGATGAGATAGATCAAAATTGAAACCGTTAATCTCCCGTATTTCGGCGCACTCCCTTTCATAGCGCATACCAATCAAATTATGGTTTATGGCAAAATCTTGTGCATACATAACGGAAGCAAAACTGCAAATTGCAAACACTGATATCAACAAGGCTTGAAACGCTATCGTTGACACCACAATCCAAATTCCGTGGTGTCGGTTCAAAACGCTCAAGTTTTTGAGTGTTACCATTACGGTTAGAAAATCGAAGATAAATACCGGTATGAAACAAAGAGCATGAGGTAATTGTAATTTATCAAAAAAATCTGGCGGGTTCAAATTACTCACCTGCTGAGGAGAAGGCGTTAAAACAACAAATTGAAAGCCTTGAAGATTTAGAAAGAATGGCTCTAAAAGTATGGATATAGTTAGGAGAAGCCAACTAATAATCGAATAAGCAACTATCATCCGCCAATGATTACTGTAAAACAATTTTTCGGCGCGCGAGCTAATCCAAAATGAAAGTAAATGCAAATAATTTGGAATTTTGGTTTCATCCAAACGATTCCACCATCTGTGCATCGCCAAATGCAATTTGGATTTATGCCGAATTGAAACCAATTTATCAACATAAGCTCCCACACCGGCAAGGCCTGTCGCGATTCCAAAAGTTGTAATCCACGTAAACATTTTTTGGATTTTTGCCGTTTTTCAACAATTTGAATTGAAATTACAGCTTCACCTTCGCCGCCACTTGCGCCACGTCTTTGTCGCCGCGACCGGAGAGGTTCACGATGATGAGCGCGTCCTTGCCCAGCTTCGGCGCGCGCACCAGGCATTCGGCGACGGCGTGGGCACTTTCGAGCGCGGGGATGATGCCTTCAAGCCGCGCGAGTTTCATGAAGGCTTCGAGCGCCGCGTCGTCGGTGGCGTAGGTGTATTCGGCGCGGCTGGCGTCGCGCAGCCAGGCGTGTTCCGGCCCCACGGCGGCGTAATCCAGTCCGGCGCTGACGCTGTGCGTGGATTGGATCTGGCCGAATTCGTCCTGCAAAATGTAGCTGCGCGTGCCTTGCAACACGCCGAGCGAGCCGCCTTGAAACCGCGCCGCGTGCTGCTCCGGCCGGATGCCGAGTCCGCCGGCTTCCACACCAACGAGTTTTACGGATTGGTCGTCGAGGAACGGATAAAAAAGTCCGATGGCGTTCGAGCCGCCGCCGACGCACGCGATGAGCATGTCCGGCAAACGCTTTTCCTTTTCCAAAATCTGCGCGCGCGCCTCGTCGCCGATGATGCGCTGAAAATTCCGCACCATCACCGGATACGGATGCGCGCCGTAGGCCGTGCCAAGAATGTAATGCGTGCTGCGGAGGTTCGTCACCCAGTCGCGCATGGCTTCGTTGACGGCCTCCTTCAAGGTCTTTTGCCCCGCGTGAACCGGCACGACTTCCGCGCCGAGCATTTTCATGCGATAGACGTTGAGTTCCTGCCGCTGACAATCCACTGCGCCCATGTAAATGACGCATTTCATGCCGAACATCGCGGCGACGGTGGCGGAGGCGACGCCATGCTGGCCTGCGCCGGTCTCGGCGATGATGCGCGTTTTACCCATGCGTTTGGCGAGCAGGATCTGCCCCATCGCATTGTTAAGCTTGTGCGAGCCGGTGTGGTTCAGGTCTTCACGTTTGAGATAAATTTTCGCGCCGCCGAGTTCCTTGGTGAGCCGTTCGGCAAAATAAAGCGGCGACGGGCGGCCAACAAATTCTGTGAGGTAATAACTCAGCTCCTTCTGAAATTCCGGGTCGTGCTGGGCGCGGAAATATTCGGCCTCCAGCTCCTGCAACGGGTGCATCAACGTTTCCGGCACATAACGTCCGCCGTAGGGACCAAAGTGGCCGGTGGCGTCGGGCAAATTTTCTGCGATGACTGAACTCATAAATTGATTTTCGCGCAAAGGCGCGAAGGGCGCAAAGGATTATTTGCGTAGATCAGGCGTCGCGCCTGTTTCTATATTTAAATCAAAATAGTTAGAGACAGGCGCGACGCCTGTCCTACTTTAGACCGCTTTCGCCGCCGAAATAAACTCCTTCACTTTCGCGTGGTCCTTTTTGCCGGGCGCCATTTCCACTCCGCTTGATACGTCCACGCCGAACGGCTGAACTTTTTTCACTGCTTCCGCCACATTTTCCGGCGTCAATCCGCCCGCGAGAAAAATCGGTTTGCCTAATTTTTGCGCTTCAATCGCCAAATCCCAATTGAATTTTTCGCCCGTGCCGCCCAGCGTCGTTGAAGAAAAAGCGTCGAGCAGATAGGCCTCTGTTTGATATTTTGGCAACTCTGCCAATGATTTTTCATCGCGGATGCGGAACGCCTTCATGCTCATCAAGCGGAATTGCGTGCAAAATTCCGGCGGCTCGTCGCCGTGAAACTGGAGCATGGTCAAACCCGCTTCGCCGATGGCGCGCAAAATAAAATCCGCTTCCGCATCCACAAAAACCCCCACGCGCATCACGAATGGCGGCAGTTGTTTTGAAATCGCCGCCGCCGTTTTCAACGAAACGTAGCGCGGGCTTTTTTCGTAGAAATTGAAGCCAAGCGCGTCCGCGCCCGCCTCGACGGCGGCCTGCGCGTCGGCGAGATTCGTGATGCCGCAAATTTTGACCCGCGTTTTCATTTGCTAGTTTGGGCGGCGCGGCAGCACCGCCCTACCGATTTTGGTAGGGACGCGCTGCCGCGCGTCCCAAATCTTTAACGCGATTTTGCGACCGGCGCGAACTTTTTTGAAGGTAGCGCAGGCGTCCCGCCTGTGAAATAATGTCGCAGGCGGGACGCCTGCGCTTCTTTATGCCGCGAACAATCTATCTCGATTACAACGCCACAACGCCGCTTGATCCAAGCGTGCGCGAGGCGATGCTGCCGTTTCTCGGAGAAATCTGGGGAAATCCGTCGTCCGTGCATAACGTCGGACGCAAAGCGCGGGCGTTGCTGGATGACGCGCGCGACCGGGCGGCAAAATTTCTCGGCGCGAAGCCGAGTGAAATTATTTTCACCAGCGGCGGAACGGAATCGAACAATCTCGCTATTTTTGGAACGGCGCGCGCTCTCAAATCGAAGGGGAAACATTTAATCACTTCCCCCATCGAACACGACGCGGTTTTGCAGCCGTTCGACTACTTGGAGAAAAATGAAGGTTTTGAAGTCACGCGGCTGCCGGTGAATTCCGAAGGCCGCGTTTCGCCGGACGATTTGAAGAAATCAATTCGCGCGGACTCGATTCTGGTTTCCATCATGGCGGCGAACAATGAAATCGGCACGATCCAGCCGGTCGCAGAACTTGGCGCGATGTGTCGCGAGCATGGAATTGTTTTTCACACGGACGCTGTCCAGTGGTTTGGCAAGGAGCCGTTTGAAAATCTTGGGCAGTTCAATGCGAATCTGGTTTCCGTGTGTGCGCATAAGTTTCACGGGCCAAAAGGTGCGGGATTGCTTTACATCAAATCGCCGCTGCATCCCGATCCAATTTTGTTTGGCGGCGGACATGAAAACGAACGACGTGCCGGCACGGAAAATCTGGCCGGAATTATCGGCCTTGTCGCGGCGTTGGAAAAATTTGTGAAGCCGCCGGTTTTTAATAAAAAAAAATTAAAGCTGCTTGCGAACAAATTATTTTCGGCGGTTAAAGAAATTGAAGGCTGCGAAATCGTCAGCCCAGAAGAATTTTGCCTGGCAAACATGGTTTCCTTCGTCGTTCGCGGCGCGGACAGCATTGCCCTTTTGGCGGGTTTGGATGTTGAAGGCATTTGTGCTTCGAGCGGCTCGGCTTGTTCGGCGGGTTCAATTGAGCCGTCGCACGTCGTATTGGCGATTGGAAAAAATGAATTGGCAAATTCACTCGTCCGTTTTTCGCTTGGCCGCGAAACGACGGCGGAAGAAGTTGATTTTGTTTGCGCTGCATTGCCGGATATTGTGCGCAGAGCGGGGACAAAACGGTGATTTGTTTAATGGTTGAATCGATAAATCGGGAAGCTTTCTCAATTCAACATTTTTAACCATTAAACGATTTAACAACTGGTTGAACAAGCGACGCACTGCTTGTGAATAGGCGACCAACAATGCGAACAACTTTAACTTTCAATTTTTACCAGTTTATTTATCTTCACTTGTGCGATGACGCTTGATTAAAAAAAAACAGTGACCGCCTTGACACGCGGAGTTGTTTGCATTATCCACAACCCTTAATAATAAGAGTTTTCTTAAGAAAAGAATTTACTATTAACCGAACATGAACCTCACGATCACCAAAGAACAAATCCTCGCCGGGCTGCAGGCCGTCCAAAACGTCGTCAGCACGCGCACCACGCTGCCGATTTTGTCCAACGTGCTTTTGCGCGCGGAAAAAGACCGCGTCGAGTTCACCGCGACGGATCTGGACGTGACCGTGGCGTGTTCCGTCGAGGCGAAGGTGAAAAAATCCGGGGCGACGACCGTGCCGGTGAAAAAACTTTTCGGCATCGTGCGCGAATTGAACGGCAGCGAAATTGATTTGGAGACCGACGAAAAAAACATCACGTCCATCCGCAGCGGCTCGTCGTTCTACAAAATCCACGGACTGGGCGCGGATGAATTTCCGCCGCTGCCGAAATTCAAGGACGACAAAAAAGTCGCGCTCCAGCAGGAAAACGTCCGCGCGATGCTGAAAAAAACTTCCTTCGCCGTTTCCACCGACGAATCGCGCTACGTCCTCAACGGCATTTTCATCAGCCTCAAGGAAGGCAAGATGACGCTCGTGGCCACCGACGGCCGACGGCTCGCGCTCGTGGACGAGGAAGTGGACATCTCCGAAAAAAGCAGCGGCGAATTCATCGTCCCGGCAAAGGCGGTGAATGAATTGAACCGCTTGCTTCAGGACAAGGGCGATGTGGAAATAAAATTCGGCGAAAACCAGGCGTCGTTTTCGCTCAAGGACGACAAGGGATTTTCCGTGCTGCTCGTTACAAAATTGATCGAGGGAAATTATCCGAATTACCGGCAGGTCATCCCCGGCGAGGCCAAGGAACGCATCCCGCTCGTGCGTGAGGAATTTTTGCAGGCGCTGCGCCGCGCCGAGATCATGACCAGCGAAAAGGCGAACTCCGTCAAGCTCACGTTCGGGAAAAACAACCTCGCCATCACCGCCAACTCGCCCGAAGTCGGCGAGGCGCGCGAAACGCTCGCGGTGAATTACAAGGGCAAGGAAATGGCCATCGCCTTCAATCCGCGCTACCTCATTGACGCGCTGGCCGCGCTGGCCGAGGACGAAGTGTTCTTCGAGCTGATTGACGAATTGAGCCCCGGCGTTTTGAAGATCAACGGCCCGTTCCTCTACGTCGTCATGCCGATGCGGTTGAGTTGAAAAATGAAAAGAGCCGCGCTAATTGCAATTGTAACGGTGGCGGCTCTTATCATTTTGGTTTATTCTCCATTTATCCTTTCGTCGGCAAGATTTCAATGGACAACGCGAAAATGGGAATCTCAAATTAAACGAAAAGAAGACCCTGAAAAATTGCGAATGTGGGCCAAAGGATTGCTCGAACGCTATACAAATAACCCATTTGATAAGTCAATTGAAACAAACTTTCCGCCGATAGGAGTAGGCATTCACCACGAATTCACCTCAATTTATTACGCCGAGGCGGACACAAACGGAAAAGCAAAATTGAATCCGACGACAGACTTTGTAGAAGTAGCCTGTGACTTTGGTGCTTGGACTGGAATGTGGGGCATTAAAATAGGCGAAACAAATTTTGTCCTCACAAATTCAGTCGCCTGGAAACCGGGCATTTATTTTTTTAGATTTGGTGGCGATTAGTTTTACATCTGCTCCACAGCTTCAATTCCGAGAGCGTCGAGACCTTGTTTCAAAACGCGCGCCAATCGCGTAGCGGCTCCTCGGCAGAGAGCCGCAAATTAATTTTCCCAAAAATTCGGCGGTCTGCCGACACGCCGCTACGCTTCGAGAAAAGCAGGTTGAATCGTTCCGCTAATTTGGTATCTTGCCCAAGTGAGTCCGACGATTTTTCGGTATCGCCATTACCGATTTTATTTCTTCTCGCGTGAAGAGTCGCGGATGCACGTCCATGTGATTTCGCCGGACGGCGAGGCGAAATTCTGGCTGGAACCGAAAATCGAACTGGCCATCAACAAAGGTCTCGGCGCAACCGAGCTGAACGAACTGAAAAAGATTGTTGAGGAACGACAAAATGAAATCCGCGATAATTGGCAGCGACATTTCAAAAGCTGAAGTGCTGAACGTCTCGCCGCACGGCTTCTGGCTGTTCGTCGCGGGCCGGGAGCATTTTCTCGGCTTCGACGATTTCCCGTGGTTTCGCAACGCGCCGGTGCAGCAATTGTTCAACGTGGAATTTTCCCACGGGAATCATCTTCACTGGCCGGAATTGGACGTGGATTTGGATCTGGAGCGCATCGAGCATCCCGAAAAATTTCCGTTGGTGGCAGGCGCGTAAATTTTTTTAGAATTAACATCTGCCCGGCGGAAAAAATTCCAAGAACGAAATGGTTGGCGGACTAAAAATTGTGCAAGTGAAGCCGGGACCCGAGGCGGAGCTTGAGCGTCTCTTTGCCGGATTGCGCGCGGAAAATCGCGTAGCGGCTCCTCGGCAGAGAGCCGCAAATTAATTCCCCAAAAAACGTCGGTCTGCCGACGCGCCGCTACGTGGTCCACTGCGGGTTGTGGAGCGTGCCGTCGAACTGGGTGGAGGTCTTGAATTTTTCATAGTCGCCACTGGCGGCGGCATCGGCGGTGCGGGCGAGCAGGGCGGCGACCTGTTCGGGCGGCAGCGGCTTGAAGGTGCGCGCGGCGGCGACGCCCTGGTCGAGCATGGCCATGCTTTCCATGCCGGTGATGACGGTGGCGGTGGGCAGGTTCATGGCGTATTGCAGGCATTCGGTGGCGCTGACGGTTTTGCTTTGCAGGATGGCCCCGAAGCCGAGCGATTTCATGGCCAGCACGCCGATGTCATCCTTGACGAGCGCGGGCAGGACTTTTTTCTCAAAGCTGCGGAAGTGCGCGTCCATGACGTTCAACGGCATTTGCACGGCGTCAAAACGAAAATTATTTTTGGCGGCCACTTCGAGCATCCGCAGGTGGATGTCGGGATCCTTGTGGCCGGTGAAGCCGATGAAACGGATTTTGCCGGCCTGTTTTGCGGCCTGCACCGCCTCCAGCGCGCCGCCGGGCGCAAAAATCCCGTCGGGGTCGGTCAGCCGCACGATTTCGTGAAACTGCATGAGGTCAATGTGGTCGGTCTGCAGACGCTGGAGACTTTCGTCAATCTGTTTCGCCGCGCCCGTCTTGCTGCGCCCGTCAATCTTGGTCATCAGAAATACCTTCGCGCGGTAGCCGTCGCGCAGGGCCTTGCCCATGCGGACTTCGCTCTCGCCGCCGTTGTAATCCCAGCAGTTGTCCATGAAGTTGACGCCGCGATCAATGGCGCTGCGGACGATGGCAATGCCTTCGGCCTCGTCGGGCACACCGATGTGGTAACCGCCCAGACCGAGGATGGAAATTTTTTCTCCCGTGCGCCCCAAAGCGCGCCGGGGGATTTCATTGCCGGCTTCCGCCGCCCAGCCGGTTGAACCGGCGCTGGCGACGATGCCGGTGGCGACGGCGAGCTTCACAAATTCCCGGCGGGTCAGCGGGTGATGGCTTTTGCTGCGTTTGTTCATGGCGATCCTTTGGTTGTTGGATATGCAAAATGATTAGCGCAAATTTTCATGCGTTGCAACCAGAAGAAAAAATTCCAAGCCCGCGAATTCCCGGCAAGAACGCGCCGCTTGTCGCCGGGGAAAATTCTGCTACGTTTCCGCCGTGATTTACGACGCGTCACTCGACGAGCTTTTGCAAAAGGTTTGGGACGGCAAGCGCATCAACGCCGCCGAAGCGTTGCGGCTTTACAAGCTGCCGCTGGAAGAACTCGGCGCGCTCGCCGACCGCCGCCGCCAGCTCGCCAAGGCAACGGCTTACAACAATCGCGGCAACGGAATCGTCACCTACAACGTTGACCGCAACGTCAATTACACCAATGTTTGCAATGTCTATTGCAAGTTCTGCGCCTTTTACCGCGTGGAAAAGGACGAAGATTCCTACGTCATCACTTTCGCCGAGCTGGACAAAAAAATCGAGGAGACCATCGCGCTCGGCGGCACGCAGATGTTGATGCAGGGCGGGCATCATCCGAAATTGACGAAGCAGTGGTATCTCGATTTGTTGGCGCACGTTAAAAATAAATTTCCCAATTTCAACATCCACGGTTTCAGTCCGAGCGAGTTCATCCATTTCCGCGAAGTGTTCAACGAGCCGCTGGAGAAAATAATTTCTGATTTCAAAAAAGCCGGCCTCGGCTCGATTCCCGGCGGCGGCGGCGAGATTCTGGTGGACCGCGTGCGGCAGCGCATCGCGCCGCTCAAGGCGATGAGCAACGACTGGCTCGAAGTGATGGACGTGGCGCACCGGTTCGGTTTGTATTCGAGCGCGACGATGATGTTCGGCCATGTCGAGACAATTGAAGACCGCATCGAACATCTCGAACGCTTGCGCGCGCAGCAGGAAATTTCGATGAAGCGCGTGGCTGAATACAACGGCACCGGCATCAAGCCCGGTCATTTCACCGCGTTCATCGGCTGGACGTTTCAGGCCGAGCACACAAAGTTGAAAGCGCCGACCGTCGGCGCGCATGAATATTTACGGACGCAAGCACTGGCGAGGATTTACCTCGATAATTTTCCGAACATCCAAAGCTCATGGGTCACGCAGGGCTTGGAGATCGGGCAGGTCGCCTTGAAATATGGCGCGAACGATCTCGGCAGCATCATGATCGAGGAAAACGTCGTGTCGCAGGCGGGCACGACCTTCCGCATGACCGTGCCGGACATGCACCGGCTCATCAAGGAACTCGGCTACGAGCCGCATCAGCGCGACAACTGGTATCAGTTAGTCAATTAACTAACCGCGTTCGGCCAAAGGTTTTTCTTGCTGGCTTCAAAGTTTTGCCCGAAAATTTCCGCGATGACCAAAGTTCTCCTTTTAGGTTTGGGCCGCTGGGGCGCGAACCATTTGCGTAATCTTAATTCGATGCCCATCGAGCTTTATGTCGCCGAGGTCGGCGACAAGCAGCTTGAACCCGCGCGCAAACTCGGCTTGCCCGCCGAGCGGCTCACGACGAATTACAAGACGCTCATCAGCCAGGTGGATTGCGTCGTCATCGTCACGCCCGCGCAATCGCATTTTCCGCTGTGCAAAGAATTGCTCGAAGCCGGCAAGGACGTGTTTGTCGAAAAACCGCTGACGCTCGCCAACGACGAATCCAAGCAGCTCGCGGAACTCGCGGACAAGACCAAAAGAATTTTGCAGGTCGGACACATTTTGCGTTTTGATCCCGCGACACTTTGGCTGCGCGATGCGGTGCAGAATGGCGAATTCGGCAAGGTGAACATGATTCGCGGCCATTTCGGCGGCTTCAAACGTCCGCGCAACGACAGCGGCGTGATGTTCGCGGATGGAATTCATTTCGTGGATCTTTTCAATTTCATTCTCGGCGCGCTGCCGAAAAGCGTCACGGCCATCAACCATGATTTTTTTGGTCGCGGTTTGGATGATGTTTCATTCATCTCGCTGGAATACGACACGCCGCACGGCAAGACCTGGGCGACGGTGGAGACGGAGTATTTTATTCCCGGAAAATTCCGCGAGGTCATCGTGTGCGGAGACAAGTTGAGCGCGGTTTGCGATTACAACATCTCGCAATACAAAATCAAAACCTACGCGAACACGCACACGCCCGCCGGCGGCAATGATTTCAAGGCGACTGAAGGCGTCGTGACGCAGATCGAAACGCCGCCGGAAGAACCGCTGCTGGCGGAACTGCGCGCGTTCATTGACTCAATCAAAACCCGCGCCACGCCGCGCGCCGACGCGTGGTCTGGCTACGACGCCGTGCGCGTGCTGAACGCCGCGCTGGAATCGGTGAAGACCGGCAACGCCGTCGAACTGAAATAAAAATTGTCGCGCGACGAACGCGAAGGGAGCGAAGGTAAAATGTTTTTCTTCGCATCCTTCGCAAACTTCGCGCGACACCAAATGATTTATGAGCAAAATCCCGTTATCAAAATGTTTCGTTAATACCGAAGTCGAGGAAGCCGCGCTGCGCGCCATCCGCTCCGGCCAATATATTCTCGGCAAAGAATCCACCGCGTTCGAGGCCGAGCTCGCCGCACACACCGGCACCGCGCAATGCGTCCTGGGCAGTTCGTGGACAATGATTGTTTATTGCCTGCACCAGTTGCAAGGCATCGGGCCGGGCGACGAAATCATCGTGCCGAGCCACACGGCGTTTCCGACAATGGAACCGCTGATTCACCTCGGCGCGAAGCCGGTGTTCGCGGACATTGACGACACGTTCGTCATGGATTTGGCGCACGTCGAATCGCTCATCACGCCGCGCACCGTCGGCATCATCGGCGTGCATCTTTACGGGCATCCGATTGATAACGACCGGCTGCTCGCCATCGCCAGGAAAAACAAATTGTGGGTCATCGAAGATTGCGCGCAGGCGCAGGGCGCGAAATACAAGGGCAAGACCGTCGGCAGCATGGGCGACTTCGGCGCGTTCAGCTTTTTCCCGTCGAAAAACCTCACCGTGCTCGGCGACGGCGGTTGCATCACGACGAACAAAGTGGATTACGCCGACCGGCTGCGCATGTTGCGCAATCACGGTCGTCAGGGAAAATACGATCACGAATTCACCGGCTACAACGTGCGTTTCAACGAAATCAACGCCGCCATCGGCCGCGTGATGTTGAAACACTTGGACGGGTTCAACGAAAACCGCCGCAAGATCGCCGCGCGTTACAACGAGCGATTGAAAGGCATCGTGCAGACGCCGCCCGTGCGCGAATGGGCCACGCCGGTGTATCATATGTATGTCACGCGCTGCGAACGCCGCGATGACCTGCAAAAATTTCTCAAAGAGAAAAACATCGAGACCGGCGTTCATTATCCGAAGCCGAATCATCTGCAACCGGCGGTCGTCGGTCTGTTTCCGTATATTCCAAAATTGCCGAACACGGAAAAGGCCGTGAAAGAAATCCTGTCGCTGCCGATCCACGGCGAGATGGGCCTCGATGCGGCCGACAAAGTTTGCGACGCCATCGCCGAATTCTACGGCAAGAAATAAGCGGCAAGCTGCCGCTGGCCAATTACAAAACCCTCGCTCGGCAACGGGCGGGGGTTTTCGCTTAAAATAAACTTCGGCTTGGACAGCCTTTGTCCTATTCTCTTCGCCAGAATAGCCGCGATATTAAAGTGTCACATGAGCGATAATTCCAAAATTGAATGGACGGATGCGACGTGGAATCCGGTTCGCGGCTGCACCAAAATCAGTCCCGGCTGCACGCATTGTTACGCCGAGACGTTTGCCGAACGCTTTCGCGGCGTGCCCGGTCATCCGTTTGAATTTGGTTTCGATCTGCGGCTTGTTCCTGAAAAACTCGCCGAGCCTTTGCGCTGGCCGAAATCGAAAATGATTTTCGTGAATTCGATGAGCGATTTGTTCCATGAAAAAGTGCCGGATGAATACATCGAAGCAGTGGCGACGGTGATGGCCAAGGCGAACTGGCATACTTACCAAATCCTGACCAAACGCGCAGAACGCCTGCGCGAACTGCTTGCCGGAAAACTTCGTTTCGCGTCAAAGCTGCCGCATATCTGGTGGGGTGTTTCCGTGGAAAACAAACAGCACGGCTTGCCTCGCGTCAGTCATTTGCGCGCGTCGCCGGCGCGGGTGCGCTTTCTTTCGATTGAGCCATTGCTCGAAGACCTCGGCGAATTCAATTTGACCGGCATTGATTGGATCATCGTCGGCGGCGAAAGTGGGCCGGGCGCACGACCGATGGCCGCAGCTTGGGTTCGGAAAATCCGGGCGCAATGCCGTGAAGCAAATGTGGCGTTTTTCTTCAAGCAATGGGGTGGCGTTCGTAAAAGCGAACACGGACGAACTTTGGATGGTCGGACGTATAGTGAATTTCCCGAACGCGAACTGGTTGCCGTTCCCGAACGCGAAGAGCGTCTTGAAATGCTTTCTGAAACAGCGCCGATGGAACTTGCGTTTGCATGAGCTTGGGAAAATCAGATTATTTGGAGCGCGAGCAAACGCTCGTCAAACATACAATCCTCCAAAGATATTTGCTTCGGCTGGCGGTCATTGTTGGCGGCACTTGGGCGGACACCATCACTTACATAGATTGCTTCTCCGGGCCATGGGAAAACAACGCGGCAGACTATTCAGACACATCGTTCGGGATCGCGATTCAGGAGCTTAAAAAAGCAAAGCTTGAACTTAACAAGCGAAACAAGCAGCCGCGATTTCGTTGTCTGTTTTTGGAAAAGGATAAAAACGCCTTCGCCAAGCTCGAATCGTTTTGCAAAAAAGAGTCGCAAGTCGAAGCGAAAGCACAAAACAGTCTCTTGGAAAACGCCGTTCCTGAAATTCTGAAATTTCATCAGCGCGGCGGCCAGAAAAATTTCTCATTCACTTTCATTGACCCGACTGGATGGACGGGAATTGAAATGGATGTAATTCGTCCCTTGCTCAAACAGATGCCCGGCGAGGTGCTGATCAACTACATGACGAGCTTCATCCGGCGATTTATTGAATCAAACGATCAATCATTAGCCCCAAGTTTTGACCGGCTATATGGGGATGCAAATTTTCGCGCCAAACTTCAAAGTATTCCAAAAGGCGAGCGGGACGATGTGATGGTTGAAGAATACGTCCGGCGGATAAAATCAGAAGGTGAGTTTCAATTCGTGTGCTACACGCCTATTTTTCAACCGCAAACCAACGACATTCATTTTCATCTAATTTATTGCACACGACATTGGAAGGGTTTGGAGGTATTCAAAAAAGAGGAACGCGAGGCCGTAAAAACGATGGAGCAAGCCCGAGCGGAAGCTCAACAACGAAACCGGGAAAGCGGCGGCGCGCGGGAACTGTTTTCTCCAAAGGAAATGCACGATACAAGCTTTTACGATTCTTTGAGAATAAAATACTTGAGCAACGCGCAATCAAAGATTAGCGCATTGCTATCGTCAAAACAGCCTGTGGATTACGACCGCTTGTGGGAAGCCGCACTTACAACCCCGCTTGTTTGGGTGGAAGATTTGAAGCAATTCCTGCTTGAGTTGAAGAAGGACGGCAAATTGAAATTCATCGGTTTGGAAGAACGGGAAAAATTTCCCAAGCACGGAAAAGGTGTGTTGGTTCAAATGATTTGATTTTTAAGCTGGAAATTTATTTATGCCTGAAATACAACCCGAAATCAGCCTTGTCATTCCTTGCTACAACGAGGAAGGCAATCTGCGCGAACTCGTCAAAGCCATCCGCGCGGCGGTCGAGCCGTTGAACCTTTCGTATGAGATCGTCATCACCGACGATTGCAGCAAGGACAAATCGTGGGCTATCCTCAAGGAGCTTGCGGCGGCCGACCCGCGCATCCGCGTGCAAAAGTTTGCGTTCAACTGCGGCGAGAGCGCGGCGAGCTTCGCGGGTCTCAAGGCGGCGCGCGGTAAATATCTGTTCACGCTCGACGCCGATTTGCAGAACGACCCGAAGGATTTGCCAAAATTTCTGGAGGCGCTGAAAAACTTCGACTGCGTCTGCGGCACACGCGTGAAGGCGCGCGGCGACGGCGACAATTTTATTCGCGTCGCGTCATCGCGCATTGCCAACGCCGTGCGGAACAAGCTTTCCGGCGAAAAAATTTCCGACGCCGGCTGCACCTACCGCGCGTTCAAGCGCGAGTGCATCGAGAATTTGAAATTTTTCAAAGGCATGCACCGCTTTCTGCCGACGCTGTTCAAGATTGAAGGCCACACGGTCACGGAAATCGAGGTCAGCAACAACCCGCGCTTCGCCGGCCAGAGCAATTACGGCGTGTGGAACCGGCTGTTTGCTTCGTTTTACGACCTGCTCGCCGTGCGCTGGATGAAGAAGCGGATGTTCAAATACCAGATGGCGGAAAAGATTAATTAGGCTGGCAGGCGGTTCATCGGCGAGCGCCGCGCCGTCAATCTCGACCCGAATTGCGGCTGGGCGCGCGGCAACGCCGACGTGCTTTACGTCGCGGATGCTTTCAAGGTCATGGCGAAGGTCAACGAATTGCTGGCCGCCGGCAAAACTTAAAATTGATTCCGGTTCAGAATTGGCGTAGTCATAATCTTTGTGCTCGCAAGAATCTGTTCCGCCGCGCTCAACGGCATTGAGGCGTATCCCATCGAGGTCGAGGTCAACGCCGGTTACGGCGACACGCTCGTCGTCATCGTCGGCCTGCCGGACGCCGCCGTGAAGGAATCGCGCGACCGCGTCTCCACCGCGCTGACCAATTCCGGCTACAAATTTCCAATGGGGCGCACCACAATCAACCTCGCGCCCGCCGATGTGAAAAAGGAAGGGCCGACGTTTGACCTGCCAATCGCGCTCGGAATGTTGGCCGCGAGCGAACAAATTGAAACCGACCAGCTCGACTATTTTGTCATCGTCGGCGAACTTGCACTTACCGGCGCAGTCCGGCCAAGCAGGGGAATTTTACCAATCGCACTCCGCGCGAAGGCAGACGGAAAAACAGGAATCCTAGTTCCGGCGGAAAATGCGGCGGAAGCGGCGGTCGTCGCCGGCTTGCAGGTGATTCCGGTTCAAAACTTGCGCGAAGCCGCGCAATTTCTCGAAGGCGAAATTAAAATCGCGCCCGCGAAAGTGGACATCGCAAAAATTTTCGAGCACGAACATGACGACGACTGTGATTTCGCCGAAGTCAAAGGCCAGGAAAACGTGAAACGCGCCTTGGAAATCGCGGCGGCAGGCGGACACAATGTTTTGCTCATCGGCCCGCCCGGCACGGGCAAATCCATGCTGGCAAAACGGCTGGCAACCATTTTACCACCGCTGACTTTGGACGAGGCGCTTGAAACCACAAAAATTCACAGCATCGTCGGACTGTTGAAACCGGGGCAGGCGCTCGTGACGCAACGGCCGTTTCGCTCGCCGCATCACACCGCGAGCGACGCCGGGCTTTTGGGCGGCAACATCAACCCGACGCCCGGCGAAATTTCGCTCGCGCACCATGGCGTTTTATTTTTGGACGAACTGCCAGAATTCAAACGCAGCGTTTTGGAGACAATGCGCCAGCCGCTCGAAGAAGGACGTGTCACCATTTCGCGCGCCGCAGGCACGATGACTTTTCCGTCGCAATTCATGCTCGTCGCCGCGATGAATCCGACTCCAGATGGAAAAATGCCGGGCGAAAGCAAAAGTTCGCCGCGCGAAATCCAAAATTATCTTGGCCGAATTTCCGGCCCGCTGCTTGACCGCATTGATTTGCACGTCGAAGTGCCGCAGGTGAAATTCCGCGAAATTTCCGGCGACAAAACCGGCGAGACCTCGGCTGAAATCCGGGCGCGCGTTATCGCAGCACGAAAAATTCAACAGGCACGATTTGCGCACAAGCCAAAAATCACCTGCAACGCGCGCATCGGCCCGAAGGAGCTGAAGGAATTTTGCGCGCTCGATGATTCGACGAAGGAGCTGCTCAAAAATGCGATGACGGAATTGAATTTCAGCGCACGCGCATACGACCGCATCTTGAAAGTGGCGCGGACGATTGCGGACTTGGCTGGTTCAGAAAACATCTTGAGCGAGCACATCTCCGAAGCCGTCCAATACCGCTCGCTTGACCGGCAGCTCTGGACTTGAACCGTCCGCCTCAAAAACAATTTCTCGATTTCGCCTAATAAACCGCGACCCTCGCGTGTCATATCATTGAACACGATGTCCTTTGGACAAGCCGCCGGGAAAATTTGATGGCTGTGATGCGACCAGACCAAGCCAGTGCGGAAGCGCCCAGGTGGGAAACGATTGAAGAGCTGTTCGCAGCTCTGGAGGCTCCCCTGTTGAGTTATGGTCTGCGATTAACCGGCGAAATCGGTCTCGCGGAGGACGTGGTTCAGGAAGCGTTCATGAAACTGCATTCACAATTCAAGGAGGTTCGCGAGCCGCGCCGCTGGCTCTACCGCACCGTCCACAACCTCGCGCTCAACCAGCGCCGCCGCACCGCAAAAATCGTCTCGCTCAATTCCGCCTCCGCCGAAAATGAAAATTCTCCCGTCACCGCCGACACCGCCGATCCCGCGCCGCTGCCCGACGAACAAATCTCCCGCATGGAAGGCATCGGCCTCGTGCGCTTGAGTTTGGAGACGCTCGACGAGCGCAGCCGCGAATTGATCCGGCTGAAATTCACCGACGAACTTTCCTACCGCGACATCAGCTCGCGCACGGGAATTTCCGTCAGCAACGTCGGCTACATTTTGCACCACGCGCTGAAAACCATCGGCGATGAACTCGCCCGAACGGGAGTTGTGCCATGAACCCGGAAAAACCATCACGCGAAGAAATCGAGGCCAAGCTGACCGCACTGCTGCTCGGCGAACTGCCGGCGGAAGAAGCGCAGCTTTTGCGCTGGGCGATTTCGCAGGACGCCGCGCTCGCCAAATTGCACGACCGGCTGAAGCTCGCCATCGGGTTTGTGCGCGAAGTCGCCGCGACTCCGGCGGAAACGACTCCGGCGCAGACCGCGCCGCTGAAACTTTCCGACGAGCGCCGGGAAAAACTGCTCGCGCATTTCAAGACCGTCGCGCCGAGGGAATTTGTGCCGCTCGTGCCGCCGCTGAAAAAACGCCGGGAAATTTCCTCGCTCTTCGCCATGGCGGCGGCGGTGGCTTTGATTGCAGTGCTGGCGGCGATGTTGTTGCCGGCGTTGTCCTCGGCCAAACGCAAGGCGCAAAGTATTGACGGCATGAATCTGGCAAAGATGAAAATGATGGACGCCCAGATTGCTGCTGAAGATAAACTTGAAACTCCGCCGCCAGCCAAACCGCAAGTTGCAATGGAAGAACGCATGGCTTCGCCTCATTCGCTGCCCGGCGGTCTTGATTTGCAGGGCGGAACTGATTTCCAGGTGCAAAATCAAACCACCATTGTTCTGCCTGCGGGTGGAACTGACGAAAAAGAACTGGCTGCTGCGAGTCCTGCCCCGTCCGGTCAGTTTGTTTTTGGGGTGGGTATGGCGCGCGACTTTAATGCCGATGGCTTGGGCGTAAAAGACGCCGACCCATATCAGGCGGCGCAGGTGCTGCAAAAAATGTTCGGGAACGGCGATGCCCGCAATAATAATTCGACAACGGCCGACGTGCGGACGCATCGCGCCGCCATCTCCACCAGCAGTTCTTCCTCCACTGGTTTTGGCGGCACAGTTGCACCAGCAAACAAGCCCTCGTCGCCGGACAACACGCCCACATTCGGTGCTTCTGATTCCAGCCAAGTTGCTGTCGTCCATGTTGCGGGCGGCGGCAGCGGCGGCGGACGTGGCGGACGTGGTGGAGCAGGTGGATTTAGCGGTGGATTTGGCGGCGGTGAATTTGGTGGTGGCGCTGGCGGTGGTGCCGCATCGGCGAATGTCAACGGACGCCAGACGGAACTTGACGTCACGACCATCAGCGGTCGGGTCAACACATCCGCCAACTGGGAATTGGATGCGCCGCCGAGCGGCACGCCTGTTCAGAAACAGGATGGTTTCAACATGGATTCAGTCCGCCTCTCTATTGCGAATGTGCCAGAAGCTGGCGACACGGTCACTTTTGATGATGTGAACGGATTGAGGAATTCGCCTTCGGACGGTTCCGCGCAACCGAATAGTGTAGTTGACGAAGGTAAAAAATATGCCGCCGACAAAACCGGGACTGAAAAAGTGCCGATGCTTGGTGATATGCCTGTGTTGGGAAATGTGTTTGATAAAAATAGTCTGGCGGCAAATCACGACAGCGACGGCGAAGGCTTGGTCAATTCTACGGGGAGCGGCGACCTGGGCGAGTCGTATAGAAGAGACACACCAGTGCTCGTCAACGCCGGCACGCTGGCACTTTCGGATGACCTGTCCAAATCTGGAAGTGGCGCGTTGACGCTGAACGGAGCGAATACTTTTGGTGGTGGAACTACCGTCAGCGGCGGCACGCTCAATGTCCCGCAAGGTGTAACAGGCAAAATGATTGGCATTGGCGGGGCAATGGTGAGTGGCGGCACGGCGTCGGGCGAAAAAGACAAACCGGCTTTCGACGACGCCAGCGGTGTCAATAGTAACCGGAGAATTGACCAATTCGGAACCGCTACGCCGACAGACGCTGCACAGCTCGCTTCGGATAAAAAGTCGGAGGTATTGGCGAATCCTGAAGCCCACTATCTCGCCATAAACAGAGACAGCCGGACTGAAGCTGAAATCAATAACGAAATAATTCGCCGCGAGAAAGCGGCTCAAGCACAGGCGGGGCAAAATGGCAATCAGGCACTGGGCTTTGACTGGCATCTGGGTAATTTTGCCAACAACGGCACCGTGGTGGCCAATGGCGGCAGCACCCCTTCGCTCACCGTGCCACCTTCGGCGGACAAACCTTTGGGACGATTTCCGGGTAGCACGGTTTCCGGCTTCGTTGCGCCTGCGGAAACCGATCAACTGCTCACCGGCGGCCTTCAAAACAACGGCCCGGCATTAGATGAAAAAGAAAAGCTAATTTACAACAATAGCGGAGCCGATGGAACAGCGCAGATTGCAGTGAATCCTTACACGCATCAACTTGTCCCTGTCGAAGACGCGACGACAATGCCGACGATTAATGGGTCGTTTGAAATAGTCACCAATGGCTCGTCGCATGCAATTGCTTTACCAAGCGGAAAGATTTTTTTAGAGCCGAAAGCTGCGTCGGCAACACCGGCAGCTCCGCCGACCACCCGGTATTTTCGCATGACTGATGATTCTGCTCCTGCACCGACCGTTGCGCCGCCAGCACCAGTCGCAATGATGCCACCGCCACCGATTGCTGTTGTAAATGTCGCGGGCGGCGGCGGATTGGAGCATATGCCTTCCGTCAATGATTCGGAAAAGAAGGCGGACGCCCCGCAACTCTACACCCGCACCTACAAGGTTGATCCGAACACATTTTATCAAGGCTTGCAAGCTGTCGGCTCGACTACTTTTGGGTCTGGTAACAATAACAACAATGGTGGATTGGAGCGTGTGGCCAGCGTCACACAGGAGCAGACTGTCAGTGCGTCCGCCCGCGACGCCTTTGGAAAGTTGGGCGTAGATTTATCCACTCCGGGGAAAAGCGTTTTTTTCAATGACCGGTTGGGCTTGTTGACCGTGCGAGGCACGAAGGATGATTTGGACGTCATTCAGGACGTCGTTCAAACCATGACCAATTCACCGGTAGCCGCGCCGGTTGTTGCCGACGTTCCGCTTCCGAAAACCCCTTCGCCCGCGCCCATCCCGCAGCCGGAAATTTTGACGCGCGAAAATGCGTTCTCCACCTTCTCGCTCAACGTCAGCGACGTCTCGTTCAAGCTCGCGGCGGCGAGCCTGGAACGCGGCCAGTTGCCGGACGCGGCGTCCATCCGCAGCGAGGAATTCATCAACGCCTTCGATTATCACGATCCCGAACCGGCGGCGGGCGTGCCGGTGGCGTTCGTCGCGGAACGCGCGCGCGATCCGTTCGCGCACAACCGCGACCTCCTCCGTTTTTCCCTCAAGACCGCCGCCGCCGGGCGCGAGGCCGGTCGTCCGCTGAACATCGTGCTGCTCCTCGACAATTCCGGCTCAATGGAGCGCGCCGACCGCGTGGCCATCATCCACGAGGCGTTGAAAGTTCTGGCGTCGCAGCTCCAGCCGCAGGACACGTTGAGCATCGTCACCTTCGCGCGCACGGCGCGGTTGTGGGTGGACGGCGCGCGCGGCGACCAGGCGGGCACGGCGGTCAATCAAGTCAGCGATCTCACTCCCGAAGGCGGGACGAACCTGGAAGAAGCGATGAATCTTGCCTACGCCACCGCGCGCAGACATTACCTCGCCCAAGGAGTGAACCGCGTCGTCCTGCTCACCGACGGCGCGGCCAATTTGGGAAATGTTGATCCCGAAGCGTTGAAACAAAAAGTCGAGTCGTTCCGCAAACAGGGAATCGCGCTCGACTGCTTCGGCATCGGCTGGGAAGGTTACAACGACGATTTGCTCGAAGTGCTTTCGAGCAACGGCGACGGCCGTTACGGTTTCATCAACACGCCGGAAGCGGCGACGACGGAATTTGCCGCGCAACTCGCGGGCGCGCTGCACGTCGCGGCGGAGGACGTGAAGGTGCAGGTGGAATTCAATCCGCAGCGCGTGATTTCATATCGCCAGATCGGCTACGCGAAACATCAGCTCACCAAGGAACAGTTCCGCGACAACACCGTGGCCGCCGCGCCGATGGCCGCGCGCGAGGCGGGCAACGCGCTTTACACCGTCGAGGTGAATCCGCAGGGCGAAGGGCCGGTGGCGACCGTGCGCGTGCGTTTCCGGGTGCCCGGCACGATGGACGTGAGCGAGCACGAATGGGCCGTGCCGTTCGACGGCGCCGCGCCCGCGCTCGAAAAATCCAGTCCCGCGCTGCGTCTCGCCGCGACGGCCAGCGCGTTCTCCGAATGGCTCGCGTCGAGTCCGTTCGCGCAGGAAGTGACCACCGACCAGTTGCTGAATTATCTGAACGGCGTGCCGGCCATTTACGGCGCGGACGCGCGCCCGAAACAACTGGAGACGATGATCCGCGAGGCGAAGAGTCTGTCGGGGAAGTGAAATTATGAATACAAAAACAATTCTCACACTATTTTCTGTAATTGTTTCGCTGGCAGTCAGTCAGGCTGCGCTGGCGGACACAAACGCGGCAGATTCCAATGGACTTTACTACGTCTCTTCACAACGAACAGTTGTTCGGACAACTGGCCGGGCAACCGTCTATTCTTATGACAAGGCGGGCATCAAAAACATCAAAATTGTCAAAGCCGACGTTTATTCGGTAAATAATTCAAACACCGAATTTGAAGTCAGTCTCGACACAAGCGATTTCCCGGACTATTCCGATGTGGTGCTGCGCGTTGGCAATCATGTCTATTCCCGCCCCTTGATTGGAGGCAATGGAAAAACTGGATACAAAAGGATGGAGTTCGAAATTCACAACCGGAACGGAGCGGAAGCTGTAGCCAAATGGTTGTCTGTGGATTGTCACCTGCGAAATCCTTTGCCGCCAAAATTTTCAGCTCAATTTATTCCGGCGCAATCGGAATTCCACACGGATGATCCGGTGTCGGTGGATTTTGTGATGACGAACCTCGATGATAAACCATTTTATTATGAACAAACCGGTGCGGCAGCTCTTCAATTTGCTTTTCAAGCGACGTTCAAAGGCTGGCGGTTGCATGACAAGACATGGGATAATAATCCCATGCATATGGTCGGCGGCTTTGTTGGATTGGTTCAGCTTGCGCCGGGAAAAGTGTTTGATGATCAAGTTGACCTCAAATGGTGGTTTGATTTTAACAAACCCGGAACTTACAAAATCCACGGTTCCTACTATTTGTCCATTTTCAACAAGCCCGAAAATCCAGCCGAGTTTAGGCCTGACATGAAGAATGAGATTTGGAGCGGTGATGTGCCCGCCGATTTCACAATCGTCGTGAAATGAAATCAAGCAAACAACCATCACAAATTTTTTACAAACCTTTGACCCGCGCCTGACAACTGGCGGTCGTTGCGACTGCTAAAAGAACTGATTGAATTATGAAAACAAAAATCGCCGCCTCAATTCTTTGCGCGCTGGTGTTCCTCGCCACCTCGTGCAGCACCATGACGACAACGCCGATCAAAGGTTCGTCGTCGTCCGCCGCGCCCGCGTTGTCGGATTTCAAACTGGTCGGCGATCTCGGCGGCGACATCGCGGCGTTCACGCTCACCGCCAACGTGCGCGTGGAAGATCCCAAGGGCGGCTCGCTCGAACTGCTGGCCGGCCCGGTAGCGCTCACGGCCATCGGCGCGCATCCGAACTGGCAAATTCAAGCGCGCGACAACAAGTTCATCGCGAACTTTGATCACGGCGGGATTTATCCGATCCAGATAAAATTCAACGCCGCCGTCGGCAAGAACGACGGCTGGAGCGCGGTGGATTTCCGCGTCGCGCCGAGCATCTTGCAGCCCATCGTGCTGCAAGGTTTGCCGTCGGACACGCAGTTTCAATTTGCCGACGCCGCGCGGCCAGAACGCACCGGCACGAATTTCACGAGCTTCCTGCAAGTGGACGGCACGGTGAGATTTTCCTGGAAACAGGCGCGTCCCGAAGCCGAGGGAAAACTTTTTTACGCCGCCGAGATGGAATCGCAGATCAGCATCAGCCCCGGCTTGATGCGGCAGGTCGCGCTGCTCGACGGCAAGGTGATGCAAGGTGAGATGAACCAGATCACGCTGCGCCTGCACGGTGACGGCGAAGTCACGCGCGTGGCTGGCGATCAAGTGCTGGCGTGGAATGTCGTGCCGGGAACAAATTCCGCCGACCGCAAGCTCGTCGTGCAATTCAACCAGCCGCAGAAAGACAGTTTTGAAATCCAAGTGCAGTTGCAGACACCGCTTGGCGCATTTCCGCAATCGGCGGACGCGATGCAAATCCAGCCTGAAGGCGCGACGCGGTTCGCCGGTCATTTCCGCATCGTGAACGACGGCGCGGTGCGGCTGGAAGTGTTGTCGGCGAGCGGGCTTTCGCAAATTTCGCCGGAGCAATTTCCCGAGAGCGACGCCACGCGTGCGGCGTTTCGCATGACGGGCAGCCAGCGTTTTGCGTATCAATTTTCCAGCCCGGATTTCGCGCTGAAAATCCAGGCGGACCAGATTTCGCCGGAAGTCTCGGTGTCGCAACTGCTCGCCTACAATCTCGGCGACAGCGAACTGGCGATTGACGCGGAGATCGAGCTCGACATCCGCGATGCGCCGTTGCGCGAAGTGGTGCTGAATGTTCCCAAAGGCTATTCCGTCGCGAACATCAACGCGCCGGGCATGATTGATGACATTTTGAGCGATCCGGACGGTGAAGCGAACGCCGAGCTGCGGATTGTCTATGGCCAGCCGGTTTCTGACCGGCAAGTAATTCAACTTCGTCTCGAACGCAATCAAGCGCTCGGCGAAACGAACTGGACGCTGCCGCGCATCGAAGTGGCGAAGGCAAAATCCTCGCGTGGATTTGTCGCGGTGTCGGCGGACGCGGGTTTCCGGCTCACGGCGGAACGCACGCAATCATTGACGGAAACGCCCACGGCATTTTTCCCGCGCAAGGTCGCCGGAATTCAAACCGCGTTCCGCTTGAGCGATTCCGACTGGCAGGCGACGCTGCGCGTGGAGCGTTTGCCGCAGACCGTGACGGCGGACGTGTTCCATCTTTTTTCCATCGGCGAAGGCATCGCCTATGGCAGCAGCGTGATGAATTATGTCGTGAGCGGCGCGCCGGTGGCCGCGTTCCGCGTGGAATTGTCGGACGAGTATTTCAATGTCGAATTCACTGGCAAAGATATTCGCGGCTGGCAAAAAACGGCGGACGGTTATCTCGTGCAGTTGAACACGCCGGTGGCCGGCACTTACACTTTGCTCGCGACTTACGAGCGGCCGTTCAAGCCGGCGGGCGAGACGCTGGCGTTCACCGGCGCGCGCCCACTTGATGCGCAAACCGAACAGGGCCACACCATCATCATCAGCGCGTATCAATTTCAAGTGAAGCCGGTGGCAGTTTCGCCCGGATTGCTCGCACTGGAACCGGCGGAAGTGCCGTCGGAATACCGCCTGTTTTTCGACGCGCCAATTCTCGCGGCGTATCATTATTCCGCGCGGCCGTTTGATTTGAAACTCGCGTTAAGCCCGCTCGCGCAGGGCGATTCGTTGAATCAAGTCGTGGACCGGGCGTCGCTCGACACGCGCATCTCGAAGGAAGGCCAGGTGCTGACGACCGTCCGTTACTTCGTGAAAAATCGCGGCAACCCGAATTTCCGGCTGACGCTGCCCGCCGGAACGGATTTGTGGTCGGCCACGGTCAACGGCGCGGTGGTCGTGCCGGTGATTGACGGAAAATCAAACCTGATTCCGCTCCCGCAACGCGCCGATCCCGACACGGTGTTGAGAATTGATTTGCAACTGGCCGCGCGTTCGACCGACGGGAAGCGCGTGACCATCGCCGCGCCCATCGTGGATGCGCCGGTGATGCTCGCGCAATGGACGATCAAACCGGACGAAGGCCAGCGCCTCGTCTATCTGAAAGGTTCGCTCACGCCGGTCGCCGGCGCGACGGACGTGTCGGGCTTCGCGCAACTGGCGCGGCTGTTCAAGGGAAATGAAACCGGCCCCGCGCTGACCTCGCTGTTTGCGACGCTGCTGTTGATGTTGCTGGCGCTGCTGGTGTGGCGCTGGACGGCCCGCGAAGGCGTTTATAAATTTAGCGGGCGCCATGTTCTCGGCACGATAATCGGTCTGGCGGCGGTCGTGCTGGCGGCGGTCGCGCTCGTCAATCTGTTTGGCGGAGTTGGTCTGGAAAAAAGTTTTGCGCCGAATGACGTCACGTTCCTCGCGCCGGTGCAACAGGCCGGCAGCGCACTGACCGTCGAAGTGGCGAATGTTTCAGAGAATGCCCCGGTCGTTGGGTTTGGTGCGCCAGCCTTGCTCTTGCTGCTGGCGCTGGCGGTCTGGGTCATTGGCTGGATTCGCGGGAAAAATTCCTGGTCGCGGATTTTTGGCTGGACATTGCTGGCGTGGGCGGCGTTGCGCTGGCAGAACGGCGCGGCGGCATTTTTTGTCGTGGTCGCTGCGTTCCTGATTTTGCACGTCGTGATTCCGGGATTGAAACGTTTGTGGCATTTGCCGGGAAAACCGAAATCCGAATTGCCGCCGCCGCCCGAAGAGAGCGGCGCACCGCGCGCCGTCGCGCTGCTGATTGGCTTGCTGCTGCTCGGCAGCGCGATCAACGGGCGCAGCGCAGAATCTCAACCGGCATCGTTCAATTCGTATCCGCGCTTCAACGAAAGCTTTTCGCCCGGCAATCCATTGGTATCACAGCCCGTGCTCGCCGAATCCGTCACGCAACAAATCCGCATCGAGGACCAGTTCGCGCTGGCGACGGCGAAAATCCGCTGGCAGGCCGAGAAAGGCCAGACCTTGCCGCTGCTGTTCGAGCCGGCGGTGATGACCAAAGTCACTTATCCGACGAGCGCACTGAAGCTCGTGCAGGCGACTGACAATTCCAAACGCGTGCAGCAACTGGTCGCGCAAACCAGCGGCACGTTCGATATCGAGGTGCAATATCAGATGCAGGTGACGAAGCGTGACAGCCAGAGTTGGTTTTCTTTGCCGGTGCCGGGCGGCTTGATCAATCAACTCACGCTCACGCTCGTTAATTTGGACGTGGATGTGTATTCACCGCAGGCCGTTTCCATCCAACGCACGATCGCCGGCACCAACACCGTCGCGATGCTTGTGCTTTCGCCGGGGAACGAGACCTCGGTCAGTTGGCAGCCGCGCAGCCGCAACGTGAAAGGCGAGAAGCCGGTTTTCTACGCGGAAATTTCGCAGCTCTATGTGCCGTCGGCGGGCGTGATTGAAGGCTCGCACTACGTTTCCATCCGTCCGGCGCAAGGTGAATTGAGCGAACTGATTTTCAACGTGCCGGCGGGCGCGACCATCACGGATGTCTCCGATGGTAGCAGCCGACATGAGTCGGCTCAAACTCCCCAAGAAATTGATCAGAGCCGACTCACGTCGGCTGTTACGAGTTCTTTGGTTTCGCTCTGGCGTTTCGATCCCGACACGCGCAAGCTGCGTGTAACTTTGAACCCGGCGCAATCGCGGACGTTTGCGCTCGTCATCCGCTCACAATTTGCGACGGGAACCTTGCCGTTTGAACAAACGGTCGGCTTGATTTCCGTGGACGGCGCGGCGGGACAGATCGGGCTGCTGGGCGTCGCCACCGGCAATGACGTGCAGCTCGACAGCGTGGCGGGGGGCGACAGTTTCTCGGCCATCAACCTCGAAGATTTTCCGAACGGCGTGGCCCAGCCGCTCGCCGATCAATTTCCCGGACTGACCGTGCGCCGCGCGTTCCGTTACTCGGACGTGAACGCGACGGCGGTGGTGAAAGCCTCGCCGGTCGAGCCGGATGTGCGCGTCGAGACGCAGGACACGCTTTCGCTCGGCGAAGACCGCACCGTTTTGGCCTCGACCGCGAGCGTCAACATCACGCGCGCGGGGATTTTCAAATTGAGCTTCGTGATGCCGCCGGGCTTCGACGTGGAATCCATCAGCGGCGCGGCGTTGAGCCACTGGACGGAATTGAAGACAGAGGGTGGCACGGGCGACTCGCCCGTGTCGTCCGGCCACTGGCCGGACGGAGTGGGAAGCACGGCCGTTTCAACTAATGGCCAATCTGCCGTTGCGGTGGTCGCCCTCATTCCGCGCGGCGAGTCGCCGCGCGGCACAGGCGGGTCGCCTGTGCCACCCAGCCGCGTCATCACTTTGAACCTGTCGGGCAAGACCGATGGCGAGCAACAATTCACCATCAGCCTGTCCGGGCCGGGCGTGAAGGCGACGAACGGCTGGACCGTTCCGCAAATTGTTTTGCGCGAGGCGAACAAGCAGCGCGGGACGTTGCTCGTCGTGCCGGAACAGGGGATGCGTTTGTCGGCGACCAACAGCGCAGGCGTGACGCAGCTTGACCCGCAAAAGTCCGGCATCCGGCAGCAAGGCGTGCTGGCGTTCCGCGTGTTGCAGTCGCCGTGGAACCTTGCGCTCGACATCGAGCAGGTGGATCCGTGGATCCAGGTGACGAGCTTGCAGCACGCGACCGTCAACGAGGCGCAGGTGAAAATCGCCGCGAATTTGCAGTATCAAATCGAGAACACCGGCTTGAAGGCGTTTCACATTTTGATTCCGACCAACGCCGAGGGCGTGCATTTTCAAGGCGACCAGGTCGCGGACTTTTTGCCGATGAAGGACGCGGTGACGAACGGTTTGCAGGAATGGGAAATCAAATTGCAACGGCGTGTCATCGGGCAATACCTGCTGCAACTGACTTATCAGACGCCCATGCCCGACCAGTCGCCGGAGACGATTTTGCGCGGCGTGCAGGCGGCGGACGTAAATATGCAGCGGGGCTTCGTGACCGTGCAATCCGGCGGACGCCTGCAAGTGCGCGCGGTCAACCCGCCCGCGTCGCTCCAGCCCGCCGAGTGGCAGAGCATCCCGCGCGCGTTGCAGCAGGATCTGGAAACGGTGTCGGCCAGCTTCGCGTATCGCCTCGTCGAGCCGGATTTTCAACTGCCGCTGAAGCTTGAACGCCACGAGGCGGCGAAACTTCTGCCCGCGCGTGTCAACAACATCACGTTCACGTCCGTGATTTCTGACGCGGGCGATATGCTGACGCAGGTGCGGCTGGAAATTTTGCCCGGCGACAAACGGCTGCTGCATTTCACATTGCCGAAGGATGCAAAATACTGGTTCGCGTTCGTGAATCAAAACGGCGTGTGGCCGTGGCGCGAAGGCGAAGACATTTTGATTCCGCTGGAGCAGCAGTCGCGCGGCGACCAGGCGATTCCGGTGGAAATCTTTTTCAGCAGCGAAGTTGGCAAAGCGGATTCGAGTTCGCTCAATTTGGAATTGCTCGCGCCGAAATTCGACCTGCCGCTGGAGGACATCACCTGGCGCGTTTTCCTCAACGACAAATGGCAGGTGAAAAAATGGAACGGCACGCTGCAATTGCAACAGCAGGAAATTGTTTCCAGCGCGGGGACGATTGACCTGCAAAGCTACCTGTCGAGCGAATCCAGCCTACAGCAGCAAAAAACGCAGGAGGCCCAGCAGATGCTCGCGCTCGGCAATTCCGCGCTGGAAAACGGCGACCCGCAGCAGGCGCGGCGCGCGTTCCAGTCCGCCTACGGATTGTCGCGCAACGACGCCGCGTTCAACGAGGATGCGCGCGTGCAGTTGAACAATTTGAAAGTGCAGCAGGCGCTCGTCGGCTTGAACTCGCGCCAGTCCGCCGTGAACGGCGACAACGGCTCGAACGGCGGAAAATTCCGCGACCTGCGGAACAGCAACAACAACAATTACACGCAGCAGGACGCGAAGCAGATCATTGACAGCAACAGCGCCGACGAAAACGCGGCGTTCATGAAGCTGGCCGAGCGGCTCGTGCAGCAGCAGGACGCCGCCGTGAGCAGCCCCGCCGTCATCCGCGCGAACATTCCCGAACAAGGCCGGCTGCTCACCTTCAAGCGTTCCGTGGACGTGGACGAGCAGGCGGATTTGAACATCGGGTTGGAAGCGACCGCCGCCAAAGCCGCGTCGTGGGGCGTGCGGCTGTCCGTGCTGCTGGCCACCGCGCTGGTGCTGGGCGGATTTGGATTGCTGGCGCGTGGCCGGCGGCTCCGCGAATCGTGAGCGGGCGAGCGGCAGTTCACCTGATGGACGGACTGGATTTAATTGGCCGGGGTTTGATTTCCCCCGGACGAACCTTGCAGCCATGAGGTGGCAAGGCCGGGATTCGACAGCCGCAAGTATTGTGAAACAATTTGCACGGCGGCGGCCTTGGTGTCGCCTTCGGGAAACTGGGACACCCAGTTGGCCGCTTCGGCGGGATTTTTCACGGCCCAGACTTTGAGGATATTGAGCGCCGTGTCCTTCACGATGGCATCGGATTTCACTTCCGAAACCAGCCAGCTTGCGGCCTGGGTCGGGTCAGTGAGGGCATAAGACTGGACGGCGGAGGCGATCAGCGGTTCCCGCAAAGACGGATCCTGCACGCTGGCCACCCAGTTCAAGGCGGCGCCGGGATCGGTGCCGACCCAGTTGCAGGCGACCGATTGCAATAAATTTTTCTGCGCGTCTCCGGAATGCATCTGTTGCGCCAACTGGATGGCCGACTGTGGATCCCTGGCCGACATTTCCGAACCGAGATCGCTTAAAAAGTTTTGCTTCCATTCATTGTCCGGCAGTTGGTCAATGTATTTCTGCAAACCGGCGCGGTTGCCCAGCCAATCATCCGCGACCGCCATGTTCTGTGCGGCCGTTGTGTCCGGACGCGAGGCGATCCAGTTTGCGGCCTTGACGGGATCCACCTGCATCCAGTGATGGAGGGCGGCGATGCCGAAGGGCGTGTTCAATTCATCGGCGGACAAGGACTGAACTATTTCAGCGGCGTTTTCATCGGTCACCATGGCGAGCAGTTCCTGCATCCACTGGTCGCGATCTTTTTCATCATCTGCCGAGTCCCTGGCCTGGGCTTCCTGCCACCGGTGCAATTTCAAGCGGAGCGGAGCCATGGTGTGGGCAAAGGGGTTGGCCGGCTTTTCCAAAAGCAAAGTGACAACCACGGCTGATGAAGAATGGGCGGAGTTCGTGGTTGTGGCGGCGGATTTCACCGGCGGGCTGGGGGAATGCCAGTTCCTCTGCCAGAAAAAAAACACCGTCACGGCGACAATCCCAACCGGCAGAAGTTTCACCAAAAATTTCATTCGATTAAGACTTTCCCTGCATTGGAGCAGAAGTCAAGTGGTGGAAAAAGCGGGAGCCGGGCCAAAAGGCCCGGCTCCCTTGCGTCAAACTCAACTCAAAGGGAATTGAGGAAGTCCAGCAACTGCGTTCGCTGGGTGCTGGTGAGGTTTCCGTAACGGGTGGCCGCCGCCGCCGCGTCGCCCTTGTGCGCCCGGATGGCCGCGTCCACGGTCGGCTGGCTGCCGTCGTGCATATAGGGAAGTTTCTGGCTCAATCCCCACAGCGTGGCGGTCATCATCTGGTTCGTGCCGGCGGCGCCTTGCGCGATGTGATCGGCGCCCCCGTCCATGTTGTGCAGCGCCAGGTCGGAATACAGGTTGACGGCCTTGCCGCTCAACGCCGCATAGGACAAGTTGGTCACGATCGCCAGGTCCGACACCGGGACGAAGGAGGAACTGGTGATCAGCGTGGGCGTATGACACTCGTCGCAACTGATCTGGTGGAACAAGGCCTTGCCGGTGGCGTAATCGGATGGCGGCGTGGGTGTCGGTGGCGGACCAATCAGGCGAACATAGTCGCTGTCACGGTCAATGTCCGCTTTGCCGGTGCCGTCAATCACGTCGTTGGGATCGGCCAGCGTGTTGTAGGTGTTATACAATGATTGATTGCCGCCGGGCGCATGGCCCGCAGGTTGCAACCGGCTGGTCCGGCCCAGCTCGTTGTTGGCCGCGTCGGCGGTGAACGAGAGCAGGGTGGCGAACTGGCCTTTCCAGCCGAACCGCCCGGCGTGCTGCTTGCCGTCCACGGGATCCGTCAGATACGCGACGGTGCCGGTGATGCCGTCCGGGTTGGAAAGCGCGGCGTTGGCCGCGATGACGCTGTCGGGAATCGCCTCGATCAGCCCGGCTCCGAACAAGGGTCTCACCATCCGCAGGGCAACCACGTTGGCGGAAGCGGGAACATTGGTCTCCACGCAGTTCGCATTGATATAGGCGGAGTGCAGCACGGGGCCGTCCAGGTTGGTCAGCGGGTTGAACACGCCGCCGCTGATCTGGCCGAACCGGATCGCCCGGAACTCGCCGTTCCCGCCGAAGACCGGGAAGTTGTGGCATTGGCCGCAGGACTCGCCGTTGTAAATCGGTCCCAAGCCCTGCGACGGATAATAGCGCTCTTGAAAGTCAGCACTGCCCGTGGTGAAGTTGGTGGTCAATGTCCCCGTCAGTCCGGGAAGCGCCGCCCCAAAGTTGGTCGGGTAATAGGTCGCCGCACACTGGCTGGCTCCAACTACGGTGCCGACCGCCGTGCCGTTCAATGTCGCGGTGATCGTGGCCGAACCGACGCTCGAGGGCGCGGTCAGCGTGGCGGTGTAAGTGCCGTCGCCGTTGTCCGTCGTGGAGCCGATTGACCCCGTGCCGGACAAAGAGAACACCACGGTCGCGCCGCCGGAAGTTTCGTTGTTGTTGTTCGCATCACGCGCCTGCACCGTGACCGGCTGCGTGCTGTGGCCGTTGGCCGTGACGGCCGCCGCCGCCACGATGGTCGAGTGGGCCGCGCTCACCCCGCCGGCCGAACTGGAAACACTCAAGGCGAAGTTGTCGAACATCGCCCATTGGCCATTGGTGCCGGTGGCCTGGAAAAAGGCCGCCACATATTTTCCAACATCACCCGAGCCGGCGGTATAGGTCAGCGTGTATTGGGTGTAAGCGCCGCCGTTGCCGGTGTTGTTCAATGCCGCCGTCGAGGTGGCCAGCGTGGCCAGCGAACCGAAGGCGGTGGACTGGCTGGCTCCGCTCAAGAGCGATACGCTTTGCCCGGAATTATTATACGAGCTCTTGGCCCACCAAGTCAGCGTCAGTTGATCGCCCGACTGCATCTGGTAGCCCGTAATCTGGTAGGCCCCGCTGTCGCCGCCATCGCAATAGGCCACGACGGTTCCGTCTTCAGCGGTGAGGCCGGCATGCCCGGCATAGTCCACGCCCGAACTAATGTAGGTCGAGCCGGCGTTGAGCCAGCCGGCCACATCGTTGGTGCCGGACGCATCAAAGCCGCCGCTGACCTTCCAGGTGAAGGTGGTGCCGGCGGTGTTGGTTTCAAAACTGGGGTTGGCCACGGTGATCGCGGTTTGCGCGCGCGCGGCCTGGGTTTGCAACAACAGGCCGGCGGTCGTGACGGCCAGCAATATTTTTGTGGAAATTTTCATAATATTATTTTTATAAGCTCTGGTTGGATGGGCGCTCGTTTTTAATTGGAGGTCGTGATATGCGCCACGATGTTGGTGTTGTAGGAGGTGCTGCCCCAGATGTAGTTTTCGTTGGTGGTGCCCGTGTCGAATTCGTCAACGGCCCAAAGCACGGTGTCGCCACCCTGGTTCAGGAGATATTGGAATCTCTGCGTGTTGTAAGTGGAGAAGCCGAACTCCTGCCCGAAATGGAAGCCGTCCTTCACCCATTCGTAGCCCAAATCCTGGTTGCGGTTGCCGTCGTTGGCATTAATATAGAGGTTATTGTCATGGGTGGCGGTTAAAATGGTATTGAGCGAGATCGGATAATTGGTATTGCAGATGGGGCGGATGCCCGCCTTGAATTGATTGGACTGCTGTCCCGTGGGGTGTCCGGACCAGTCGGTGGTGATCCGGTAATCTTCACTGCCGGGAATGGTTATCAAGCCCAAGGTATAGGTCTTGCCTTTTGCGGGATCCAAATCGAACTCGAAATAGGCTATCTGCCCATTAGGGTGCTGGAGGTTAAAACCAACTTGATAGAGCGTGGTCGGGTCATGGTTGCCCGCGCCGTTCCAGTTTCCGCTCGTGATGGCGGTGAGGTTGTAGGTTCCGGCCTGGATGCTTGCCGTGCCGAAGCACAGCAGCGCCGCCGCCATTCCAATTGCAAGTTTATGCATGGTTTTCATTTTATTATTTTATAGGTTGCCATTGTTTTACGCGAAACAGTCGCGCCGCCCCGGTCACGGGACGCCAAATTCACTCACACGGGTGGAAGTGGAACAGTGAGGAGTATGCACGGCCGCCACAATTTGCCTATCGGGAGTTCTCCTGATACAATTAATTATAATAGCTTATCATAAGCCTTATTTAGGGTTTGTATTAAGTTCGCTGCTTGACCGTTTGTCCGCCGCTTCGTCCCTGATTTTGCAGGGCTTTTCGGGGACGAAGGGGAAGGAAATCCGATGGGCGGTTTTTCAAACAGGCTCTGAATGCCGCGCGCCCGGCCCGGCCGCCAGACGCGGCTGATATTTTCGGCCGGTGATGAGCGGCGGTGCGCGGCCGCCGCGCTATGGGGTTTCCCGCATGGGTGCGCCCGCCTCGTAGAGCTTGATGTCCTTTTGCAACGTCGCGGCCAGCGAGCCGTTTTTTTGTTCCAGCGCCAGTTTCAGGCCGCGCCGGGCGGTGGTGGTCGCCAACGCGTAATTTCCTTCCTCCGCGCAGGCCGCCGCCAAGGTGCGCAGAACCATCGGATTGCCGCCCCCGCTTAACTGGTCGGCTTGTGTGGCCAGCGCAACGGCTTTGGTTCCGTTGCGCAGCGAGGCGTCGGGGGTCGTGGCCAGCAACCACGCCAGGTTGTTCTGGACATAGACTTGATTCGGATCAATCGCCAGCGACTGCTGCCACGCGTCACCAGCCTCTTTGATGTTTCCCTTCTTGAAGAAGACCACTCCGAGCCTGGCATAGGCATCGGCAAAACGGGGATTGATCTTTACCGCCTGCTGATAGCAGATGATCGCGTCTTGCAAATCTTGTTTTTGCAGAAAGTTGTTGCCGAGATTATACCATCGGGCCAGTGGCTCCAATCCCAGATCGGTGATTTTTTGGAAGCAGGCCATGGCTCCGTCAAAATCCCCGGTTCGGAGCAACGCATGACCCAAGTTGTCGCGCACCGAGGGAAGGTTGGGCTGGAGCGCCAACGCCTTTTGATATTGCACAATCGCCCCGGCCAAATCTTCTTGCTGGGCCAAAACGTTGCCCAAGTTGTTGCGGGCCGACGCATCGTCGGGCTTGATCTTCAGGGCCAGTTCATACTGCACGACGGCTTCTGCCGGTTTGCCCTGCTTGAGAAACAAATCGCCCAAACTGAAATAGGCGGCGGCATAGTCAGGATTGATTTGCTCGGCCTTCTGGTATTGGGCAATGGCCTCATCCCATTTGCCGTTCTTGACAAAAACCGAACCCAAATTGCAATAGGCGTCCTCGTAACGAGGATTAATTTTCAGAGCCTCTTGATATTGCGCGATGGCTTCAGCCAAATCTCCCCGCCGCGCCAGGGCATTGCCCAGGTTGTTGCGGGCGCCCACATGGTCGGGCTTGATTGCCAAGGCTTTTCGGAATTGCGCGATGCCGTCATCCAAATCCCCCTTCTGAACCAGCGCCGTGCCCAGGTTGTTGTGAACACCCACATCGTCAGGATCAATTTCCAAAGCTTTTTGAAATTGCACGATGCCGTCATCCAAATCTCCCTTCTGGACCAGCGCGGTGCCAAGGTTGTTGCGGGCGAAAATATTTGAGGAGGTGCAGGCCAGCGTGTGCGTCCACAGTGATTCACTGTCGTGCCAATACGAAGTCTGGATGCCGCCGCACACGGCCAATGCGCCAACCGTTGCAATCATCAAACCGCCCAAAACCATCCGCCGATGTTTCCAGCCCGCGCTCCAATCCGCCACCGCCCAGGTTCCGGCAATGGCCAGACCGATTTCAGGCAGATAGGTATAACGATCCGCATGGGCATAATAGGAAATTTGCACCAGCCCAATCGTCGGCACCAGCATTCCCAAATACCAGAGCCAGCCCGTCAAAAGAAACGGGCGTTTTTTTCGGCATACCAACACAACTGCGCTGATGGCGGCCAACAAAACAAACGCCAGACCGACCTCCCATTTCGGCGGACCATTGGGAATATTTGGATAGGGATTGGCCAGTCCGGCCGGAAAAATCATCTGCCGCAAATAAACGACATAGGACACCAAGGCATTGCCAACCCGCGCCAGAAACGATACCCGGTCAATGTCCTCCACCTGCTCCGGCACCAAGGCAGTCGCAACGCACGACCCCGCCGAAAGCAACAGCAGCGGAATTTTTTCTTTCAACAGCCGGAGGAAAATTGGAAATTGGAAATTGGAAATTGGAAATCTTTCCAGCGGCCACCAATCCAGCAACAGCAACACCAACGGCAAGGTCACCAGCATATTTTTGGACAACAGGCCCAAGCCGAATAGCACGGCCATCACCGCATAACGCCCGCGCGACGGTTGCCGCACATAATACAAATAGGCCCAGAGCGTGAGCATGAAGAACATCCCGCTCAACACGTCCTTGCGTTCCGCAATCCACGCCACCGACTCCGCCCGCAACGGATGCACCGCAAACACCGCCGCCACGAACGCGCTTCGCCACAACGCCCCCGTCATTTTGCGCAAGAGCAAAAACAACAGCACCGTCGTCACCGCGTGCAGCGCCACGTTCGTCAAATGATGGCCGCCCGCCCAAGACCCATACATTTGCCAGTCTGCCATGTGCGTCAGCCAGGTCAACGGATGCCAGTGGCCGATCCCGCCATAGGTCGAAGCCCAGAGCGCCCCCTGCCACGTCAAACCCTTTTGCACCACCGGATTCTCATACACATATTTGCCATCATCGTAATTGACGAACCCGAACCCCGCCGTCTGGCCGAACACGGCCAGAACCGCCAGCACCAGAAAAATGCCGATGCACACCGCCGGCCAGGTTTGCGGGTTCCATGCCTTCCAGATGGGTTGCCAGCCGGCCGGTTTCACAATTAAGTTTTCAGTTTTCAAATTGGTTGCGTCGTCATGGCTTTTTGAGCCGGAGAAATTTTTGGGCAAAATCAAGGACGGACTCGCGCCGGAAAATTTCAAGAAAATCAATGACAGCAATAATGTGAATATGCTAAATGTCAAATTCTCAACGCATATGAAAATAAAAATCAGAAACCAGGCGTCCTTTTTTGCTTTGCTGGCCGCAGCTTTGATCGCCCTGCCCTGCGCCCAGGCCGCCCCTCCGGCTGCGGAAGCCACGAATTCCAATCCGGCGGAGGCCACCGGCGACCCGGTCATGGCCCGGGGCAAAGGTTTTGAAATCCGGCGGAGCGAAATGGACCAGGTGTTGCGCAGTGTCACGGCCAACAACCCGGAAGACCGGCTGCCGGCGGACGCTGAAATCCATGCCATCAACCAGTTGATTGAAATCCAGCTCGTGCTGCAAAAGGCCACCGCCGCAGAAAAGGCGGCCGGCGCAAAGGAAGCCGGTCTGACATTTTCTAACATTGTAAAATTATTGACGCCGGAGGAATTTGCCCGCCGGTTGCAGTCTGCCGGGATGACGGCGGATGCTTTGCGCCGCCAAATTGCCAATGAGTCAACCGCCCAGGCGTCGCTGGCACGCCAGCTCGGAATTGACATGACGGACGCCAAGGTGAAACAGTATTACGATGACTACCCGGTTGCTTCCGAGCAGCCGGCGAAGGTGCGCGTCCGCGAACTTTTGCTGCTGACGACGCTCGGCTATTCCAGCACTTTGCTGCCCGCCGACGTGATTCAGGCCAAGCACCGGCAGATTTTCGACTTGTATCAGCGGTTTCGCGCCGGCGAAGATTTCACCGCGCTCGCCAAACAATACAACGAAGACCCCGAATCGAAAAACAACGGCGGCGAACTCCCGCCCTTCAACGCCGAGCAGATGGAATTTGGCGACCTGGCGTTTTCCATGAAGACCAACGAAGTCAGCGACGTTCTCACCAACAGCGACGGCTACCGTTTTTTTCAGGTGCTGGAAAAAATTCCCGCCAGAAAAGTCCCGTTCGCCGAGATGGCCCGGCCAATCAAAAGCGCGCTGATTGGGGAAGCCAAGCGTCGGCTCGCTCCGCCCTACCTGAAACAATTAAGCAAAGAGGCCGGCGTGGAAATTCTTGACGCCCGGCTGAAGGCGATGGTCGCGGCGGCGGAGCCGAAACCGCCGCCGCCCGGCGCCGGCCAGCCATAGCCGCCGTGCCGTTTATTTCTGCCGGAGATGTTTGGCGACCGCCTGCGCCCGGGAGTGGACATGGAGTTTTCCGTAAATGTGTTCCAGGTGCGTCGAGACGGTGCGATAACTGATCTGCAACTTCTCGGCGATTTCCTTGTAGAGGCTGCCTTGGGAAAGCAATTCCAACACCTCCAGTTCGCGGGCGGACAATCCTTCGGCCCCGCTGGCCGGCGTGCGCACCTGCCGGAACGCCTCGACAATTTTCCGCGCGATCTGGCTGGTCATGGGCGAACCGCCGGCGCACGCCTCGCGCAGCGCGGCCAGCAAATCCTTGGGCGGGGTTTGTTTCAGCAAAAAGCCGTTCGCCCCGGCCATCAGCGCGCTGAAAATGGCGTCGTTGTCCTTGAAGGCTGTGGACATGATGAACTGGGTTTCGGGCAGCAGCGGCTTGAGCCGGCGGACGGCTTCCACGCCGCTCGCGCCCGGCAGGTTGATGTCCATCAGCACGGCGTCCGGCTTGAGGGGCGGAATTTTTTCAATGGCGTCCTCGGCCGTGGCGTGCTGGCTGACGCAATGAAAATCCGCCGTGCGGTCAAGCAACTGCCGCAGGCCGTGGCGCGTCTGGGCATCGTCTTCGACAATGGAAACAATGATGGGCATGGTTTTAATTTTCTCCACGGCTGGCGGCCACGGGCACGACGAGTTCGATGCGCGTGCCTTTTCCCGGTTCGCTGCTGACCCGGCAGCGTCCGCCGACAGCCGCCGCGCGCTTTTGAAGGTTTTCCAATCCGTTTCGCTTGACGCGCGGCAGGCCGGAAGACAAATCCGCGCCCGGAATTTTTTCCGCAAAGCCCTGCCCGTTGTCGTGAATCGCCAGCATGACGGCATTGGATTCCAGTTTAAGTTCAAAGGCAACTTCGGTTGCGCGGGAATGTTTGACAATGTTGTTCAGAATTTCTTTCACCGCAAGAAAAAGATTGTGGCGCACCTCGGCGGTCAGTGGCAGCGCGGGCAGCGGGGCCGGCACGTTTATGCGGAGATGGATTTTCGCCACGCGGAGATATTCCCCGGCAAAATCACAAAGGTAGCTGACGAGGCTTTCGAGCGTGTCGTTTTTCGGATTCACCGCCCAGACGATCTCGTCCATCGCCTGCATGAGTTCGCAGGTGACGCCGGTGATTTGACCGGTGCGGCTCGCCAACTGGTCGGGCGGTTCGCCCAGCCGCAATTCGTTCAGCAGATTGATCCGCGTCAGCCCGCTGCCGATGTGGTCGTGGATGTCGCGCGCGATGCGCGCCCGGTCTTTTTCGATGTCGCGCTGGCGTTCAAGCTGCTCCAGTTTGCGGCGCAATCCGCGCTGGCTGATGTAGCGGGCGACGCCGGCGGCAGTGGCGGCCAAAGCCAGTCCCATCAGGGTTCGAAACCACCAGGTCTCCCAATAGAACGGCAGGATTTGCAGGTTGATGGCCGCGCCGGTTTCATTCCACACGCCGTCGTTGTTGCAGGCCGCGACGCGGAAGCGATAATTTCCCGGCTTCAGATAATTGTATTGCACCCAGCGCCGCGCCCCGGCGTTGATCCAGGCGGAATCAAATCCTTCCAGCTGGTAGCGAAATTGTTCCTTGTCCGAGGCGGTCAATGAAAGGGCGGTGTAATGAAATTCAAAATTTTGCAGTCCCGGCGGCACTTTTAACGTGGCGGTTTTTCCATCGCCGTCTGACTGCGGCTCCTGGATTTTTCCGTCCGCGAAAATTTCCTCAATCACGACCGGCGGCGGACGGGGATTCAACGGCACTTCGTCGGGTTGCACTTCCACCACGCCTTTCGCCGTGGCGAACCAGAGCTTGCCGTCGTGTCCGCGCCAGGCCGTCGGCTGATACATGCCGGAACATTGCAAGGTGGGCAGGCCGTCGGACCGGTCATAAATGGAACACACGATGGCGGGGGTTTTGCCGGCGGCGAAATCGCGCAGCGCAGTTTTGCTGACGCGGCAGATGCCGTGGTGCGTGCCGAGCCACAAGTTTCCGCGCTGGTCGTCGAGAATCTGGCAGACCATGTCATCCGGCAATCCGTCCTTGGCCGTGAAGCGGGTGAAGCGGCCCGCTTCAAAATGCAGCAGCCCCGCGTCCGGCGTGCCGAGCCAGAGCGTGCCGTCCGCATCGGCCAGCAAAGACCAGACCGACTGGGACGCTGGATAATTCGGCAGTTGAAACGCGTGCAGTTCACCGCCGTCGAAACGGTAAATGTTCGCGTCATCCGCGCCGATCCAGATGACACCCTGCTTGTCCTCCGCCAACGCCCGGACGGGTTTGGAGATTGAGCCGGTGTGGGAACTCCATTCGCGCAGCTTGCCGTCCGCCCAGCAGTCCACCCCGTCTTTTCTTCCAATCCAGACGCGGTTTTGCCGGTCAACCAGAATGCTTTTGACGGCATGCACGGCGATGGGCGAAGGCCGCAGCCGGCCATTCTGGAAAATAAAAAAATCCTCCGCGCCGGCGCTGATCCAAAGCTGCCCCGGAGCATTCGGATAAATCGAAAAAATAAAATTTCCCGTGCTGCGCGTGGGGGTCGGAAAATGCGTCAGCACGCCCTCCTGCCAGCGGTCCAGTCCGCCGCCGTAAGTCCCGATCCAAAGCGCGCCGGCCGGGTCTTCGCAAACGGACATCGCCGGCCGGACAGGTTGACCGTCAGGCGTCCCGATGACTTCAAAATGTTTCGGGCGCAACCGGGCCAGTCCGCCGTTGCCCAGCCCGACCCAGAAGTTGCCCTCCTGGTCTTCGAGCCAGCAGGTGGTGTGGTCGCCCGGCAAACCGTTGGCGTCGGTGATCTCCTCCGAAACCCCGCCGGCATTGATGTGATAAATTCCCAGGCCGCGTGAAACCCGCCACAGGCCGCCCTCCCGGTCCTGATAGAGCGACGATTGCATCTGCTGCTCCTGCATCAAATCAGGCCACGCATTAAATTCAGCCGTCCATTTTCCGCCCAGAAATTTTCGCAGCCGGCCGTCGGCTGCAACCACCGTCCCGCCGTCGCGGGTGAAACAAAAAGTTGCGACATTGAAATTTGTTTCGCCGGCCGGCGTCATGTCCTGAAAACGTTGGCCGTCCCACGCGGCAATTTCCTTTTCCGTCCCCACCCAGATGCGCCCCGCCAAATCCGGGGACAGCCAGTGAATTTCCCGGCCGCGCAAGCCCGCGTCTTTCGGCACCAGTTCAAACCGGTCGTTGATTATCCGCCACAAATCCCCGTTTAACGTCGAACACCAAAGCTGCCCCGCGTGATCCTGGCAATAAAACGCGCCGGCCGGATTTCCCGGCGGCTTCAGCGTCTGCCAGTCATTGGACGAGCCCGTGATGGAACGGCGGATCAGCAAACCCTGCCGGAATGAAAAAGAAATTTCACGCGGATTGCTGGCCACCAGCCAGGCCTCGGAAACATCCTTGATCCCGCCGTTCCATTCCTTCTTGAAAACGCCGTCGCGCCACGAGGTCAGCGAGCCGTCGTAGGCGTTGATCCACAAAGTCCCCTGCGCATCCAGAAAAAGTTTCACGATGCGCCCGTGGCCAAGCTGCGGCGTGTCGGCGGGCCGGAAAATCACGAACCGCGAACCATCGAAGCGCGCCAGCCCGTTGTAAGTCCCGATCCAAAGATATCCTTCCGGCGTCTGGACGATGGACGTGACAAAATTGTCCGGCAGCCCCTTTTCACTGTCCCACGAATCAACCAAGTATTCACCGGCGGCCGCGTGAAACTGGAATAAAAAAACCATGCAGGCAAACAACCCGATGGTTTGCCGGAACCCGCCTCTCCGACAAAAGAGAACGGCACAATGGCTTTCAGTGGCAGTGTGGATGTTTTTTATTACAAGAATTTCTTCCTTCTGGAAAGAACATTCTTAACGTGGTGACGGAACTCGGTTTGGGAATTGTCCGCATAAGCTCTCTATTAAGGATACGGACGCCAGCGGCAAATCTTTCAAACAATCGGCACCGGCAACGCCTATTTCCGGTTTCAAGCCGGCCGTCCGGCCACGGTTTAATTCTTTTCGGAAGGAGGTGTTTTGTAGTAAGCCTGGATTTCTTCTTCCGTCGCGGGCTGCGGCCAGACCCAGTCGCGGGCGCGCTGCCAATTCCAGTTTGCTGGTGTGGAGGATGAAGTGGATTTGTCCTGCGTCGCGTCGCCACCGTCGTCAACGCCGTTTTCGCCGACGGAATAAAGCAGATAGGTTCCGTCCGCATTTCGCCGGTAGCGCAGCGGTTTTCCGTCAACGGGATCAAGCGGGACGGCGGCGAGAAATTCCGGCGTAAGTTCAGAAAGTTTTTCCGGAAAATTTCCGTGCTTCAGCTGAAAGCGTTTCAAGGCGATGGCGGTGACCACGACCCGTTTGAAAGTTTCAGCGACCATGACTCTGCGGAAGATGGCTTGGTCGCCTTCGTTTGACTCCGAGAACATCCATCGAAATTCATGCATGCCCAAATACTCGATCACGCGATCCATGCTGGTGGATTTTGCGACACCCATCGCCGTTATCTCGCTTTGCAAGTTGGAATACGCTGGCTGGAAAAACTGGTTCGTCTTCATGGTGCGAAGCGCTTCCAGCACGGCCTGATCATATTTTAAGGAGCGCATTTCGTCGGAATAAGTCCAGCTCGTGCGCCACATATAAATCCCGGCCTTATCCCTCGCGGACTTCGCGAAATCTTCCGCGTCTTGCAGCCAGTCGCCCGAACTTGTCCAGCCCGTCCAGCCACTTGAAGATGATCCGCCGCCAAACATCCGTTGCGCCTCTGCATTTGAAGACCGGGCTTTCTTGAGGATGGCTTCTCGGATTGCGCGCTCCATCAGGTAGGAATTTTCCATCGCCGTGATGAATTCCAGCCCTGCCCAGCTATTTTGCATCCTTGCCAGTTCCGCATCCGGCGCGTTGGTGGATTGCAGCAGTTCCCAGGTCGCGCTCGCCGCGATGGAAGCCATCGCAATCCTCACCAGTTGGGAAATCTCAAATCGTTCATCGCGCTCGGCCTGCACCAGCGCCAGCACGGCCAGGATGTTGGTCACGGCGGATGCCGCATGGCCGTTGTGCAAATCGCACAAAGCCGCCGCGCTCAATTTTTGCGCGCTGTGTTTCAAGGGGCCGAGATTTCGCAACGGAGCCTCAAAGCCCTTGTTGTAATCGATATGGAAATCCAAGGCGGGATAATTTGCGGCCTGCTTCAACAGTTCCATCGCCGGGCGGTCAAGCTCGACGACGGCCTGAACATTTTCCCACGAGTCGGTGAACTCGTAGCCGCGCACGTCCGGCTGCAGCCAGCCGACCAGCGCTTTGCCCGGTGCGACCATTTTCATCAACGACGGCATATTGGAATAATCAATGCCGGCGGTGGAGAATAATTTGGCGGCCAATTCAAACGCATCCGCCCCGTTTTGATCCGGCGCGACCGGCGGCGGCATAACCTCGCTGATCTCCAGCTTCTCGCCATTTTCGCGCAGCAATTTTTTGTAGGCCTCCACTTCGTTCGCCGGCTGGATGTGCATCGTCACCAGTGAAACGGCGCAGGACAGCACCATGACAATGCCCACGGCAATCAAAATTTTCCAGCGGGGTTTCACGCCTTCAAAAAATAATTCCGCTGCTTCTCGCTGATGGGCATTTCGAGTTTTTCCATCACCTTCAAAATGTCTTCCCACACCTTGCGCTTCTCGCTCATCGCCTGGTTGCGCAGCAGATACGCCGGATGATATGTCGGCATCAGCGGCGTGCCGCGATACGTCTGCCAGTTCCCGCGCAGCTTCGTGATGCCCAAAGTTTTTCCGAGCAATCCCTCCACCGCCGTTGCGCCGAGCGCCACGATGGCCTTGGGCTTGATCAAATCAATCTGCTCCTGCAAATACGGGATGCAGGTGGCGCGCTCCTCCGGCGTGGGCGGACGGTTGCCGGCGGACTGGCCGGGCGTGTCCGGCCGGCATTTCAAAATGTTCGCGATATAAACATCCGCGCGCGAAAGCCCGGTGGCCTGGATGATTTTCGTGAGCAATTGTCCGGCGCGCCCGACAAACGGCTCGCCCTGCTCATCTTCATCCGCGCCCGGCGCCTCGCCGACGAACATCAGTTGCGCGTCAATGTTGCCGACGCCGAATACGACCGTTTTGCGCGACGCCGCGAGGTGCGGGCATTTCACGCAGGCCAAAGCGCGTGCGCGCAAGGCGGCGAACGCGGCGGCCTTGTTCAAGGTTGAAGGTTGAAGGTTGAAGGTTGAAGGTTCGGCACCGGCGGGCGGCTGGGGTGCGGGTTCTGCGGTTTTCTTTGGTGGCATGGAAATAACGGGTTCAGTTTTGGCGGACGGCGCGGGCGCTTTTACAATCGGCGCTTGGAAATTGGAATTTGAAAATTTTGCCGGCTGCGCCAGTGCACGGAGCGTTTCCGGCGCGACGGCGATGTGGCGCACGCCGCGCGCTTTCAAATCTTCCAGATGCCGGATTGTTGCGTCGAGCAGTTCGTTGTAGGGCGCGGACATGACGCCATCGTAGCCGCTGCGCGCCGAAGCACAAAAATTATTTGTTCACAAGGTGCGAGGGCTTCGCCGGGCGACGCCATCATCCATTTGGGTGATTGCCTTTCTGTCACCTTTGGCGGATGCTGCGCGTCCAATACCAAATGAAAATGACGCCACGCTTTTCACTGGCCGCGTTGACGCTTCTCTGCGCGCTGCTGTCAAACCGTTCACCGGCGGCGGATGCGCGCGTCACGCAGTCATTCGACGCCGACTGGCAATTTCTGAAAGCGGACGCGACCGGCGCGGAACAAAATAATTTCGACGACTCCGCGTGGCGCAAGCTCGACGTGCCGCACGATTGGAGCATCGAAGGGCCGTTTTCCGAGGCGAACAAAGCCGGCGGCGCGGGCGCGTTTTTGCCGGACGGCGTCGGCTGGTATCGCAAGCATTTTTCGCTGCCGGAAAATTTTTCAGGCCGGCGCGTGTCCATCGAGTTCGACGGCGTGATGGCCAACAGCGACGTCTGGATCAACGGTTTTCATCTCGGCAAACGGCCTTATGGCTATGTCAGCTTCAGTTACGATTTGACCGGCCACCTGAATTTTGGCGGCAAGGAAAATGTCCTCGCCGTGCGCGCGGACACTTCGGCGCAGCCGGCGTCGCGCTGGTATGCGGGCGCGGGGATTTACCGGCACGTCCGGCTCGTGGCGACGGATGCAGTTCATATTGTGGAGAACGGCGTGTTTGTCAGCACGCTGGGAATTGGATCGGACCAGGCGACGGTTCATGTGCAATGCACGGTCACTAACGAGTCTGATTCTGAACGCCCAATTTTTGTGAAAGTTTCCTTGCTGGATTCGGACGGGAAAAGTGCGGGCAACGCTGCAACATATACGCAAGCTCTTGCTGCCGGAAAATCCGCTCAAATTGATCAGGACGTTATTGTCTCGAATCCGCAACTTTGGAATCTGGATAAACCCGCTCTTTACCGTGTTCAGGTCATAGTTGAAGAGGGCTTAAATGGGCCGGTGAGTCATACGCTGGACGCGCCTCTCGATAATGAAACGACCACCTTCGGCATCCGCGATGCGAAATTTGTCGCCGACACCGGCTTCTGGCTGAACGGAAAAAATTTCAAGGTCAAAGGCGTCTGCCTCCACGCCGACGGCGGCGCGTTCGGCGCGGCGGTGCCGCTGGCGATCTGGGAGGCACGCCTGAAAACCCTGAAGGCGCTCGGCGTGAACGCCATCCGCACCGCGCACAATCCGCCCGCGCCGGAGTTTCTGGATTTGTGCGACCGCATGGGTTTTCTCGTGATGGACGAAATGTTCGACTGCTGGACGGTCGCCAAAAATCCTTACGACTATCATTTGTATTTCAACGAGTGGTCGCAGACCGACGAGCGCGACACGATTCTCCGCGACCGCAATCATCCGAGCGTGATTCTTTATTCCGTCGGCAATGAAATCCACGACACACCGCAGGCGGAAAAGGCCAAAGGAATTTTACAAGGACTCGTCAAAGTCGCGCACGCCGCCGATCCGACGCGGCCGGTGACGCAGGCGCTGTTCCGCCCGAACGTCAGCCACGATTACGACGACGGCCTCGCGGATATGCTCGACGTGGTCGGGCAAAATTATCGGCAGGATGAAATTATCGCGGCACACGCGCAAAATCCCGCGCGCAAAATCATCGGCACGGAAAACGGGGTTGACCGGAAACAGTGGACGGCGCTGCGCGACCACGCGGCCTACGCGGGCCAATTTTTGTGGAGCGGCATTGACTATCTCGGCGAGGCGCGCAACTGGCCGCTCGTCTGCCACGGTTCGGGTTTGCTCGACCGCACCGGCGCGCCGCGCGTCGTCGCGTCCGAGCGCCAGAGCTGGTGGAGCGACAAGCCGATGGTCGCCATCGCGCGCCGCCTCGCGCCGACGGACGCGATGCCGGTTGACCCCGGCTATGCCGGCGACGAAAAATATTCGCTCGTCCTGTTCCCCGACTGGACGCCGGAAAATCTGTCGCCGCACGCGGAGAACGTGGAAGTTTATTCCAACTGCAAGGAAGTGGAATTGTTCCTGAACGGAAAATCGCTCGGCGTGAAACCTTTGAACGCCGACGCCTCGCCGCGCAACTGGCGCGTGCCGTTTGAGCCGGGAACTTTGAAGGCCGTCGCGCGCAACGGCGGAGAAATCGTGGCGACGGACGAACTCCGCACGGCGGGCAAACCGGCGAAAATTATTTTGTCCACGGAAACGCCGACGCTTTCGCCGGGTTTTGACGGCGTGGCAATTGTGCGCGCGAAAATCACGTACGCGGACGGCATTGAAATTCCGCGCGCGGCGGATTTGATCTCGTTCAAAATTTCCGGGCCGGGCGTGGTTGCCGCCGTGGACAACGGCGATAACACGAGCCATGAATTGTTTCAGACGACCCAGCGCCGCGCCTTTCAAGGCCAGTGCGTCGCGTTTGTGAAGGCGGCTGCCTCGTCGGGTCAAATAACTTTAACCGCGTCCGCTCCCGGATTGACGGACGGTTCACTTGCCGTCAACATTTCCCAACCACTGCCATAAAATGAAAAACAAAATTGTTTCAATCACCATCGCCGCCGTTTGTTTGCAAATCTGCACCGCCGCCGCTTACACGCCGCCGTCCTCGCCGCACGCGGATTACAGTTTCAATCCCGGCTGGAAGTTCATCCGCGAAGACGTGGCGGGCGCGGAGCAAATTGCGTTTGACGATTCCAAGTGGGCGACCGTCAGCGCGCCGCATACTTACAACGACGTGGATTCCTACACCGACTTCATCAGCCACAGCGGCGGCGACCGGCACGCGTGGACGGGCATCACCTGGTATCGCAAACATTTCAAATTGCCCGCGGGCGCGAAGGGTGGAAAAGTCATTTTGGAATTTGAAGGCTTGAAACAGGCGGGACGGTTTTGGGTCAATGGAAAACTGGTGGGCCGGTTTGAAAACGGCATCACGGCCTGCGGCCTCGACTTGACGGACTTCGTGAATTTTGACGGCGACAACATCATCGCCGTCAAAGTGGACAACAGCAACAATTACGTCGAGGAGGCGACGGGCGTGGGCTACGAATGGATGGGGCGCGCCTTCGATCCGAATTACGGCGGGTTGAACCACGACATCGTGCTGCACCTGACCGGCAAGATTTACCAGACGCTGCCGCTTTACGAAAATCTCAAGACCACCGGCACCTACATTTATCCGTCGAATTTTTCCATCAGCGGCAAAACCTGCGACGTCAACATCGAGTCGCAGGTGAAAAATGAATCCGGCGACCAGGCGAACATCACGCTCTCGGCGGTGGTCGTGGACGCGGATGGAAACGTCGCGGCGAAATTCCAGAGCGACGCCTCGGATCTGGTGAGCGGCGAGAAGGAGACTTTCACCGCGAGCGGCAAATTGACGGGCGCAAAATTCTGGAGCGATGAGACTCCGAACCTTTACGACGTTTATACCATTCTCACGGTGAACGACACGGTCGTGGACGTGCAGAAAATCAAGACCGGTTTCCGCAAGGCCGAGTTCAAAGGCGGCGCGGGCACGGGCGGCGTCTGGCTCAACGACAAGTTTGTCTATCTCACCGGCTACGCGCAGCGTTCGTCGGATGACTGGGCGGGACTGGGTGAAGCCTATCCCGACTGGATGCACGATTACAACGCGCAGCTCGTCCGCAGCACCCACGCGAATTACATCCGCTGGATGCACATCTCGCCGCAGGCCGTGGACGTGCGCGCGGGCGACAAGGCGGGCATCATCGAAGTCTGCCCGGCGGGCGACAAGGAAGGCGACGCGCAAGGCCGCCAATGGGACCAGCGCGCGGAAGTGATGCGCGACTCGATGATTTATTTCCGCAACGATCCAAGCATTTTGTTTTATGAGGCCGGCAACAATGGTGTCACGACGCCGCACTTGCAACAGATGATTGCCCTGCAAAAAGAATTCGACCCGAATGGCGGACGCGTCGTCGGCTGCCGCACGTTAAACGACCCGTCAGCCACGCCCGTCGCCGGCTATTTCGGCGTGATGATCGGCCAGGACCAGCGCACGGACGATTTGCAAAGCCCGACGCAACTGTTCCGCGCCTACAGCGCCGAGCGCCGTGACCGCGCGCCGCTCATCGAGACGGAGGATTTCCGCGACGAGGCCGCGCGGCGTTTCTGGGATGATTACTCACCGCCGTTTTTTGGTTTCAAGAAAGGACAGAACGACACTTACGATTGGAATTCAGAAACTTTCTGCATCGCCGCCGCCGGGCGTTATTACGATTATTTCAGGAACATTATTTCCAACCCCGACCCCGCGCACTCGAAATGGTCGGGCTACGCCTCGATCTACTGGTCGGACTCGAACGCCGACGGCCGGCAGGCCAGCAGCGAAGTCGCGCGCGTCAGCGGCAAGGTGGATTCCGTCCGCCTGCCCAAGCAGGCCTACTACGTCTATCGCGTGATGCAAAACCCCGCGCCCGACCTCCACATCATCGGCCACTGGACTTACCCGACGAACACCGTGAAGACCATTTACGTCGCCGCGAACCATTGCGACAGTGTGGAACTTTTCGTGAACGGAAAATCCCTGGGCAAATCCAGCCGGCCGAGGAACGGTTACATCTTTGAATTCCCGCAGGTCAAATTTGAAGCGGGCAAAATTTCCGCCGTCGCCACCGCGAAAGGAAAAATTGTCGCGCAGGACGAGATTGAAACGGCGGGCGAGGCGAAGTCCATCAAGCTCACGCCGATCGTCGGCCCGGACGGTTTGCAGGCGGACGGCTCGGACGTGGCGCTCTTCGACGTGGAAGTGGTGGACGCCCAAGGCCGCCGCTGCCCGACGGACGACGCGCGCGTGGATTTCAAGGTCACCGGCCCGGCCATCTGGCGCGGCGGCTACAACAGCGGCAAGCCCGGTTCGGTCAACAATCTTTATCTCGACACCGAATGCGGCATCAACCGCGTCGCCATCCGCTCCACGCTCACCCCCGGCACCATCACGCTCACCGCGACTCGCAACGGACTTGCGCCCGCGACGGTGAAAGTTGAATCAAAACCCGTGGCAGTCAACGGCGGGCTGGCGGCGGGCAATTAGTTCAAGATTTATTCCGCCGGACAAAAAAAGCCCCGCGAGAAATCGCGGGGCGTTTTTATTGTTGGGCGAGCTTGCCGGACTTGAACGGAGCGCGGACGACGCGAAACTATTTCACCTTTTTGGCGACGGGCATTTCCGCTACTTCGCTGGCGCGGCTTCGCCGTAAGCCGCCTTGACCCGCTCATATTCCGCCGCCGTGAGCGACAGGACCGCGCCGTGGCGGAACAGGAAGGGGAAGCTGATGTCCGGGGCCGCCGTGAATTGTCCGCCGGCGAGGTCATGGGTCAGAAACGGCTGATAGCCCGCGCCCTTGCTGTATTGATCCAGCAGCAGGCACCAGGTGGGCGGCGTGCCGGCGGCGGCGGGTTCGAGCAGAAAACATTCGGGGCCTTCGTAGCCGCGCATTTTCGCCAATGAAAATTGCGGGACATCCTGCCACGGCCCCATCAATTTGCCGCTGACTTCCAGGTTGATGGCTTTGAATTTTTCGTCTTTTGAGAAACGATAATAACTGCCGTCCGCGCGCACGATGTCCGCGTCAATCACATCTTGCGGCTTGTCAATATAGACAAACGGTTTGCCGAACGTGATGAAGTCTTTCGTCCGGCTGGCCCAGATGCGTTGCTTGGCAAAGCCGTCGCTCGCATTCTTCGACGCCCAGAACACCAGATAGTCGCCGGTGTCCTCGTCATACACGGCTTCCGGCGCCCAGGTGCAGCCGGCATCATCGGCGGCCACTTTCACCAGTCGCGGTTCCGACCAGTTGACGAGGTTGGTGGATTCCCAGATGACGATGGATTTGCTTGCCGACTGGACGGCGCGTTTCCAATCGTGGTTCAGGTTGATGGAGAGATCGGTCGCGAGGATGTAGAATTTGCCGCCGTCGTGCGAACGGAGCAGATACGGGTCGCGCACACCCTTCTCGCCGAGCTTGCTGATCAAAACCGGTCTGGCTCCGTTCAGCGCGTCCCAGTGGCGGCCGTCCTGGCTCGCCGCAAAATAAATCTGCTCGGTCATCGGCGTGGCCTCGCCCCGGAAGGTCACGAACAAAAATCCGCCGTCACCGGCCAAGGCGGCGGCGCTGGTCAACAGGGTGATCAAGAGAATCAGTTGTTTCATTTGACGGGCATTGGTTTATTGCAAACACGGGACGGTGGCAATGTCAAACGAAGCCACGCCCGGGCGGCGGTGTCAATCTCGCAACGCGTCTGGTTTGGTGTGCCTCTTGAATCTTCCCCCGAACGCAAAGGGTTGCGGAGCGCGGCGTTTGCCCGGTTGCATTTGCAGCGAAACATCAATGGTGGCACTCGCCCGGCAGACAGCGAAAAGCAACACCGCCAAATGGAACGACAGTTTGATGGCGTAATTTCCGCCATTTGCTTTGATTTGCAACGGGGAATTGACGCCGCCGGATTTCCGCCGCACACTCGCCGCATGGCAAAGAAATCGGAAGCGAAACCAACCGCCAAGACGCAAAGACGCCAAGAAAACCCCGATCATCCGCAGATGCCACAGAACTCCGCAGATTCGGAAAAGAAATCTGTGCA